>Ga0209702_10000075_pt1 | contig 161278 bp, 169 predicted proteins | sample FRY01_FD_187210 | JGI IMG/M metagenome (GOLD analysis project Ga0209702, IMG submission 187210) | Freshwater microbial communities from Lake Fryxell liftoff mats and glacier meltwater in Antarctica - FRY-01 (SPAdes) (version 2) | ecosystem: Environmental > Aquatic > Freshwater > Ice > Glacier...
GACCGGAATAGTGATGGAGCCCTTTGGAAGATCAATTCCCATTGGTGGATTATCAATTGGTTCACGCATCGTAAAGACATCTGGCCGTGTCACTGCAATAACGATTGGCAACGTTGACTCATTTTCAAATTCCATGACAGTCATGCCACCAAGGTCGGCAACGGCATAGACACGTTGCACTAGATCACCTGAAGGAATACGAATCCTGGTCTCACACACGGGGTAACCGCCATACCATTTCTGGCGCAACGAGGGCTCCTGAGCCGGCGAATACCAACGATCATCAGCTGCAACATGCCACGACAGTTCCGCACTTGCATCGTCGGACACTAGTGACCCATGTGGGGTAACAGTTCCGCGCCACGACGCTCCACGCACTCCAACGACACGACCATTGCTTGCTTTGGGTGTCATTTTATTTCTGATCTCGAGCGACGCGTCATCAGTGCAGTCAATCCGACAGATGCTGGAACTGCGTTGTGACATACGGCAACTACTTGTTCGGTGATCGGCATGTCCACGCCAAAGTTTTGCGCTAACTGCAACACGGTGGCAGAACTACGAACACCTTCTGCCACCATTTTTGTCGACGCAATAATATCTGCGAGTGCCTCTCCGCGTCCAAGGCGAATACCTACTTGAGTGTTACGACTGCTCTGCGACGAACATGTAGCAATCAGGTCGCCCACTCCAGCCAGACCAGCAAGCGACGCAGGGTCTCCTCCAAGGGCAACTGCAAGCCGTGTCATTTCAGCAAGTCCGCGGGTAATTAGCGAGGCACGAGTGTTGTTGCCAAATCCCATTCCCTGAGCAATACCAGCAGCAATCGCAATCACATTTTTCACCACTCCTGCAATCTCACAGCCAACAACATCGGAGTTGGTGTACACACGAAATGTGGGACGTGAAAAAAGTTCTTGTAAAGCCACAGCGATCACCTCATCATCAATGGCAATGACACTTGCTGCTGGTTGACCATCCAATATCTCAGAGGCAAGGTTTGGCCCCGTCAGCACAGCAACAGGATGACCAGGCATCACCTCATTGACCACTTGGGACATTCGTAGCATTGTTCCTACTTCCAAACCCTTGGCCAAACTCACAATCGGCACCTGCGGGCGGATATGTTCTTTTGCCTCTTCAAGCACCTGGCGAAATCCCTGTGAGGGAACTGCCATCACAACAACATCGGCACTTACCACTGTTTCAGCAAGCGAACTGCTGGCTCGAAGTTGTGGCGACAAAGGAGCAGTTCCGGTGTAGTCAGGGTTGACATGATTCGTGTTTATTGACTCAACCACCGACTCTCGACGGGCCCACAGGATTGTGGGTGTGTTTGCCACGACAAGCGACGCCACCGTTGTTCCCCATGAGCCTGCCCCCACGACAGCCATGCGAATCTGTGCCATTCATCTAGCGTAGGTCACCAGCCACCATAGGTTCGTAGGCTGACAATGTGCAGTTAGCAGTGGTCATTCCCGTGAAGTCGTTCACGATGGCAAAAGGACGACTCGCCGACACTCTCAGTGCACACGAGCGCGAGACTATTGCTCGCTCGTGCGCCAAGACTGTGATTGAAGCTTGCTCGCCTCTACCCGTCTATGTCGTGTGTTCTGACGCAACTGTGTCAGCGTGGGCCACTTCGCTTGGCGCGCGTTCTGTGCTGTGTGAAACACCAGGTCTTGACATTGCAGTTGATTTTGGGCGCAAAGCAGCTGCCCGCGATGGCGCGGACCACCTCATCGTTGCTCATGCCGACTTGCCACTCGCACGGTCATTGTCTCACATTGCAATAGATGGCGCTGTCAGCCTTGTTCCTGACAGACACCGAGATGGCACAAATGTTTTGTCGTTTCCCATCGCAAGCATGTTTACTACTGCATACGGGCCAGGAAGTTACGACAACCATGTTCAACTCGCTCACGATGCTGGACTGGCTTGCCACACCATTGTTGATGATGATCTAGCACTTGATCTTGATACGGCTGACGATCTCTCCGAACTATTACGCCGACAGGAAGAACAACAATCATGAGCGCAAACGACCCAGGACAAACTCCGATAACAACAACATCTTTCACAACCAACACACCAGCGCCCCTTGTGGCTCTTGCCATTGGCGCACACCCCGACGATGTTGAATTTGGTTGCGGTGGAACATTGGCCAAATGGTCAGCTGCTGGGGCTGTGGTTCACCACTTGGTGTGTACCGACGGCTCAAAAGGCACATGGAATCCAGACGCCGACATCAGTGCGCTCATCATTTCTCGCCAACAAGAACAACGCAATGCGGCGGCGAAACTCGGGGCAACGGGCAGTGTGAAATTTCTTGGTTACATCGATGGCGAACTTGAACATTCACGCCAAGTAATTGATGCAATTGCACTAGCTATTCGCACCATTAAGCCAAACATTGTTCTTTCTCACGATCCGTGGAAGCGCTATAGATTGCATCCCGATCATCGCAACACTGGCCTGAACGTATGTGATGCAATTGTGGCAGCACGCGATCCACACTTTCTTAAGCATCACATGACACAACACGGCGTGTCGCACCACCGCCCCGATGCACTGATGTTGTGGGAAGCAGATGAACCAAACCATGCTGAGGAGATCACTGGTTTTATTGACATCAAACTCGCCGCGCTAGAGGCACACACCAGTCAGTTTGAGTCCACTATGAAAGCCACTGACGACACAGGCATGGAAGTTTTTCGCGGGCGGATGCGCGCTCGTTTGGCCGAACTTGGCGCGCCTCACAAGATGCTTGCCGCCGAAATTTTCCACATTATGAATCGGCTGTAACAGCTACTTTGCGAACTGCCCCTGAGTGCGACCCCCTCCTGGAGGACCAGCAAACGCCTGAGCAATTGACATCCATTGCACGGCAACATCACCGTGAATGTGAAGACCACAATCCAACACATGTCGACGCTGTGTCACTGCCTGACAAAATCCCAACGCATCTCCGCGTACATACGACGACGCATCAGGACTTCCCCACGTCCACATATCTCCCTCGGGTCCGCTCAATTCAACACGCACATCGCCGCTAGGTACTTCGCGACGATTGGCAGCGAATGCAAACGGCATTGCTCTCACACCAATATGAGCAACATGACGTAGTCGTTGTGTAGCGACTACATCAACACCTATGGCATCGGCAATGTCATGGGCGTGGGCCCACGCTTCCATGAGTCGCGCCGTCAACATAGATCGCGCCGACATAGTTGGGCCATACCACTTACACCGCAATGACATCTCGCACGTACGAGCGACATCCATTAGTTCACGAGATCCTGCTCGCCACCATTCCAAAAGTTCTGAAGGACTTTTCGCCCGTTCGTCTTGGTGAATTTGTTCAACCCCACCGCGGGCACTTATGGCAGCCAAGTCGCTCACAAAGCGATCTGGATCAGCAATCGACCACATCGCTCGGCGGTCGAATAGTCCTATATGAATAACTTGATCTGCAACAGACCAGCCGGGAGCAGGAGTTGGCTGCGACCAATCAGCCTTGGACATTGAATCAATAAGAGCATTCAGAGCATCAATCTCTTGGCCGAGGTCGACAACCACAATGTCAACTGAGGAATCCATCTCCCCATTGTGACTGATCAAGGTGGCAACCCACTGGTCCTGACACATAGAAATGGAGGGCTTTCGCCCTCCATTCCAACACTCCGAACCAATCGGTTCTTTTCGCTTGAAAAAGCTGAGAAGGCCTAAGCCTTCTTTGCTGCAGGAGCTTTTTTAGCTGCTGCTTTTTTCTTGCGAGCAGGAGCCTTCTTAGCTGCTGCCTTCTTCTTCTTTGCAGGAGCCTTCTTAGCTGCTGCCTTCTTCTTCTTTGCAGGAGCCTTCTTAGCTGCTGCCTTCTTCTTCTTTGCAGGAGCCTTCTTAGTTGCTACTTTTTTCTTCTTTGCAGGAGCTTTTTTAGCTGCTACTTTTTTCTTCTTTGCAGGAGCTTTTTTAGCTGCTGCTTTTTTCTTTGCTGCCATTTGAGTTTCCTCTTCGTTGGGTAAGTGGTTACTTACGGTTTGGGTTCAGCTGAGCTTTTAATGTTGAGCTCGCTGTGAATTTCATCGCTGTGGAGGCTGGAACTGTTACTGCCGCACCCGTTTGTGGGTTACGGCCAATTCGTGCCTTGCGATCGGTGGTGCTGAACGAGCCGAAGCCCGGCCATGCCACTTTTTCGCCCTTCTTTGTAGAAGCCACTACCAAATCAAAAAATGCTGAAAGAGTGCGCTCGGCATCAGCCTTCGAGCACTCAGCACTTTTTGAAATCTCTTCGATGAGTTCTGCTTTGGTCATTGTTTTTATTCCTCCTCGGAATCGGAGTGGTCCATATATCTGACTAGGTGTTTTCACATATTGCAAGCATTCGATTAGTTGCAAATGCAACTAATCATGTTTTTGATAAAAATGAGATTGTGATAATTATCTGTTTCGCTGTGCGTTTTTGATTCATCATCATCGCATCTCATTATCAAGTTGGCATCGTGTATGCATTGCGATCCAAACTTCACTGATGCACCACTTCTTTACCATAATTTTTCTGAAACCCAATAAACATAGGGCTTAAACAATGATATAAAAAAATCTGTGCGCACGATGAGTAAACAACCAATAACAGATTTCATGAAACACGCAACACAGTGCAATGTGCAATACGTAATGAAAAGAGCGCGTGCATTGGGTCTCAAAACGCGATGTTGAGTCCATCAAAAACCATGTGAAAAAAAATAAATAAAATTTGTGAAATTATCAATTTTTTATCAATTTGGGAACAATGCGAACACAAAAAAATTATTTCGGCATCCACCACTAGACCATGTCACTGATGACATGATGAAAACATCAGCACGTTCGCAGAGAGCAAAGATGCCGCAGTTTCATCTCCTATAGATGAGGTGCGTAACATCGTGGAGTACCCCGTTGGCGCTCGCACTCGGATCGTGATTGACACCTCCGTCCTAATTGCAGACCCTGGATGCCTTCATAGTTTCCCCGGATGCGATGTTGTTATTCCTCTCACAGTGGTTGAGGAACTTGACGGTCTGAAAAGTCGCCCAGATGATGTTGGACGTTCAGCTCGTACTGCATTGCGCACCATTGAAGATCTTCGCCGGCGCGCTGGTGGCTCGATTCATCGCCCAGTTCCCCTTGGTCCAGATCCGCAAGGGGCCACATTCCACATTGAAGTCAATGGAATTCAGAAGCATTTGCTGGTGGAACATGGTCTAAATCCGGAGATTCCCGATAACCGCATCATTGGTGCTGCCCTTGGACAAGCCCTTCACGCCCCAACTCGCATTATTTCCAATGATGCTGGCTTGCGAATTAAAGCTGCTCACCTCGGACTCGAGGCCGAAGAGCACCAACCAGTTGGTCGATCTGCGCATACTCGACCAATGGGCTGGTTCATTCATGAGGTTCCTGCGGCAATTGTTAATTCCCTATACGAACACGGTGAGGTGTCGACCGAATCATTTGGCGCCGACAAAAAGATGTCGGTCAACGAATTTGCAGTCGTACGATCTGGTTCGCAGTCAGCGCTAGTACGCAGCATGGGAGAAATGGTCGAGTTGTTGTCTGCATCATCTCCAGAAGCGTGGGGTTTGCGAGCTCGATCTAAAGAACAACGCTTTGCCTTGGAACTGCTCATGGACCCCGATGTCAGCGTTGTCGCCCTCGATGGTCAGGCTGGTACAGGCAAAACAGTCATGGCAATTGCGGCTGGCCTCGAACAAGTTGTTGAAACTCGCCGCTACGAAAAACTTTCTGTCTATCGACCTTTGGTTGCAGTCGGGCGAGCTGATGTTGGCTTCCTCCCAGGTGGACTTGACGAGAAACTCGACCCATGGATGTCAGCCATTCATGATGCGATAGTTGCACTCACAGATCAACGTTCAAGCAAAGATGCCAAAAAGCTCATCGATGATCTCACCGCACGTTCCCAACTGTCACTTGAGTCCGTCACATTCTTGCGAGGGCGTTCGTTGCACCGTCAATTCGTTGTTGTAGATGAAGCACAGAATCTTGAACCGACAACTCTTAAAACAATTCTCACCAGGATCGGTGAGGGCACGAAAGTTGTCTTTACTGGCGATACGAGTCAGATTGATGCACCGTATATGGGCGAATCCAACAACGCCCTCGCAGTGCTCATTCACGCATTTGCAAACCAGCACTGTTTTGGCCATGTCACTCTGGCGGCTGGAGAACGCAGCGAAGTGGCGAACTTGGCTGCTCAACTTCTCTAAAGGTTGCATCTGTGACACACTTTGTGGATGGACACCTCACCAGATTCCCTCGTACGAAATTTCATTAGCCTCCTCGCGGCCCGTGACATCGAGGCTGCTGCCTTGCTTGTGAGCGCAGACTTTGAATACGACAACGTACCGATGGGCAAAGTATTTGGTCCTCAAGGCTTGCGTGACACACTTACTGGTTTCTTCGCTTCGTGCACCAACATCGATTGGGAAATCATTCGACAAACATCTTCGGGATCACTTGACTCGGGCATCGTTATCAACGAACGCGATGACCGGTTTGAAATACACGGCCGTTGGGTGAGTTTGCCCGTGGCGGGAGTTTTCGAAGTGAGCGATGGGAAACTGGTTCTATGGCGCGATTATTTTGACCGCGCAACATTGCTCAAAGCGATGTCCCCTCCGGCCTAGTTAAAAAGCATTGCATCCGTAGACCCACCCCCGCCATAGTGTGGCTGTTATGACCTTCGCCAACTCATCGTTCCCCCGTGGACAATTCAATGGAGATCTTTGTGTCAGCGATGTTTCCTTTGTTGTCGTGGATTGCGAAACAACTGGATTTAGTCCTGTAACTAATCGCCTTATTCAAGTCGCAGCCGTAGTTATCTCTGGTGCTGGCCAAGTTCTCGAATCATTTGACACGATTGTTCGACCAGAAAACCCCAATGAATACACTCATGCAGCACAACATGTGCACGGGATATCTGCCGAACAAGTCTCAGACGGAATGTCTCTTCATCAGGCTCTCACCCAACTATGGCACATCGCCGATGGTCATTTTTTTACTGCCCACAATGCGCGCTTCGATCTCGGATTTCTACATGCTGAATCAGACCGAGTCGGTATCGGTCATCGAGTGTCGCGCTTTGTCGACACTTTAGAACTGGCCCGACATGTCGATGTCGAGCGCACCAGAAAACATTCGCTACAAGCCCTCTGTGATCATTACGGAATCGCTCAAGTCGTGCGTCACGACGCTCTCGCCGATGCGACCGCCACTGCAGAGTTGCTCGTACATTTACTCGCCGACCTAGGTATTACCCGAGCTGATCAACTAGAAGACTTGCTCACCACGTAGCGTTCAAGGACACTTTGTGCGGCTCGTTGGCCAACATCAACTAAATGACTAGGGCTCACTATGGTGACTCCCCCCTCGGCGCGCAACATCAACCGAGATAGCCAATGCTCACTGCTCACCACCATGTTGATCCGGAACGAACCGTCTGCACGCTCTTCAAGCACGGTGCAGGGATACGTCTCCACAACCCAAGATGCACTACTGGCCACCTCTGCTGTAACAGTTACTGCGTCAGACGAATCTGAAAACCATGTGGGGATGCCAGGAGACGAGCTTCTAACGGGGACAAACTGGCGCGTACCAGCGACTGCACGAATACGATCAACCCGAAAATGGCGTGTGTCTCCAGACGCATCATCGTCTGCTGTGATGTACCAGTGTCCTCTGTCGGTAAAAACAGACCGCACCACAATTGTGCGCTCGGATTCTAGATTTTTAGCCGGAGTCCAATAAATAATCTGCAATCGTTCACCAGATACAGACGCATCAATGACATCTTGCAAAAAGACTGGCGCTTCAACATCAACATCAACCATCTCGGAGCCAAGAATCTTTCGCAATTTTTGTACTGCGTTCTTTAGATCTTTTGAACTTTTAAATTCAGGAATTTCAGAGGCAGCTTCGGCCAGCAAACTAAGACCAAACGCCTCGGCCGATGTGAGCTCAAGGCGTTGCTCGAAGTATTTATTGACACCAACCTCTATGAAGCCTTCATCAATGAAGAGCTCGGTGAGTTCAAGCGGGGTGTACGGCGGAACACCACACATTGCGGCCATCTCGAGGTCTGCAACAAGGTCTTCTTCAGAGATATCGAACTGCTTGGCCATATCGGCAATACTCACATGCTTGCGCTGCATTAGCCACGGAAGCATGGCTAACAGCCCCCGAACCCGATCGCTTGAACTTCTTGGCCCACGCTTACCGCTCATGATTTTACTCCTGCCATCCGAGTGAGGTCGGCAATAATTTCTTGACGAATATGTTCTGGTGATATGACTTCGGCACGGTCGACCATTGCGTACAGCCAACTACGAAACGCAACACGATTACCACATGACACTTCCACATCGACAGAGCCATCAGCACGTGTCGCAATAACGGCTTCGTCACCCAATTCTCGAATAACTGATGGGGCAACGCGACGGTCGAGCCGCACAACCGCTACTTCACGGGCAACTCCAGTGAATTCTTTGGGATCTCGTTGACACGCATTTGCCAAAGAAAAATTCTCCGGCCGAGAAAAGCTTCCATCAGCACCAACGGTGATCTGGCCCTCAATACGATCTACTCGATATGTAACTTGCTGACCACGTTCTGTATCGAAAGCGATGAGATACCAAAACCCGTTTCGGGCAAGAAGACCGTACGGGTTAACCGTCCGTTGGCGACTTCGATATTGAAATGAAGCTGGACTAAAAGTAGAAATAGCGCCGAACAATACTGGCAAAACTGGCACGCGAGCATCAACACGCGCAGTCACGTGAGAATCGGCATCTACAATTTCTCCACCAAGCCACTGCACTGCTTTCTTTCCCCACGATGTTCCGATCTGCACCATTGCAGCTGCATTCTGCAATTCGCTCATCTCCTCTTGCGTGAGATCAAAGTTGATCAACTTATATTCAGAACGATTAATTGAATAAGCAGTCTTGCCTGCATCACTTCCGGCAAGCACTTGAGTTGTGAGAGGAACTCCAACGTCGCGAAGAATTTTTTTATCTCTTTCAAATGCGGTGCGGCAGGCTTCGTGCTTATCTGGGTATTGACCACGCATTTTGTTAGCGATGTTTTCAAGCGTGAGTGGTTGGGCTGACTCTGTGAGTAGTGCAACGAGATTTAATACTCTCTCGGCCGAGTTGATATTGGTCTTTTTGCTATTCGCCACTCATCGCAGGATAGGGCAAGAAACTGTGTTTCATTTACCTAAATCACTCAAAGTTTTTACGTTGCCCGACGTACCATTTCACCAATGGGTGTGTCATAGTTTCTGTTTCTGAAGCAAACTCCTGTTGGCTGATTTTTTCAAACACTGTCACTGCAAGTGATTTCCCCAACTCCACACCCCACTGGTCAAAACTATTGATGTTCATAAGCCATCCCTGCACCGCCGTGGAATGTTCATACAGCACGACAAGAGCCCCAAGTGTGCTCGGGCACAATGCGTCAAGGAAAAGAACAGTGCTTGGCCGATTCCCTGGAAAGACCTGATGCTCCACCAGACCTGCACTAGGGGCAACCAGGCGCGTGGCTTCAACATCTCGCCCACTTGCCAACGCCTCTGATTGAGCAATCATGTTTGCCACCAAAACATCATGCGCCACTGCATCAGAGCCAAGTGGCTGCACGGCGCAGATGAAGTCGACAGGCACCACCATGGATCCCTGATGCAACATTTGGAAAAAAGCATGCTGCCCATTTGTTCCTGGCTCTCCAAATACCACGGGGTTTGATGGGCCGACCACGACTGAACCATCTATCTGCACTGATTTGCCGTTGCTTTCCATAACCAACTGCTGTAAGAACGCAGGGAATCGTGCAAGATCATGACTATAAGGAATAACAGCCACGGCACTGCGCTGATACAACAACGTGTTGGCAAACCAAGTCAGTCCATGAAGCACTGCCATATTTTCGTGAAGCGGGATAGACAGCACATGTTGATCCATTGATTCCATGCCACCTAGAAATTCAGTAAACGCATTTTCTCCAATGGCACACATAATTGGAAACCCGATGACAGATGACAATGAAAATCTTCCGCCAACCCAGTCGAAAAATTCTAAAATTCGATCTGGTTGTACGCCCCACTCACGCGCAACGTCTGGACGAGCAGTGGTTGCCACGAAGTGTTTCGACCAATCATCTACTTCTGCTTGTACCCATAGTCGCGCCCGTTGCGCGTTATGCATTGTCTCGCTCGTGGTAAAAGTCTTGGACGCAACAACAAATAACGTGGTGTTGGGATCTAGGCCATGTAACGCATCATCTAGATCAGCACTATCGATATTTGACACATACTTAACGACAGGGCCATCACAGAATCTCCGCAAAGCACGAGTAACCATTGCTGGCCCAAGATCACTTCCGCCGATTCCGATATTGATGATCGCAGTGAAAGGCGCACCAGATGCGCTCAACACGTCTCCATTGCGCAGTGACGTTGCCAACGCAAGCGCGCGTTGCAGATGCCGCTGAGCATCTTTTGCAAAGACTGTTGACTGTTGCGAATCTCTCAACGCCGTGTGCATCACCGAACGATTTTCAGTGGTATTCATTTTTGCACCGGCGAACATGCTCGCAAACTTTTCAGCAATACCCACTTGTTCAGACATCTGAATAAGTGCCGCGAGAAGTTCCCGATTGATGTGCTGACGAGAAAAGTCTGCATGAATACCACACGCATCTACAACTAGCCATGTAGAGCGGTCGGCCTCGGTGGCAAAAAGCGTGCGTAAATCAGGACATTGGCTACTGATACTAAGCAACGAACCAACCGATGCGCTGTTCATTTTATGAGCCTCTTGAAAGCATCCGCCGCCCCAAGATGTCGTTGTTGACCTCCACTTACACTGAGCCGGCCTAATCCCGCCAAGACTGCAGAGGTAAGGTCGGCAAAACCTTGCACGCTTGCTCCACGTAAAATTTTCTCCGACTCCGTTGCAGTCGAGATCATTAAAATAACCAGACGACGAAACTCCCCACCAAAAGCATCTGCACCTTCAGAGACCTCAGGATGTTTACGCACAACAGCTGAAATTCCAGTGATGAAACCAATAGTCGATGGCTCGTCGTTGCCAAGCACCTCAATTTCATGCAACAGGTGAACTAATCGAGACTCCAAAGATTCAGCACGTGAGGTAACTCGTGCAAAGACATCGACAAACTCCTTTGTGATTGACTCGCACACAGCAACGTACAAATCAGCCTTTGAAGGAAAGTAATGGTACAAAGCGGCACTTGACACGCCTGCAAGTTCAGCAATCTCTTTATTCGTAGTTCCTTCAAAACCTTCTGCTGCGAATCTTTCGCGAGCACACTCAGTGATCCGATCGCGAGTGTCGGTGGAATCTGTATCGGCAGGCCGTCCCAATTTGCGGCTACCACCAGGAGAAGTTCTGGCACGGCCTTTGGTCATGCCACCATTCTGACCTATTTAGGTCGCGCGTAGTAAGCCCACCAACCACAGGGCCCAATTAACCCAGCCAGCAACATTTTTACAAGGTCCCCTGCCAAGAAAGGCAACACCCCGAGCTGCACTGCGTTTTTCTCCCCAAGGACCACAGAGATATCAAGGCTGTGGGCAAGCCATAAGGCCCCAAACACATAAATTGCGATTGATCCAAGCGCCGCGGCGCCTAGCGCCCCAAGCAGTGCCCGGTCTTGTCGACGGTCTGCACACCAACCAACTATTCCGCTTGCCACAATGAATCCGACAAAATAGCCAGCGGTCGCCCCAGTTGCTGTGTCCCAACCACCTGCACCCCCAGCATAAAACGGCAGCCCAATCATTCCGAGCAACCAATACAACGATTGAGACGCCATCGCTTTTTTTGCTCCAAGTACCGATCCAACAGCCAAAACTGCAAAAGTCTGACCAGTGAGCGGAACTGGGGTGAATCCAAGAGGAATCACAATCTGAGCTGCCAACGCGGTGAACAAAGCTCCCCCGATAACAAGAACGGCATCTCGATATCTCGTCGACAGGCGTAATCCTGGAATAGAAAAAATATCAGACAGTGTGGTGGGTGCAGCGGTATTCATTGATGAAACGCTACTAACGTGTTTACAGTGTTTACTGTGAATGTAGTCATGAACACGGTGAATTATTTCCACCAATAAAATGAGTAACCAATGAATATTCCTCACGCCATCGCTGCTATCGACATCGGAACAAACAGTATTCACATGGTCATTGCGCGATCCACTGAAGGCGGGTTTGAAGTGATCACTCGTGAGAAAAACTCAGCACGTCTTGGTGAGGGCGGCGGTGACATGAAAATTATGAGTGCGCAAGCGATGGACAGAGGAATAGAAGCATTGCGCCACATGCGCCGAGTGGCAGATGTTCATCGCGCAACAATCTTTGCAGTGGCCACGAGTGCTGTTCGAGAGGCATCCAATGCAGATGAATTTGTTGATAGGGCACTCACTGAAGCTGGCATTGATATTCGAGTGATTTCCGGAATGGAAGAAGCGCGTTTGATTCATCTCGGGATCATCCAAGCATTGCCTTTATCGAATAAAAGATCGCTGATGATTGATATTGGTGGTGGATCTACAGAAGTGGTCATTGCTGATCACACTGAAGAACTATTTGCCCGCAGTTTTAAGCTTGGCGCTGTCCGACTAACGAACAGGTTCTTCCAGTCCGATTCGCTACACCCTGCGTCTATTGCGTCATGTCGTCGGTTTATTGAGTCGACAATTGCGCCAAACAGGCGCGAGATTAGACAACTAGGGCATGACATTGCTGTGGTCACCTCTGGAACTGCCGAGACTCTTGCAAACATGTGTTGGGGGCTTCATCATTCCGAGGCTCCGCGCTCCATCAACGGATTGACATTTACCGCCGAGGACCTTCACACCGTCACAGAATTAATTGCTTCTGCAGAATCGTCAGCCGAACGAAGCAAACTTCCTGCAATGGACTCTCAACGTGTAGATATTATTTTGGCGGGCGCGCTCATTCTCGACACGATTGCAACATCGCTGGGCATCAAGACATTTACATATTGTGACTATGCCTTGCGCGAAGGAGTACTGCTTGATGCTTCACGTCGACTGCAACCACATCTCGATGCAGATCTGCACAATGTGGCGATCGAAAGTGCCAAAAAACTCAGCATTCGATGCGATGATGACCCAACACATAGCGCGACTGTGGCACGACTTGCTTGCTTAATATTCGACGATCTTGTCAAACTTTTTGAGATAGACGAACACAATCGCATTTACCTTGAAGCAGCAGCACTTTTAGCCAATGTTGGAATAACTGTGTCTCACTCTCGCCACCATCACCACTCCTACTACATCATCAGGAATGCAGAACTGCTTGGTTTTACCGACCATGAAATTGAAATCATCGCTCAAATTGCTCGCTACCACCGTAAAAGTGAACCGAAAACTCAACATCAACAATTTGCCGCACTTAATAACAAAGACCAAGACTGCGTGCGTTTACTGTCTGGCATATTGCGCATTGCAATTGGTCTTGACCGCACTCATGACGGGCGTACCATCGGTGTCAACGTTCAAAATTTGCGTGGCAAGTTAGTGATTACTGCTCAAGGAGATTCGGTGAACGACCTTGATCTCAACCTGTACGCCACTCGCGAGCGATCTAGCTTGCTGGCCAGTGTCTTTTCATGTCCAGTCGTGGTGGAAGAAAAGAGTTAGCCACCAACAGTTGTGGTTGTGGTGGTCGAAACAACACTTGTCGTGGGCAGGGTCGTTTTTACTGTCGTGGAAGTTTTTACAGGAGCGATTGTGGTTGTGGTGGTCGACGTTGAACTGCTCGTTGTGGTGGTGTAGTTCGGATCTTTTGTATCAAAAATAGGTGGCGGCGAACCATACTCTTCTGGTTCCTTAACACCATCAAACACAAAAACCCGGTCGCCGTATTCAACCATGGCTGGAAAATACTGCGAAATAAATATCGGTATTCGAATGCAACCCTTCGATGCGGGCACCTTTGGAACGTTCATTGACCCGTGGATCGCAATACCGAAATTAAAGTACACGGGGTTCCACAATGTACCTAATTTGCTTTCTCGCAGGCCATATATTCGGTTGTAGAAGTAATAAATGCCACTCGGGGTCCTTGCATCACCACAGGCTCCCTCAGTAAGAGGAACCTTTCCAGGGTTGCCAATTTCTCCAGGGCTAATTGTTACTTCTTCACACCATTTTTGTCCTGTGCCTGAGGAAATATGAGACACAAGCAACACTTCAGAACCCTTAAACAAGACCAACGCTTGCTCGGTCAGGTAGACCTCTACATGTCGAGCTGTTGCTGGTATGGGACTCGTTGATGTGCGACGAGGAACAATAACCACATTGCCGCGCATGTAATCCCATATTCCAGGTGTCACAAAATCGACAACAGTGTCACGAGACCGTTTCATCACCAGAGACTGAAATGCCCACACGGCCATCATCGTGTCGCCATCGTACGTCCCATCGATTCGGCCAGGGTCGAATCGAAGATCTTTTAGTCGTTGCTGGATGCGACGTACATCGCTTCCACGATCATGCTTCTCAATAACACGGGTGAGTGAATAACATGTGATTGGAGAACCTTTGGGGCACGCATCTGGAGCCAACGTGGTCGTGGTTACCGCTGGTCCCACCGACCCCTGGCGTGCCCCTGCGACGCCGCCAAACACAATGGCCACAACAATGGCCACAACAATGGCACCACGCCACCGAACAAACCACCCGACTTGTGGCATCTCTTCCTCATTATGAGCCACTGGTTCAAACGGTGTATTCACGCTGGGTCAATAATAGCAACGCATATGGCCGTTGTCAGAGCGCTCTGACAACTGGACTGATTTTACGAATCTCTTTGCGCAACGCTCGAGCCTCACGAAGAATCTTCACAATGACAGAGGGTGAACTAAGCGTTGACACCCCTCTTGTGCGTGGGAAATAATCAACACCAAACTGAATCACGGTGTAACCATACTTTTGAGCTTTGACTACTAGTTCTGCGTCAATGAATGATCCTTCACTTTTGAGCTCCACATGATCAAAAATGCGGGTTCGGCATAACTTAAATGCAAAATTAATGTCACGCATGCGCACACCAAACAACACACGCACCATCATGTTGTATAAAAACGAGTACACCGTTCGCACATACCCTTCACCAGTGCGGTCAAATCGATATGCACTCACAACGTCGGCGTCGTAATAGCGAAGCAATCGCATTGCTTTACGAACATCGTGCATGTCAAAAGGCAGGTCAGCGTCGGTGTACAACACCACGTCGCCTGTGGCTGCGGCAAAGCCAGATTTCATAGAGCCACCAAGTTTGCGATTCTCAGGATGACGAACCGTAGATATCCGTGGATCAGCAGCGGCTAGTTGTTGTGCAATCACGGGAGTGTTATCGGTTGATGCATCATCAACCACAATGATCTCGTAATCGGCGATATCGCCACTTGCTAGAAGTTCTTCACATTCTTCTCGTGCTGCATCGATTGCCCGCACGATGTAGTCCTGTTCGTTCCACATCGGGAAAAAAACTGACAACTTCGAAAATGGAATACGGTCCATAAGGGCATCAGGCTAGTGGCGGATTCCACACCATGGCGTGCAGGGCTTGTACCGTGGCATGAATGAATAACCCGCCGCCACTTCCAGCCCAAGCCCCCATTGATGGTTGGCGCACCGTCACCCAGATCACCTGGGTGTTGGTCTTCATCTCCATGATTGTGATTGTCATCAGTAGTCGAACCATCGGGCGTCCCATTTGGTGGCTCGGAGCATCGACCAACCCTGCACCGTTATATAACCTCGTGATTCCACTTGTCATTGTGCTTACCCCCTTCATTGCTGCCCGTCGAAATGTCGCCCGCCTTGGCCTCGTAAGCATCGGTTGTTCCCTTTTGTTAGCACTGTCGGCAATCCCAGATATCTCGGCAAGCCCAGCAATCGCCACGGCTACCATCTGCGTGGCAGCAGCCGCCCTTGTCGGATCTATTGCGGTTGTTGTGGCCACGCGCGACTACCGTTAACGCCATGTCTAAGGTCCTTACTCACCTCCCCGTTGGCGAGCGCGTTGGAATTGCTTTTTCTGGGGGTCTCGATACTTCTGCTGCTGTTGCGTGGATGCGCGAAAAAGGAGCGATCCCGTGTGCCTATACAGCCGACCTCGGCCAACCAGACGAAACTGACTTATCCGGTATCCCCGATCGCGCCAAAGAATACGGTGCCGATATCGCACGTCTCATTGATTGCCGCGAAGAATTAGTACATGAGGGACTCATCGCTTTGCAATGCGGTGCATTCCATATCTCAACAGCCGGAAAAACTTACTTCAACACCACACCGCTTGGTCGAGCAGTAACAGGAACACTGTTGGTGCGCGCGATGCACCACGACAATGTAGACATTTGGGGCGACGGAAGCACATACAAAGGTAACGACATTGAACGTTTCTACCGCTACGGACTAATGGTGAATCCATCACTTCGAATTTACAAACCGTGGCTAGATCCAACATTTGTACAAGAATTTGGTGGACGCACAGAGATGAGCGAATTTCTCACCGCTCGTAATCTGCCGTACAAAGCATCTAAAGAAAAGGCGTACAGCACCGACTCCAATATCTGGGGCGCAACACATGAAGCCAAATTGCTTGAAGAGTTGTCAAATGGAATGGAAATTGTTGAACCAATCATGGGTGTTGCCCATTGGGATGAATCAATCCCGATTGCTGCAGAAGTTGTCTCGATTCGTTTCCATGAAGGATTTCCAGTTGCAATCAACGGCAAAGAGTTTGCATCGCGTATTGATCTCGTGCTTGAAGCCAACGCAATCGGTGGCCGCCACGGACTTGGCATGAGCGACCAAATTGAAAATCGAATTATCGAAGCCAAAAGCAGGGGCATCTACGAATCTCCAGGGCTTGCTTTATTGCACATTGCCTACGAACGCCTTCTCACTGGTATTCACAACGAAGCAACCCAAGAAAACTACCGCACCATGGGTCGCCGCTTGGGCCGATTGCTCTACGAAGGCCGTTGGTTCGATCCGCAATCATTGATGTTGCGCGAACCATTAATGCGCTGGGTTGGTACCGCTATTACTGGTGAAGTCACTCTTCGTTTACGTCGCGGCGATGACTACTCGATCCTGGACACCACTGGACCACACCTCACCTATTCGCCAGAACGTCTCAGCATGGAACGTGTTGACGATGCAGCCTTTGGTCCACTTGATCGCATTGGACAACTCACAATGCGTAACTTAGATATCGACGACAGTCGAGCCAAGCTTGCGGTTTATCGTGCTGCTGGCACGCTTGAAAGTGGCAGCATTTTGGCCATCGAAGACAACTCCTGACACAACCCAGCAAGTAACGCTGCACGCGCCGGCATGGTGTCAACAACAACGTGTTCTTCATCTGAATGTGCACCGCCACCAACAGCTCCAAGGCCATCCAACGTGTGTACGCCAATCGCAGCAGTGAAGTTTCCGTCGGATCCGCCGCCAACCACAACACCAACAAGCGCGCCAATACCGCAACTTGTAGCAACACGTTGGGCAATGGGAAACAACACAGCCGCAGCAGATTCATGCATAGGCGGGCGGCCAATTTCTCCCGACACCACAATGCTTGCTTGTGGATGCACACACCGCAATGCAGCAAACGCTGCTTCTACGCGCGGCTTTTCGTGAGGAACGGCAACACGCACATCAACTGCACACGTTGTGAGTGCTGGTACAACATTGTCCGCTGTTCCACCCGATACAAGCGTGGGGGTCACTGTTGTACCCATCTCTGGATCAGCAATCGCCAATATTTGTGGAATTAATCCTGCAAGTTCAACAAGCGAATTAATACCTTTTTCTGGCTCTAAACCAGCATGCGATGCCCTACCTGTAATCGTCAGCGTCAACGTGCCTGTTCCCTTGCGGCCAATCTTTAATGCACCGCCATCTGCACTTGGTTCCAACACCAGAACCGAACCGCACGCCAAAGCTCGCTCTTCTAGCAATGCTCGCGATGCACGCGAACCAATCTCTTCATCCGCTGTCAGCAAAATTTCAATATGAGATCTATCCGCCAACGATGCAACGCCGTATATCGCCTGCACAATCCCCGCCTTCATATCGAACACCCCTGGCCCACGTAACGAGCCATTCACCACTACACATGGCTGGCTAGCGAGCGTGCCAACAGGATGCACTGTGTCGTGATGCCCAAGTATGAGCACTTTTGGTTCTCCGCCTCCAGACCACAAAATATGCGGCCCAACCGGTGAATCAATCAACGTTGGCCGAGAGCCAAGCAGACGCAACATAAGGTCTGACACCAAGCCGGCGTGAACACCGAGCAACACAAGATCGCGTGATGGCGATTCAGCCGACACCAACGCCTGCACATCGGCAATCATGTCGTCAAGGGGAAACACTGCAGAACTCATCTCGTCAATCGTGCCACGAATTACCGCTCAAATAGTGTCTCAATTTGGTCGGCGAGGGTTGGGAAGAGTCGCCTTCCATCCCAATTACGCTTCTGGTTATCAGTGTTTAACCTAGGTTAAAGTTGGGAAGAGTCGCCTTCTTGTGGAAGACTTTAGAGCCCGAAATGGTATAGTAGAGTCACCCGAAATGGTATAGTAAGGTCGCCCGAAACGGTATAGTATGAGGTCATGAGCGATACTCTGAAAACAATTGATTACCGCCGCCGGGTCGTGGATGATGAAATCGATGCTCTAGTTGTCGGTGGTGTGACTGCCATCGCCATTGAGGGAGCCAAGGCTGTAGGTAAGTCAGCCACTGCGGCCCAACGAGCCACGACGACCTTTTTGCTTGAGCAACCAACCACGCGGGAACTAGTACTCGCAGACCCCTCCTCCATCCTGGTGAAAACACCTGTACTTATCGACGAATGGCAGCACCTTCCTGCGACATGGGATGCCGTTCGTCGTGCTGTTGATGCAGGTGCTGGACCGGGCCAATTCTTTCTTACAGGATCAGCATCGGCGGCAAATCCGGGGACCCATAGCGGTGCAGGCCGGATCGTAAAGGTACGTATGCGTCCAATGAGTTTGTTCGAACGAGGTGTTGCAGTTCCATCGGTGTCGTTAGTCGAACTTTTATCAGGCAAGATGCCCACTATCTCCGGAACCACGAGCGTTAATCTTGCCCTCTACGTCAATGAGATTGTTTGTTCAGGGTTTCCCGCATTACGAATTCTCAGCGGTCGAGCACTTCGCGCCCAATTACATGGGTACATAGACCGAGTTATAGACCGTGATTTTCCAGAAATAGGTCGTGCAGTCCGAAATCCTGCAGCGTTGAGACGCTGGTTTACTGCCTATGCAGCAGCCACATCCACATCCGCTTCGTATGACACAATTCGTAATGCTGCTAGCCCAGGTGAGGGCCAAAAGTTGACGAAGTTAACGACGCAACCGTATCGCGACACCCTAGAGCGGCTCTATCTACTCGATCCGCTTCCGGCTTGGCTGCCAACTCACAACCACTTTCGCGAATTGGCTAGCTCACCGAAACATCATCTAGTAGATCCAGCACTAGCTGTGTCCCTTCTTGATCTAAGTCATGAAAAGTTGATCACTGGGGTGAAGGAGTCTGTGCACATTCCGCGCGATGGATCCATTCTCGGGGCTCTCTTTGAATCGCTCGTTGTGCAGAGCCTGCGCACTTATGCCCAATTGGCTGAGGCAACTGTCGGCCATTTCCGTACCCACCGAGGTGATCATGAAGTGGATGTGATCATCGAGCGTGCCGACGGAAAGATCGTTGCATTTGAAATAAAACTTTCAGCAACAGTAGAAGATTCTGATGTGCGACACTTGCTGTGGCTTAAAGAAAAGCTTGGCGCAGATCTTCTCGACGCAGTGATTGTGACTACCGGGCCACATGCCTACCGTCGTAGCGATGGAATCGCAGTAGTACCTGCATCGCTAATTGGTCCGTGAATTACCGCTCAAACAGCGTCTCAATTTGGTCGGCGTACTGTGCAAGTAACTCGGCGCGTGGCACAACACCAATACCGAGGCCAGTGGGCAGAGCGATTTCGCCGTCAACAAGCACAAATGGCTCTGTGATGTCGCTGGTGAAATAGCGATTGGATGCCGACAAGTCTGGCGTGAGCGTAAACCCTGGCATGCCGGCTAATGCAAGACACGCTGCACGACCAATACCCGACTCCAACATGCCTCCGACCCATGCATCAATTCCGCGATCAACAGCTGCGTCGTGGATCGCCACAGCTTCGCGAATGCCACCGACACGAGACGGTTTTACGTTGATGACATCACACGCGCCGGCGTCGACTGCTTTCAAAAAATCAGCAAGACTGTTGACCGATTCATCCAAGCACACAGACGTGAAAGAACGATGGGCAAGTTCTGCATGAGATGAAAGATCGTCGGCTGCGAATGGCTGCTCGATGAACTGCAGAGCAAATTCGTCTAGTGATACAAGATGATCGATGTCAGATGCACTGTAGGCACCGTTGGCATCTGCTTGCAGCGCAAATGAGTCGCCTACTGCACTGCGAACAGCAGCAAGTACTTCTCGATCTGCGCCAGGTCCAATCTTTATCTTTACTCGGCTATACCCCTCATCGATTCGCAACATCACTTCTCGCACAACATCATCAATAGATGGATGCATGCCTACAACTACACCAACTTCTATCGAATCACGCTCGGCAACAAGACATTGCGCAAGAGACATACTGAGAGAGCGAGCGTGAATGTCCCACACAGCTGATTCCAATGCATGCTTGGCAAATGTTGCACCCTCGACTCCCCACCATTGGGAGAACATGTCGGCAACGAACACCTCTTCGTTGACAAGAATGGGAACTAACACATTGCGCATCACATCGTAGGAATCACTTGCTGATTGACCCACATAGGAAACACCACTCGGGGCCACATTTTCACCCCAGCCAACAAGACCATCTGATGACGTGAGTTCAATAAGCACAGCATCACGAGATTCGTGTGTGCCGTCGGATGTGCGCAGTGGGTTGGCCATTGTGAGCGGCAAGCGCAGACATCTGACTCGGTCTATGTACATGGTGCCCAGAGCGGGAATCGAACCCGCAAGATGTTTCCATCCGGGGGGTTTAAGCCCCCTGCGTCTGCCTGTTCCGCCATCCGGGCTTGAACTGGTTCAGGCTACACGCGCAATGGACGGCTCATGCCCGATTCGACAAGAGACTGGGCTGTGCTCGACTGTGAACTGCAACATGACTCTCCATAAATATGTGCGGACCGAGTCGGCCTCTGGCACTGACAGCCGATTGAGAGCAAGAACGCCCTCGATCATGTCGCCGATGACTGCAGTAAACGGCCGGTCGGACAAGCGCACAGCAACAATGCCCCCCGTACCCTCACGAGAGCGCTTGATGGTGCGATTGACCCCAATGATGCGGGGTGGACTGCGAAAACCAGGGACCACCAACTGCATGTCTGCAACCGCAGCAGCAAGCACCCTGGCTGCTGAAGTGAACTTGGTGGCTGACGTGGTCATGTACGCATTGTGTCAAAAGGGTGTGTCCCAAAAAGAACCAACACCCTCGACATACAGTGTGACAGCCGTGGAAAATGAACTCAACCCTTTGCAGCAAACCATTCTTGATGCGCTTGGCGTTCCTGCTGAATGGCAGCCGCTACCAGACGACCTCGTCAATTCACTTGAGACTCAACTAACCGATGCGTTAACGGGAATTGAATCCATGTTTAGTCCCGATGCTCCACTACGCGTCAACAAGCATTACCTCGCCACCGTGCATGGTTGTGAAGCGCATTTTATGGCAGACAGAGAGAAGCCATTTTCGTGGAACATCAACACTGTGCGCGGCACGATTGCCCATAAAGCAATCGAATTGTTGTTGAACTGGCGAGATCCAATCATCCCTGCAGAACTTGTTGATGCTGCCATCACGAGTGTTGCTGAAAATCCTCGCGAAAGTGCCTCCGACTTCATTGTGTCTCTTCCAGCACACGAGCTTGCTGAACTGCGTGGCGCTGTAGTTGGGTATGTGTCTAATTTTCTTGAATGTTTTCCGCCGATCAAACCGCAATGGAGACCGATGGTGGAATACACAGCTATGTATTCCTTATTCGGCGGCTCAATTCTTTTTACGTCGCGGATGGATCTCGTGCTGGGAGCGCCTGGGCGAAAAGTACTGATCGATTTGAAATCTGGGCGGATAACTCCAACACATCGCGATGATTTACGTTTTTATGCATTGGTTGAAACATTGCGAAGTCGTCGCCCCCCACGCCGACTTGGCACGTATTCACTCGACTCTGCACGACTCGACCATGAAGAGGTCACTGAGGGCTTACTGCAAGCAGCCGTGCGACGAACAGCACAGGGAACTCTTTTAATGGCCGACCTTGTGGGCAAGACTCGCCAACCAGAAGTACGTCCAGGTTTTCAATGCAGATGGTGTCCACTCAACGACACATGCGAAGAAGGACAACGCTTCTTGTGGCAACTCGCTAACGGCAACGAAGACGACAACTAATTACTTGATGTGAGGGGTCATCATCGCAAATGGGACACCTAAGCCAGATGCTGAGCGCACAGTAGAGATATACCGACCAGGTTGCACCGCCCGTTTTGGTGGGCTTGCCACATCTGGTCCAAGTCCATCTGCAAGATCAAACAAATCATCAACGCTGACCACCATGCCCCACAAAGATGCTCCAGGTGTTGTGATGTGTGGGCCAGATACCAGTTCAATGATTGTGTTATCAAGGGTATGAAAACGCTGGGACACTCCGTTGCCGGCATCGCGATCGCGGCGCGCCGGTAATCCGAGTGCGGATTCAATTGCCTCAGATGTTCTGTCTAGATTGTCGGTGTTCACAACAACATGATCAAGGCGCACGATACGTTGATCCGCGAAGGGACTCGTTGAGGGATGTTCCGACCAGGACGACACGAGCGAGGTGGGTATTCCGTCGATTTCGATGTCTCGGTCAGAGTCAGACCCGATTGTCCAGCGCTGCAAGCCAGGGCCGCCAGTGGGGTTGATGATCAGCTCAACATCGCCAAGCATTCCGATAGACCCCGTAAAGGGAAGACCTAAGTTCTGCCAGGGTTCGCGTTGTCCACCAACGTGGAGAGCGACCAGGCGACTCATTGAGTGCGGATTAACCGCGACCCATGTTTGGACGCTTGCCGTGGTTGGCCTTTGAGCGGCGCATGCGCGCCTTGCGCTTTTTGGTCTTCTTCGACATAGTGGACAAGGCTATCGGGAGACTCCCTCGTCTCAACAAAACTTCTTAGGCGGGTCGCCAGTAGTAGTAGCCAACTACATAAGCCTGGCCATTTTGTCGTGTGCTGGAACAGACATACGCAATCCCCTTGTACTGCCCCAAGAGCCCCGCTTCTACTGATTTGCATCGCACCGGCGTGACTTGGCGCACCCCGACTGACGCTGGCTGAGTGACAGTAGTTGTGGACTGCGATGTTGGTGATGTTATGGCTTTTGGAGTCGTGACAATTGGGGCCGTGCCTTTGGGGGTTGCGGCACGGGAACCCCATGGTGCAATTGTTGTGGTGGGACATGATGCATTCAATAGGTTTCGTATTCGACCAAATTCACTTTGATCCATTGACAAACTCCACTTGGCTTTTATGGCGATCCATTCTGCGAGGTATACGCATACATACCCGCTTTGTGGTGGTATCCAATTTGATGGATCCTTAGCGCCCTTAGAACGATTTTGTCCTGCAGTCACTGCAATAAGTGGTCGCGGATCAGACAGGTCGTTGGCGAACGTTTGACGTTGAGCAGTAGTCCAATTCCACGCCCCGGAATCCCATGCTTCTTTTAATGGAACCATATGGTCGACATCTAGTTCACTCGGATCGGTATGGGTGACGTTGTCATACGGAGATAACCAATCGCCAGCGACAACTTTGCACCCATAGGCATCAACCTGAGCGTGAGTGAGACTTTCGGCAATGAGCACTTCTTCACGCGTGTTGCAACTGTTGCCGTTGGCATCAATCCAATGTTTAAAAAGTGTCCTCACATATCCAACAGGATGTTCTTTTTCAACTCTGATTGTTTTCAACACGGACAACGCGGTTTGGTTTGCGCCAACAGTTGATTTCGGTTTGATTGTTGTTGCTGTGGACTTTGACGGGAGAATTGTTGTTGCTGTCAATTTTTTAACAGTGGTCGTGGCGACCTTTGCAGGAGTGTTTCGTGCACCACTTACGCCCGAACAGCCCACTGATACAACAATTGCCAAAGCAGGGAACACAAGGAGCATGCGTGATTTAGTCACCTGCAATGGCATAAGGCAGTTCCTCGCACCAAGTACTTCCCCAGATTTCCAGCTGATCCAGAGTGGCGAACAAACTGCGACCACACTCAGTGAGGTGGTACTCGTACCTCATTGGTTTAGAGCTGTACTCACGCTTTTCCACCACACCAGCAGCCACCAGCGTGACGAGCCGGTCGGACAAAATGTTTCGGGCAACCCCTAGTTCTCGTTGCATTGGTTCGAAGCGGTGTGTTCCGTGGCGAATGGCAGAAACCACCAAAAGGCTCCACCATTCCCCAACGACATCAAGGGCGCTTGCCACACCAGTATTTAAATGCGAGACACTGGATCGTTTCATTAAAGCCACAATAGATCAGCGCTGTGTCAGTAAGAATTTTCCAATTTATGCCCCAAGGGAGCACCATTGCTTTCACCGAATGACGGTTGCTCTATTTCAATAAAGATGCATTCTCCCGGACACATATCTGCTGCTTCAACCACAGCGCGATAATCACGGTCTGCCACCAGCGCCAATGAGCCACCTCCGCCTGGATCATTCATTGGCACTCCTGCCACGGCAACGTAGGCGATGCCATCTTCTAGTTGTACAAAAACATCTGGACAATGATCAACACAGAGTCCATCTCCAGTACAGAGGTCTTGGTCGATCCATACGAGCACGACCACAACGGTATCGGCGACAGGTGGCTTAGCCTGTTGTTGTGAGCAGTGTCATCCCATCGGCACCGCGCCGACCGCATACATGGATTCGCCCGACAACGACAGCTGATGACCCCTATGCATGGCTACGCGATCCTGATGACTTAGAGACCCAGGCATACCTTGTCGCCGAAAACGCGTACGCAGATAATTGGTTTGGCATACACGCTGAGACCACAGAACAATTCTTCACCGAGATTCGATCTCGGGTGCAAGAAGATGACTCTGCCTACCCCGTACAACATCGCAATTGGTGGTACACCTCTCGCACCGAGACCGGCCAGTCCTATCCGATTCATTCACGAGGACTAACCCCAGATAGCGCTCAACAACACACCCTTCTCGATGAAAATGTCGAAGCAGGAGACGCTGCTTATTTTTCTATCAACGCATTTGAGATCTCCCACAACGAAAGATTTCTTGCGTGGTCAAGTGACACCGATGGTAGCGAGAAGTTCATGTTGCGAATTCGAGATCTAGACACTGGACAAGAACTCCCCGACGAAATCCCTAATACGACATGGGGCGGAGTTGCCTGGTCCAGCGACGACAACTGGCTATTTTATGTGACACCAGATGATGCGATGCGACCATGGCAAGTGTGGAGACACCGTGTCGGAACCCCAGTTGGTGACGATGTCATCGTCTACCAAGATGCAGACGAAAGGTTCTTTGTTGGAGTTGGCATCACACGGTCTGACAAATGGATCATCATCGAAACTGCAAGCAGAACCTCAAGTGAATGTCACCTGATCAACGCCTACTCCCCCACAGATTCCCCACAACTGATGGTGCCAAGAAGTGACGATCTGGAGTATCAAGTTGAACATTGGGATAGCCAGTTCGCAATTCTGACAAATCGTGATGCAGTGGATTTTCAGGTGATGACGGCACCAGAAAATGATCCGACTACATGGACCACACTTATTCACCACCAAGAAAGCCAACGCATCACTCAATTTGATTGCTTTGAGGGCCATGCGGTGATGCAGCGATGGATTAATGGTCAACAAGTGATCTCGGTGGTCGACTCAGTTGGGCACATCTCGCCTATATCAATTTTGGACGAACCCCATGATGCAGAGATTGAATCGAACCCCAACTACGCAACCGATGGCGTACGACTGACATACCAGTCGCTCACAACTCCGCGCACCACTGCATGGTTTTCGATGACCGATTCACAACTTGTCACCCTGAAACGAAACGAGACTCCACACTGTGATCTGTCGTCATATGTTGCCGAGCGACTGTGGGCTGTGGCAAGTGACGGTGCACGGATCCCCGTTGACATTGTTCGACATGTGACAACTCCACTTGATGGCACTGCACCGCTATCTCTCTATGTATATGGTGCATACGAATCTTCGCTGTCGCCATGGTTTTCGGTAGCACGACTCTCGCTACTTGATCGCGGGTGGGTGTGGGCCCTTGCTCATCCACGTGGAGGCGGCGAAATGGGTCGATCGTGGTACGACAACGGAAAGCTATTGCACAAAAAAAATACGTTCACTGACACGCTTGCAACCGCTAGCTTTCTTGCCGACTCACAGATATGCGATGGAACCAGAATGGTGATCCGTGGTGGCAGTGCTGGTGGTCTCACCGTTGGAGCGTGTATCACTATGGACCCGGCACGATTTGTTGGTGCAATTGCCGAAGTTCCGTTTGTTGATGTCGTCACCACGATGAGTGACCCATCGTTGCCTCTCACCGTGACTGAATGGGAAGAATGGGGAGATCCACGCCAAGAACCCTTTGCTTCCTACATCGAAAGCTATTCGCCTTATGACAACACAGGTTCAGTGGTCTATCCCCGTCTGTATGTCAGTGCAGGGCTAAACGACCCTCGGGTCAGTTTTCATGAACCAGCAAAATGGGTCGCAAAAATTCGTCACGAGTCTCCATCAACGTTTGTGATCTTCAAATGTGAGATGGGGGCTGGTCATGGTGGGCCTTCTGGGCGCTACGAGCAGTGGCGCGATGAAGCAAAGACTTTGGCATTCACAATCGCTGCAATTAATTAATTGCAGCAGAAACAGACAATACGGCGATCATAAAAAGATTCCGTACGACATCGCGCTTTGATGGCGGCCTTGAAGACCGAGAACCAAAACAAGCACAGGGAACTGTGCTCTTTTCTGCAATTCTTATTACCAAAAATACACAAAACATCACAAGAAGTGAAGTGGCGATTCCAAGCGTGATCGGCTTTGGTCGAGTCATCACCAATGTGGCTCCCACAAGCAGTTCAACAAATGGCAGTGGGAGTGCAACTACTTTCCAGATGTGTTGGGCCTGTGCATCACGGCGCCATCTTTTCATATCGGCGACTTTGGTGGCCCCAGCAAATGCAATTACCGCCCCAACAAACGCAGCAAGAATACGCGACAGCATCTGTTCTATGCCTCGTGATGAACGTTGGTAATTTTTCCGCGGAAAAACACCATGGCATCATTGTCGTTTTCATTGCAGCCGAGTGATTCCACTCGACCGAGCACAAAAAAATGATCGCCCGCCACTGTTTCAGATTCAACGACACAATCGATCCATGCCACCACTCCATCAAGAATCGGGCTACCACCACCAGAGGCAGTCCACGACACATCAGAAAATTTATCGTCGTCCTCTTTGGCGAATCTCCAACATAACTGTTCTTGATCCGCCGACAAAACGTTGACCGAAAATCGTCCAGAAGCGCTCAAGCTTTTCCATGTTTGCGAGTTAACACCAGCGAAAAAACCAACTAGCGGCGGATCAAGCGAAACAGAGGCAAACGACCCGATAGTCAGACCAATTGGTTGTCCTATTTCATTAATGCCCGCTACCACAACAATCGATGTGGGTGCATAACTAAGGACTGAACGAAATTTTGCCGAATCAAATGTGCTGCTCACCCCCTTCACATTAGACGGCGAGACTCACAACAGGATTGTTACACCCTCTTTTGCAACAAAAACTTCCGTGTCGCCCACTCGAGAGCATTGACTGACCTTGTCTAGCTGATCATCGGTTCGTTCAGGGTCGTGATGGAAAAGGGCAACTTTGCGCGCCCCGCAGGTATTAGCAATCGCAGTGGCGAAATCTGTTGTGCAATGACCCCAGTTATAACGAGCTGCAAACTCAATTTCTGTGTACTGCGAGTCATGGATTAAAAGATCAACGTCTTGCGCTAAATCACGAACTCCATCTGCTAACGAAAAAGACCCATCGTATGGTTGCTGATGGTCGGGAATGTAAGCGATTGACACATCGCCAAATTCAATGCGGTATCCAAGCGTTGGACCGATATGAGGAACAAGGCGAGACATAATACGAAAGTTGCCAATAGAAAATTCATTATCGGCTACATCATGAAATTCAAATTTTCCAGGGAACGTATCCATCGTGACAGGAAACGTCGGCGGGCGAATTACGCTTTCCATTGCACTCTGAAACGACGAACCATCTTCTTGAATGGGGCCGTAGATTTCAATACGTGAATCTGCACGCAACATCGGAGCAAAAAAAGGTAGACCCTGCACATGATCCCAATGAAGATGAGATACAAGTGCCACAGCGTCTAATGTGGTGGATTGTTGTGCAATGAACTGCTGACCAAAGTATCGAAGTCCCGTTCCGAGATCTAGCAACACCGGACGTTCGCCCTCAACCATCACCGAAACACATGCTGTATTGCCGCCATAGCGATCTGTGGTCGGGCCATCACACGGCGTTGAACCACGCACACCATGAAACGTGACATGTACTTGTTTTGTGTCCCCCACGACAGATCACGCTACGCAGGAATACCCGAGAAGTAAACAGGTCGTCTAGTGACGCCTGTCGCACACACATCCACTACCGTGCAGGAGATGACATCGCCCATCACCACAGGCACAGTGACCGCTAATGGAATCGACTTCACTTATTTTGAATGTGGAACTGGCCCGCTTGTCTTGTGTCTGCATGGTTTTCCTGACTCTGCACATAGTTGGCGCTACCTCTTACCCGAACTCGCAGCAGCTGGTTTCCGCGCAGTAGCACCGTTTACTCGCGGGTACGAACCAACATCAGTTGCCCCAGACGGCATGTACCAAACTGGCGCATTGTCAGCAGATGCCAATGCCCTGCATGAAGCTCTCGGCGGTGACAGCAACGCTGTCATCATTGGTCATGACTGGGGTGCACCAAGCGCCTACGGTGCAGCAGCTAGTGCGCCCGAGCGCTGGAGCAAAGTGGTTGGGATGGCTGTGCCCCCAGGTGGCGCAATGGGCATGGCGTTTGTAACGAATCTTGAACAAACAAAACGCAGTTGGTACATGTTTTACTTTCAGCACCCATTGTCAGACATGGTCGTACCAGCCAACAACTATGCCTTCATTGACATGCTGTGGAAAGACTGGTCACCTGGTTACGACGGATCAATTGATTCACAAAACTGTAAAGACTGTCTCTTCGACGAAGCACATTTATCTGCAGCGCTGGGTTACTACCGCGCGACATTGGGCAATGGACCACGTACAGCTGAATACGACGCAATACAAGTAGCCGCTGGTGGCGAACTAACACAGCCAACTCTGTATCTTCATGGTGCAACCGATGGTTGCATCGGTATCGAAGTTGCACAAGCCGCCCAAGCCATGTGCCCATGGGCCACGGTAAAAGTTGTGCCAGATGCTGGGCACTTTATGCAGTTAGAACAACCAGACGCTGTGAACAAACTGATCATTGACTGGATTACGGCAAAGTAGTAGTTACCTAGTCGGTCCACACGCCCTGTGCGTCATATGGACGCTCACGACCAGGGGCAAAGTCACGTTTCCACACCATGACTCTGCGGCGGAAGTAGCACACTTCTTTTCCATCTTGATTAAAGCCTTTTGATTCCACCAATACGGTTCCACGATCATTCTTTGACTTACTTTCTTGCACTTCAAGAACACGCGTTTCAGCATGAATGGTGTCACCGTGAAAAACCGGGAACTTGTGTTGCAGTGTTTCTACTTCAAGATTTGCAATTGCAGCACCACTGACATCTGGCACGCTCATGCCAAGAACCAACGAGTACACCAAGTTCCCTACAACCACATTTCGTCCCTGCACACTGTTGCTTGCAAACCAATCGTTTGTATGCAATGGATGATGGTTCATCGTGATCATGCAGAACAGATGATTGTCGTACTCAGTAATAGTTTTACCAGGCCAGTGTCGATATATATCTCCAACTGTGAAGTCTTCAAGGCAGCGACCAAAGGGGCGTTCAAATGATGTCATGACACGAAACGCTAGTCGGACTTGGGCGAACCATTCGTGTCGTCATCACCGAACTCAAGATCTCCAGGTTCAAACCGGGGCATTGGGAACTGGCCAGTGCGATCTCGCGGTGCAAACTTCTCCACCCAATCAACAGTGTTGAGGCCTCGCTCTGTTTGGGAGGCAGCGAGTTGCGGCAACGTCTGCAAACGGTGTTTTCTGTCGATTGCAAACGGACCGTAGCGCAACGAGAGATAGCACGCCCATCCAACCACGATAGGTAGCCAATACTGCGCCACTCGATACGACAGCACTCCAACAGTGGCGACTCGTTGCGCAAGGCCGAAGCCCACAAGGGTCGGGATATAGATACCTTCGACAATTCCTAGACCACCTGGCGTTATCGGAATGACAGAAAAAACATTGGCAAGACCAAAAGCAACCAACAAACCATCCATGCCAACATTCCCACCAAAGGCACGAATAAACACCCACAGCGACAGTGCATCAAGCATCCAGTTGATTAATGCCCAACCAAACACTCGCCACAACAATCCACGTTCCTTGGCAAGACCTTCAATACGGGCACCAAGGTGAGCCAGAATTTTTGCGGCATGATGTTCGTCAAATTTGAATCGTCGCGCGAATGAGCGCACGATTCGTTCTGAACGGCCCTGTCCTTCCACCAGCCCAAAAATCACAAACGCAGCGAACGCCATCAAGAGCACACCCGCTAGAGCTGCAGCCCCGTATACAGGGTTCACTCCACGTGCAGGGATAGACACAACTAATCCCACCCACAAGATCATGTTTAAGACCACTGCAGATCCGATACCAGCCGTTGCCAATGCAAAGGCTGCATCGGGTCCAGGGATCCCACACATGGTGATTAATCGATAGCCAAGAGCAGAGCTTGCAGCACTACCACCAGGCACGATATTGCCAAGTGCTTTCGTGCTGAGTTGGATGCGATACAACCGTAGGGCACTTATTTTTTCACGATGCTCACCAAGTGCAGTTCTTGTCAACATCGAATAGGCGAATACTGCAAGACCCTGCAATGCGAACCCAACGAACAAAAGATTGGGATCAATACTCTTCAGATCGTGTACTGCCCCCCAAAATACAGGCAGAAGTGGGAGCACAAAGAAGTACACCACCGCAGCAAGCAGGACAAACTTTAGTGTTCGCGAAAAAACCTTGCGCTTGGGTTGTTCCCCGTTCGGATTTTCATCCTGTGCTAACAGATCAGACACAAAAACTACTTCTCTTCACTTATTTCGTCTTGGAGGGGAAATGCCTTAATGATCCGCAGCAGTTGTGCTCGCAGGTCTGGCGCCATAGATACATCAGTCTTACCGAGTCGAACGAGTACGAGGTTGCGCCGAGGTGACACCCACGTGATCTGACCTTCGTATCCGAGCGCCAGTATCGAATCTGGATCATCGGGATGCATCCACCAATGTGCACCATAATCACAACCGTAATCAGGATCATGGGCGAATGGAGTTTTTGAATACTGCACCCAACCATCGGGCAGGATCTGCTGATCTTTCCAAAAACCATTGTTCAGGAATAAATATCCAAACCGGACGAAATCGCGCGCTGTGGCAAAAACATAAGACGAGCCAACGAAGTTGCCAGTCGCATCGAATTTTGGTTCAGCGGTTGTCATACCGAGTGGACCAAAGAGACGAGACTGCATAAACAATCGCATCTTGTCCGATGAACCAGTTGTTTCACCAAGTGCGCGAGCCAGTACTTTCGTGATGATATTTGTTGTGCCCGAGGAATAGAGGTACTTCGAGCCTGGTTTTGCTTCGAGTTGTTTTGATACCGCAAATGCCGCGTGATCACCATCGCTATTTTCTCCAAACAACATTTCAATGACATCAGAAGATTCACCATCGACATAATCTTCGACCCACTTCAAACCGCTTGCCATATTGAGCAGGTTGGCAATAGAGATATTGCAACGATCATCGTTATTCCATTCATCGAACAAATGGTCATCTTTAATTGAAAGCAATCCTTCTTTCACGGCGATTCCAATAAGAGCATTTGTAATGCTCTTACCCATCGACCATGAAGTCAACTTTGTGTCTGGTCCAGATGTGTCGCCATAGAGTTCGCGCACAATCTGCCCACGATGAACAACGACTAGGGACAATGTGTGTCCAAGAGTCGTGGTTTGGGTGGCGATGGCTGCTAACGCATGATCAACTTCATCGCTGTTGACATCTGGCGCGAGCGGGCCGACTGGCCACTGTTGATCGGGGAACAAAACCGCAGCCACACGCACATCCTAGGCAATCAACAGAGTCCCGAACGTAAGGCGCGTGACCAATAACCCCTCCACAAGGGTTCTGAAGCAATATTGACGACGAGTTCGGTGTACTGAATTGCATGATAAATCACTAGCGTTTCACCGTATGAGTACGAGCACCCCCGACCTTCAATCCGCCGCAGCAGTGATCGGTATTGCCAAATCGATGGTGACAACTGCGGTTGCGCAGTTGGTCGCCGCAGGTGGCCCAGACAAGAACCAGACGCTGGCATACGACATTGCCCATGTGGCAGCAGCCGTAGAGGCATCTAGCTCGCTACTCGAGTACGGGGCAAAGGGTCACATCGAAGGAAACATTGCATGTGCCTTCACTGCAGACATGGTTCACGACTTTATGTCGCGTCTCATTGGTCGCGAAAATATGTGGGGCGTCGATTCATCGGCATTCTCGTCGACACATGATTTCGTACAGACATATCGTGCACCATCGTTTCTTGCCTCGCTAGCAAACCAACCAGGACCACGACACTTGGCAGATGATTTTGAAATGGTGCAAGACACATTCCGTTCATTCGCCAACAAAGTGATCGCACCAGTTGCAGAACATGTACACCGCCATAACGGTGACGTTCCAGAGCATGTCATCGCTGGACTTGGAGAAATCGGCGCATTTGGTCTCAGTGTGCCCGTGGAGTACGGGGGGTTTAGCGAAGGCGGAGAAGGCGAATACATGGCTTCTGTTATCGCAACTGAAGAACTCTCTCGAGGTTCTCTTGGTATCGGTGGATCACTGATTACTCGCCCCGAAATTTTGGCTCGTGCTCTAGTCAAGGGCGGAACTGAGGCACAAAAACACGAATGGTTGCCCAAACTTGCATCGGCTGTTGTGTTGTCTGCAGTTGCAGTCACAGAACCCGATTATGGATCTGATGTTGCCGGGATAAAAACAACCGCGGTCGTTGCAGCTGGGCCAAATGGTGAGGCTGGTTGGTTGATCAATGGTGTAAAAACCTGGTGCACTTTCGGTGCACGCGCCAATGTGCTCATGCTTCTTGCACGAACAGATCCAGATCGTTCAAAGGCACACAGAGGCCTGTCGCTGTTTATTGTGCCAAAGCCTCTCGGCGAGTCTCATGGTTTCGTGTTCACCCAAGATGGCGGCGGAAAAATGGAGGGAAGCCCGATTGACACAATCGGATACCGCGGAATGCACAGCTATGAAATCGCCATTGAAAATTGGTGGGTGCCAGAAGCCAACTTGATTGGCGAGCGCGATGGCCTTGGCAAAGGCTTTTATTTGCAGATGGCTGGTTTTGAAAACGGTCGCTTGCAAACCGCAGCACGCGCCATTGGCGTCATGCAGGCCGCCTACGAAGCAGCAGTTGATTATGCAAACAATCGAACTGTTTTTGGACAACTCATTGCCGAATACGAACTTACTCAAGTGAAACTTGGTCGCATGGCCGTCATTATCCAGGCATCGCGCCAGTTTTCATATCATGTGGCACATCTCATGGGCAAGGGTGAAGGCGCTATGGAAGCAAGCATGGTGAAGGCCTATGTCTGCACAGCAGCAGAGTGGGTCACACGTGAAGCACTTCAGATTCATGGCGGGTACGGCTATGCAGAAGAATACAGCGTCAGCCGTCTATACGTGGATGCTCGCGTGCTGTCGATCTTTGAAGGTGCCGACGAGACTTTGTGTCTCAAGGTCATTGCAAAAAATCTGTGCAATACAGCTACGAAATAGTTACAACAAGTCGAGCAATGACGAGATTCGTCGACACTGAACTAAGTCGACTGCATCATCATATGGATCAACCAAGATAGGTGTGAGACCAGCAGCAGTTGCACCGCCAACATCCATCACCACGGAATCGCCAACATACGCAATTCTGTCTAGAGCAATTCCCTTGAAATGTGGAAGTGCAAAATCAAAAATACGTGGGTCCGGTTTAGCAACACCGACAATGTCGCTGTCAACAATGCATAACATGCTCGCAAATGGTCCATCGCCGACCTGACATATTTCGCTACGCCGCAGAATCTCTTCAATTTGTCCAGCGGCATTGCTGACAACTCCAATTGGAATGCCAGCCTTGTTGAGAGATCGCAACGCCAGTACCGATCCGCCAAGCGGTGTACGCCACAGATGGGCATTACGTGTGCGCGATAAAACATGAGCTGCTGCCTCAATATCTGGCTCTCTAACCCCAACCAACGACACATAGGCACGGTTGTAGTGCGACCAATCATCTTCGGTCACACCTGCCCTAGATTTGGCAGCCATTGCCCCGTAATGCGCCCGAACATAAGCCTCATGGTCTGTTGTGGCCCCGTAATAGGCAAGGGTCGGGGCAAGTACTGCGGGATCAGGGATTAACAGGACCCCACCCGCATCAAAAAGTACCGCTTCAAAGTCATCTAGCACGAATGAGAGGCTACGCCCTACGATTGTCTTGTGCGTTCTGCTCGTGACTTTTTCAAACCTCTTGCTGCTGGGGCTCCGACTCCCGTTCAAGAGATCCCCTTTCGCCCTAGTCGTGTTATCCACTTCTTTCCACCACACAATGAAAAGATGGTGTCGAAACTTCCCGACACCATCCCGAATGTGGACATCATCCTGGGGAACCTCGAAGATGCCATTCCAATGGCAGACAAAGAGGCGGCCCGCGCCGGCTTAATCAAGGTTGCAAACGAACTCGACTTCGGCACAACACAACTATGGACACGAGTCAACAGTCTTGATTCACCATGGTTCCTCGACGACATGATCGACATTGTCACGAAAGCCGGTGACAAGTTCGATGTAATCATGATTCCAAAAGTTGAAGGCGCAGAAGACATCCATTATGTTGACCGTCTGCTCGCCCAACTTGAAGCCCGCGCCGGATTAAAAAAACCAATACTTTTACACGCCATTTTGGAAACTGCTCGCGGAGTGGTGAACGTTGAAGAAATCTGTGGAGCTTCTCCCCGGATGCAAGGCATTTCACTTGGACCAGCAGACCTTGCAGCTAACCGCCGCATGAAAACAACACGAGTCGGTGGTGGACACCCTGATTATGTGGTGCGCGAAGACCCAGTGGGCGATCAGTACACAGCACCACGAACCACCCACCAGCAAGATCTGTGGCACTACACAATTGCCCGCATGGTTGATGCCTGCGCGATGCACGGCGTGCTCCCCTTCTACGGCCCATTCGGAGACATAAAAGATGTTGTTGCCTGTGAAGACCAATTCCGCAACGCATACCTTCTCGGCTGTGTTGGTGCGTGGAGTTTGCACCCCGTACAGATTGATATCGCTAAAAGGGTTTTCAGTCCTCGGCCACAAGATGTTCTTCAAGCACAACGGGTGATCGACGCGATGGGTGACGGCACAGGCGCCATCATGCTCGACGGAAAAATGGAAGATGATGCTTCTGTAAAACAATGCAAAGTCATAGTCGAGCTTGCTCGCCAACTTGCACAGCGCGACCCTGTACTAGCCGCTACATACGGCTTCTAAATACCTCACCACTACAACTGGAGTTACCATGTCATCACTTCGCCCTCGTCGCTCTGTTCTCTACATGCCTGCTGCTAACGATCGTGCACTAGAAAAAGCAAAAACAATCCCAGCCGATGCAATCATCTTTGATCTTGAAGATGCAGTGTCACCCGATGCAAAAGATGTTGCACGAGCGCAGGCCGTTGCTGCCGTGAACTCTGGAGAATACGGCAAGCGCGAACTCACAATTAGGTGCAACGCGCTGGCAACACCATGGGGTCATGCCGATGTTGCTGCTGCCGCAAAGACTTCTGCATCCGCTGTGGTCATTCCCAAAATAAACTCAGTCGCCGAAGTAAATGAAGTATCAGCCGCGCTCGATGCAGCTGGTGCGCCACCAGCAATGATGATCTGGGCGATGATCGAAACACCAACAGCCATCATGGATTGCCGCGCCATTGCAGCACATCCGCGCGTTGCAGTGTTAGTAATGGGCACAAATGACCTTGCCAAAGAACTGCGAGCAACTCAGCTTGCTGGCCGACACCCATTAGTGTCAAGTCTGCACATGGCATTACTTGCTGCTCGCGAAGCAGACAAGCCCATTCTTGACGGTGTCTACAACGACATTAAGAATGCCGAAGGCTTCCGCGCCGAAAGCGTGCAGGGCTGCGAAATGGGATTCGATGGGAAAACTCTTATTCACCCAGATCAAGTTTCTATTGCAAACGATGTATGGTCACCAACCGAAGCAGAAGTAGAACATGCACGTCGTGTCATCGTTGCATTCGACGAAGCACTTGCCGCCGGCAAAGGTGTTGTGCAACTCGATGGTCGAATGATCGAAAACCTTCACGTTGCAAACGCTCAGCGCGCAATTGCCATCGCAGATGCAATCGCCGAACTTGGCTAACTATCTAAAGTCTTAGTTCTTGCTTTGATTAAAAAGATGTGCAGCGATGGGCGTCACTTCTGAACCGAGAAGCGACAGTGCGCGAATGCGTGTAGGAGCCTCATCATCTGGACCTAACAATGTGACGAGCCAGCCAATTGCTCGCGGGACGTCGACCGAGCCATGCCGAAGCATTGATTCGATATCAACCCAGTCCTTACTTCGATTAAACATCGCTTTCAGAACCGTAAGATGCGTTGCAGAAATGTAGGGAAGTTGGGTGTTCCCGAATGGACGAGTCGTCGACATCAGTCGCATTTCTTCATGGAATTCGTGAGCGGCCAGAAAAATATCGAGGGGATATCTACCGACCATCAAACGCACTTGAGCATCACGCTTTAAGTGGGCAATCTGATCTTCGGATGCTTGCACTATCTTCGACAATGCGGCAACGACAACATCCACATTTTCTCTGGACACACTGATATTGACGTCTACGTCCCACGTAGTGCGTGGTTCGCCAACGTAATGCATTAATGCAAGTGCACCTCCGAACGCATGTTCCAGTCCTGCATCGTCCAACGCCTGATGCGTTGCGAATATTAATTCAGTGAACAACATCTTGGAACCTCGGAAATTCAATGAAAGGGTTCGGAGTGGGAATTTCTACTAAGTCAACAATCTGTAAAAGGTCGGCCATCATCTCCCCCCGTTCCACTAGGTCCTGCGACACAGGCGAAAGCTGTATCTCAATTTCCCATCCCGCAGCTCTTAGTATTCGATTCAGAGTGTCGACACTCGGTGATGATTGTCGTGATTCATATCTCACGATTGCAGCTGCAGAAGTTTTTGCCCGTCGAGCCAACTCGCGTTTTGATAATCCCGACATCTCTCGGGCTGTTCGAATAACTACTGCAGCATCCATAGCCCGATCATATCAACTGTTATCATATTTGATAACAGTTGACCGTGGAAACGCTCTAACTACGCTGATTACAGATTCGTGCGAAAGAGCGCCAGCGTGCGGTCCCATGAAGTCTTTGATGCTGCCGCGTCGTAAACATCTGGGCGGGTGTCGTTGAAAAATGCGTGATACGTTCCGGGGTACACATGAAACGTTGCGTTCTTGCCCTTGGTGCGTAGTTCTTCTCCCAGTGCAGTAATTGCTTCTGGGGCTGCATTGCCGCGATCAGTCTCTGCGTAGTGACCTTCCACCACTGCAGCCAAGTTGTCCCAATTGATGGGAGTGTCAGGGCGCATGCCTCCATAAAAAGGTGCAGCTGCAGCAACAGCGTCGGGACGCTGACACGCAAGCATCAATGCGAGTCCACCACCCATGCAAAACCCGGTGACACCAACTTTGGTGCGACCTGTTCGTTGTTGCAATAAATCAACTGCGCCACTTAGGTCTTTGCCAGCAGTTTCGAGATTCATGCTCATCAATAACTTGCCTGCATTGTCAGGTTCTGTTGTTACTTCACCGTGGTACAAATCTGGTGCAAGAGCAGTAAAACCTTCAGCGGCGAATCGATCTGCAATGTCCATAATGTGTGGCACAAGACCCCACCACTCTTGTATCACGATGATGCCAGGGCCACTATCTCCAGCGAGATAGCCGCCACATGTTGCGCCATTGCTTTTGAATTCGATCATTTCACCCATGGCGACAACTTAGATCAGACAACACTGCGTCGAAGAAGTTCAACGGCCGGCGGGCATGGCTTCATCGCTGCTAAAGACTCGGGCAAAGCTTTTGTGAGTTCGTGGGAAAAGACAGAACCAACAAGAGCATGGGGAACAATGTCGACTCCAGATGCCCACGGGTCTGGCCGATCACACAGTTCGTTCACCATCGCTTCGTACAGCACTTGGGCAAGTCGAGTTCCTACAGAGGCGAGCATCCACACGGGGCGTTCACTGCAGTATGCAACGCACGCAAGCGCCAATGCACCTCCTGGGCACAACACTGTGTTGTCACCCACCGCCATTGCCGACAAGATCGTGACATCAGCGGTGCTTGCAGCAAACGCCATGCCTTCTGGTGCAACTAGTTCACACGACACATCATGACGCGACAGATAGCGCAAGGCATCTTGCCCATCACCAAGAGAGTCAGCGACCAAGGCGTGTACATCGCCACGGCGCACCAATGCATCCACAAGGTGCCCAGACCAGCCGACCATCACGATTGATTGAGCATCCGCCAGCGCATCAGCAAGATGACTAGCGGTCTGGTCGAGCGAGATCTCGCGGGCGATGCGATCTATGTCACGCCACGGATCAATGGAGGTGACGCCATGAGCACAGACCGACCACAATGGGGCATTTGTTGGGTGGTACTCCACCAATCGGCGTGCTGAAACCAATGTGGCAGCAGGATTTGAGGCAATCCCAGCAAGAGCGTCGGCGGCACCTAGAGCCACCTCTATCGGGTCGGCGCCGTGAGATCGAGCCACGTATCGGAGATGCTCAATTGGATGCACATTCGCAACGATACTGCCACTGAACTAGCGTGAGACCTGTGCCGACTTCCCCCCTAACGAATCCCAGCCTTGACATCACCCTTACTCCGTTAAAAGGTGATGGCCGTACCTTGCGTGAATGGCTCACAACATTCCATTTGGTATCTGTTGTACTTGATCCATACACGAACGAAAGTTCATGGATACTTGAAACAGCAACGCGCATTCTGCGACAGTTCGCTGAGGCTGACGTAAGAGTCAATTTCATCATCACATGCGGCCCAGACGATGCGCGCGCATTTCTTGGCTCATACGCCGATCAATTTTTGGTGTTTTGTGATCCCGACAGAGTTGCCGTGAAGGCGTTGTCACTCACAGAGGTGCCTGCGTTCGTACTGATTCGCCACGATGGAACTATTCCAATTGCAGCTCAAGGATGGACTTCTGCTGAATGGAAAGAAGTGGCTAAGAAAATTGCCACCCTGACAGCATGGTCACAACCCACCATCCCAGCTCCTGGCGACCCTGGTTCCTTCCGCGGCACGCCCGCGCTTGTCTGATCGCATCGCCGACTCTGGTCTTCCCATAGAGGAGGCCATTGGACCACTTCGCCAGGCGTTACTGACACGTCGCAGTGCAGTATTGGTAGCACCACCTGGTGCAGGCAAAACAACCATGGTGCCCTTGCGTCTTATTGATGAGCCATGGATAAATGGTCGACGCATCGTGATGCTTGAACCACGCCGCCTTGCTGCTCGTGCAGCAGCCCAACGGATGGCTGCATTGCTTGGGGAGCAACCAGGCGACACCGTTGGTTTCCAAACCCGCGACGAGCGCCGCATCAGTTCACACACTCGGATCGAAGTCGTGACAGAGGGAATTCTGACACGGCGCTTACAAAATGATCCGACGCTTGAAGGCACTGCACTTGTCATATTTGATGAAGTGCACGAGCGAAATGTGCCAACCGACATGGGCCTTGCTTTTCTCCTCGATGCTCTGCGAACTTTTGATGCTGACGTTCGCATTCTTGCTATGTCTGCTACCGCTCAATCTGATCTGTTTGCAGGGGTTCTGCGCGATAGTCACGGTGACGCGCCTGTCATTACATCTGATGGTCGAATATTTCCTGTTGATGTTCGTTATGTGCCACGACAGCGAAACGACAAACTGGAAGATGTGGTGTCTGCTGCAGTAACAAGCGCCTTAAAAACAGATGAAGGTGACATCTTGGTGTTCCTTCCTGGCATAGGAGAAATAAATCGTTCTCAAAATGCATTGCGCGACATTGTTCCGAGCAACGTTGACGTGGTGCGGCTTGCCGGCGCACTTCCATTTGCAGAACAAGATGCATCCCTGAATGCAAGCGCAACCGGTCGGCGCAGGATTGTGCTGTCCACAGATATCGCCGAGACATCACTAACTGTTGCCGGTGTGCACATCGTTATTGATGCAGGATTAGCTCGCGTTCCACGCCTCGATCAACGAACAGGCTTAACAGAAATTGTCACTGTTACGTCGTCTCGCGCCTCGGCTGATCAGCGAAGTGGACGAGCGGGTCGCGTCAAAGAAGGCGTCGCATATCGATTATGGAGTCGCATTGAGGACTCCACCCGACTTACACATCTCCCCGCCGAAATCACACAAGTTGATCTCTGTGGTGTTGCCCTAGAAATTGCTGCGTGGGGAACACCCATCGACCTACTGACATTTCTCGATCCACCACCAGAACGATCGCTGCGTCTCGCTATCGACACTCTGACGATGTTGCATCTCCTTGACCCATCAGGCACCATCACCGCTCTTGGTCGATCAGTTCTTGGCCTACCGCTACATCCACGACTAGGAACAATGGTTGCGCGCAACCGCGATCTATCCCCACACGGATGGATCGCTTGCGTCGTTGCTGCCCTTCTCGAAGAACGCGACATTATGCGTGGCCGTGCCGATTCTCTACCTACTGATATTGCACTGCGCGTAAAAGCTGTTCTTGGCATTGCGAGCCACGACCTTGCAGACCGGGGTGCTGTACATCGCGTACGAGATGCAGCCCGCGACATCGCTCGTCGTGCATCAATTAGTGCCGACGCCAACGTCACGCACGACGCAGTTGATTCACTGTGCGGAGCCGTTCTGTTGTCGGCCTACCCTGATCGACTTGCGATGCGTCGTTCCACCGCTGGACAGTTTGTGATGCGCGGTGGCGGAGCGGTGCACATGGATTCAAAAGATCTAATCGCCCGAGAAAAATTTGTTGTCGCAGCTGATATCGATTCACAACGCTCCACGTCGCGACTGCGCAGAGGAGCAGCAGTTGACCTCGAACTAATCGCACCAATTCTTGGTGATGATGTTGAGGTTGAGTCGTATCTCGTGTGGGACAAAGACCGCGATGATCTTGTGCAACGCGTCGTAAGAAAGGTTGGCAGTATCCGTATCGATGAGCGCGACTTACCACCAACACCGTCGAGCGACACGACCCAAGCCTTGCTCGACAGAGTCAAGGCCACTACGTTCAATGTTCTGGGCGGTGGCGGAGCAGCATCGATGCGATTACGTGTCGCCTTTTTACGACATCATCTCGGAGATGCATGGCCAGATTTTTCCAACGGAACTTTATTTGCCACGATGAACGACTGGTTAGTGCCGTATCTTGCAGGAGCTACCAACAAGGCAGACCTATCTGCCATTGATTTATCAATGGTGTTGCAGTCGACTTTGGGCTGGGATGCCGCGGTGAAACTTGACTCACTAGCCCCTCGCACCTATCAACCACCAAAGGGTCGTGCTATTGATATCAACTATGCAGAGCCTTCATCTCCAACAATTGCCGTTCGTGTGCAACACCTATTCGGCGTCACCTCTCATCCCGGTGTGTTAAATGGCACCGTGGGGTTGCGGGTACAGCTGTTATCCCCAGCCGATCGCCCCATCCAAATCACGGCCGATATTCCAGGATTCTGGACAGGGTCATGGGCGGCTGTGCGCAAGGACATGGCAGGTCGTTACCCCAAGCACAACTGGCCGATTGATCCTTCTATATAGGGCGCAATGGCCCACCGCGTTCTAGCCTTGGGATATGGCAGAATTTGCATTTTCAGAGATCCTTCCCCTAGGCCCTGATACCACGAAATACCGTTTGATCTCAACAGAGGGTATCTCCCAAGTTGAGACACCACTTGGCACGTTTCTCAAGGTAGATCCGTCTGCAATCACTCTGTTAACCCAAGTTGCAATGCGCGACATTGCACATCTATTACGAACAAGCCATCTGCAGCAACTGCGCAATATTTTGGACGACCCAGAAGCAAGCTCCAATGATCGTTTTGTGGCACTTGATTTGTTGAAAAATGCAAGCATTGCAGCTGGCGGTGTTTTACCCATGTGTCAAGACACTGGTACCGCCATCATCAAAGCCAAAAAAGGTGAATTTGTTATCACCGGTGGCACAGATGAAGAAGCAATCTCGCGTGGCGTTTACAACACCTACCAAACGAGCAACTTGCGGTATAGCCAAATGGCCCCGCTCACCATGTACGAAGAAAAAAACACGGGCAATAACTTGCCAGCGGAGATCAAGATCGCTTCAACGTCCGGAGACGAATACAAATTTTTGTTCATAGCAAAAGGCGGCGGTTCTGCCAACAAGAGCTACCTCTTCCAAGAAACCAAAGCATTGCTCAATGAAAAGACTCTGCTCCCCTGGGTGTTTGACAAAATGATCACTCTTGGCACGTCGGCTTGCCCTCCGTATCACCTCGGCATTGTCATCGGTGGTACATCGGCAGAACAAGCAGTGGAAACAGCCAAGTTAGCAAGCACCCATTACCTCGATTCATTACCCACATCTGGCAGTGAACTTGGACACGGATTCAGAGACATTGATCTTGAACAAAAGATTTTAAAGTTGTCACAAGAAACAGGAATTGGGGCACAGTTCGGCGGCAAATACTTCTGCCACGATGTCCGTGTAATACGTCTTCCACGACATGGCGCTAGCTGCCCCATCGCATTTGCAGTGTCTTGCAGCGCCGATCGACAAGCTCTCGGCAAAATCACACGAGAGGGTATTTTCCTCGAAGAACTTGAAACAGATCCTGCCCAGTTTTTGCCTGAAGTAACGCACGAAGACCTCAGTGAAGTGGTGGTTCATGTTGATCTAACTCTCCCAATGGATGAGATTCGCGCCATGTTGACTCAATATCCCGTCAAGACACGCGTGATGCTGACTGGACCAATGGTTGTTGCACGCGACATCGCCCATGCAAAATTGAAAGAGCGCCTTGACGTTGGAGATGGACTCCCTCAATACATGAAGGACCATTGCGTGTATTACGCAGGACCAGCAAAGACTCCTGCTGGAATGGCATCTGGTTCATTCGGACCAACCACCGCTGGTCGCATGGACTCATACGTTGCCGACTTCCAACAAGCTGGCGGCAGTTTGGTGATGTTGGCTAAAGGCAATCGTTCACGACAAGTCACTGACTCATGTCAATCGTTTGGTGGCTTTTATTTGGGATCCATCGGAGGCCCAGCTGCTCGACTCGCCCAAGATTGCATCACCAAAGTAGAGGTTCTCGAATACGCAGAGCTTGGAATGGAAGCCGTGTGGAAAATCGAAGTTCATGATTTCCCCGCCTTCATCGTGGTCGACGACAAGGGCAATGACTTCTTTGACCAGATCAGGCTCTCTGGCGCCCCAGTCCAATTGCACTGAGTCAACGCCATAAAAAAGGGTGGATACCCGTACCTGGTTTTATGCAGGCTCTGGGCTAACCCGTGTTTCGTGTAGTCGGATTAATTGATGCGAGAGTTCTAATGTTTGAGTTCAGGGAAGTTAAGTAGATTTATCGCGCAACGTCCCCTGCAACGTATTGTTAGCCGCAGCTCCATGCACAGGCACAAGCACAAGCACAAGCACAGACCTTCGACCAACAATCACACAAATGAGTACGGCGATTGCGACGATCACCTGAGATAGATGGATAACCTCATTCAGAATAATCGCCGCTCCTACAAGCGTGAGAAACGGTTGAAGCAATTGAAGTTGGCCGACGCGTGCGATCCCTCCCATAGCTAGTCCTTTGTACCAAGCAAAAAATGCCAGGTACATGCTCACGACACTGACATAGGCAAACCCCAAAAGACTCGTCCAGCCCACGGCAGAAATGCTGTTTGGCGCCGTCATAAGAACGGGTAGAATTAACACCGGTACGCAAAGTACCAGTGCCCAACTGATTGTTTGCCAAGCACCGAGTTCTCTTGATAAACGAGCGCCTTCGGCGTAGCCAAATCCCGCTGCGACAACAGCACCCAGGAGCAGAAAATCTGCGGTTTGAAACGAACCCCCGCCCGAAGAAAACGAAAATGCTGCAATCACAGCACTACCCATAAATGTTGACACCCAAAAACGGAGGCGCAGACGCTCACTTGCGAGCCAAACTCCAAACAGAGCAGTCGAGAGAGGAAGAAGTCCCACGATGACTGCTCCATGCGAAGCCGGAACACTTTTCATTGCCCAGGTAGATAACAGCGGGAATCCAACAACAACGCCCATAGCCGTAGCGCCCAACCTGAGCCATTGCCGTCCAACTGGTTTTGGTGCTTTCGCGACCCAAAGAGCGATAGCGGCTAGCCCCGCAGCGACAATTGCTCGTCCCAGCCCCACAAACGTCGGATCGAGGTCAACAACAGCCAGCCGGGTCGCAGGCAGAGTGAGGCTAAAACCCAATACGCCGAGCATTCCAAAGGCCAGACTCTGCAATTTAGTGGAGCGAATATTCATAATGTAAGTGGCTAACACAAAAGCAAGGGGCCACACGGGGGATTATTCGCACAGTCTCTCTTGACTGTCGGGTTAGGTGCTCTCAACTTCTTCAATTTCAGAAGAGCCCTCGGACATATCACCCGATAGCCACTGCCAAGCTTCTTTGAATTTCAATCGGCCGTCAGGAAGGACCTCTGGGGTTGAAATACATTTTCCAAGCTTGAACTCACCCTCGTCATTGAGGTGGTGATACCGCATATCAAGCTGACCATTAGCAAGCATGGTTGCTAAAAGATGCCCCTTGATGATGCTTCCACCAGAGTATTCAGCCGTGACTACATTGCCATTTTGGTGATAGTAAAAACGCGTGTCTGAACCAACTTCACCATTTGTGGTATTGGCTACAGACCGGAAAATCTTTCCGTCAACTGTGTATGTCATCACATTCCATTTTTCGTTGTTGCTTTTTCTACTAGCACGGCCATTGCCAATGAATCTTGTAACCCACTTGCTTTTAATCCTTCGATGACGCCGGCGTGATTCTGCTGTGGTTGGTTTTGACTTACCTTCCAGTTGCCTGACAACTTGGTAATCACCATTTCGATGCCAACGATGTTGCCGATCAGTTTTTCCGTAAATTCCTGTGGGGCATCGGTGACTGCCCACGGCTTTAAGAACGATGCTTCGTTATGGGCTGTAAGGGCCTCCAGTTGGGCACGTAACCATGAGGCATCATCTACCAGGCGCATATATCCATAGGCATGCACCACGACGTAGTTCCATGTGGGTACAACTTTTCCCGTTTCCTTTTTCGTGGCGTACCAAGATGGAGTGATATAGGTATCGGGGCCATGGAACACGGCCAGAACCTCAATGTTTTTTTCGAGGTCACTCAAGATCGGGTTTGCACGCGCGACATGCCCTTGCAAAGCCCCAAATGGGGCGGGTGATTCCAGTAGATGGAACGGTATGTGATTGGCATTTAACCCGTTTGAAGACAGCGTGACCAAGGTTGCCAATGGACGGGCACGGATGAGTTCGTGCATCACATCAATTCTTGCTTCTTCAAATTGCTTGGGTACGTACATGTTGTTTATGGTTGCTCGCTAACGAAATATCGTCGACATTTGAAAGCGTAAATATTTTACTAGGCAAGACGGGCGTGTCAAATTTTTTGCGCGTCTGCTGGAGTGTCTTGGTTTCCTTAGCTCTGACAGCAGCCCCCACAAGCCTTTTGCACCCAACTGCGCATGGCCTCGGGTTCTTCGAATACTTCTGGCGGGGCCTCGAAATATTGCATGGTCGCAGACTTACCACCCGCAATGTAGGTAAATGGACTCAAGCCTTTTAGTTCAAACTCAGCACGAGTAACGGAGTCTGCTTTGAAGTACAGCCTGTCGTTAGCAATGATGGCAAAGATGCGATCATCCTGATAAAGGCCATAGCCGCCAAACATTGCGCGTACCTGTAGCCGCCCGATAAACGACATTTGTTCAGTGACAAACTCCACAAACTCATTATGCCGAGACACGACTAAGCCACGCTGTCCGTGTGGAGCGCAATGTGAGCTCTCTGATTACCAATTGTCATGGCGATCTCGTCGCTCCTGGCGGTAATTTGTGACTTCGAGGTGTACCCCATCGGGGTCAGTGAAAAAGGTTGCCCAATAGTCAGGCGCATGCTCGGAGTAGAGCTTTGCTTCCGAAGCCTCGACACCAGCTGCACGAAGCTGATTGGCAACCGTCACAACATCAGCGACAAACTCGACGCGTAGGCAAAAATGATGAAGCCCAGGGGTGTAGGAGTCGTGCCCGTTGGAATTGCGTGACGGACGAAGAACATAACCGAAATGACGATTGAAGTATTGAATGTGCGGATCGCTGCCCAAGGTGAACTTGTTCTTTCGGAAGCCAAGCGCCTCAAGCAAAACGAGATCGTAGAAAGCCTCAGAGCGCTGAAGATCAGACACTGTGATGTAGATATGGTCGATTCCAATAATTTCAGTCATGACGCAAAAACACTAATGGGAGGGATAACGCCATTTTGCCCACAACAGAGCCATTCGGCACAAAAATCGGTCATTAACTGCCCAAATATTTAGATATTGATAAATTTTCAATAAAGACGTAGGGTGTACTACAAGGCAGGCGGGTTACCCTACGAGGCAATTTGCCCACCAACGAACAGGAGCTACCCCGTGAAGAGTCGTATTGTTATTGCTGGAATCACCCTTGCACTGCTGGGAATGGTGGTGGCCACGCCAACAGCAAATGCTGCAAAGCATAAACAATCTGTCGAAGTTCGTTTAACTGGTTCATGCGCGGACACTGAAATGATTGAGGACGAAGTTGAAGATGACTGCACTCTTGAAATCACCCTCACACCAAAGGCCCCCACACGAACAGTCACATTGCAAGAACAAAATGAAGACGAGACGTGGGGAACCGTAAAGACTGCCAAGACAAAGTCTGGAAAACTCTCCTTAGAGATCAACGCAACAGATGGCGACGACGCGTGGCTTGATGGCGAATTTACGTACCGAGTTTCTGTCAAAAAAATTGGCAAAAGGGCTGCATACGTGTCTGATGAATACACCATCGCCTTTACCCCCGCAGACGGTACAGAAGAAGATGCGGAAGAAGACGTGGACTCGGCAGAGGACCAGGATGAGGGAACTGGCAACGACAAGCTTGATGCCGTGCTCGACAAGTTAGACGATAAGAAAACCTCATTCGATGACAACTGCACAAAGTCATTTTCTAAAGATCAATGCAAGTTGATGTTCACACCAAAGGGACCGCAGTGGGACAAGTTGACTCCCAAACTATGGGGTGCGATGTGTGAAAAATTACTCAAGCAATCTTCTACAAACTGCAAACTGATGTACGGCGCAAGCGCACCACCGCCTGGAGGGTTCGACAAGGCAAAGACCAAAGGAACTGACAACGGCAAGCTCGACACCATTGTCTCTAAAATTGCCGATAAGAAAACCCAGTTTGATGACAACTGCTCAAAGTTTTTTTCTAAAGATGACTGCGAGTTGATGTTCACTCCAAAAGGACCTGACTGGGACAAACTTACTGCGGTGCGATGGGGCGAGATGTGTGAAAAATTACTCAAGCAAACTGCTCCGAGTTGCCGAATGATGTACGGATCAAAGCCACCAAAAGATGCCGGCAACAACGGCACCGGGAGCGAAACACTGGACAAAGTTCTCGACAACGCCGATAACAAGAGTGATCCAGCCAAGCAATGCTCGGCACTCTTTCCAGCAGATGATTGTGCAAACACATTCACACCAACGGGGCCCAACTGGAGCAAACTTTCCTTGGAAAGATGGGTGCCAATCTGCACCAAGTTGATGAAGCAATCTGAAGGAAACTGCACGGCGATGTACGGGTCTACTGTCCCACCGGGCCAAAGGAACTCCGGCCCTCCTCAGGGCCCGCCAACCCAACAGTAACCTCAACCCTGCGTGACAAAGCCCTTCCAGTTACGCATGTAGTTCACAAAGTTTTCAGACAAGCCTTCTGCGCGAAGAACCTCAGCAGATACAGGATTTTTGCGAGCCTCAAACTCGGAATCTGCAGCAACTTGTCGTGGGAAGTCGTGATGCAAAATTGCAGCTCTGCCAATGGCCACGATGTCTGCTCCAGCGTTGATTGTTCGCTGGACAGCAGCGGCTGAATACAACTTGCCAACCACTGCCAGCCGAGTCGCACCACGTTCAAGGTTTGCAAAAATATCAATAAGTTTCTGATCCTCGTATCCAGGTTCAATTGCATTCTTGGCGCAATCCCACAACGACATGTCAATCATGTCCACCTTGCCTGAGTCAACAAGTCGTGAATAAACATCGACCACTTCTGGAATCTTCATTCCGAATCGCTCTGGGGACAACCGGACAGCAAGGGTCAAGTCATTGCCACATCGCGCGCGAATGCCATCAACAATTTCGAACAGTACGCGAGAACGGTTTTCCAGAGTTCCGCCGTATTTGTCAGTTCGTACATTGACTTCTGACGATAAAAACTGACAAAGGATGTAGTCGTGCGCTCCATGTAGTTCAACACCAAGAAATCCAGCCTTCTCGCTGCGCACCGCGGCACTCACAAAGTCTTCAACAAGTTGTTCCACTTCTTGTGTGCTCAAGGCACGAGCACCCATTGAAGGATCATCTGATGGACAGACAGGCTCTGTACCAATCAAGTCTTGCGGCGAACGTCGGCCAGCATGGTGCAACTGTATGAACGACAAACTATTTTCCGCGTTGATCGCTGCTGCAAGTCGTGTTAGTCCTGGTATATGGTCGTCAGAAAAACTGCCTAATTGACCTGAGAAACCTTTACCCACTGCTTGAACATGAGAAGCGCATGTCATCGTGAGTCCAAAACCACCTTGAGCGCGCATAGTGAGCCATGTGAACTCATCGTTAGACAAAGTTCCATCTTGGTGACTTTGCTCATTAGTCAGCGGAGAGAGCATGAAGCGGTTACGCATCGCTGCTCCATGGGCAAACGAAATGGGATCAAAAAGGGAAGTCATTCCCTACAGCATTGTCAATCGTTGATGGTTCCAGCGAGTCGACCCAACTGACGCTCACCATCAAGGGTTTGCCCACCACGATTCATAAAATTCTGCATCGCTAGATGCGCTCTAGGGTCCCCGAGCAGACGGTTAAATCCACCAGCTTCTTCTAGAAGATCTTCCACGACATGAGCATCACTTCGCAATACAGACGCCTTTGCTTCTCGAACAGCATGCGGAGGAAACGTTGCAATGCGTCGTGCCAAAATCATCGCATGCTCAACAGGATTACTGACAACACGATTTACCCAACCCCAAGATTCGGCTGTTAAGGCATCGATGTCTTGTCCCCCAAGCACGACCTCCAGAGCGCGCGAGCGGCCAATCAGACGAGGCAACCGGACTGTTCCGCTTCCCCCTGGCAAAATACCGAGCGCCACTTCTGGCTGATTAAAAATGGCATTTGATGATGCAAATCGCATGTCCATGCTGAGGGCTAATTCGCTTCCTCCCCCACCAACACGCCCGCTGATAGCAGCGATCGTTGGCTTTGGCATGGTCCTAAAGTTTTCGCACATTGCATGAAAGTCATTCAGAACAGTTGGTGTTGGTGAGTCTTGTGGAAGATGAAGGATCAAGGAAACATCAAAGTGAGCAATGAAAAATTCTGGATTGGCGGAGCACACAACTACTGCACGCACATCTTCATCGTCGCGCAAAAGAACCGACAGCCGTGACATCTCTGGATACAACGTGCGATCAAATAAGTTGATCGGCGGGTTATCTATCGTGACAAGAGCAACCCCATCTGACAGATCGACTCGCAGTGTGTCGAAACTATCGGTGATCATCGTTACTTGACCAATGCCTTGATGGCTTCGCGGGTATTGGCTATCTCGTCTGGAGTCGCACCAAATTCAACAGCTGCAAAATCTGTGACACCGATGTCTGCCAAAGCTGCAATACGATCCTGGACTTCAGAGGCACTACCCGTGATGGCTATGTCGGCTGGACCAGCGACACCTTCTCGGTCAAGCATGGCACGATAGCTCGGCAATGTTCCATAGACAGCGAACACTTTGGCCGCACGTTCACCAGCGGCTGCTTTATCAGTAGTGACGCACACTGGCAACGCCGCAATTACTCGTGGAGCTGGTCGACCAAATTCTTCTGCGGCTCGATTAATTGTTGGAATTGTGTGACTAGACAATGTTGCAGGACCTGTGCACCATGTGAGAGTCCCTTGTGCCATCGCAGCCGTGACACGTAGCATCTGTTCGCCAAGTGCCGCCACAACAACGCCGAATGGTGTTGCGTCTTTTATGGAGAGACCAGCATTGACGGTGTAGGTCTCACCGCGAAATTTCACAGCCTCCATTCGTGAGAGTGGCATGAGCACGCTGAGATATTCCTTCAAGTGTCGTACCGGCTTGTCAAAGGACATCCCGAGCATACTTTCAATGACCACTTTGTGGCTAAGCCCAATACCTAACGTCAGGCGTCCTTTCGATGCGGCATTAACCGTATGGCATTGCTGTGCAATTGCATGAGGATGACGTGGATACGTCGGCACAACGCTTGTTCCTAATTCAATACGCGGAACTTCGCGTCCAATGATTGCTAAGGCAGTAAGAGCATCGTGTCCAAAAATATTTGGAACCCAAAAACTGGCAAACCCATCACGTTCTGCAGCGGCTGCTTCGGCCACCACGTCGTCGATTGTTCCATCGTTTATTGATCCGCTAAAAATTCCAAGTTTCATAACGGTGACCGTATCAGGAGACCGCCACGGCACATCGATGCAAACAACTATTGGCGACTTGACGTTGCTGGTCTGGTGGAGGCATAACAGCATAATAGACCTATACAACAGTGCTACACTGCTGTATAGTGATTTACTGAGGTATTAACGATGGTTACTGTTCGAGAACGAGATCCTGGCCGACGGGCTGAAGATGCGGTGCGTGCTGTGTTGCCGCGTGCGGCCAAGGTTCGCGTAGCTAAGGGTCATTCCGAGGCCGACCTAGTTGTCAACGGTCAGTCTTTTGAAATTGAGTGGGTTGGAGACGGGCGTTTGGCAGATGCGAAGCGTGTGCTGGCTACTCGGCGAGCACGACCTGACATTGCCGTTGCGCGTCGTATGTCATTGGGTGCACGTGAGGCACTTACAGAAGCGGGTATCGGCTGGGTCGACGAGACGGGTGCCGCCGAGATCGCCATCGGCTTGATTGTGGTTTCTCGCACCGGGCAGACGCCCAAGCCCGCAAAACGGTCCGAGCGGTGGACGCCGTCGGTGGTTGCTGTTGCTGAAGCGTTGTTGTGTGGCACGAAAGCAACAGTTACTGCGACGCAAGTTGCTACCGGTCTTTCTAACGGTAGCTGCACCACAGCACTTCGGGTGCTAACTGACCTTGGCCTTTTGGAAACTGATGTCGGTCGTGGTCGCAATTCATCTCGTAATATCGTGGCCAGCGATCAGTTCCTCGACGCGTATGCCGCCGCCGTTGAAGCGATGCCAGCAAGCATCTATCTGCAACTCGGTGTCACATGGCGCGATCCAGTTGATGGTCTGTTGACAATTGGACAGAAGTGGGATAAGGCCAAGATTGCGTGGGCATCAACTGGTGCGGTTGCTGCCGTCATGATTGCTCCATATCTCACGACAGTGAACTCGGCAGATGTCTATGTTGACGCTGACACCATCCTTGGTCTCGAAGCAGTTGCACGTGCCGCAAATCTTCGACCCATCGAAGGTGGCCGACTGACCATTCGACCATTCCCTACTGTGTCTGTGCACCGATTAGCAACCGTGACCGACGAGCTACGGGTCGCGCCATGGCCACGCGTCTATGCCGATCTGCGAACTGCTGGTGTGCGCGGCGAACAAGCAGCTGAGCATCTGCGCGAGGTTGTCCGTGGCGAATGACGCCCCGCGCAGTCGCGCAGCCAGAGCAGCAGCTGAGCGTGCACTTATCAGGGTGGTTTATCACTACGGCGCTAGACCTGAGTTCGTCGTGCTCGGAGGGCTCGTGCCAGAACTGCTTTGCGCGAATAGCGCCTTCATACATGCCGGCACTACAGATGTCGACGTGCAAGTGGATCTCGAGATTGCCTGCGGAGCCGTGAACACCACGCGACTCGAGCAGGCCCTGCGCAATTCCGAGTTCGAACCCGACCACGAACACATTTGGCGCTGGACCACCGTTGGCTCCGATGCTAGAACCATCGTGAAGTTTGAACTACTCGCCGATCTCGACGACGCGCCTGCTGGTGGATTAGTGCTCTTCGACGGATGTGTGAATCTTGGCGCAGCAAATTTACGAGGCACGGGATTCGCCTCGCGTGATGTCGAAGTACGTACGCTCCAGACGCGAGTCGGTGGTGTCGAACAGGTCGCGCAAATTAATGTAACCGGGCTTGCCGGATTTCTACTGGCCAAGTCAGCTGCAGCGCGTTCTCGTCGGGAACCAAAGGATTGGTATGACATAGCCTTCGTTCTTTTACACAATGATGCCGGCGAACCACAGGAAGCGGCGCAACAAGTGCTCGATCGTTTCGGTGACGAACTTGACGCTATTCACACCGCGCTCGACGACCTTCGCGACAACTTCGCAACGCCTCAAGCTCAAGGCCCGCAGGCATACGCTGCACAGTTAATGCTTGAACACCCCGACCTTGACCGCACGCAGTTGTTGGCCGACGCCGTCATCGCTGTTGAGACCTTTCACGGACGGCTTTACCAATTCGGAGACGGTATCTGAATAGGCATAGCACCCTGACACACGCACGGCGGGGCCAGCGGCACGCTATGCGAGGCTGACTAGATCAAGCCACTCTCTGCTGAAGTAATCGACTTGACCATCTGGCATGAGGAGTACTTTTGTCGGCGAAAGGCGTTTCACGAAGTCTTCATCGTGGCTCACCATAATGATTGACCCCTTCCATGATGCGAGGGCCTCAGCGACTGCCTCACGGCTGTGTGGGTCGAGGTTGTTCGTTGGTTCGTCGAGCAAAAGAACATTATTGCCGCCAACCATCAGCATGGCGAGTGTCAATTTTGTTTTTTCGCCTCCTGACAAGCTTCCTGATTCCTGAAATACTTTGGCACCCTGCAAGCCAAACATTCCGAGCAATCCGCGCAATTGTGTTTCAGTCAGTGGTGAACCTGTGGGTAATTCACGGCGCATATGCCACATGAGAGATTCCTTTGAAACCAAAGTGTCATGCTCCTGAGCAAAATATCCAACACTGACGTGATAGCCCCATTCAAAGTCACCACTGTTGGCTTTTGTCTCTCCTGACAAAATACGCAACAGCGATGTCTTTCCTGCTCCGTTGAGACCAAGCACCAATAACCGATCACCGCGCCCAAGATCAAACGACACATTTTCAAAGACTGGTGGCCCGCCATAACCCTTCGACAAACCCTTTGTGGTGACAACAGTGACACCACTTTGTGGAGGATCAGGAAACTTCACAGTGAAAGAACGATCTTTCTTGCGAATACCTGTGCCTTCTGCTTCAATCCGAACAATGCGTTTTTCAATACTGTGCGCCATTGTTGCTTTAGAAGCCTTTGCACCGAATCGATCAACTACTGACTGCAAACGATCAACTTCCTTGGCCTGCAGTATCGCCTTTTTTTGAGCGCGAGATTCATCTTCGGCACGAGAGCGTTTGTACTGGGTGTAAGTGCCTCGGTATTCACATACTTCTCCGATGTCGTCTTCGTCTGGACGATCGAGATGCAGCACCCGGGTTATTGCCTCGTCTAGTAATTCAAGGTCGTGACTAATAACGAGCAGTGCGCCTTTGTAGTTACGCAAAAAATTGAGTAGCCAGTTCTTTGCGTCAATGTCTAAGTGGTTAGTTGGCTCGTCAAGCAACAGCATGTCGCTTCCCGCAAACAAGATTCGAGCAAGCTCGACACGCCGACGCTCTCCACCTGATAGCACACCGAGCGCAAGATCCATTCGGTCTGCCTGCAAACCAAGACCCGCTGCTATCGAACGCGCTTCGCTCTCGGCTGAATATCCACCTTTTAATGTGAACTCTTCTTCAGCCTTGGAGAATTTAGCCACATTCTTTGCATCTGGATTCTTTTCCATAGCACTACGAAGTTTTTCAAGCCGTTCAAGGTCTGTATTTATATTTCGCCCTGAAAGTACATGAGAGATAGCACTGAGAATCTCCTGCTCTTTTGTGGTCCGAGGATCTTGAGAAAGATAGCCATACGCGCCGCTACGCAATACTTTTCCAGCAGCAGGTTCTGATTCACCACCGAGCACTTTGAACATTGATGTTTTTCCAGCACCATTACGCCCAACGATGCCCACCTTGTCACGAGCCATCACCGTAAAAGATGCACCCTGAACTACGTTTCGACCGCCAACTTCCACAGTGAGGTTTTGTACTTGAAGCATGATTAACCAGCCACCACAGTGGTCGTCGTCCGAGAAATCGTCGTAGTTGGAGATGCCGAGACGGTAGACGATGTTGAACTAACCACAGATGTATCCGGTAATTGTGCCGCCCCTGACGCAGAAGTCGTAGGCATGACATCTGTAACGAGCGAATCATCAGTAAATAATGATGCCAAGCAAGCACCTTTCCCACTAGGAGCATCTCCTGCTGCAGCAGCAATCGACGTTACAAGAACTTGCCGACCAGAATCAGTGGGGTGAATTTTATCTTTATGAAGAAGCCCTGGCTGAATTGATGTACTGGACCAATCAAGCACGGACACATGTGAATTTTTTGCGGCAACTACACGAATCACCTGATTTACATCTTGCATAATTGGCCGGAACAACGTTGCAGTGAGCAACAGTGTTGGGCGTGGTGCCAATGACGAAACTATTTTCTCTAAATCATTCTGATACCGCTCTGCATCACCGCCGTAGTTGGTTCCTAAAAACACAACTGCAGCATCCCATCCTTCAACAAGCCTCTTTTGAAGTACCGTCCGCCCGAAGCCAATCAATTGTCCTGGTTCTGCTTCGAGAGCAACTCTCCACCCGAGTGGAACAAGAGCAGAACACAATGCGCCACCATAACGACTAGCTGATCCGGCCAGAATCGAGTCGCCGATCACCAGTAGACGATTTCCCTTTGCGGATTCGCCAAGTTGCAGACCATCAAGAGAGGACAAATTAGCGTGGACACCGTTGACGATAACTGCCGCCGTAGATCCGCCTACTCCAGGGATTCTGCCCACATTGTCAAGAAAGACAGGGCCAGCACTCAAACCGTTTCCTGTACACCCCAAAAGTGCGACACTGGTGGTTGCTGCAAGCAAAAAGAGGCGCAATCGGGGGGACGACATAACCCCTACAGGCTATTGCCTGAATAAGCCCAGCCCACGCCATGTGACCGAACTCGCCTCTAACTGCCTTTTTCTCGCGATGCCCGCAGTTCATCACGGATTTCTTTCAGTAGATCATTGGCATTGGCAGCATCTGACCGATGTTCCCCATCACGGAATTTGTTGTACAACTTGACCACAAAAAACATGGCAAGTGCCACAAAAAAGAAGTTCAACGACGCAGAAGCAAATGCACCAAAAGGAACACGGCTACCGTTCACCTCCACAAATTTTTGAGTGAAGTCTCGCTGTTGTCCACCAAAAATTGAACCAATAAGACCACCCAGAATTCCAGGCTGTTTATCACTACCTGCGAAAGAGTCAACAACGGTTTTAAATGCGGCACCCATTACAAAAGCGACAGCGAGATCAATGACATTCCCACGATTAACAAAGTCACGGAATTCAGTGACCATGCCACGGCGAGCCAGTTTTTCTTTTGCGATCTTTTCTACTTTTTTAAAAATTTCTGCCATAACTAAACATCTTAGTGGCTATACCGAATCTGCTCGATCTTGTAAATCTTCAAATCTGTCCACATCGCGCAAAGCAGGGAACGCCAGCCACCAGATTCCAGCGATGCCCATCGTGGCAATTCCACCACCGATCACTGTTGCAGGAGTACCAACCAAACTAGATACGACTCCTGACTCGAAAGCGCCAAGTTCATTTGATGCTCCAATAAACACGTTCTCTACTGCTAACACACGTCCGCGTTTTTCATCAGGTGTAACCAGCGGAACAATAGACCCTCGAATGAACACACTGACCATGTCAGCCCCATTAGCGATCAAGACCGCAAAGAAAGCAACCCAATACACATGCGTCGTACCAAGAACAATGGTTGCACCACCAAATACTGCAACAACCATAAGCAGTGTGCGCCCAACATTGCGCCTCACTGGTCGGCTTGCAAGCAGAATGGCCATACCTGCAGCGCCAATACCTCCCGCTGCCCGAAGCCACCCGTAGGCGACATCTCCAACATGTAGTTGCTCTTCTGCAATCACTGGCAACAAGGCAACTGCCCCACCAAACAGTACGGCGAAGAGGTCAAGCGAGATTGCCGCAAGCAGAACTGGAGTACGGCGAATGAAATGAAGGCCTTCCATTGCGTGTTGCAGTGTGGGTCGCTCTTGTTTTTCTACTGGTGCTGTCACTTCTGGCAAAGTAATGAAAGAAAAGCAGAGCATTCCAAATGCAATGAGAACGGCCGATGTAGCAAAAGCAATCCACGGATCAACTGCATATAAAAATCCACTGATCGCAGGCCCGATGATGGCTGCACCTGTCCATGTTGCGCTGTACATAGCTATGAGGCGAGGCAATCCACCAGGCGGGGCGATCATCGGGGGAATTGAACGCATCGCAGGTGCAGCAAAGGCTCGAGAAAAGCCGAAGAAAAATGCAATAAAGAAAATGGGAGTGGCAGAGGAAGGCAACAAACCAGGCGCACTATTGCGCGCATATAAAACGAACAATATAGATGATGCCAATTGTCCTGATAGCGCTATCAGAGAGACTTTCTTGCGATTAAAACGATCTGCAACTGTGCCTGTGACAAGAACAAATAGTGCAGCAGGAAGAAACTCCGCCAAACCAAGCCATCCAATGTCTAATGCCGAATTAGTGATGTCAAAAATAAACTTGCCAAGCGTTGCTGCCTGCAACATGACGCCACATGTCAGAGTAAAACTAGCAATAAGAAGTGGCGAGACTCCTGGCGATCTGAGAACTTGTGAAGCGCTTAGTTCGCTTGGATTATGAGTCACCGAGCGGTCCAACCACCATCGATAACTAATTCTTGGCCAGTCATAAATGAGGAAGCGTCGCTCGCTAAAAACAACAGCGCGCCGTCCAGCTCGTGTTCTTCACCCATTCGAGGCATTGGCGAGTTAGACGAAATAAATGCTTTGACTCCTGGGTCGGTCTCCATGCCGGCGGTCATCTCCGAAAGAAACCAGCCTGGACACAGTGAATTCACTCGCACACCTTTACGGGCCCATTGCAACGCGAGTTCACGCGACAGGTTTATGACAGCACCTTTGCTAGCGCAATAATCTGCTTGCTTAATTGGAGTCGAGCCAACAAGACCAAGCATAGATGCCACATTAATAATGACACCCGAGCGCGAAGCAACCATGTGTTCTCCGACGAGTTTGCTTAAATGCCACACTGCTGTCGTATTCACTTCCATAGTGCGTCGAAAGGAATCAAGCGTTTCATTTTCGATCGCTAATGTTGCACCGATACCGGCGTTATTCACAAGAATGTCAACTTTCCCACACCGTGACATCACCTCAGCCACAAGAGCCTCTCGGGCATCACCATCTCCTACATCGCACTTGATCGCGATCGAGCCTGGTAGTTCACTAGCGAGAGATTCAAGTCGATCAAGACGACGAGCAGCAAGCACCACGGTTGCTCCTGCGGCGTGCATAACTCGGGCGAATCGAGATCCGAGCCCAGACGATGCCCCCGTGATGATGGCAACTTTGCCATCAAGGCGAAAAAGAGTAAGTGGATCAAGTGAGGCGTGGTTCATGGTCATGCGTTGAAGGCTATTAGTCGCGGTGCCATGTGTCAGCATGGGAATCATGAAGGTGCGCATTGGCTATGGACTTGGTGTTCGCACAGAACTCAATGACTCAGGTTTTCTCGATGTTGTTGACGAACTCGAGCGATTGCGGTTTGACAGCCTGTGGCTCAGTGAGCGCATCGGTGGACAGGCTCCTGATCCGCTCGTTGCCATGTCAATGGCTGCTGCGCGTACCACTCGCCTAAAGGTAGGGATGAGCGTGATGGTGCTACCGGGAAGAAACCCCGTGGTACTAGCCAAAGAACTAGCAACCCTCGACAGAATGTCAAAAGGTCGACTTCTGCCTGCCTTTGGCCTCGGTGTTGCCAACCCACATGAACAACAGGCATTCGGGGTGGAACGCTCACAACGGGCCAAGATGTTCAACGAAGCACTCACCATTTTGCGTTCATGTTGGATGGACGATGAAGTCACCTTCCATGGTGAGCATTATCACTACGACAATCTGCGCGTGTTACCTAAACCAATTCAACAACCACCTGATGTCTGGCTTGGCGGTATTGCTGAAAGCGAACTAAAGCGTGTGGGTCGTCTGGGGGATGGATGGCTCCCTTCATTCGTTACTCCGAAGGATGCTGCTGCTGGATGGAAGACAATTAACGAAGTTGCTGCTCAACACGAACGAGAAATAGAAGATGAACACTTCGGAGTTCTCATTCCTTATGTCATCGGAGATGCTCCTCCAGAGTTGCTTACAGGACTCAAAGCGCGTCGACCAGATTTAGATGATGTCAGCGCCCTTGTGCCCAATAGTTGGGAAGCACTGCAATCAACTATTCAGAAATTTGTTGAAGTTGGTGCTTCAAAGTTTGTCGTGGTCCCACTATCTGAGCCAAGTTCACCATCACATTGGATAGATCATCTTGGTGAAGCGGCAGCTCAGTTGCTACCACTGCAAACCTGATCTTAACTATTTAACTTTGCCTGTTGGCTTCTTGAAGTTAACAACAAAGTCGATCAGGAGGCGCGTTCCATAAGCAGTAGCGCCACGGTTCAACCAGCCATCGTCACTTTCGCAATCCATTGGACCTGCAATGTCGAGATGCGCCCAAGGAGTATCGCCAACAAACTCCGACAAAAACAGCGCGGCGGTCGTTGCCCCAGCAAGTGGACCACCAATGTTGCGCATATCAGCCACGTTTGAATCAAGCATGCGGCGATAGTCGCGGAACAACGGGAGCTGCCACAACAGTTCATCAGTGCGAGTACTTGCATCCATTAGTTGAGAAACAACTCCATCATGGTTGCTCAGAACTCCAGCCATTTTTTTACCAAGCGCAGCTAAACACGAACCAGTGAGTGTTGCGATGTCAATCATTGCATCAGGTTTCGATTCATGACCAAGCGACAAGCCATCAGCAAGGATCAATCGACCTTCAGCATCTGTATTATGAATTTCCACGGTTTTACCGTTACGCATTGTAAGAACATCACCAAGTTTGAGAGCGCTACCAGAAGGCATGTTGTCGGTGCACATCAGATACGCCGTGACGTGAGTTTTTACTTTCAAAGCCTGCAACGCACCCATCGTCGAAAGAACAGCCGCTGCACCACTCATATCCATTTTCATCATCGCGTGGCTTGCATCACTCGGCTTGAGCGAGATTCCACCAGAGTCATACATGACACCTTTGCCGACCAATACGACTTTTCCTTGCGGCGACTTTGGTGCATACACAAGCTTGACCATGCGTGGTGGCTCCGTGCTCCCAGCGTTCACTCCTACAAGTCCCCCACAGCCCATCGCGGCTAGTTGATCTTTGTTATAGACCGTTGCCGTAAGCCCGCTCACTTGTGCAATAGCCACAGCCTGTTCAGCAAATAATTTTGCTGTGAGATGTGACGGTGGAGTATTCGCAAAATCTCGAGCAATGCACACAGCAGACGCTGTAGCGATACCCACCTGCATCCCGGCGGTTACCTCTGCATTTTTCTCAGCTGACACCAACGTGATGGATGTCAGTTTTGCAACTGAACTTTTGTCGTTTTTGAGATCTACATAACGATGCAGCGCTAGCGCTATTCCTTCAACTACTACCTTGGCTGCATTCTTTGCCCCGTGGCGTCCCACGCCTGGCAATGTTGTGGCAATAGATTCGTACCGAACACATGCACGTGCTGCTGCTGCTGCAATATTGCGCAACACATTGTCGGTGAGATCTTTTACCTCTCCAATTCCAACAAGAACCCTGACTGCGCCCTGACCCACTGCTGGCAGTGCGATTGTTTGACAACTTTTGCCATCAAAACCCAATGCAGCTAGTTCGGTCCGAGAAGCACCAATGCTTCGCGGGATTGCACCAGAAGATGCGACAGGGATAACAACTGCTGCCATTTTAGATGGGATGGATTTTGACGTGGTAAACGTTGTACGCATAAACACCACTCTATGTGTCACCAACGCACAGTATGAGACTGAGAACTTACAGACTCTTAACAGGTCGTGATGTGCCCTCTTGCCAGCGCGCCATGGTCCACAGTAAATCTGACAAACGGTTGAGATACGGAACCACAAATGATGGCGGTGGCGCTGCTGCGAATGCATGTCGCTCAGCACGGCGAACCGTGGTGCGTGCAAGGTCAAGCCATGCAGAAACAGGGTGCTCGCCGGGCACTACAAATTCGGTGGGCGGATCAAACTTGGTGTCAAGGTCATCAATGATGTGCTCGAGACGTTCGACCATCTCTGATGTCACACAACTTTTACCTGGGGTGAGCTTGTGCCGATTCTGTGGCAATGTGGCTAATTCAGCCATCAACACATACAGATCCTTCATCATTGGAACCACGATGTCGTCGACTGGTGATCCGTGACCTGCTGCAGTGCGTACAAGCCCGATAACCGCTTGGGCTTCGTCCACTGCACCATAGGCGCGTGGCAGTTCAGAATCTTTTAGAACTCGGCCACCATAAAACAATCCTGTGGTGCCATCGTCACCCTCGCGGGTATAAATCTTTATGCGAGCCATACTGTGAACTCTAGGAGAAGCCCACCGATATTGCGACTCCCAAGTATCCTGAAAGGATCATGAGTCGCCAGCCCTATCTCGATGCAATCCGTGAAAGAGTGATTGTATTCGACGGTGCTTTTGGCACCTACGTACAGGATCTTGACCTTGGCCCAGATGATTTTGGTGGCGACTCACTTGAGGGTTGCAACGAAATGCTGTGTGAGACACGCCCCGATGTCATCGAATCAATGCACTCGGCTTTTTTGGCAGTGGGTGTCGACGCGATAGAGACTGCCAGTTTTGGTAGTTTTTCCACGGTGTTGGCCGAGTACGACATCGCTGATCGTGCCTATGACCTCAATGTAAGAGCCGCAACAATCGCCCGCCGCGTTGCCAGTGACTTTGAAGTAGACGGACGACCTCGGTATGTCGCTGGAAGCATCGGTCCCGGGACAAAATTGCCGAGTCTTGGCCATATTGGATTTGCTGACCTTCGCGAGTCATACGTGGAACAAGCGCGTGGTCTGCTTGATGGTGGAGCGGATTTATTCCTTCTTGAAACATGCATGGACTTACTGCAAATTAAAGCTGCTATGCAGGCATGCAGGCGAGCAATGGCATCTGTTGGTCGACAAGTACCAATACAAGTACAGGTCACTATGGAAACAACTGGCCGGATGCTTGTTGGCACCGAAATTGGTGCAGCATACGCAGCGCTCCACGCAATGAAACCCGACGTTATTGGCATCAACTGCGCCACGGGCCCATCTGAGATGCAAGAGCACTTGCGTTACCTCAGCGAACATTCTTTGATTCCAATTAGCGTGCTACCAAATGCTGGCATGCCAAGCGTTAAAGACGGAAAAACTCACTACGACTTGACGCCAGAACAACTTGCAGAATTCCATCGTCATCATGTTCTTGATCTTGGAATTGGAATTGTCGGTGGATGTTGTGGCACAACTCCAGAACATCTTCGCCAGGTTGTTGAAGCAGTGCGAAATCTCACTCCGAAACAACGGACTCCCGAATTTGAACCAAGCGTGACATCGCTGTACTCCGCTGTCACTCTGGCCCAAGACAAAAGCTTTCTCATCATTGGCGAGCGAACAAACGCAAACGGTTCACGACTGTTTCGCGATGCGATGTTGCGCGAAGATTGGGACTCATGTCTCAAAATTGCAACAGAACAGATCAAAGAAGGATCACACGTACTTGACGTATGCGTCGACTACGTCGGCCACGATGGCACCATCGACATGGATCACATTGCTTCTCGCTTTGGAAGCCAGGCGAGTGTTCCGCTCGTGTTCGACTCCACTGAGCCACAGGTTATGGAAGCAGGCCTTGTTCATGCTGGTGGCCGTTCCATTCTTAACTCAGCAAACCTAGAAGACGGTGAAGCTCCCGGCAGTCGCCTTGACCGCGTTTTTACACTTGCCCGGGATTATGGCGCAGCAGTGATTTGTCTCCTTATTGATGAGCGTGGCCAAGCCCGCGATGTTGAGTGGAAGATGGAAATCGCACACCGCCTTTACAAGATTGCTTCAGAGCGTTACGGACTCCACGCAAGTGATCTTATTTTTGATGCACTGACATTTCCGATTGGAACAGGTGATGAAGATCTTCGCAAAGATGGCATTGCCACTCTCGAAGCAATCCGTCGCATCAAAAAAGAAATACCTGGCGCATTCACTACACTCGGGCTGTCCAATGTCAGTTTTGGCCTAAACCCAGGCACTCGTCAGGTGCTCAACAGTGTGTTTTTGCATGAAGCGCGTCTAGTCGGTCTTGATTCAGCAATCCTGCATGCAGCAAAGATCTTGCCACTTGCTCGGATACCTGCTGAACAAATAGAAGTCTGTCAAGATCTCATTTTTGATCGACGCCGTGAGGGCTACGACCCACTGATGCGACTGCTTGACATTTTTTCTGGGGTCTCTGCTGTTGCTGCAGTGGTCGAAGACAAAACTGATTGGACAATTGAACATATCTTGCGTCAACGCATCATTGACGGGGACCGCGAAGGTCTGATCGACGATCTTGATCGCGGTCGAGCAGATGGGTTATCTCCTCTTGACATCATCAACGATATTTTGCTTGACGGCATGCGTGAAGTTGGCGAACTGTTTGGATCTGGCCTCATGCAGTTGCCATTTGTGTTGCAAAGCGCCCAAACCATGAAAATGGCTGTGAGCCACCTTGAGCAATTCATGGAAAAAACTGGCGGGTCTAACGCAAAAGGGAGACTTGTCCTTGCCACCGTTAAAGGTGACGTGCACGACATCGGTAAAAACTTGGTCGACATCATCTGTACCAACAATGGCTACGAAGTACACAACCTAGGAATAAAAATTTCTATTAATGAGATGATCGAAAAGGTAAAAGAAATCAACGCAGACGCATTGGGTATGAGTGGCCTTCTTGTGAAAAGCACGATCATCATGCGTGACAATCTGATGGAACTGAATGAACGAGCCCTCAGCGATATCCCTGTGTTGCTCGGTGGTGCGGCCCTCACTCGCAGATACGTCGAACAAGATTTACGCAAGGTTTATAACGGTCGTGTGTTTTATGGCAAAGACGCTTTTGAAGGCCTCTTCATCCTTGACAAGATCGCGGCTATGAAAAAGTCAGGAGTCGAAGACCCCGATTTTGGACGAGTACCAACAGGAAGAGTGCTGCCACAGCGCGAAAAAGTAGCCGTTGAAGCTCTCGATCTGCCAGCACGATCACCCGAGATAGAAACAGATAATCATGTCTTTGTTCCTCCGTTCATCGGCTCCAAAGTAGTCAAGGGAATCGGACTGGATGAGATCGCTGAGTACATCAACGAGACCGCGTTGTTCCGCAACCAGTGGCAGTTTCGACCAGAAAAAGGCGAATCAGATGCAGATTTCAAAGATCGCATTCGACCGATATTGCGCGAACAATTATCCGAGGCAAAGCGCACTGGCGTTCTTGTTCCACAAGTTGTGTACGGATACTTCTGTGTCAATGCAGATGGTGATGACCTCGTTGTCTGGACAGATGAAACAAGAACCGTAGAGAAATTACGATTCCATTACCCGCGTCAAAAAGTAGAGCCGTACATGTGTATTTCCGACTTCTTCCGCTCCATAGAATCCGGCGAGCCAGACTATGCCAGTTTCCACATCGTCACGATGGGACATCCAGTTAGCGAGGCGGCAGCTGTGTTATTTTCTGAGAATAGGTACCAGGACTACATGACATTGCATGGCATTGGTGTGGAAATGGTGGAAGCACTTGCCGAATACTGGCACCATCGCATTCGCACCGAATGGGGTTTTGTTGATCAAGATGGCCCATCACTAGCTGGACTTTTTCGTCAGCAGTATCGCGGTGGCCGTTATTCGTGGGGTTATCCAGCCTGCCCAGATCTTGAGGACAACGCAGTAGTTGCCGAACTTCTTGAGGCCGGCCGTATTGGTATCGAAGTCAGCGAAGAAACCGGTTGGCAATATCATCCAGAACAAACAACGTCAGCAATTATTTGCCACCACCCGAAGTCAAAGTATTTCGTAGCCCGCGACTAACTATTGGGCTGAGTCTTGTTCCATGTGGAAGCAAGCAACGCATAGTGCCCATTGAGGGCAACAAGCTCGTCGTGTGTTCCAATTTCTGAAATCTTTGCGTCGGCAACCACTGCAATACAATCTGCGCGTTGCACAGTTGTGAGACGGTGGGCCACAACAATCACACTTCGCCCTGTCATCAGTTTTTCCAGTGCCGCTTCCACAAGTCGTTCTGTTCCAGGGTCTAGGTTTGACGTTGCTTCGTCAAGTACCAATACTGCAGGGTCTACAAGCGCCGCCCGAGATAACGCCACTAATTGGCGCTCCCCTGCAGACAAGCGAGATCCACGTTCGCGCACCTCTGTATCTAGTCCCTCTGGCAATGCTTCAAACCGTTCTCGTAAACCGAGCGTGTCTAACGCATGCAGTAATTCAGACTCTGTTGCATCTGGCTTGGCGATGCGCAAGTTGTCGCGAATGGTTCCATCAAACAAAAATCCTTCTTGAGGAATCACAACAATACGACGCCGCAGATCTGCCATTGATGCTTGCCGAAGATCGATACCACCAAAAGTGACAGTGCCAACTTGCGGGTCATAGAGACGTGCCATCAATTTGGCCAATGTAGATTTACCTGCACCCGTTGGACCGACCAGTGCAAGTCGTGTACCAGCCACAAGTGTGAGTGACACGTTTTGAAGAGCAGGTTGAGCGCCTCCTGCATATCCAAAAGTGACATTACTTACGACTAGATCACCGAATGCAGGAAGGGGGCTTGGGTGTTCTACTTCGTCAACCTCAGGTTTGGCATCCAGAATAAGAAACAACTTATGAAGAGAAGCCGCAGCCGACTGAAGGGTGTTATACAACTGCGATAGTTGCTGAACCGGATCAAATAACGTGGCGAGTAGCAAAATAAATGCCACCACTGTTCCGAGACTGACTGAACCACGATGGACTAGCCATCCCCCAAGTCCAATCATCATTGCAGTCGTTGCAATGCCAGCAAATTCGATTAGCCCGAAATACCAAGTACTTACTTTGACACTGTGCATATGGCTGCGAAACAGCGCCCTATTTGATTCTCCGAATCGCCGAATCTGTTCGTCTTCGCGGGCATAAGCTTGAATAACACGAACGCCGGTGATCCCTTCTTGCAATGCTGACAAGTTTGCACCGACACGCTCTCGAACTTCCAAGTAAGCCTTATTGGCATCACGCTGAAATTTAATTGAAGCAATTATGAGAAACGGAAACACGATCAGTGAGATCAATGTGAGTTGCCACGACAATGTGAATAACAAGAAAAATGCAAAGAACAGCAACAAGAATGCTGACAAGAACTGCATTAGACCCCACTGCACGAGTTCTGCCATCGACTCAATGTCAGCAGTCATTCGCGCAACAAGAACTCCCGCCTTTTCGCGATCAAAAAATGCCATTGACTGCGCCTGCAGTTTGCGAAAGACGTTGATCCGGAGCAAACGTAGAAAACCTTCTCCAGCCTTATTCAATGCAACGTATTGCCACCGAGCGATGATATATGCAGCTAACACAACCACGATGTAGACAATCACAGTCTTATTGAGAGATACAGAATTCTTTTGGCGAATACCGGCATCAATTCCGTGTCGCACTAACAATGGTCCCGACAATGTAAATAGCACCGAAACGATAACTAGCCCAAGAGCAAGCAATGCCTGCCGACGAAATTCTTTCGCCATCTGCAAACTTCGCCATAAAACAACCCGTGTTTGGGTCCGATTCAATTTGTCGTCTTCTTTGACACCACTGTGACCTGCCCCGCGACCTCCACCTCCTGACCACATAACTATGCATCTCCCTGAGTAGTTAATGCTGCAAGAACGTCTCGATATGCCGCGTTGGATTCAAGAAGTTCATGATGAAGTCCACTAGCCGCAATCACTCCTTTGTCGAGCAACACAACACGGTCAGCCAATTCGATTGTTGCAGGCCGATGGGCAATCACAATTGTGGTGCGTCCGCGCATCACCGTGGCTAGTGCATCACGGATTTCATGTTCCTTAGTAGGGTCGACAGCAGAAGTTGCATCATCAAGCACCAGCACACGAGGGTCAGCAACAATGGCACGAGCAATTGCTATGCGCTGACGCTGTCCACCCGATAGCGAATAACCGCGTTCTCCAAGTGCCGTGTCGTAACCATCGGGCAACTGCATAATAAAGTCATGCGCACCCGATAATTTCGCCGCACGTTCGACTACAGATTTTTCAATGCCAGGTTTTGCAAATGCGATATTTGCAGACACCGTGTCATAGAACAATAAAGTGTCTTCAAACACCACGCCAACTGAGCGTCGTAGGTCAGAAAGTTTAAGGTTACGCAAATCAATTCCGTCCAATGTGATGCAACCGGATTGCGGATCGTAAAAACGGAGCAGCAATCGCGTAATTGTGGATTTTCCAGATCCGGTAGCGCCAACAATTGCAACCGATTCACCAGGGGCAATTGAAAGCGACAACCCTTCGAGCACCCTGATGTCGGTATGCCCGATGTCGTACCCGAAATGAACATTGTTGAACTCCACAGCACCTACCGGCTGAGCTAGTCCAGCCTTTGGTAGCCGCTGTGGTGACTTTGGATCTGCAATGGCAGGAACGACAGAAAGAACCTCGTTGACTCGTAACAGAGCAGCTGCTGCCCGTTGGCCAAAAGCCACTGTCATACCAATGTTGCGCATTGGCCAGATAAGCATTGTGAGATAGACGTTAAACGCCACAAGTCCACCTAGTGTCATGTCGCCGTTTATGACGCGATGACCCCCAAGCCCAAGAACTGCCACAAGTCCAAGCGATGGCAACAGATCAATCGCTGGTAGGAAGCGACTGCGAATACGGGCAGCAGCCATTGAAGCAACACGTATATCTGTTGCTGCCACTACAAGTTTTTCTTGCTGAACCGCTTCGGCACCAAAACCTTTTATTACACGTACTCCAGACACAGTTTCTTCTACAACGTTGGCTAGTAAGGCCTGTTTTTGTTGCACCGCCATCACTATGGGATGAATCTTGTTAGAAAAACGACGGGCAGACACATTGATAAACGGCAAGGGCGCCAATGCGACCGCAGCCAGCATTGGATCTGTGAAAAACAGAATGACGGTAACAAACAGCACCATCGTAATTTGTGATCCAAAGATTGGAATGTTGACAACGAATCCCTGCACTTGTTGGAGGTCACTAGAAGAGCGACTCATCAACTGGCCAGTTTGTGCTTTGTCATGATAACCAACATGCAAGCCTTGAATCTGAGCAAAGATGCGCTCGCGTAAAACTGTTTCCGTAATGCGGCTCTCACGAAATGCGATATAACGGCGCCAGCCAGAAAAGATTCCAGCAATAACAGCGGCAGCCAGAATTAAAAGTGACCAGAAAATAAGCGAACCACCTTTAGTGATTCCCTTATCAATTGCCAAACGAGTGAGTTGCGGAACAGATACCTTTCCTAATGTCCACAACAATCCGATACACAAACCGTTGATGAGTCCACGTCGTTGCGCCTTAAGCGTGAGCAACAAAAGCGCCCAGCCTTCTTTCGTGATGCCCTTTTCCTTCTCAGCCATGGCTCAACCCATCTATTGATGCGCAGAAGGCGACAGAGAACGTACTGCGTCCCAATAATTCAGCTCTGGATCAAATGGCATGATCGCCAAAGACGATGTGGTGACTCCGTTGTCAAAATATGTCTTAATCCGATCACGGCAGTATTCAGGCGTTCCATGAATGATAATTGCATCGACCACTTCATCTGGAATGGCCACTAGAGCTGCCTTACGATCGCCAGCTTTCCAGTTATCCCACATACCGCGAAGCAAGTCACCTCGACCTAGCCAGGCATGAAACTCAGCATAGACAGGGACATTGAGATAAGCAGCGATCGCATATCGTGCTGCAGCGCGAACCGTCTCAGTGTTGGTCGATGGGCATACAAAAATTCGCGCAACAATTTCCTTTGGAACTCCTGCAGCGGCTGTCCGTACTACTTCTGCAACACGAGTTACATCTTCTGGGCTCAGCCAGTTGATTATTGTTCCGTCTGCTTCACGCGCTGCCAAACGCAACATACCTTCACGCAGTGCAGCCACCAAAATTTGCGGCTTAACTTCTGGGCGAATTCCTAAACGAAAACCATTAACTTTAAAGGTGTCGTATTCTTTCGTCACCTTTTCACCAGTGAGCGCATCATTTAAAAAACGGACAACATCTCGCACTTTTTTGTACGGCTCTTCAAATGGAATACCGTTCCATCGCTCGACAATGACATTGCTTGACGAGCCAATTCCAATGACAAATCGTCCAGGCGCAGCATCTGCCAAGCTGGCGACAGACTGCGCGAACAGGGCTGGGCTTCGTGTGTATGCAGGAACAATGGCCGTGCCAAGCCGCAGGCGTGGTTCCCATGCAGCAGCCATTGCGAGTGGAGTAAAGGCATCTGCACCATCGGATTCAGCCGACCAGATGTCCGTGTACCCCATGTCTACTAGTTCACTGAGTTTGTCTCGATGAGTATGAAGATGGCCAGGCAGTGGCACTGTCATTCCTGGTCGAACCGGCATTCCTGGCTGAGATTTTGCCCCATACGCGTTCATGTCAGTCCCCTTTCCATTTACGAACGATGCAACTTTGACTTGCAGTTGCCATCAGTGTTCCGTCTTCAGCAAACATATGCACAAGACCATGACCGAATCCACGAGCAACTCCATGCGCCCGGATATCGAGCAATACCCATGTTGTTGGCACAAGATTCATAACCCTCAACGTGTTATCTAGTGAATTACCACCACCGCGAATACCCAATGCTTGCCCAACTCCGCGCGGAACGAAGTCACCGAGCACTCCGAGAGTTGCTGCATCCACTCCTTCAATTACTTGTGGTATTCGTGCCCACAAAATCGTCTGACCATCTCCGGGAGTCCCATCCAACTCTTTTTCAGTACGACCCTTGACCAGCCGTTCATCCATAAAGTCATGGATGGTGCCCTTAGATAAGTGATGATGCCGCCAATCCTGATAATCGTCTGGATTGCCGACTTCTGGCATCGACACAAACTGTCCAGAATGCTCAAACTCTCGATCACCAAGCGCTGCGTTTACCGTGATGATCTCGCGTTCACCTACATGACCAATTGCTCGTGCTTGGGTGATCTGATTGCCAGCCACTGCAACAATGACATCAATATCCATCACTTCACCTGGGCGGGCATACGACAGATATTGGGCTGTGGTCCAGACAGTATTTCGTCCTGTGGTGCCTTCAATGGCCGAGATGGCTGCACCAAGCGCGCTACCGCCATAGAGAAAATTGCCCCCTGTGCACAACCTGAGATCAACAGGAAGATGCCAGCGAAAGGGGTTATGGGTCTGTTGAAGACCAAGAAAAGCACGACTGTCCATGAGTACATGCATTCTACTTCTGAAGCAGTTTTCCGTACGGGTCGTAGCCATCTTTCATGAACTAAGTTCTCACTATGACAGATCAATCATTTGGTACACCGTGGGCCGGCGACGCATGTTCGCTTGTAGAAGAATTTAGAACGGGGCGCCGCTCTCCACGAGAAGAAATGCAAGCGACCCTCAATGCAATTGCACAGAGTTCTCTGAATGCTGTGTCGTACATCGACACAGATGGTGCACTTGCTCGTGCAGATGCGGCAAATATTTCTCTTCCATTTGGTGGAGTGCCACTAGGAGTAAAAGAACTCGACCAAGTTAAAGGATGGCCAGACACTGAAGCATCGCTTCCGTTTGCAGGTCGCGTTGCCCAACACACAAGCATTCAAGTAACCCGACTAGTAGAACTAGGCGGCATGGCGCACTTTGGGCTTACAACTGCTAGCGAGTTCGGCGGCGTCAACGTGACGCGCACTGTGCTCAACGGTGTGACATCTAATCCATGGGATCTTGCACGCACACCAGGTGGTTCGTCCGGAGGAAGTGCAGCAGGAGTTGCTGGGGGTCTCTTTCCACTTGCCACTGCTGGCGACGGCGGAGGATCGATTCGTATTCCAGCAGGCTTCACCGGACTTGTAGGATTGAAGTCAACATTTGGACGCATCCCTCGCGGGCCAATGTCGCAATATGGAAACCTCACGGTAACCACTGGATGTGTGTCACGCAGTGTGCGTGACACCGCTCGATGGTTTGATATTTGCAATGGTCACGACGCAAGAGATCCGTTAAGCCTGCCCCGGGTTGTTGGATGGGAAGCAGCACTTGGAACAGTCGAGGTGGCTGGCCTGCACGTCGCCATTGTTTCTGACTGGGGTGGTGCAGTTGTGTCTCCCGCGATGTGGAATGTGTTGCTTGAAACAGCGGACTATCTTGTCTCGTCAACCCAGATGAAACGAATTGACGATGTAGATGTGGCCTTGCCGCGAATGGGGGCCGCGTGGTCGATCAGCGGAATGATTTCAATTGCTTCGGATTTAGGAGACATGTGGCCAGGATGCGCTGACCAACTCACGCCAGAGATGCGTAGAGGACTCGAACTGACACAAGGTCGATATAGCGCGAATGAACGAGCCAAGATAGAAGCACGACGAGCAGCAGTCAACGCCAAAATGGCTGAAATTTTTAGCCATGTCGACATCGTGCTCACCGCGTCTAACCCCGACATTGCATTTGACGCACAAGGACCACCTCCCAATACCTTCGGTGGAGTAAAAGCCGGTGGCGGCAATAACGGCCTGTTGACATTCCCCTGCAATTTGCACGGCAATCCTGGTATCTCAGTGCCAGCAGGTTTCGTTGATGGCATGCCAGTTGGTCTGCAAATAATTGGACCGCACTTCAGCGAACAAATACTTCTCGAACTGGCATACAGATTAGAACGTGACCGACCATGGCCACTCGTTGCCCACGGAGCACCACGATGAGCACGTCACACCACAACGGACCACTTACTGGCGTGAAGGTTGTAGATCTTTCAACAATGATCTCAGGACCACTTACAGCAATGACATTGGCAGACCAAGGAGCCGATGTAACAAAGGTCGAGTCTCCGGGACTTGGCGACATGATGCGCTATCTCGGAACAAAAAAGAATGGAATGACAGGCATCTATGCCCTTCATAACAGAGGAAAAAAATCTTTGGTCGTTGATTTGAAGAAATCAGAAGGTCAAGAGATTCTAAGAAAACTTTTGAGCGATGCCGATGTGCTGATTCAGAACTTTCGACCAGGCGCACTTGATCGTTTGGGTTTCAGTTACGAACAAGTTGCCGCATTTAACCCCAAAATTATTTACGTTTCCATTGCTGGTTTCGGGACAGACGGCCCAAGCAGTAACCGGCGCGTCTACGACAACGTGATTCAAGCAGCATCAGGCCTTGCTTCTGTTCAAACAGACAAAACAACGGGAAAGCCAGCAATATTTAAACATCTTGTCTGCGACAAAGTCACTGCGCTGAACGCTGCCCAAGCGGTGACATCTGCACTTTTTGCTCGTGAGCGAGGTGCCGGTGGACAACACATCACTTTGTCCATGCTTGATGCAGCCATTGCTTTTACCTGGCTCGATTGTGCAATGGATGCAGCACTACTCGATGACGATGTGGAACGAACTGCCACCATTTCTCAGAACTATGGCGCAGTTCAGTTTGCAGATGGTTATGCCACCGTTTCTGTCGTTACTCAATCTGAATTTGAGGGCTACTGTGCAGCACTCGGAATTCCAGAAATAGCTAAAGACCCACGCTTTGCCGATGCCGGATCTCGTGCCATTAACTATGCCGAGTACGTCGATGTCATCACTGAAGCAGCTCTCAAAACAAACGTTGTAGATTTTTTGAAAGCAGCAATTGAATACGACGTTCCAGCATCAGGACTCAATGATCTCAAGACTGTTATCAATGAACCACAGGTGATCCACAACGAAACTTTTGTGGTGAGACAGCATCCAGTTGTTGGAACAATTCGTGAAGCACGTCCTGCACCGCGCTTTAAGGGAACACCCACAAGAATGGCCGATCACGCCCCAACTATGGGACAACACAGCGATGACATCGTGTCGGCTCTTGGTTTTGACCCTGTCTCACTTCGCGCAGCAGGTGTAATTTTCTAGAGAATTACTTCGTGAGGCTTCTGCCCACGATCTCTTTCATAATTTCTGTGGTACCACCGTAGATAGTTTGAATTCGACTATCAGCCCACGCACGTGCAATTGGATACTCCATCATGTAGCCATAGCCACCATGTAACTGCAAGCACCGATCCACTGTGCGATTCTGGAGTTCAGTTACCCAGAACTTGGCTGCTGCAGCTTGTTCAGCCGACAGTTTAGATTCACAGTGAAGTTCAATACATCGGTCGACATATACCTGGGCGATCTGCACTTCAGTTGCCATTTCGGCAAGCGCAAACTTTGAGTTTTGGAACGAGGCAATTGATTGACCAAAAGCTTTTCGTTCTTTGGTGTACTCAAGAGTCCATCGAAGTGCAGCTGCTGCCACTTTCACACCGCCCACTGCCATCCCTAGGCGCTCTTGAGCCAGGTTCTGCATGAGATAGACGAAACCCATCCCCTCTTGTCCAAGCATGTTTTCTTGGGGCACCTCAACATCAGTAAAAAATAACTCGGCTGTGTCTTGAGCATGCATGCCAAGTTTGTTGAGATTGCGACCCCTCTCAAAGCCTTTCATCCCACGCTCAACTACAAAAATAGAGAAACCGCGATGGCCAGCATCTGGATTTGTCCGAGTGGCAAGGATTACGAGATCACTATTGATGCCGTTAGTTATAAATGTTTTCGACCCGTTTACGACCCACGCGTCACCCTTGCGAACTGCAGATGTACGCATACCAGCGACATCACTGCCGGCATTAGGTTCAGTGATAGCAAGAGCCCCAATCAGTTCACCGCGCACCATGCCAGGCAGCCAACGTTTTTTCTGATCGTCGTTACATAAACCCAAGAAATACGGCAACACAATGTCGTTGTGCAAGGTCATGCCGTTAGCACTGCCAATTGCCCCCGTGTCTGACACTTCTTCTTGCATGATTGCGCCGAATTTATAATCTTCGACACCGCCACCGCCATATTCTTCTGGAACGTGATAGCCAAGAAATCCAAGTTTTCCAGCTGCTAGCCAGATCTCACGCGGGGTTATGCCATCTGCTTCCCATTGTTCATGATGAGGAACAATTTCTTTATCCAGCCACTGACGAAAGGCTGCACGAAACTGTTCGTGCTCAGAGTTGTAAATGGTGCGTTCAAAAGTTTCCACGAATGACAAACTACGCCAAGACAGCCCTGGCCACGAGATCGACTCCAAAAGCAGTGAGAATCGCCAAGTACATCAACCCTGTGGCGGCCATTACAGCGGAATAACTGCGCTCTTTCAAAGCGGCCTTTGTGACTTCGATAAGCACGCCGGTGGTGACAACACAGGCCGCCCAGAACCATCCAAGTGTGCCGTTCCAGCCATCATCAACACTTCCAGTGAGCACTGAAAACATTCCCGTTGGCAAAAGCATGACCGCTATTTCAAACAGAAGGATCCAACGCAAGATGCCAACTATCTCGTTCAGAATCGAGCGCGGCAAACCAGGTTGCACCAAATACCAATGACCAAGCAACATCGCATCACTTACTGCGCCAAGAAACACCATGCCAACAAACACTCGCAATAGGTTGACAACAATCGCTGAACTTCCATCAGCAGAGTTCACTGCTGCAGATACAAGGCCGACACATCCGATAAGAGGCGCAACAATGTCCCACTTCACATTTTTGCGATTCAGGGTGAAAACCGATACGAGTACTAAGACAATGGCACTTACATCACGTAGCGCAACAAAGCCTGTGGCAATACCTGCCGCAGCGCCACCGGCAGCAATCGCCGAAAAAGAACCACGAATAAGCCAGCCATACCCACGACCAATCTCATGTTTTCTCGTGGTGAACCACAAAAAGAACAACCCACCTGTTGCCCATTGAAGTAAAACTGTTGCTGCGTCGAGTCTGATCACTGTGCCGTCACTGTCTCGGTATCGCGTCCGGACCTCAGCAAGGTACCAGGGCGCGAGCCAAGAGCGACGTTATTTTGCACAGCTTTGACACCATTGACAATGACATGTTCCACACCGATGGAGTCTCCATAGATACGGCCTTGTCCTCCAGGTAGATCAAACTTCATATGCGCTGGTCCAGGCCCCACAGTACGAGGATCAAAAATAGTGATGTCTGCTGCCCATCCCATGGCAAGACGGCCGCGACCTTTCAGACCGTACAACCGCGCAGGTCGATCCGTGAGGTGATACACCGCTTCTTCAACGGGCATCAGATCATGTTCGCGCACAGCACGCGCCAGCAGCGTTGTAGTAAAGGCATAACTATCGATCATGTCGAGATGGGCACCAGCATCGCTAGCACCAACAACAGCTCGATGATCTCTCCACACTTCAACACGGCGTTCCCATGTCTCGCGATCTTGTCCACGGTCCTGATTAGCAATCACCGTACGTAGCCGATCTTCAACCACGATGTCACACAAAAGATCCCACGCCTCGACTCCAAGTTCTTGGGCTATTTCACCAATAATGCGACCCTCATATTTTTTCCATTTTTCGGTAAATGTCTCCAGCAAGATATAGCCGCCCCAATTCCCGATTGATTTTGTTGGACCCTGCGTGGACTGAGCCATTGAATTCATCCGTGCTCGACCATCGCGAGATGCAAGCATTTCCAACTTTGCTTCGTCTGGCAGGGCCATCAACTTGTTCCACCCGTCCAAAATATCCAGGATGAACCCGCTCTTAAAGTTCAGACGAAGACGAAAAGTATCAGGCAATGTCAATGCCAAAACGTGTCCTCCTCGTGCAGCTGCGATGTCAAACCCTGCAAGTTGATGCTGCACTAAATCCCAATTCTGGGCATACACCTGCAACAGATTCCAGTTCAACGGACGATTTGCCGCAGCACTCATGTCGCCCATCAGCTCAAACACCTCGCGAGAAAACTCACCAACTGCCGGAATGAATTCAAGAGTTGTTCCCTCATGATGAGACACTTCTGTACACAAAGCCAATAACTCTTCTCGCGACGCGCAGCGCGATGGAACTGGATTCCCTTCGTGGTCATTGTGGCTTGGCGACCATGTTGAGGAAAAACCCAATCCACCAGCCTGTAAGCCAGCACGAAGTAGCGCAACCATGGCATCAATCTCTGCAGGAGTTGCCTCGCGTTTATTCGCATCATCGTGCATCACTACTCGGCGCAATGCACTGTGCCCGACCAAGAATCCGGCATTCGGAAGCAAAGTGCCATCTAGTGCATCAAGATATTCAGCTGTAGTTGACCAATTCCATGGCACACCTTGCTGCAGTGACTCAAGCGGCATTCCTTCAACACGAGCCAACATTCGCATCAAATAATCCCCGTCTTGGGGTGTCAACGGCGCAATCGTAAATCCGCAGTTTCCACCGATCACGGTGGTGACGCCGTGCATCGGAGACGGACTCAGAGTTTGATCCCAAAATGCTTGCGCATCGTAATGAGTATGCAAGTCAATGAACCCTGGCGACACGATGAGATCTGTGGCATCGATGGTCTCGGACGCTTCTTCTGACAATGTGCCAATTTCAACGATGCGACCATCTGAGATACCGATATCCGCCCGTTGTGCAGGAGCCCCAGTTCCGTCTACAACCATTCCGCCAGTTATTGCTAGATCGAGTGCCATGAGCACACCCCCTTTTGTCTAAAAGCAACCTTACGACAACTTGACAGTCCCACTAACGGTCGAGAACCACCAGGGCATGATTAACCGTATTTAAGGCGCGAGGACCATTGCTAGTTGCCACCACAATGTCTTCCAGACGCATACCCCACTTGCCTGGGATATAGATCCCCGGCTCCACACTGAAGGCATGGCCTGGCTCAATGAGCGTGCGATTTCCAGCCACCATGTACGGATCTTCATGGGCTTCCATTCCAATTCCGTGCCCTGTGCGGTGCACAAAGTATTCACCATAACCCGCAGCGGTTATTACATCGCGCGAGGCTTTGTCAACTGTTTCGCATGCAGAGCCAACAACACCGGCTGCTACACCGGCTGCTTGCGAGTCGAACAACACTGCATATGCATCGGCGATCTCTGTTGGGATGTCGCCAATATGAACACAGCGGGTGATATCACTGCAGTAACCATTCATCGTGCCACCAAAATCACACAGCACAATTTCTCCGTACTGAATAACGCGATCTCCAGCATGATGATGTGGACTTGCCGCGTTTTCACCCGCAGCAACAATTGCAAAGTTCACGATGTCATGACCCTGGGCAATTAATCGCGCTGAAATATCCGCAGATACTTCTGCTTCAGTGCGTCCAACCATTGCAATATCGCCTGCATGCAATTGTGCTGCCACTGCATCAGCAGCAGCTGCAGCAGCCACCAGTGCATCAATTTCAGCTGCATCCTTGCGGGAACGTAGTGGCTCCATAACGACAACGGACCTCACATACTTGGCAGATGGTCGATGGATTAACAGATCCACCAAAAACCGCGACCACATCTGATCTCCAACTGCAATCGTGCGCGCTGACCCCAATAACTGGTGCGCCAACAACACGGGATCATCGGTCTCATTCCATGGAGCTATAGAAAAGACCGACGGCATTTCTTGCACCCGAGGAGCTTCAAGTAGTGGAATAATCAGTCGAGCTTCACCATCTCGCGGCACGACCAATAATGTCAGTCGTTCAAGCGGCATTGCAAAGTAACCAGTGAGGTACGGAAGGTCATGCCCTAACGACAGAATGAGAGCATCAACTCCTGTACGTGTCATCTCTGCGCGAGCACGATCGAGACGCGAGCGAAATGTTGATTCCGAGACGAGATGTTTCATCGACTACCGATTGTGACGGGTACAGCCTGTGCAGCGGACTCTTTTGCGTGATAACTCGACCGTGTGAGTGGGCTTGACTGCACATGTCTAATCCCAAATGATTCTCCGATGAACTTGTATTGATCAAACATTGCAGGTTCCACCCAACGTGAGACTGGGATGTGATTAGTCGTTGGACGCAGGTATTGACCAATTGTCACAATGTCAACCCCGATCGAGGCAAGATCAAATAGCACCCCAAAAACTTCTTCATCGGTCTCGCCCATTCCCACAACTAATCCAGACTTTACAGTGAGCCCCGCAGCCTTTGCTCGTGCCAACACGGACAAACTCCTGGCATATCCTGCAGATGGGCGCACTGCACGCTGAAGACGAGGAACTGTCTCAACATTGTGGTTGAGGACATCGGGACGAGCCCGCAACATCAAATCCAACGATGCTGTACCACGAGCGTCAGAGATAAGTGTCTCGACCTGTATCGCCGAATCTATATTTCGGATTGCCTCGACACACCGAGCAACATGACCCATTCCTTCATCAGCCAGATCATCACGAGCCACCATCGTAAGTACCACATAAGACAAGCCCATCTGCTTGACTGCATCAGCGACACGATACGGCTCGCTATCGTCAGGTGGTTCTGGCTTGCTTGTATCGACAAGACAGAACCCACATGCACGAGTACAACGTTCACCAAGCACCATAAAGGTGGCTGTTCCATCGCTCCAGCATTCAGACAAATTCGGACATCCCGCTTCTTCACACACCGTGACAAGCGACAGATCACGAAGAGTTTTTTTCAATGCCATCACCTCAGCGCCAAGGTGCACTCGAGGACGAAGCCAGTCTGGTTTTCGTTCCGAAAGCGACAATGCTTCTGATACACCAGCGCTTGCCAAACGACTTAACAAACGAACAGGCTTTCCAGGACCCTCGCCCCGCGAAAACGCTGAAAGATCTTCTGGGGTCTGCTTCCATGCGACATCTTGGCGTTCGACATCACCTTCGCCCCACATTGCATTAGCTTTTTCGATCACAACATTCACCATGTCAGACATTGAGATGATGATGCCTTCTTCAGCAAGCGACGTCACGGGATATTCCGCAATGCCACACGGCACGATATTGGTGCGCATGAAATCAAGATCAGTATTGACATTAATTGCGAAACCATGCATCGTTCGACCGCGACCAACACGCACTCCTATTGCACAAATCTTGCGTGGGTTCGAATCGACATCGAGCCAAACGCCTGGATAGCCATCAAGACGAGCAGCACGAGAAAGACCCACAGCATGTAGTGAATCGATAACAACTTGCTCAACTGAATGAACATAGGCGACAGAATCGGGCGGTCCGGATCCGCCGTGTTTTGCAGCAAGCCGCAAAAGCGGATACCCGACAAGTTGTCCTGGACCGTGATACGTAATGTCTCCACCGCGCTTCACAGATACAAAATCTGCGCCAATGACAGATGGATCACATTTCAGATTCTTTTCAAGATCCGCAGAAGGCCCATAGGTAAATACATGAGGATGCTCCTGAAGCAATAGATGATTACCAACACCATGACGAAAGATTGCTTCTTGCACAGCCAACGACTCAACATACGACACAGTGCCCAACCACCGAGCATGTAATTGTGAAGGCTGGAAAGATGTCATCGTTTCATTCGATTCGCTCGGCTAAACCTCTGAAGACCAATCACGTGTTTCAAGAATTGACTTGACTTTTACCAAGAATCCAGCCGCATATGCCCCATCGAATGCACGATGATCCCACGCCATTGCCAAATTACCTACTGGATGAATTGCAATACTTTCTCCACCACCTGGCACTTCAATGACAACAGGTTTTTTTACAATGGCATCTGTTGACAAAATCGCAACTTGTGGCTGACTAATGATTGGCATTGTGAGAACAGATCCGGCTGAACCATTATTTGTGATCGTAAACGTTGCTCCTGAGATTTCATCTGGGGACAATCGACGACTACGAGTGCGAGTTGCAAGGTCATTAATTTCGCGCGACAAGGCACGCAAACGCTTTCCTTCTGCATCTCTCACTACAGGAGTCAACAAGCCTTGGTAGTCAAGATCTACCGCGATTCCAAGATCAACATCACGGTGCACAATGAGGTCTGTGTCTGCAACAGATGCATTCATATGCGGGAAGTCCGCAAGCGCATCTACGACTGCACGGGCAATGAATGGCAGATACGTCAGACTGAATCCTTCTGATGTCTTAAATTCGCTCTTTACTCGCAAACGGACTAGGTCAACATTGGCAAAGTCAACCTCAACCACGCTAAACGCATGTGGGCTAATGCTTTTGCTTAACAACATGTGGGCACCAGTTGCCTGACGAATACGCGACAACGCCACGACTTCATCTCGTGATCCAGCAACAACGCGTGGGGCTGGCGCAGCTGCAGTACGTACAGGAGCAGGTGCAACAGTTGCCGTTGGCACAGGCGCAGCCGCAGTAGGTGCAGACGAACGAGCTCCACCTTTTTCAATCACCGCAATGACATCATCACGAGTAATACGACCTCCAGGTCCAGTGCCTGCAATGGCGCTGACATCAAGGTCATTTTCAGAAATCAACTTGCGAACAACAGGCGACAACACGATGCCAGACGGCACAGACGTTGCCATGGGCGCAACGAGTGTCGGCGCAGGAGAAGGTGCCGGTGCAGGCGCAGCAACTGGTGCAGGTGCCGGCGCTGTTTCTACCACTGGTGCAGGTGTAGGCGCAGCAACAGGAGCAGGCGTTGCTCCTGTTGATTCACCAACAACAGCAATCACAGTTCCAACCGGAACAGTGTCACCTTCTGGAACGCGAATCTCCAACAATATTCCGGCAATGGGCGACGGTACCTCTGTATCAACTTTTTCAGTAGACACCTCAAACAATGGCTCATCAGCAGCAACAGCGTCGCCAATCTTTTTGAACCAACGCGTGATGGTTCCTTCTGTGACTGTTTCGCCAAGTTGAGGAAGGATGATGTCTGTCATGGAATGTGTCCTTGATAAATAATTACGAGTTAATACTGCGGCCAGTTAGCGACATCACAGTCTCGCCGAAAAGTTCCGACAGACTTGGATGGGGCTGAATGAAATGGGCTATTTCTTCCACGGTTGCTTCCCAGTTCACGGCAAGGTAACCAGCAGCAAGTTGCTCAGTGACCCATGGACCAACCATATGAACGCCAAGCACCTGGCCTGCTGACCCATCTGGATTCTTTTTAGCGATGATCTTGACCAGTCCATCCACTTCACCAATAATTTGGGCTCGGCTGTTGGACCTGAACTGGTGCTTAGCAACAACAACGTCATATCCATCCGCTTTTGCTGCTTCTTCGCCAGGCCCAGACCACGCAACTTCGGGACTGCAGTAGATCGCCCACGGAACCCTGTCGTAGTCCACTGGAATTGCTTGTTCTCCCATAATCTGTCGCACCACCAAGATTGCTTCTGCATATGCAACATGTGCAAGTTGTGGAGTGTTGATCACATCACCAATTGCAAACACACCAGCAACCGATGTTTTACAGAATTGGTCAACATCGATAAAGCCCCGATCCGACACGACCACTTTGGTGTGAGACAAACCAAGTTGGTCTATAAACGGGCGACGACCAACCGACACGATGACTGCGTCAACTTCCAATGTTTCGCCTTCTCCAAAGGAAATTACTGTTGAGCCTTTTCCTGTTGGCGTATGACCAGTTATTACAACACCAGTTTTAATAACAATCTTTTTCTTTTGAAACGAACGAACCACGACATTGGCGAGGTCAGCATCTAACCCTGGAAGTATTTTGGGTAATCCTTCAAGAATTGTTACCTGTGCTCCAAGGTCAGCGAAAGTTGATGCAAACTCACAACCAATTGCACCGCCGCCAATCACGGCAATCCGTTCTGGAATTCGATCAAGCATGAGCACTTCATCAGATGTCATCACGGGGCCGCTCGGCTCAAAACCAGGAAGTACTCGTGGCACACTGCCTGCAGCCAAGACAACATTTTTGGCTTGAAGTGTGGAAACAGATCCGTCTGATGCTGTGACCGTTACCGAGTTGTCTGCATTGAGAGCCCCGACACCAAGCAGATACGTCACCCTTTTTGATTTTGTGAGACCGGTAAGCCCCTTAACTAAGCCATCCACAATCTTTTGTTTGCGGGCTTGAGCCACAGCGAAGTCTGTTGTTCCAAGAGTTGCGTTGATACCAAACTCAGCAGCATGTTCCACATGGCGACGAGCCGCTGCTGTTTCCAAAAATGCTTTAGCAGGAATACAACCGCGGTTTAAGCAGGTGCCTCCAATGGTGTCTTTTTCGACAAGGGCGACAGAAAGCCCGGCAGACGCACCATAAAAAGCAGCGGCATAGCCTCCTGGCCCGCCACCGATAATGACGAGGTCAAACTGGTCAGCCATGAAAACTTTCTCCGATCACGGGATACGACGCTGTATCCGACCACCAACGGTAGCCGTTACGACTACGGAGCCCACTGAGATTGTTCCCCTGCTCTCAGATACGCCACGATGACAGAACCCTGCGATGCGGTGAAAACAAGCGCACAACGAGTCACGACATCACGCCGCGTAGTGGCACATGCCACATCCGGGCTGCTTGGACTACTCGACAGCGGCGAGACCACCTTGCCTCCGGCCAACAACCGCCAGCCCTCTCGCGCATCAGCGCCATCAACCCCCACCATCGACACTGTCACGATGGTATTGGTCGCCAACTGTTCCACTGCATCAACTGACACCGTCATATCTGCCAGCGAACGTTGCGTCTTCAGCGCAAACACTTGGGCTTTCACGTCATCAGTGGCAACTTGCAACAACTTGAACCCGCCAGCAAAGACAATCAACAAGCCACACATGATGGCGGTCACAATTAGTTTGCGGGTACTCATGGAATCTCAAGGTTACGCTGTTTAACTTCAAGCACTATGAAGATTCTCATCACAGGGGCAACTGGTCTCATCGGGCAAGCCCTTACAAAAAAACTGCAGGACTCAGGTCATTCAGTAGTTGCTGCCGTTCGCCGTGCACCACGGGCAGAAGATGAAGTGCAGTGGGACCCGCGAACAGGCGTCATGTCACCTGACGCATTTGATGGCGTTGACGGCGTTGTTCATCTTGCAGGTGCAGGAATCAGCGACAAGCGATGGACCGATGCATACAAGATGGAAATTCTCGAAAGCAGAACATCTGGGACGTCTTTACTCGCCACCACAATGACCCAAGCAAATGTTGCGCCACAGGTCTTTTTATCTAGCTCAGCGATTGGTATCTACGGTGCACAGGCTGACCAAGAACTAACAGAATCATCAGAGATCGGATCTGGATTTTTGGCTGATGTCTGCCGCGATTGGGAGTTAGCTGCACAGCCAGCAATTGATACAGGAATCCGTACCGTTTTTCTGCGCACCGGCATTGTTCTTTCACCACATGGCGGAGCATTAAAGAAACAACTACCCCTTTTCAAACTCGGCCTTGGTGGAAAATTTGGCAATGGTCGCCAGTGGCAAAGTTGGATCTCTATCACCGATGAAGTGAATGCAATTATTCATCTTCTGACATCATCGATCTCTGGTCCAGTCAATCTCACTGCACCAACGCCTGTCACCAATGTGGACTTCACACGAACGCTTGCTTCGGTCTTGTCGCGACCTGCTGTGCTTCCTCTTCCATCTTTTGGTCCAAAGATGTTGCTCGGAAAAGAACTAGCAAACGCATTATTGTTCAGCGGACAACGCGTGTTGCCGTCTGCATTGATTAGTGACGGTTTTAAATTCACTCATCCCACTCTTGAAATTGCACTTCGTTTCCTTCTCGACAAATGATCGAAATACTTATTCCCAAAGTGACCCATTGAAAATGGGACAGATACTTTTAAGAAAGAGACGGCTCCAATTGTCCAACGAGACTTTTGGGATGTTCCCAAATTCGTAAGTCGCTCGTTGCATGAATCGAACATGCGGCCTGCGGTTTAGGAAACCGTTGCTCTATCCACTGAGCTACGAAGGCGGGGGATGAAGCTAGTTGGGCGCGACCATGGAACTGCTAACAGCCGCGTAGGTCGAACTTTCGCCTATCCTGGCTTGCCCCGCGCTAAGCGCCCGCTACTCACCCACTCGAGTTGCGCGACTGCGAATCCATTCAGTCAATTCCTCGACTGACACCAAGCCCTCTGCAACTCGTAACATCAATTCAACAGCGTTGTGGTTTTCGAATTCAAGTTCAGTTCCGTTGATGTCACAGAAGAATCGCATCGATGCCCAAGCAAGCCGCTTGTTGCCGTCAAGCAACGGATGATTTGATGCAATGCGAGTGCATAACACTGCTGCCTTTGTAAAAATATCTGAATAGACGTCTTGACCGTCCAAACTTTCTTGAGGGGCATGCAATGCAGAATCAAGGAGGTTGGTTTGCGAGATTCGGAGCAAAGTTTGGGCGTCTATGCCAGTTACTGCCTCGGCGAGCCCGAAGGCTTCAGCGAGGGTGATGTACCTCACTCAGCGAGGCGGTCAAGAATTTCGCGATCACGCTCTACGAGACGCTTCACACGAGCCTTGAAATCGGCGTCTTTGCGGACGCGGTCAATTTCAACTGCTAGTGCACCAATGATGAGTTCATTGACACTCATGTCTTGCACCCGAGCGACGACCTCGGCCTGATCGGCAAGATCATCTGGCAGGCGCACCGTGGTTTGTTTAGTCATGACATCATGATATCACGATGTTCCCAAAAAATGCGGTGTGAGTCGAGAAAACTGAAACATCAAATGCGTCCGCATCGACGTCACGGTATGTGAATCAGTGTCACGATTGGTAACGCTCAGCGCGTCTGTGCCCTTGATGCCAACCTCGTCACCAGATGGAACCATCCGCAGTCCTGTTAACTGGGACCCTAATCCGAGATGAGGCTTACTAGTTAAATCGCCGCATTTACGCAATGACTATTCCATACCGATGACACGACGCAACTTGCATTAGGAGGTAAAAAAAATAATAGGCCAATTGGTAAAAACAAAGGCCCGCCAGTAAGGCGGGCCTGAACCCAGCAGCCGAAGCAACTGGGGAAGTATCTGATTATTGTACCGAAGCAGTGAGCATATGTAGTCCTTTTCAATCTCACTAGTGTGAAGCCATGACAAAATCTGATCCAGCAAAAATCGTGTCGCGTTCGGCCATCGTTGCCGCAACTCCGGATGCAATTTTTGCGTTGCTGGTGGACCCACAACGACACAAAGAGATCGATGGATCAGGTTCAATTCAGTCGGCTCAAATGAGCGCACCACAACGACTCTCACTACACGCCAAGTTTGGAATGAACATGAAAATGGGTCTTCGCTACAAGATCACCAACACCGTTGTTGAATTTGAAGAAGGTCGTCAGATTGCGTGGCGCCATTTGGGTGGACATATTTGGCGGTACATCCTGGAACCCCTTGATGGTGCAACCAAAGTCACCGAGCAGTTTGACTGGAACACGAGTCGTGCTCCATTGATCCTCAAGCTTCGTCAATCGCCCCGAGATAACGGAATTGCCATTGAAAAAACGCTTGCGAACATGGTCAAACTTTTCGTATCGTATACGTCGTGACAACTTCTCTGCCCCTCGGATTCCATTCATACGTCACCAATGTCGGGGTCAAAGACTCGACACCTGACTTCACCGTGATCGTTTCAGATACCCCATGCACCGCATCCGGCGTATTTACCCAAAGTCGCTTCGCTGGTCCAAGCGTGGTGGTGTCTCGGCGAAACATTGCCGACCTGTCGGCTCAGGCGATGATCGTCATTTCCAAAAATGCGAATGTCGCCACGGGCGCAACTGGACTTGAGCATGCAGAAGAAATTATCCGAGGCGTAGCAGCCAAACTAGGAATCAGTCACGGTGATGTACTGCTTGCCTCTACTGGCGTCATCGGACGCCTCTACCCCATCGACAATATTCGTGCTGGTATCAGCACATTGCCCACACCACTACCAGACAACGATGCAGACCAAATAGCCGCTGGCATCATGACCACCGACACGGTGCCCAAAATTGCAACAGCAACCATTGCAGGGTCCACAGCAAGAATCGTCGGTGTTGCAAAAGGTGTCGGAATGATCGAGCCCAACATGGCAACAATGATCGCGATGCTGTTTACGGACGCTGCAATTACATCACAAGACCTCAACACAGTGTTTCGTCGTGTAGTTGATCGCACACTAAACTGTGTATCGATTGATACCGATACGTCCACAAGCGATACAGCAATCATCATGGCTAGTGGTGTTGCAGGAACAGTTGATCTGGTTTCATTTGAGACTGCATTGGAATCAGTACTCCTTAGCCTCACGAAACAGATCGCCCGAGATGGTGAAGGCGCCGAAACACTGATCGAAGTTCGTGTTGATCATGCTCGCGATACAGCACAAGCAAAGAGGGTCGCAAAAGCAATCGTCAATTCACCACTTGTAAAGACTGCTGTTCACGGCGCCGATCCGAACTGGGGACGTGTGGCTATGGCAATCGGCAAATGTTCCGATGACATCGATATTGAAGAGCAAAATGTGATCATCCGCTTTGGCACACAAGAAGTCTTTCCACAACAACTTGATGATGCCGATCTTGGAGCATTGAGTACGTACATGGGTGGAGACGATGTACTTATTCATGTCAGCCTTGGAACTGGTGACGCTGAAGCAACTGTGTGGGGCTGTGATCTCACCGATGGCTACATTCGAATTAATGCCGACTACACAACATAAACATTCACCGAAGATCTAGATAGGTAGTGATCTTGTCTCGATATATCGCAATGCTTTTATATGTCGCCACATCATCATGGATTTTGTCAACCAGATCCGACACACCGTGCACCACTTCATAATCACGCAATACAAAGTCACTAAATTTTTCTACATATGTACGAATCGTGAACAACACACCACCTGAAATAGGAAGTTTGCGCAAAGTTTGCCATTCGACTCGCATCCACATATCTGCCGGATTGATGTCGGGCGTTGGTGGCGGAATATCTGGTTGAAAAAAGGACGGATGATTCGTGATTCCCCAGTTAGTACGCCACAATGCACGCCCAACGGACAACCGGGCTAGAACGGCGTTCACGGGCGAATCAAGATCTGAGTCATAACGAGCAACAGGCATATGAATCGACCCCATAGTTCCTCCCAATTTTTCAGTTAAGCGCCACCGATTCGGTGAACACAACACGGCAGCACGCAATCGCATCACACCATTTTCATCGGGTAATAAAATGCATAAGTCATCAGCGATCTGAAGTGCGACATCGACCAGCGCATCAATTCCCCGACCATTCACGAGGTCGAGACCAACTGAACGTGCAACTCCTGCTGCAACTTCCTCACATGCAACTTCATCTCCTGGCGTGCTTGCCACCACTTCGTCTCGTCGCTCAGCAATCAACGCACGCTTCATCTCTTGAAATCGTGGCCAATCTTCATCAATTGTTGATACCCATTGAGACTCATTAAGTTGTCGTGCGCCAACACGCAATCGCAGTGCATCAGCAGGAACAGGCACATACGCCGCTGGAATTGCACCACAACGACGATGCCCCAGGTTTTCACCCAGGGCATCTTTTAGTTCTAGAGGTTGCCGATCAAACGGCGTAAACGGATCGTCATGAAAGACGACGCTCATTATTTTTACCGAAGTATCACTTCGGTGGCATACGAATGCCACCGTCAACTCTGATGGTTTCAGCATTCATGTAGCTGTTCGTAATGCACTCAAGCACCATCGATGCCAACTGTTCTGGTTGACCAAGTTTCTGGGGGAACAACACACCCTTTTGAAGTTGTGCTTTGAATGCTTCGCTAGCGTCGCCTGTTCCGTAGATAGGTGTGTCAATCAGACCAGGGGCAACCGTGTTGACTCGGATACCACTCGCAGCAAGGTCACGAGCAATGGGCAATGTCATCCCAACAACCCCACCCTTTGATGCTGAGTAGGCATTCTGACCAATCTGGCCATCAAACGCTGCGACTGATGCAATGTTCACAATCGCGCCACGCTCACCATCTTCAAGTGGCTCTGTCTGGCTCATTGCAGTTGCAGCAATACGAATTGCATCGAAGGTTCCAACAAGGTTGATCGCAATGACCAACTTGAATCGCTCAATGTCTGCAGCCGACTCATATTGACCATCTCGGCCAATGGTGCGTTGTGCCCAACCGATACCAGCAGAGTTCACCAACACGCGAAGTGGTCCCATTGATTTTGCCATCTCAACAGCGTTGATGATGTCGGCTGTTTTTGTTACGTCGACAGCGCAAAACACTCCGCCGATTTCTTTAGCAAGTGCTTGCCCTGCTTCTTCTTGGCGATCAAGGTCGGCTATGAGGACCTTTGCTCCACCCTTGGCAAGAAGGCGAGCCGAAGCCGCACCAATCCCTGATGCTCCACCTGTAACAATTGCGCTGACGCCTTTAATATCCATTCCACAAGGCTACGCAACCGAGCCTGTGAATCCCTATTGGGTATGCGACACAGCCAGGACATCCACAAAATCGTTCATCGGATCACCGCTGTGGCCCTTGACCCACTCAAAATCAACACGACCCCGTTCCAACACCATTTCAATAAATGGCTCCCATAGGTCCCGGTTAGCAACAGGTTGCCTCTGGGAATTTTTCCAGCCTCTGGCATGCCACCCCCGCCACCATCCATCGTTAAAACACTTCACGACATAATTGGAATCAGACACGATACGAATGGTCCTCGGATCTGTTAAATACGCCTCTACAGCCCTGAATGCAGCCAAGAGTTCCATCCGCTGATTAGTCGTGTGAGCCTCGCCGCCGCTGTCATTTGGTTCTCCGCTTGGGGCAACAGCCCACGCCCAGCCACCTGGCCCAGGGTTACCAGAGCAAGCACCATCTGTGTAAATCACGATCACATTGCTTGAATCCATTCCATTGATTGTTCACCATTACCGAGCAGTCAACTGGTATTTCATCTCATTCGTGGCAGAATGGCCCATGTGACCTTTGACGATTCTGTACATCAACTCCCCGATGTGGACCCAGTCGAGACCAATGAATGGCTGGAATCACTCGATTCTGTTGTAGAAGTGCACGGAAAAAACCGAGCGCGTTATTTGCTTGCGCGACTGCTTGAACGAGCCCAGAAATCACAGGTTAGTTTTTCGACCACGGTGTCAACCCCGTACATGAACACCATCCCCTATGACGACGAACCGTGGTTTCCTGGTGACGAACATCTAGAACGTCGAATTCGCGCATACATTCGCTGGAATGCCGCAGTCATGGTGTCTCGCGCCAATCATGATGCCGTAGGCATCGGAGGACATCTGTCGACATTTGCAAGTTCTGCAAGTTTGTACGAGATCGGCTTCAACCATTTTTTCCGTGGCAAAGAAAACGGACAGCCCGGCGATCATATCTATTTTCAAGGCCATGCCGCTCCAGGTATTTATGCGCGGGCTTTTCTGGAAGGTCGATTATCTGAAGAAGACCTCGACAGTTTTAGACGTGAGATTGGACGTGAAGGAAAAGGTCTCTCGAGTTATCCGCATCCTCGACTCATGCCAGATTTTTGGGAGTTTCCAACCGTATCCATGGGGCTTGGACCACTCACAGCGCTGTACCACGCGCGTTTTAATCGTTACTTACATAACCGACAAATTGATGACACCAGCCAGAGTCGCGTATGGGCATTTATCGGTGACGGTGAAATAGATGAACCTGAAACTCTTGGTTCTATTTCGCTTGCTGCACGCGAACAACTTGACAACTTGGTTTTCGTGGTCAATTGCAATTTGCAGCGACTAGATGGTCCTGTTCGGGGCAATGGAAAAATCATTCAAGAACTAGAAGCCACTTTCCGTGGCGCAGGATGGAACGTCATCAAAGTGATTTGGGGATCGAAATGGGATGCACTTATCGCCCAAGATGTTGATGGTGTTCTACTGAACAAGATGAACTCCACTGTTGATGGCGAGTATCAGCGTTATTCAGTAGAAGGCGGCGCATACGTGCGCGAACACTTCTTCGGAACAGATCCGCGGCTTCGTGCCATGGTTGCACATCTCACCGACGATGAACTTGTAGCGCTTCCACGCGGTGGTCACGACTACCACAAACTGTACGCCGCATACAAAGCAGCAACAGACAACCTTGGCTCTGGTCGCCCAACAGTCATTCTGTGCAAGACAATTAAAGGCTGGACTCTCGGTTCTTCCTTTGAAGGTCGTAACGCAACACATCAGATTAAAAAAATGACAATCGAACAAATGCATGACATGCGCGATCGTTTGCATCTTCAAGAAGAAATTCCAGACTCTGCACTCGTTGGCGACGAACCGCCATACTTCAAACCACCCGTTGACTCGGTGGAATTCCAATACATGATGGAACGTCGTCGAGGACTAAACGGGCCGCTCCCCCAACGAATAATCCGCAACCGTTTACCACTGACGCTGCCATCAGAAGAAGTGTTTGCCGAGTTTGAAAATGGTTCCGGCGAGCAAGCCGTCAGCACCACCATGGGATTCACTCGCCTTTTACGCAACCTTGCTCGCGACAAACAATTTGGCTCACGAGTCGTACCTATTATTCCTGATGAAGCTAGGACATTCGGGATGGACTCGCTCTTTCGTGAACTCAAGATTTATGCATCTCAGGGACAAAAATATGAACCAGTGGATCATGAGTTACTGCTGTCATACGCAGAATCTGCTCAAGGCCAAATCCTCGAAGAGGGCATTACCGAAGCAGGGGCGATGAGCAGTTTTATTGCTGCTGGAACTAGTTATGCAACTCGTGGCGTACCAATGGTTCCGTTTTACACGTTCTATTCAATGTTTGGTTTTCAGCGAGTCGGTGATCTCATTTGGCAAGCCGCCGATGCGCGGACTCGTGGTTTCCTCATGGGAGCAACTGCCGGACGCACCACTTTGATGGGCGAAGGACTGCAGCACCAAGACGGCCACAGTTTGTTGTTGGCCTCAACAATCCCTGCATGTATGGCATACGACCCTGCATTCGCCTTTGAAGTTGCAGCCATTATCAAATACGGGCTTGTCAAAATGTACGGTGAAAATCCTTCCGATGTTTTTTACTACATCACGCTGTACAACGAAAACTTCCAGATGCCTGTGCGCCCCGCCCATATCTCAGACTCAGACATCATCAGCGGATTGTATAAATGGGCACCAGCACAGTCTGGAATAGCCCAAGCAGCCATTCTATTTTCTGGTAGTTCGTACATTGCAGCCACACAAGCGTCACGCATTTTGCACGACACATACCACATCGACGTGGAGCTTTGGTCGGCGACTTCGTACAAATCACTTCGGGATGATGCAATGGAAATTGAACGTTGGAATCGTCTGCACCCGAGCTCTGCCCCACGTGTTTCTACCGTGCAGTCACTTCTTGGAAATGAATCCACTCCCATTGTTGCAGTGTCAGATTTCATGCGAATCGTGTCCGAACAAATTTCTCCGTACATTCGGACACGATCTTTCCTATCCCTTGGCACCGATGGCATGGGCCGCAGCGACACCAGGGAAGCGCTACGTAGATTCTTTGAGACTGATGCTGCCCATGTTGTAGTTGCTGTACTTACTTCGCTTATAGGTACTCACGGAATAACCGCAGAAAGTGTCCAAACAGCGATCTCAGATTTAGGAATTGATCCTGAGGCACCGTACGCACTAACTCGCGACTAATACACTAGGTATCCAATGGGCACCTTGTACATCACCGGCATTCCTGAATCTGACGCACTTCTCAATTCCAATGGCACAGCACTACTTATTGGAATGCTGCTTGATCAACAAGTACCAATGGAGTGGGCCTTTAATGGTGCCTTCACTTTGAAAAATCGACTCGGACATCTGGATCCACGCAAGATCGCTGCTCTAGATCCAGATGTTTTTCTAACTCTGTGTCTCGACAAACCTGCTATTCATCGATTTCCGGCCGCTATGGCGAAACGAATTCATGCCGTCTGCCACATCATTGCAACGCAATATCAGAACAAAGGCGAAAACATTTGGAATGACACCGATGACGCATCAGTTGTGTTTGACCGACTTCGTGCCCTCCCCGGGTATGGCGAAGAAAAAGCACAAATCTTTATGGCGTTGCTTGGCAAACGATTCGATGTGCAACCAAATGGCTGGCAAAAAGCTGCGGGTGTGTTTAGCGATAAAAACCCGCGCACCGTTGCAGACATCACCAACCCTGCAACTCTTATCAAGGTCCGCGAATGGAAGAAGATGGAAAAGGCCGCGCACCGTGACAAGCAGTCCCGCCCACTAACAAGCGTCACCAGAGCCCCTAAAAAAGCTGGCATCATCAAGCCGCCCGCACAAAAAGAGAAGTAAATGACAGTTCTCATCACAGGCGGTGCCGGCTACATCGGATCCATCACCACACGTCTCATTCGATCAACTGGCCGCGCTGTTGTCGTTCTCGATACTCTCGAAAATGGACATCGTGAAGCAGTGGGTGACGCGCCGTTTATACAGGGCGACATCGCCGATTCCGAACTCGTCGAACGGGTGTGTCGTGAACATGGCGTTGATGAGGTGGTTCATTTTGCTGCTTACAAAGCAGTCGGTGAATCAATGGAAAATCCTGGCAAGTACTTCAGCAACAATGTCACCGGATCACAAAAACTGTTTGAGTCGCTACATCGATGCAACATAGACAAAGTTGTCTTTTCTTCAACGGCGGCCGTTTACGGAACTCCTGATTCAACACCAGTTTCTGAAACTGCCGATATCCGTTGCGAAAGCGTGTACGCCGAAACAAAACTGATGATCGAAAGAACGCTCGGATGGTATTCACGCACGAGCAACATGCGCAGTGTTTGTCTGCGCTATTTCAACGCTGCAGGTGCATCTACGGATGCAACGCTTGGTGAAGATTGGCGCTTTTCACAAAACTTAATTCCACATGTAATGAAAGCAGTGTTGGGATTTTCTCCAGCACTCCAGGTCTTCGGTAATGATTTCCCCACGCCAGACGGCACTGGGGTTCGTGACTACATCCATGTTGAAGATCTCGCTCAGGCCCATGTTGCTGCCCTCGATTACTTGTCCCGCGGGGGTGACTCCACTATCTGCAATGTCGGCACAGGCCACGGAACAAGTGTTCTAGAGATTATTTCTGCCACAGAGCGTGTGAGTGGACGACAAGTCCCTTACGACATAGTGGCTCGTCGCGCTGGCGATCCAGCCCAATGTTTTGCCGATGCACGAAAAATAAATGAACTATTTAATTGGTCTCCAACACATGGTCTCGATGACATTATTAGTTCGGCCTATGCATGGCACTCGACCCATCCGCATGGATACGAGCAGTTACACCGCTAGAGCGCGTTGACGATCTAGCCAGCCGAGCAAGATCGCAACTGCCCGCGGATCATGCCGCAATCGATGCCCTGCTCCTGCAATGACTCGCATCTCTGCACTTGCGTGACCTTCTGCAAGCACACGTGAATCGGCAACTGGAACAGTTTCATCTTCATCACCGTGCATTACTAACAATGGGCGCGGAGCAAATCGTCGTGCTGCTTCCACGGGACGAAAACGATAGAGTTCACGACTCCACTCATCGAATGCTTTGGGAAAGCCAGGTGTGCGAATCGCACCAATCTCTCGTGCATACTCTAGAAATCGGCGTGGCTGGCTGGCCCAATCGTCAAAATCTGCACGCGCTCCAAGCATTGCGCATCCGCGTACGCGTGGGTCGTCGGCCCCAACACACAAAGCAAGTGCTCCACCAGTATTTGTTCCCACCAGCCAAATTCCACTCGGATTCGCTTCTTGCTCAAGATGATCAATCGCCGCACGCAGATCATCAACCCATCCCTGCAACGAGAAGTCTCCTTCGCTTGTCCCGCATCCCCGAAAAGTAAATGTGAGTGCCGCCCATCCAAGATCGTTTGCAACTCGGTCCATTAACTGAGGAAAGGTCACTGCAGATTGGCGCGCGTCCAATGGTCCGATTGGAAATCCATGACACAAGATGACCCCAGGCAAGGATGGCGCATGCCCACTTGGTCTTGCCAAGTACCGACTCAGAGTAAGAGCACCAGAACGAAATGTACCGTTCATCGTCTCGGTCATTGGATCAGAACTTTCGAACTACGCGCGTGGCTTGCGTAAGCGTCGTCGCGCACCAGTTGTTGCCAATGTGTAGCCCCGATTACGGGCTTCTGCCAACGTATCTGGCCCGAAACAGAGACCAACACCTTGATTAACAATCTCGGCAACGATCGCTTCTTCTGACCATTCGTCAATGTCGTAAACCAATTGGGTTCGCTTATCTCCAAGAAATCGAGTGTGTTCAAATTTGATTGGACGTTCCATCTCACTTACGGTAGTGCTCCACTACCCCCGACCAACGTATAGCGCACTAAGTTTCGCTTATGGAGATACCTGTTTCAACCGACCGCGCCGTTGAGCAACCCACTGAAATTGAGTTCTTCTTCGACATCATGTGCCCATACGCTTACCAAACATCGGTGTGGATCAGAGATGTTCAATCCCAGATTGGTTTCGACATTAAGTGGCGGTTTTTTAGCCTCGAAGAAGTCAACCGTGAAGAGGGCAAGGTACACCCATGGGAACGCGACTTCGCATACGGATGGACTCCCTTGCGTGTGGCTGCTTGGCTTCGCCGCCAAAACAACGACTGGTGTGGCAAGTTCTACGAAGTAAGCGGTCGCGCCCTACATGAGGACGGTCGGCGTAACTACGACAAAGACGTTGCACTCGAGTTGCTGGCAGAAGCAGGATTACCACTCGTTGCGTGGGACGAAGCAATTGCCGACCCAACCACACATGATGATGTGCGCACCGACCACGAGTACGCCATTAATCAACTCTCAGGTTTTGGTGTTCCCATCATCACGATTCCGGGAAGTCGCGCAGTATTTGGTCCAGTTGTCTTACCAGCACCCCAAGCAGACAAAGCGCGTGAATTGTGGGACATCACATTGGCGTACAGTCGGTTCCCTGGATTATTTGAACTAAAGACACCAAAGACAGATGCCGATATGGACATGATCGGCACTATCTTTTCGCCCTATCTGGAAGCTCGCCAGTGGCGCACTATTCAGAACCCCACCCGTTAAAAAGGATTAACTAATGATTCCGATAGACACCATTGACAAACTTGAAGAAACCTTTACTTCAATCTCCCAATTCGCAGCTGGGCTCACAGAAGCCCAATGGAAACTTCCTTCTCAACTTCCCGGGTGGACAGTGCAAGACAATTTGTCACACCTAGTTGGCACCGAACGAAATCTTCAAGGCCTTCCAGAAAGCCAACACAAAGCCGCGAACTTGGACAACGTGAAGAATCCGATCGGCGAAGCCAATGAACACCACGTTGATCTTCGACGCGCCCGATCTGGTGCCGATGTTCTGGCGGAATGGAACGAGCTTGCTGCATTGCGGATCAGCATGCTGCGATCAGCCGACGAGGCCTACTTCCAAAAAGAGTCGTTTACCCCCACAGGTCCAGGAACATTGGCTGACTTTCTCCATATCCGTGTACTTGATACATGGATTCACGAACAAGACATGCGTCGCACGGTTGGGCAACTAGGCAACCAGGGCGGAAAATCTGCAGGGCATACCGTTGATCGTCTTATCCGCACGATCCCGATCGTTGTCGGTAAGCGCGCCAGCACTCCAGAAGGCGGCACCGTTGTCATCGAAATCACTGGTGCAGTTGTACGTACTGTTGTCACCACCATTGTTGAAGGCAGAGGACAAATCAGTGACACTGCACCACCCAATGTGCTGTGCACAATCACGATGGACTCCGATACGTTTCTTCAATTAGCCACTGGGCGCGCCACGGGAGCCGAACTTGCAGGATCATTCACCATCTCTGGTGACACTGAATTAGGGACAAAGATTGTCACCCAATTCAACATGATGATCTAAAGTCGGTCGCCATTTTCCAAGCAGGTAAAGGGATTCTAGGGTCAAGTCAGTTAATCGCTCTAATTATAGTTGATATTGCTTGTAATTAGAGCAATACTGAGAGCATGCCTGTTGCCGCTCCGCCCCTTCTGCAGATCTTCCGATCGAGACTTCAGGGAGAACTTCTAGCACTCATACTTGTTGATCCTGCACGGTCGTGGACAGTCGGCGAACTTTCCCAGCGTACGGGCCAGCCATATCAGACAATTGCGACAGAAGTTCGGCGACTACAAGACGGTGAACTGATCACGGTTACGACGGTGGGTCGCACGAAGTTACTGGCGGCGAACGAATCCAACCCGTACTTTGGTCCCCTCGCACAATTGGTAGTCATGGTCTTTGGACCTCCGCTGGTGATCGGCGAGGAGTTCTCGTCGGTAGTCGGAATAAAGCGGCTTTTCATTTTTGGTTCATGGGCTGCTCGGTACGAGGGTAAGCCAGGACCGACGCCAAACGACATTGACGTGCTCGTCGTTGGCGAACCGAATCGAGATGAAATATATGAAGCCGCCGAGCGAGCACAGCGTCGTTTGGGTCACGAGGTCAACGTGACCATACGAACGCAAGAGACTTGGGAGTCCGCCAACGACGGATTCATTCAGCAAGTACGTGTCTCGCCTTTGATCGAACTCCCGTATCCTCAAGACCATGTCACGGTGGAACAAAGGAAGCGAGGTCGTGGAACGTCTTCTTAAAAACGGCGAGCTAGAGCAGGTGCCAGCTGACAGTATTCGGGTTGATGAATTAATCGAGCAGGCGCGCAAGCACATCAATTCCGCTTCAAAACTGGCCGAAGAGAACCCCGCAGCCGCGTTAATTCTTGCCTACGACTCGGCGAGAATGTTTGGCACTGCATTACTGGCGCATCAGGGTCTTCGACCGACGTCTCGCGGTGGCCACATAGTCGTCGTAGAAACGATGAACGAGCAGTTCCCGAACCTGGAAGGTCTTAAGTCGATTGATCGGCTCCGTAAACGACGAAATGCGGTTGAGTATCCAGGTCCATCGGCTTACAGCCCAGTCACCTCCGAAGAGGCCACGGAGGCGATCATCGTCGCCGAGGCCTGTCTTAAAACGATTATCAAGATTATTGATGCGGGCATTCTCGGCGTGTTTTGACCGAGACGATTGAGCGATCTAAAGAGTCATCGTGAAAACTGAGAAACAAACGACCAAATTTCTTCGCTGGCGTTGAGTTTCATCGAAGCCCTGGAGTCTTGTGTATTACCCATCCACGTGTGAGACGCGTCTTCCACTATTTCATATTTCACTTGGGTGCTTCCTTGACAACCAGACCACTCGAAGATGGTGACTCCAGATTTTCCTGGATAACTCTTTGTGGTTGGGGTGCCACCACACCCACTTGCCAGAGCATAAGTATCAAGTGAAGTGCGTGCAGCAGGAAATGTATAGCCCAAAAAACTTCGACCGTTAATAGCCACCACTGCATCGGCATCGCCATGGATGTGAAGCAACGATACGGGGACACTTGGTGTGCAGGACTGTGTCATCAAACTTCCTGCTTGAAGCGCGACAGCGACAACCTTGGTTGACAACTCACAAGCAAGGCGATACGCCATCATTCCCCCGTTGGAATGACCTGCAACATAAGTTCTATTTTTATCTGCACGATAAGACGTGGTCATCACATCAATAAGTGCAGAAATGAAACCAACGTCATCAACATTCGAGGTCTGTGCACCACCACAGCAAGCTCCTGCATTCCATGTCTGAAAAAGCCCGTCGGGATACACGACTATAAATTTTTGTCGCGATGCGATTGCATCAAAATTGGAACTTGCCTCAAACTGAACTGCTGATCCTGAAGCTCCATGTAGCCCCAACAACATAGGAATTTCTCCCGTAGCCGGCAAACCATGTGGCGCAAAAACAGAATACGTACGGCTGACATTTGCAACTTTGATCGTAAATGACTTCGTATATCCAGGGGTGAGTGCCGGCGTTGTTGAAGTGACAACCGTTGTCGTTGTCGTCGGTGGCTTCACAATACGAAACACTCGCTTCATCGAGATTCTCGGAACAGATTTAGTGGCACTAATAACTACGCGAACCGTGCATTTCCCTGTTTGTTTCGTTCGAATCTTCAACGCGGAATAGGTGCATGCTCCAGACACTGTCCAAGATTTTTTTCCAATCGATTTAGTAGAAATGAGCGATGACGCCGTGATGGTCGACTTTGAAGCAAGTTCGCTACGGGTCCATGTAGCAGCAGCAGCCATAGCGTGAGGTATTGGCCACACCACTGCGAACAGAACTGCTACAAAGGCCACCAGTACAGTTATTTTTATAATGACTCTGCGCATGTCAAGGCTCATTTATTGCGCGCGGCCCTACTGCCCCGATTGCCACAAAATAGGCCATGTGCGCGTCAACCACATGGATCACATCAACATCATCTAATAGTTCAACTCCACGAGTTGATGCCGAACCCAACAGATAAGCAGCAACTGTTGTCCCATCGGAAATAATCTGTTCAGAAATATCTTGAGGGCGATCGATGACATCTAACGGCAACAAACCTCGGTCGTGTAACCATGTCAAATGAGCCAAAAGTAACTCGCCCAATTCAGCCACAGTGAGATGACCTTGAGTTTCTAACGGCAAAAGTTCTGCCACAAATTCAACAGCCTGCTCAATCTGATACACAACACGTGGCGCAACTGCATCGAGTCGACGCGCTTCGCGACCAATGGTGATGACTGCAATGGCAAATACGCAGAACGCAGAAATGATGATGCAGACGACAACAAACGGTTCCATATTCTCAGCCTATGAGCACTGCCGTGTCTGAATGTAAAAATGACAGAACCCGGGCACATGACCCGGGTTCTGCTGAGTTTTTAACTGAAGTGGAGATCAGATACCAATGCGTTGAGCAAGAAGCTCACGATGGTATGTCGGATCACCGAAAATCAGTTCGCTTGACTTTGCACGCTTGAAGTAGAGATGCGCTGGGTGTTCCCAGGTAAAACCAATACCGCCGTGAATCTGAATGTTTTCAGCTGCTGCATGGAAGTAAGCCTCTGAGCAATATGCCTTGGCCAAAGACGCAACCGAAGGAAGTTCTTCGTTCATCTCTGCTGCGCACCACATGCCGTAGTAGGCAGCTGACTTTGCAGATTCAACTTCTAGCAACATATCGGCACACTTGTGCTTGATTGCTTGGAACGAACCAATTGGGCGACCGAACTGGATGCGATCCTTGGCGTACTGCACTGCCATCTCAAGGACTTTTTGTGCGCCGCCAACCTGCTCGGCTGCAAGTGCAATTGCAACCAGATCATTGACTTTCGACAGAATCGCTCCACCACTGCCCTCTGCTCCGACGAGCTTGGCTGGTGTGTCGTTGAACTCAAGCTTTGCTTGCTTACGTGTTTGATCCATGGTGGAAAGCGCTGTACGAGTCAGGCCCTTTGCTGAGCCCTCAACTGCGAACAAGCTGACACCCTTTGCAGTACGAGCTGTAACGATGATCAAGTCTGCGGTGTGTCCATCAAGAACAAAACTCTTTGTTCCAGTGATAGTGAAATCGCTTCCAGAACCTTTTGCTTCAATGGTGATGCCTGCTTCGTCCCAACGGCCTGATGGCTCAGTTGAAGCGAGCGTTGCAACGGTGTCACCGCTAGCGATTCCTGGCAAGTACGCCTTCTTTGCTGCGTCGTCGCCAGAAAGCAACAGTGCATTTGCTGCAAGCACAACACTTGAGAAATAAGGAGCACACAACAATGCGCGACCCATTTCTTCAAGCACAACACCGAGCTCAATGAATGAGAAGCCTTGGCCACCATATTCCTCGGGAATTGCTAAGCCTTGCAGTGCCATTTCGCCAGCCATCTGTGACCACACAGCTGCGTCATAACCCTTTTCGGTGTCCATCTGCTCGCGGACTGCCGTTTCTGAGGACTTAGCCTCAAGGAACGACCGCACCATCTTGCGCAGTTCTTCTTGTTCTTCACTAAATGCAAAATTCATAAATCACATTCTGTTGCACCGCCGCTCGGATTCGCTACTCGGACTGTGTCCACATGTGTACACATACTGCTACCCTTATCCCGTGGCCACCGTTGGTATCCGAGAGTTCAGGTCTAGCGTTGCCATGTTTATGCGCCGAGCCCAGATGGGCGAGCGTGTCGTCATCACCATTGATGGATCACCCGTGGCTCAGTTGTCAAGCATGGGCTCTGACAACGCAGGTATCACCGTGGCCGACCTCATTGCCCGTGGGGTAGTTCTTCCCCCACGTCGCCGCGGAGACTTCATCCCGAGTGATCCACTTACTTTGTACTCAGGCGCGCGCATCGACCGTGCTTTATCTCAGATCCGTACATGACCGTTGTTCTTGACTCGAGTGCACTTCTTGCCCTGCACATCACCGGCGCCCAGCGTGGTGTCGTGCGTGCAATCCTTGAACAAGACGACATATGGGTGGCTTGTTCAATTGCTCTGAGCGAGGCGATTGCTGCGGCATCGCGACTCACCGATGAAGAAGTTCTCGTACGACATTTGGAAGACATGTTGCGCCACACATGGGACTTCCTTCACGTTGTTCCCATTGATCAGTCTTTGCTTGATGAAGCAACCATTCTGTGTCAAGCACAGCCAGTTGGAATGTCTGTTGCCCTGCACTTAGCAAGCGCCGCTCGACTACCCGCCCCAGTGCGATTCGTCACCTTTGATGCTGCTCAAATACCCGTTGCGTTATCGCTCGGGTTTGATGTTGTGTCAGGCTAAGAGCCATGGCGCCAGACACCATTGGATTCCCAGGAACCCTGCACTATTTTGACCACAATCTTGAGGTCCATCGAGTCGTGGTTGGACCGTACGCAAACAATGTGTTTGTGCTGCGTTGTAAACACAGTGGTGAAGCCATCTTGATTGATGCCGCCAACGAACATGAACGACTGCTTGATCTATGTACTGCACTCAATGTCCGCCGAGTACTAGAAACACACGGGCATCATGACCATATTCAAGCAATTCCTGCAATGCGCGAAGCGGGTTATGAAGTTGCAGTGACATCTCAAGATGCTGGAATGTTGAAAGACGTTGGCTACGACGTCATCATTTCTGACACTCAAATCATTGAAGTCGGACGTGTCCGTCTTGAAACTATTCATAACCCTGGCCACACTCCAGGCTCTGTATCTTTCAAAGTTCTGGATGCTCCTTTGCTTTTTACAGGTGACACTCTTTTCCCTGGCGGCCCTGGCGCTACACACTTTCCTGGAAGTAGTTTTGACCAAATTATCCAGTCGTTAGACCAGAGACTCTTTGTGTTTCCAGGCAACACAGTGGTGCTACCAGGACACGGGGTGGACACCACTATTTCAATGGAGCGACCACACCTGCAAGAATGGGTTGCACGGGGGTGGTAGCACAATGAAAGAGCAGTATTCACTAGGTGGAATGGCCTTGCGTTTATCCGATCTGCCCGTACTTGTTGAGAACTCATCGATCTCTTCCAACGGACGTGCCCTGCCAGAGGTTCGCGCGACGTTACGAAAAATTCCATCATTTCGAAATACGTGGACGGTCATTTGCATGTACGGCCAAAATATATTAATTCTTGCTGCAGCTGTACGCGTTGACCGTTGGTTCACATGGCTGATTGCATTTGTCTTGATGGGGCGAATGTTTGCTCAGTTTGCTGCACTCATGCACGATGCAGCACATCGACTTCTATTTACACATCGCGGTGCAAACGATTTTGTTGGACTATGGATCCTTGGCTATCCAACTCTTACAAACACTCCGGGCTATCGACGCGTACACATGGTCCACCATCGCGAAGAATTCGGTCCAAACGAGCCAGATATTCCTCTGTATGCCAACTATCCAATTACACCCAGTAGTTTGCGGCGAAAACTAATCCGCGATATCAGCGGTCAAACTGCATTCAAACTGCTATCAAGCCAAGCACGTGGCTTCACCGCCGACAATGCACAAACGCGACGAGCAACATGGAGCATGGCCGCTGTTCAATTGCTAATTTTCGCGGTGTTCTTTGCATCTGGGCATCCGTGGCTGTACTTAACAATGTGGGTTCTGCCTTATGTCACGTTGTGGCGCGTCATCAATCGATTGCGCTCAATTGCCGAACACGGTGGCTTGCGTGCCGACAAGGATCGACGCATCACCACACACTCGGTACGCCAACACTGGATTGCACGTTTCTATATTGTTCCCTACGGAATTGGTTTTCACTTAGCGCACCATGCCGATGCAGCGGTGCCCTTTCGCCATCTAGCCCGATATCACGCACTGCTCACTAGTGCCCATTACGTCGACGCCACCATCGAATACCCCACCTATCGAAGTCTGTGGAAAGCCCTCGTCACTCCACGATGAATTACCACTATCGCCGTAGTGTTAATTTCCCTCGCCTGTCTAGACTGCACATGTGAGCGAATTGCAAACATGACCTACGACGTTGCCCGGATTAGAACTGATTTTCCCGTTCTTGCAGAAATCATTAACGGTGCACCACTTGTGTATCTCGATTCAGCAAACACGTCACAAAAACCACATGCTGTCATAGATGCAATGAGCCAATTTCTTGGACATGGGTACGCGCCTACTAACCGCAGTTCATATCGCATGGCTGCAGAAGCAACTGACAAATATGAAGGGGCTCGTTCGTTAGTAGCAGAGTTCATACATGCACCAGCCGCCCACGAAATAATCTTTACAAAAAATGCCACAGAGGCACTCAACCTTGTTGCTCGTTCTTGGGGCTCCACCCACTTATCGCACGGCGATGTAGTTGTTCTTACCCACATGGAACATCATGCAAATATTGTTCCATGGCACATGCTTGTTGCAGAACGCGGTATCCAAATTCGGTGGGTTCCACTTACACCTGATGGACTACTGGATCTCTCAGACCTTGACACTTTGCTCACAGACGCTAAAGCATTTTCTTTTACTGCAATGTCGAATGTGCTCGGCACAATTAACCCTGTTGCAGAACTAGTTGCCGCTGCACATCGTCATGGCGCTATCGCAATTGTCGATGGCTGCCAATCAGTTCCCCATATGCCAACCGATGTTCAAGCATGGAATGCCGATTTTGTTGCCTTTAGCAGTCACAAAATGGTCGGCCCATCAGGCCTCGGCGTGTTATGGGGCCGTGAGACACTTCTCGATGCAATGCCACCATTCCTTGGTGGTGGCAACATGATTTCTGATGTACGACTCGATGGTTTTATCTGTGCAGAGTTACCAGCAAAGTTTGAAGCTGGCACACAAGCAATTACAGAGGTAGTCGGACTCGGAGCTGCAATTAATTACTTACAAGCAATTGGCATGGACAACATCCGCGCTCACGAAAAACAGATCACCTCTTACGCCCTCAACACGCTCCAATCTCGATTTGGCAACGACATCGTCATTCATGGCAGTTGCAATCCTGAACTTCGCGGAGCCACCATCAGTTTCGCTTTTCGTGATATTCATCCCCACGACATCAGCCAGGTTCTCGATCAGCAAAACGTCTGCATCAGGGCTGGACACCATTGCGCCAAACCGCTCATGCGCGTACTCGGAGCCAATGCCACCGTTCGTGCCAGTTTTTATTTGTACAACACACAAGCAGAAGCCGATGTGCTGTGCGATGCTTTACAACACGCCGGCGATTTCTTTAGCCTCTAAGCGCCCCACGGAGATACGCAATGTCTGGATTAGAAGACCTTTACAGAGAGATCATTCTTGATCATTACAGAACACCTCGCAACCGAGGCACACTCGATCCGCCTGCAGTGCGCAGCAAAGGGCACAACCCATTGTGTGGGGACGAGATCGAAGTGTTTCTCATCGTAGAAAATGGGATTATTTCAGACATCAAAATCACAGGTCAGGGCTGTTCCATTAGTCAAAGTTCAGCATCAATGATGAGCGCAGCTGTAAAAGGAAAAACAGAAGAACAAGCGCGTGCACTGATTCACCGTTTCAACCACATGATGTCCGTAGATCAAGATGGCCCAGAGCCAGATACCTCATTACCCCTTGGCGATCTCGAGGCCCTACAAGGTGTCCTGAAATTTCCTGTAAGAATCAAATGTGCCGTACTTGCATGGGACACCTTGGGAGAAGGTCTTGACATCGTCAATGAATAAAATGAAAACCTCCTTATACATCGCTCGCATCACTGTGGCTCTCGTGTGTATCACTGTGCCGAGTGCACGAGTCCTGGCTGACTCCAACGACACAACCGATACAACACCTGCTCCTACTGTCGACATCATTCAAGAACAACAAACCACAGCGACTGTGCTCGCCCAGCCACGAGCTGCTGTGGAGATTGGTTTTGTGCGCGTAGTTCTCGATGAGCAACACACATACGTCTACAACAAAAGACGCAGGCTCATTGCCACACTGCCTGTATCAACAGGGCTACTCGATTCGACGCCGGTTGGTTCATTTAAGGTGTTTTCCAAATCCGCACAAACGTACTATTCTCCTTCACCAGACGAAAAAATGAAGTGGATGGTTCGCTTTACTAAAGGTGAAAGCGGCGACAACATTGGATTTCATGGAATCCCCTACAAAGTCACCAAACAGGGCGATATACCTTTTTTTACTCCGGTCGGAGTGGAGCCCTCTTCCCACGGGTGCATCCGGGCTCGGGTTTCAGATGCCAAGTGGTTATTCGACAATATGGCACTCGGAACTCCCGTGGTTGTTATGGCATCCCGGGGCGCACTTGATGTGTCACAAGTAGTAAGTTCTCCCACAGACATCTCAAGGAGACACCATGACAACGCGCGCAACATTTAAATCATTCGAAGAATCCACTAAAGAAGAATGGGCCAACATCATGGTCTGCATTCAAGACACTCAAGCCAAGGTTGCCGACAAGGTTCTTGAGCAGATGCGATACCTCGAAGCAGACCATGGCGGATTCCCAGTGAATCGTTTAGAGCATTGTTTACAAACAGCCACTCGAGCCGAAAAAGATGGTCGCGATGCTGAGTACATCGTGTGCGCGCTTATCCACGACATTGGAGACAACCTCGCCCCGTTTAACCATCCAGAAATTGCCGCCGGCATTCTGAAGCCATTTGTGTCAGAGGAAAACTGGTGGATGGTTAAGCACCATGGAATTTTTCAAGGCTATTACTTCTGGGATTACATCGGTCTGAACAAAAACGCCCGCGATGAATTTGCTGATTCACCGTATTTCTCGTATACAGAGGAGTTCTGCGCCAAGTATGACGGCCCTGCTTTTGACTCCGACTACAAAAGCGCGCCACTAGAGCATTTCGAGCCTCTTGTAAGAGAACTTTTTGCTCCACGCCGCCGATAAATCCTTAATTTAGGAATAGGTCGTGTTTTACCCGACTGACCTCAGCCAACTATAAATTGTTCCTCTCGCCAACTATCGGAGGAATTTATGAAGATCACATTGCTTGGTACTGGAAGCCCGATTCCTAGTGTCACTTGTGCTGGACCCTCAACCTTGGTTCAAGCTGCTGGTCAGAACATTCTGGTTGATGCCGGTCGCTCTGTAGTTCCACGACTGCTCGCAGCAGGTTGCCCGCCACCCTTCGTCACTGCAATATTTCTTACTCATCTACATTCAGATCACATCTGTGATCTGAATGATGTCATCACAACTCGCTGGATCTCTACTCCTGCGGCAACACCTATAGATATTTACGGTCCACTGGGAACACAAAAAATGGTAAATGGTCTTCTGGCAATGTTGGCTCAAGACGAAACATACCGACTTGATCACCACGATGATCTTCGCGCCGGAATCGGAATGAAAATTAATGTAATTGAAGTTCAAGCCGGCGAATCCTTCACTCTTGAAGAGGTCCACGTGTCGGTTCATCGCACTGATCATCGACCAGTTGCACCAACAATTGGGTTCCGCATCGAACACGGTGGAGTTGTCGCCGCGCTTGCTGGCGACACCATTCCCTGCGATGAACTAGACGTCATGTGCCAGAACGCTGACTACTACGTTCAGACCGTTATCCGCGAAGACTTAATCCGTCAGTTTGCTCCATTGATCCCCACAGGGGATCGCTTTCTTGACATCCTTACCTACCACTCAACTGTGCAACAAGCAGCCCAGACTGCAGCACGTACAAATGTGAAGACACTTATACTCACCCATTTTGTGCCAGCGATTCAACCTGGTCAAGAAAGCGAATGGCACGCAATGGCAGCCGAGCATTTTTCTGGAGAAATCATTATCGGGCCAGACCTCACGTTTGTGGAGAAATAGCCCCACGCGTACTTGTTGCTAGCCATACACCAACCACGGCGACCAACAGCCCGAACAATGACAATGCACCAAGGTGTTCTTGAAACAAAATGGCTCCTTCAACGGTGGAAAAAGCTGGAGTCAAAAAAAACAAACTGCTTACTGCTGATGCTGCTTGACGATGCAACAACCACAACATAATGAGAACAGCAGCGATTGATAACACGCCCACTGCCCACGCAAGTGACAAAATGGTTTGTTGAGTGAAGTGAATATCCCAACCTTCGCCAAACACCGCGATGATTCCGAGCGCCAACGCGGTTGACGTGTATTGCCATGCAGTGCCCTGTAAGAGCGGAGTTCCTTGCCCAAATCGGCGTTGCACCAAAGTGCCAGCCGACATTCCAATAACAGCAACACCCATCGAAGACAATGCAAATACTGACACTCCGTCGCCAGCCCCACCTCGCTCAATCACAACTGCAACTACACCAATAAAGCCGAGCATAATTCCGAGCCATTGTCGAAGCGTGATCTCCTCACCCAACAAAACTCTGCTCAACACGGTGGTCAACACCGGATGAAGCGCAGCAATCAGGGCGCCTATTCCAGAAGGCAAACCATGGTTGATTGCAACAAACACACCGCCGAGATACATCGCGTGCATCCCAAGGCCAACAACCCACTGGATTTTCATCTGGCTCGTCGTTACCGGTAGTTCACGGATAAGCCGTGCCACTACAAAGAGCAAGCCAGCAGCAATCAGCGTGCGAACAGTCAGGAATGTAAGTGGGCCAGCATCTCGTGTGCTGTAACGGGCAACGATGAAACCCGTGCTCCACAGAAGCACAAAAAGAGCGGGCGCGAATCGCTGCATGGTTCGGGAAGTCACCCAATGATCGTAGGTGCCCTTGAACTGACTACGCTCGCCTCTATGACAAACCAAGAACTTCTCGCTGCCACCTGTCCGATCATTAATGATCTGGGCGCTGCTTTTTATTTCATTCCATCAACCGCAACCGTCGGCAAGGAACTCGGACTTCGTGGAATGGAGTTCTACATCCTGGGTCGCGGTGGTCCAATGGGAAACTGTGACGGTGTAGCAGTCGCTGCCGCATTCGGATTTTTCAAGCCATCGATGCTGAGTGGTATCTGGTCTGATGCCGCAGCTAAGGTTGACCCTCGTACTGCAGGGCGCGCCCATCTTGAATGCGCCGCAAATCTTGGTCGCGCCAAACTGTCAGGTGTTCCCAACCTTGACAAAATTGTGGAGGCTCTTGACGCAGTGAACAATGCTGCAGACCCCGACGGCCTTTCGCTGTATGCTGCGATTCGCACCGAGAAACTTGCTGACGATGCACCTGGTCGTGCAATGCAACTCATCGCCGTGTTACGCGAGTTCCGCGGAAGCGCCCACATCCTTGGCTTGCGAGCAAGCGGAATTGATTTGAAAACTGCTCACTTCATCAAGCGTCCCGACATGTTTGCAACTTTTGGATATACAGAAGAAGAAACACCTATTGTCGATGACGCGACTCACGCCAAAATGGCTGCAGCCGAAAAATTAACCGACACACTCGTTGAACCTGCCTATGCAGTTCTTTCAGACGATCAACGAGCCGTTCTTGTGCAAGGCCTACAGGACATCAAAGCTGCCCTAAAGGCCGAGTAACTCCCTACTGGCTCGCTATGTTTTGAGATATTTTGGTAAACGCTCGACCAATAACGTTGATCTCTTGTGGAGTCAGCACATCCAACATCAAACGTCGCACACTCTTGACATGGTGTGGCGCCACTTTTTGAATTTCACTAAGACCTTTGGCAGTCAACACTGCAAATACTTCTCGCTTGTCTTGGTCAGACTTCACACGCACGACCAACTTCTTCTGCACAACACCTTCCATCCGCCTAGTTAGTCCACCCCGAGTCACTCGCAAAATATCGGCTAGTTCGCACATCCGTAACTGATGTTCTGGGGTCTCAGACAGCATTGCAAGCAACTGATAGTCGCCACCATCCAAACCAAACTCAGCCAGGTCCTGCTCAATAGAGCGCAATAGGTCGCGAGACGTTTCAATAAATGTTCGCCATGCCACCATTTCTTGTGCATTCAGCCACTTTGCCGCCATATATCCAATCTACATAAAAAATAGATAGTTGAGCAGTCAACCAATTATGTATATGATTGAGCCCTCAACCATCTCTTAAAGGAGACTACTTATGGACATCGTCCTACTTATTGCCAGAATTCTGTTTGCGTTCATGTTCATCATGAGCGGCGTTAACCACATCAAAAAGGCCGATGCAATGGCTGGATATGCAACATTCAAGAAAGTTCCCGCACCAAAGTTGTCAGTACAACTTTCCGGCTTGCTACTTGCACTTGGTGGTCTATCGATCATCCTTGGCGTGTATGCAGACCTCGGAGCAGCAGTCATTGCGGCACTGCTTGTCATAATGGCAGTCAAGATCCACGACTTCTGGGCTGCCGAGGCAGCCTCAAAGCAAACAGAGATGATTGCCTTCATGAAGAACATTTCGATGGCCGGCGGAGCGCTATTCATTTTCGCGATTGCAGCAACGGAAAATTCCAACTACGGACCAGCAATCACACAGAGTCTGTTTTCTATCGCGAAGTAATCCCACAAACAAAAATGGGCGGCGGCACTGGAGTGTTGCCGCCCATTTGTATTTCACCATTAACGTCGACCAGCAATAGTGGCGAAATACTTGACGTGCCCTACCCAGATTCAAGTGATCGCCGGCACTCCTTCGGCTAATTAGCCATTCCTAACACATGTGACCATTATTTCTCCAGCAAACAAGTGATAAGAACATTGCCCATCACTAGGGTTGACACATGACGAACTCCAGTGGTCAACCCACCCTTTTCGATGTCATCAAGATCATTCCGCCTGACTGCCATGACAACCCAACGGCAAAGGGAATGTTCTATGTAGTTCGTGACTTCGCTATGTATGTAGCCATCGTGACTGTACTTTTCTTTACCGATACATGGTGGTTACTGATTCCGTTGTGGATCCTTTCTGGTCTGATCGTGAGTGGTCTGTTTGTGCTTGGTCACGATGCGTCTCATGGAGCATTATTTTCATCTAAAAAACTAAACCGTAAAGTGTCGCGTCTGGCGATGCTTCCCTCAGCTCATATCGAAGCAGCATGGGATCTTGGCCATAATCGAATTCACCATGGACACACCGTGAAGCAAGGTATGGATTTTGTGTGGCATCCCATCACCGTTGAAGAGTGGACCGCAATGAGCCGACTGCAACAGTTGCGCCACAAAATGGAATGGTCAAGTATCGGCGCAGGTTTCTATTATGGACGCCAAGTGTGGTGGAACAAAATGATGAGGTTCACTGCATCAGAAAAGTGGGCACCAAAAATCAATCGCGATCGCATCGAGATGATCAGAATTCTTTCTGTGATATCACTTGCATTAATCGGTCTTGGTTATGTGCGCTATGGCTCCATCGGCGGTGGATTATGGATATGGGTCAAGATTGCATTGATCCCATGGGCGTTATTCATTTGGACCATTGGTTTTACGGTCTATGTGCATCACATTGGTGAGCATCTTCGGTGGTATCCGCAACGTGAATGGACAAAATTTCATGGCCAAATGGAAGGCACCACAGTTCTGCACACCAATCGCCTGCTCAATATTTTTTTCCACAATATTTTTGTTCACGTTCCGCATCATGTCGATATGCAAATCCCGTTTTACAAATTGCCCCAAGCTACTGAGGCGATAAAGAAAGCATTTCCGAACGTTATTTCAGAAGATCGTTTGTCATTCCGTGCGTATCTTCGTACCACGAAAAAGTGCAAGCTGTACAACTTCGAAGAAGGTCGCTGGCTGACACTGCCATCATCGCGGTGAGTTACTCGGCGGCTTGAGCCATTGCTTCGAGTGTTGCTTCCATATTCTTACGATTGTGAATCGATCGATCTTTTACGTTGCTCATGATGCCTCCCAATTTGTCTGCAAACCAACTGCGGTAGTCCAACCACGAGTGAGTCACAAGACAGCCATCATTGGTTGGAGTGATTTCCCACACCCAGTCACACCAGCGTGACTTGCCGACCACTAAACCAAACACAATCTTTTTCGGCGCTTCACACTTAAAGATTTCAACAGTGGCACTCCAACTTTTTTTACCATTCTGATTACGCCCCTTGAACTTGACTCCAACAGCCGGTCCAGTTGCGCCCTTCAACCATTCCCCACCACGGTTTTCTGGCGACCATTCACCCATGCGGGGCAGATCAGTAATCAAACTCCACACTTTTTCTGGCGATGCGTTCACCTGGCGGCTCACAACAACTGGCTGCTTTTTTAGTGTTGGTTTTTTCGTCTTACTATTCATTAAATAAATTTAGCCCACTGATCTAGTGGCATGCGCTCTGACTGCAAAGAATTAACTGGTGCAGATTCATCTACATGCCCAATTGACAGACCACAAAACAACATCTCATTGTCGGGAGCACCGACAAATGTTCTCACTGCCTGATGGCGTACTGACCAATATTCCTGAGCACAAGTTCCGAGCCCTTGCTCAACAGCGAGCAACATCAAAGTCTGCAGAAACATTCCGAGGTCGGACCACTGTGGCGGTCCCATTTGTCGATCAATGAAACAAAACATTCCGGCAGGAGCTCCAAAGAAATCGTTGTTACGAGCAAACTGGCGCCGACGACCTTCTTTATCCTCACGTGAGATTCCCAACGTTGCATACATTTGCTCACCAAGGGCATAGCGGTTGGTGCGATACGGTTCCGTCAACTTGGGCGGATAGATGTCATATTGAGGCTCTTCGGCTAGTGGTTGGGTCGCCAAATACTCACGCATTTTCTGCATCGATTCACCATTCACCACATAAATCCGCCATGGTTGGACATTGCCCCCACTTGGCGCGCGGGCAGCCGTGGTGAGCAAAGATGCCAGCACGTCATCGCTCACGAGATCAGGGGTGAACTGGCGAACTGAGATTCTTTTGTTGACTGCTGAGGTGACTTCCATCCGAACGACGGTACAGCAAGGAGCCAGTTCACTCCTGATCCAGTCGGCAATGACTTACGTCTGCTGTTCCCTACGACGAATTTCATCGCGCAATGACTCAAGATATGGCAATGCCATTAAATCTTTCGGGCGATTCGCTGCACGTTTGGAATCAATAATGTCATCGAGTGATGCAACAGAAACTGTAAGAGATTCCTCAATGAGGAGGTCGACTGCCCCTGCCTTCCAGCCTTCGTAAGTACCCGCCGAACCTGCTGGAGTGAACGTGAGATCCATCTCGCCAAAGTCAGTAACCAGGTTCAACATGTGTGGCATATTGGCTAGGAACGGCCCATCAATCTTGGTTGGCACCGAGTCGCCCGAAATTCGAATCTCTGCGTTCATTCGAGTCAATGCACGTCCTAGACGATCAAGATTTCCACTGTCACGATCAGGAATGATGTCAATGTCCCGCGTGGTAATCGGCGAACCGAGAAGAATTGCTGCGAACCCCCCAAGCACCACGTACTCGACGCTCTCTTCGTTGAGGATTCGGCATATTGAGAACGGGTCAAAGATCACTCAAGCGACCTATTTCTAGCCATCTTCACATTCTCCTGAATTCTGAGTACAACATTGCATGCCCACACCATTTCGGCGGAGCGTTCAGCAACGGAAAGCTTGAGCAGGTCACGAATCTGACCTACGTCGACACCCCGCCAATCTTCAAGTGGGTTCACGTTGTCCATGGTTTCAGCGTACGTCTGTCTTGATCGCCAATTCGATGAGACTTCGCAAGTCGGTTAGGGGTTGCAATAGGAGCAGCGGCCAGGGTCGGCGGTGTTCCTATCCGTGCGTTCGCGGGTGACGCGGTGCAGGCATTTCACACAGCCCAGCACATCTGCTTGCGTCTCCTGTGTGGGTATGCCACATTCCTCGCAGGGAAGTCCAGCGACTCGGTCGACGATCCAGAAACCCGGTGCATCGCATTGTGGACAAAAGGAACGGAGCCTTTTGACCAGGTCCTCAGCTGCGAGGCGGATGTTCTCCATGCGCGTGGGATTGGCGTGAGCACGCACGTCGACCTCCAAGAAAACCAGACCGTTCGGTGATTGTTCAAGTGCCCAGGTGAAGATCGACTCAAGTTCCGCCCAAGAGGAGATCCCCTTGCGGATACGCGAATCGTCCTCGCGTTCCGGACGCACGACCAAGTGATGCTCGGGGAATCCCCATTTCCGGGCAAAGGTCTCGGCTGCTGCCCAGTCGCTTAACAGCAGATGAGCGAAGTTGGCCTTGCCCTGTGCCACTCCGACGACCTCCAATCCGCGCACGTCGTCAATCCAGATCAGAAACTCCACGTTCCAAGGAAACATACCCATCATTGGGTCAAGTCCGAACGAACCCTCGCTAGCGAGCCCGAGTGGCCATCCGGTTAACTGCATGCCAATACGTGCCTTCTGGCGTGCCGCCTCAAGTTGTGTGCCAGCGCGCGGAATGTCGCGTGTGAAGGTGCCAAGAAGATCAGTGTCGTAGCCAGCCACTCGCTCCACTCGACAACCGAGTGCCGACTCCAGCAACGGAGCAATCACGCTCTCCTTGCCGTGCTGGGTGAGCAAGGCGACGCGCTGTGCGGCATAAACAGATGGATTGTGCGGCGGTGAGGTTGTCATTGGATCTGGAAGTTGAAGCCCTTGAGCACAGCGACAGCGTACCTGTACGTTCAGACCTGCTTCGCGTCACCCGCGCAGAAAGCCACCCCCAGCAGTGACCCACGCTTCGCCGTACTGCAATACCAAAACAGATACCAGGTTGCAAGACTCTATAAAGTTGACTAGATTAGTCGGGTATTAGAGATGGGCAATTTGCCAACGAGTAAAAAACCTCATGACCGTTCTACCCGAAGTCCTGGCCGCTAACGCCGAATATGCCGCATCGTTCGGCGAAAAAGGGAACCTTGCCCTTCCCCCCGCGCGTCAGTTCGCCATACTTACTTGCATGGATGCCAGATTGGATCCAGCTAAATACGCCGGATTGGCAGAAGGCGACGCGCATGTCATTCGTAATGCAGGCGGACGTGCCAGCGATGACGCAATTCGTTCACTTGTTATCTCGTACAAGTTGCTTGGCACCGCGGAATGGTTCGTCATCCACCACACCAACTGTGGCATGGAATTCTTCACTAACGACCTAATGGGTGAACTCCTTTCCTCGAGTCTGGAAACAGCAGCTCTTGGTGAAAACGGTTTCAGCGACATTGGAAATGGACCAGGATCCACAGAAGGTCGTTACATCAACTGGCTCACAATTGCAGATGCTGCAGGAAGTGTGGTTGAAGATGTTTCTCGCATTCGTAATCACCCACTCGTGCCGAGTCGCATTCCAATTTACGGCTACATCTACGACATCCAAAGCGGTCAACTAATCGAAGTTCCCGCTGCCACCGAAGTAGGACAGGCCAGCTAACACGGGCCGAACACAACTCCCGAAGTGCTGACCACGCTTGAGGATTGGCTACTATTGCAGCAGTGATGCAGCAGTCTCGGCACTGGAAATTCAGCGACTTGACATTATTTGTTAGGCATGCCTACTATATTGTTAGGTAATCCTACCAACTATTGAAATGAGGCATTTCATGTTATTACTTCCCCCTTCCCGACGCATACGCCGTACGATTTCTGCGCTAACAGCAATCTTGGTCGTTGGTGCACTTGCCGCATGTGGCGGGTCAGCAGCCACTGAATCAAGCAGCTCGGTTGCCGACACCAATGGCGATCAAATCACGCTCACCGTCTACAGCGGCAGAAGCGAAGCGTTGGTTAGTGAATTGTTTGCGCAGTTCACCGCCCAAACTGGCATCAAGATTTCAGCGCGGTACGGCGACAGTGGCGAAATGGCTGCCTTGTTGTTAACCGAGGGTAGGAAAACTCCCGCTGATGTATTTTTTTCACAGGATGCCGGTGCCCTAGGTGCCGTGAGTGACGCCGAGTTATTCGCAACACTTCCATTGACACTGACTGAACTCGTCAGTGAGTCATTTCGCTCGGGCACAGGAACGTGGGTCGGAACGAGTGGCCGTGCTCGTGTCGTTGTGTACAACCCGACGCTTGTCAACACACCCCCGACGAGCGTTGACGACTTGTTGGATCCTAAATGGTCGGGCAAAATTGGTTTTGTCCCGACGAATGCATCCTGGCAGTCATTTGTAACTGCGCTTCGCGTGATTCGCGGCGAGGATGCTGCGTATAAATGGCTGAATGGCTTTGCTGCGAACAAGCCCGTCGCCTATGAAAAGAATGCCGTTGTGGTTGACGCCGTGAATGCTGGCAAGGTCGCTCTTGCGCTAACCAATCACTACTACCTCTATCAAAAGATCGCCGCTGAAGGAGCTGACAAAGTGGTTGCAAAAAACCATTTCTTCACCAACGGTGATGTAGGTGGACTGATCAATGTCGCCGGCGTTGGAGTTCTCGCGACGACTCGCGACGTACAAGCCTCCCAGCGATTCGTGCAGTTTCTTCTTTCGACCGAGGCCCAGAAGTACTTGGCCAACAAGACGTATGAGTATCCGCTTGTTGCGGGTGTGCCACAGTACGCGAAGCTTCCTAGTCTTTTGGAATTGGACCCACCAGCAGTTGACCTAGCTGATCTTAAGTCCATCGAAAAGACACAAGAACTGCTTTCCAAGACGGGTCTTCTCACCAAGTGAACACACGAACGCGGGCACCTAGGGCGCTAATGGTGCCCGCGTTCGCAGCAGCGCTGATTAGTTTGATTCCACTGTGGTATCTGTTCGACACAGCAACTTCGCGCGGTCTTGGTGCTGTCATCGACGAATTGTGGCGACAGCGCACGCTGGTTTTGATTTGGCGAAGTCTGGCATTGACCGTTGCAGTTACGGTTGCAGCAGTGGTTATCGGAACCTTCTGTGCGTGGACAGTCGTGATGTCAGGCATGCGCCTGCGTTTGCCAATGTTGGTTTTGTTTTCGCTCTCCCTTGCGATTCCGTCGTATCTTGCGGCTTTTGCCTGGGTGTCATGGATCCCAGAGATCAATGGTTTCGTTGGTGTATTCATCGTGCTCACCTTCGTTTGTTATCCCTACGTCATGTTGCCAGTGGCCGCTGCAATGCGCGGCATTGATCCGTTGCAAGAAGACGTTGCTCGTTCGCTCGGGCGGTCGGCGGCGGTGGTGTTTTTTAGTTTGACCCTCGGTCAAGTACGCAGTGCAATGACCGGTGGAGCATTGCTCGTTGCGCTCTATGTCCTGAGCGACTTCGGAGCGGTTGCGGCAATGCGTTACGAGGCGTTCACTTGGGTCATTTACGGGGCATACCGCGCCGGATTCGATCCGTCACGGGCAGCTATCTTGTCTATTGTTTTGGTGATGCTCGCTCTCGCACTCACCGTTGCCGAGGTGAGCCTTCGAGGTCGCCATGCACCGAGTCGATTGGGCGCAGGCACGGCGCGTTCTCGGCGTCGGCGAAGCGGTGGTGCATCGCCTCACGTTGCTGGTTTCATATCGGTTGTGATCATCGGTTTGGGTGTTGGGGTACCAGTCATCAGCGTGGTGACATGGTTCCAACGAGACTCAGAAACAACCGTCAGGTGGAGCGAAGTTGGCACATCAATTTTTACATCGTTCCAAATCGGTATTCTTACTTCAGTCGTGGCGGTTTTGTTGGCGCTGCCGGTTGCGATCTTTGCAGTTCGGTACAAGAGTCCGCTTTCTCGATCACTTGAACGTGCAACATACGTGTCACACGCCCTTCCGGGAATAGTGGTTGGAATCTCCGTAGTGTTTCTAGGCATTCACACACTGCGACCCATCTATCAGCATCTTCCATTACTCATACTCGGCCAGGTGATCATCTTCTTGCCACTCGCCGTTGCTTCGGTACGTAGTGCCGTTGAACAGAGCGCCGTTGGAGTTGAAGAGGTCGCACGAAGTCTCGGATCCAGTCCTGTGAAAACGATTATTCGCGTGACACTTCCACTTGCCCTGCCAGGAATACTTGCTGCTGGCGCAATGACGATGCTGGCTGCCGTCAAGGAATTACCCACCACATTGTTGTTGCGTCCCACTGGAACTGAAACGTTGGCCACGAGTATTTGGAAGTACAGCTCGGTGTCTGACTATGCATCGGTCGCACCATTCGCTCTCGCCTTGATCGTGTTAGCCGCAGTTCCCGTTGCAGTGTTGACCGCAATAACTGCCACTGCAAGTCGGGCGTCATGAGCGCGTCAACTGAGGCACTTTTGCTTGATGGAATCGGGCATCGCTACTCGACTGACTGGGTGTTGCGTGATGTTAATTTAAACTTGCAGCGTGGTTCAATCACTGCGATTATCGGACCTTCTGGTGAGGGCAAGACAACACTCTTGCGCATCGTCAGCGGATTTGAAATCCCAACTGAAGGTTCAGTAACAATCGCTGGCCGTCTGGTAACCGACAGGGGCGTCGTGCAGATTCCGCCGGAAAAGCGCGGTGTAACCATTGTTCCCCAAGAAGGTGCATTGTTTCCGCATCTCTCGGTTGGCAGCAACGTTGCCTTCGGTTTGCGCCATCGTCGATCCGCTCAGAGCAAACGGCGCGTCGCCGAAGTTCTCGAAATGGTTGGATTGGCTGGTTACGAAAAACATCGCCCAAGCGAGCTCTCGGGCGGAATGCAGCAACGCGTCGCTCTTGCGCGAGCATTGGCTCCTTCTCCTGAGTTGGTGCTGTTGGATGAACCGTTTGCCGCTCTCGACTTGGGATTGCGCGATCAAGTGCGCGAAGAAACGGTTCGTGCCCTACGCAATTCGGGCGCCACGGCATTGTGGGTGACCCACGACCAGCAAGAAGCATTGGCAACCGCTGATCGTGTCGCGGTGTTACTCGGTGGAACCATCGTTCAAACCGACGTGCCATCGGTGATCTATCGTCGACCGGCAAGTCGAGCGGTTGCTGAATTTGTCGGTGAAGTCGTTGTCATCTCCGGTCGCGTTAACGCCTACGGCGATCATGCCGAATGCGCTCTCGGAACGCATCTAACGCTCGATGAACCACACGAACCGGGAATGGTTCACCTCGTGATTCGCCCCGAACAATTAGAAATCGACACCAGTGCTTCGTCTTCGCTGTGCAGTGCAACCGTGCTTGCCACTAAGTTTTTTGGCCATGACGGTCTGGTCGATGTGCGGCTAAGTAGTGGCGAACGCGCCGTCATGCGCGTACAAGCGGATCATCTTCCGACCGTCGATCAAGTGGTGCACATTCGCGTTAACAGTTCAGTGCGCGCGTTTTCCTGAAGTCGATCAATCGATTTGCGTAACAAACTGAGCCACTACCGCTTCGATGCTGTGTATCGCCAGGCGATTTCCATCTGGTCAGGATCAAGTCCTCGATGCTTCCAAGTAGCCGATCGTGATCGGCAGTAACAGATTTATTTCGTCCACCGCTCCGCGGGCTTGGGACGAACGATCATCACGATCAGCGTGATGATCGTGATTGGGATGACGAAACCCATCATTGTGCTCGAGAACGCCGGCAGTGCGGTGTGTTGTTGCGCTGCCAGGATCAGGTACGCAACGTACGCCGTGTAATAGCCGAGGAACACAGCGCCTTGCCCGCGGGTGATCTGACGGTCGGCGAGGAACACCGGCAAACACGCAAGCGCGACAGCGATCATCACCCAGACGTCGAAGTTGAGCAGCGCCGACGCAACCGCCAAGCCATCACCGGCGACCAAACCGGACACGCCGAGGACGCCAAGGATGTTGAAGATGCAGCTACCGACGACATTGCCGATGGCGATGTCACGCTCGCCGCGGATCGCAGCCATCACAGAAGTTGCGACCTCGGGCATCGACGTGCCGGCGGCAACGACTGTCAGGCCGATCACCAGATCGCTCACGCCGAGCGCCTTGGCAAATACGGTCGCAGCGGTAACCAACCAGTTCGACCCGAGGAGGAGCAACGCCAGACCACCAGCCACCAGCAACAACTGGATGCCCCAGTGCGCATCCCATGTGCTCTTCGACCCGACTCCTTCTTCGTACTCGGCACGCGTGGCCTGCGTCTCGGCACGCGACTGCCGGATGAGAAAAACGGTGTAGCCCACCAGCATCCCAAACAGGAGCGTCGCATCGATGCGGCTCAATTTGCCGTCAAGCCCGAGCACCAACAGTAAGAGTGACGCGCCGATCATGATTGGCACCTCTTGGCGGATTATCTGGGCGTGAACAATCAGCGGGACGATTAGCGCCGCGACGCCGAGGATGAACAGGACGTTAAAGATGTTGCTGCCGACCACGTTGCCAACGGCGATATCGGGGTTGCCCCCAAGCACGGCACTGACCGAGACGACGAGTTCAGGCGCACTGGTGCCGGCCGCCACGATAGTCAGGCCGACCACCAACGGGGAAATACCGAAAGACAGCGCTAAGCGCGAAGCGCCGCGCACCAGCAGTCCGGCGCCAATAACCAGCGCACTGAGTCCCAGCAGAAACAGGAGGATATTCACAGTGAATTCAACCAGTCGGCTCTGCTGTCGGTTTGGTTGACTCGACGTTGTCGACGGCGACGGGAATGGGTGTTTTCGATCCAGATGATAAACGCAAATCATAGTTCCTCTCTGCTGACCTGCCCCAATTAGTGGCCGATAACACTTGCCTACCCCTCACGTTTCAGCGCCACCACAACACCGTTTGCGACGCGCATAATCTCATGAGGTGATGCACCAAAGTTGTCGTTCCATGTTCCGGCTGCTGCCCACACTTCGTCGTATTGCAACAAATCAGGATCAACAAATACGCGCAACTCTGTTGCATGACCAAACGGGGGCACGCCGCCAATTGCAAACCCCGTAGCGCTTCGAACTGCATCAGCATCAACGCGTTTGCACTTGGCACCGCCAGCAGCGAGTGCGAGTTTCTTTTCGTCGAGCTGATTTGAGCCACTGACTAAGGCCATCACAATTTCCTCGTCAACACCGAACACCAAACTTTTCACGATTTGTCCGACACTCACACCAATAGCGTTAGCCGCATCTTGTGCGGTCTTTGTTCCTTCAGGAAATTGACGTACCTGTATGTTCAGGCCTGCATCACTGGCTGCTTTGATTACTTTGGTGACATTGGGATGAACGTCGCTCAAGAATTTGTCTCACTCAACAAGTCGTTAATCGCGGATGCAAGTTTATGATCTCGGGCAGTCACAGTATGACCGGCATCATGAGAGCTCAGGCTAATTTTGACGACATTGTAAGAGTTGCACCAATCCGGATGATGATCTTGGGCCTCAGCAATTACGCCAACCTTGGTCATGAATTCAAAAGCTGCCACGAAGTTGGCGAACTCAAACTTTCGAAATAATGAGTTGTTAACTTCCACCCAACCGATTGACATACCACAATGCTAACTGAGCCCCAACTTGGCGACACCGAATACCTCAAGTTCGGCGTGAGCGATTACGAAATCAGAACGCTGGGTCAAACGAGCGAACTCGCTCGAGGAACCTCACCGAATCAACCAAATGTGGATAGTGCCCGTGGTCGTGCCACAACTCCACAGTTGCGGTAGGAACGCGCGACTGAAGCCAACCCACGTATTCATCACCAGCATCAATGCCATGCAACGACAAGTACGGGGCCGTGATGCCTGCAGTTAGTGCATCGACCGTGGCGTCAAGTTCTTCAGGGCTTGAATCAAATACAGTGCTCCAAATGCCGAGCACTACGTTCTGATCTGCTCGACGCAGTGTGTTCAGACGAGCAATTTCATCTGGTGATAGTGGGCCGAACATCGAACCGAATACCAACCCGATCGCCATCTCGAACGATGCCGTGTCACCGCGCAACAACGGCTCGAGTTGTCCGAGTCCATCCTTGAAAGAGGCAAGCCTGAGAGGTTGATCGATGTTGATAACCGCACGGCTTGGGAAAATCGCGCCGTAGGCACTGGCCACCAATCCGCCAAGGGAATGTCCAATAACTAATGGTGCGACATTCAAGTTGACAATGCCGACAGAGTCCAAAGTTTCGTGCACGTCGGTGGCCAAAGTTATTGGATCGTACGGATCTTGCGACATCGAAAGCCCATGCCCGCGAAGGTCGACGGCCAGGACCGTGTAGTACTCGCCAAGCGCGGCGAGAATTGGGCGGAAACTTTCGCGCGACTCGGTGATGCCGTGGATAACGATCGCAACGGGTCCGTCGCCGAGAATCTCATTGGCCAATTTCATTGTACGAAAAGGTACCACGCTGCAATAACACCGTTTGCGTTGCGAGTACAACGATGATAAAACTGGCAACATACTTATCAGCGCGAGCGCGCTGCTACTAAAGGGGAACAGTCAAATGATTCGAGTATTGGTTTTGTATCCGCGGGGCGAAGGCACGCATTTCGATAGCGACTACTGGCTAAACACACACATGCCGATGTTGTCAGCCAAGTGGCCCAAGTTGAATAAATGGGAGGCCGATATCGCCGCGCCCGATTCTCCTTACTATGCCGTCGCTCACATATTATTCGACTCGATGGAAGACGTAAACGACACGTTCTCAAGCGCCGAGGCAGGTGTCGTAATGGGAGACGTTCCTAACTACACGAATGTGTCGCCAGTACTTTCAATGAACACGGTGAGCGCATCTTCGTAACTGCGAATTAGGTACCTGTGGGGCTCAATTGACGCGTGCACGCGATGACGTAGCGACATTGCCGTCGTACCCCATTAGTACACTGATGTCGTTAACCCACGTAATCGGCCAGCCGTACCTGCTGACACTTCAGCCGAAGCGTGGCCAACTTACAGTAAACCGACATCGTGATCAATCTCACCTTTGCGCTTCAACGCAAGGGCACCCCCAATTGTTTCGGCAATTTTACTGGTCTCGGACTGGCCGTCTGACTCCATTTAGGTACACTTCGGATTGACGAGTCCAACTTGGGGAAAACCCAAGTTCACACCTCTGGTAAAATGGCGGCACTACGGTGTCGCCATTTTACTTTCCCTTTTCAGTTACTGACGTACACATTGCTTACGGTGCCATGGTGGTGTAACGGCAGCATTCCGATCTCGTCAACTCGGAGGTGCCGGTTCGATTCCGGTCTGTGGCTCTGCAAAATGAAAGACAGAACCCGGGCTGCGCAACCAGTTCTCACTCGCACTGACGGCGCGAGAACACATCAAGTAGTCAAAGCCGGCGAGGCAACTTGCCGGCTTTGTTGTATTCAGTTTCATTCGGGGACGGTGACCGCTCGCCCACTGACACGAAAGAGTTCAAAAACTAGTTGCTAAAACAAACGGGGGCACCCCAAATTGTTTCGGCAATTTTACTGGTCTCTGTCTGGCCGTCTGACTCCGTTTAGGTACACTTTGTGTTGACGAGATCGGCCGGTCCTAGCGGGCTGGAACACTTCCGAGTAGAAATTGGCGGCACCTTCGGGTGTCGCCAATTTGCTTTCCAGCTCTCACTCGCCCTGACGGTGCGAGAACACATCAAGTAGTCAAAGCCGGCGGGGTAACTCGCCGGCTTTGTTGTATTCAGGCCAGCACCGCTGGCCGCTTAAGTCACTTTGGCAATATTGTGATGAACTATTTGTTCTGACATTACGAGTAAGACTAGAAGTTCGATAACCACAACCAAACGGAGCATCATGTTCGCCAACACCTTTAAGACCACAATTCTTCTCAGCGCAATGGGCGGGCTCATTGTTGCTGTTGTGACACTGCTTGGTGGCGGCAGTTCTGGGGCAGTCATGATTGGTTTTGTGATGGCTCTCGTCATGGTCGGGGGGTCTTACTGGTTTAGCGACACCCTTGCTTTGAAATCTGCAAAGGCACAGATTATTTCTGAAGCAGATCACCCCGAGTTTTACGGAGTCGTTCGTAATTTGTCACATCGGGCAGGCTTGCCAATGCCAAGAGTTGCCATTTCTCCAAGCGAGCAACCCAATGCATTTGCTACTGGCAGGGGACCAAACAAAGCTGTGGTGTGTGCAACACGCGGACTACTGACATCACTATCCCATGAGGAAATTAAAGGGGTCATGGCACATGAGTTAATGCATGTTAAACATCGAGACATTCTGATTGGTTCAGTTGCTGCTGGCGTTGCCACGGCAATTTCTTCCATTGCCCAAATGGCGATGTTTGCATCCATGTTCTCGGGTGGTCGTAATAACGACAATAGGTCGAATCCAATTGCAGTTATTCTCATTGCACTGCTCGCCCCAATGTCTGCGATGCTCATTCAGATGGCGATCAGTCGCAGCCGTGAATTTGACGCAGACCGAGGTGCAGCAGAATTATTGGGTAACGCAGAGCCACTCGCTCGTGCTTTAGAAAAAATTGAAGTCATCGCCGCACAAATACCGATGCAGGTAGCTCCTGCACAAGCGCAGGCTTACATTCACAACCCACTTGCTGGAATGCAACGTCGCAGCGGGGGCCTCAATATGTCCAAGTTGTTTTCAACACACCCCAATATGCAGGAGCGTATTAGCCGCCTTAGAGCAATGAGTTTTTAAAACTCGGTCTCGGCTGGGCCACTTTGGGTAAAAATTGCAGCACCAACTAGTGACAAAATTCCTGCAGTTAAATATGCAACGGCGTAACCACCGGTGGCATCGCGGATAGTGCCAATCAGAATTGGCCCGATCGCTGTGCCAGTCAGTGACACCAAACCAGAACGCGCAGAAATTCTGGCGTAGTCCTTCACACCAAAACGCTCCGCAATCATCAAAGACTGCATCATCAAAATGTTCCCAACCATTGCACCGAACAGCGCAATCGACAACATCAGTGGAATTGTTGAATTCATCTGACCAATAAGAATAATTGCGAGCCCCTGGACAACGGCGATAAATACCATGAAGTGAGCGAGAGGAAACTTGGGGATGATGCGACCACCGACAAGGCGAAAGACAACACTTGCACCAGACAGAACTGACGTCGCTATTGCTGCAGTTGCTTTGCCGGAACGTTCTTCTACCAACTTTATGATCTGTTGAATTGCGCCAACTTGGCTTCCCATCACTAAGACAAAACCAATAGTGACCGTCCAAAAAAACTTAGTCTTAACTGCTTCTGCCAAAAAAACTCCGGGAATATTTACAACATGATTCTCTGGTTTCGGCTGGCCATCTGGCATCCAATTCAACGCAATTGGGTCAGGGCGAATCAGAAGGAAAGCAGGAACAGTCATGCCAACAAACCAAATAACTGCCATGTACGGGCTTGCCCCACTGATGCTCTTTGCATCAATCAACGCCTTAATGACAGGAGTCAGAAGGATTCCACCCACGGATAACCCAGACGATGCTGCGGCAATTGCAACGGATCGTTTGGAATGAAACCAACGAGTCACAACTGTGGTCGCAACTGTCAGACCACTTGATGACCACGCAATTGCAAAAACTCCGTACACCACAAACAATTGCCACTTCTGCGTGACTTGCCCGAGGCTCAACAGTGACAGAGCGCCTAGAACTGCGCCACCATAAATCAGATACCGCATATCAAACTTTGCGATGAGCCGCGCAACCACCACATTCCACAAACCAGCAACAAGAAAGAAAAAAGTTGTCGCAATAGACAGGGATGACACTTTCCAGCCAAACTCACGACTGAATGCGTTGAGATACACCGACATTCCGTAAAAACCCAATGCGGAACCAATGAACAAAATCGTAAAGCAGCCCCCTACGACCCACCAACCAGGAAACTCACCCTGTTTCCCCACATACACGCGGGTATCGCTCGCAGCCATAGTTCCCCTTTTCCCCCGTGAGCACTTTAGACGAAGATGCTCAAAACTTGATTAGGCGACGTTCCTTATTTGCGGCGCCACCAACGACGCTTCTTGCGTAGTTCTTCTACTTCAATGTCCAACCATGTTTGGGTTCTAATTGAATTAATTATTTCTTCGGCAGCACCAAGTACTGCTGCTGCTGTTCCGTCGTCTAGTCCTGGCACATCTGGAGAAGTTCGCCGGGCAACTACGATACCCTGCACCCAACCAGCGTCTATAAGCCGGCGTTCAAACCCAACGCACGGTTCAGGGCAACGCCATGGCGCTTCTGGCGCTAAGTCTTTATTGCACTTGCGTACCGCGTCCCCATTTGAATATGTACGACTCTCGTAGTGCTTGCACTCAGTTCTCATTCCCATAGCACACCTTCCGAAGATTGAATCAACCGCTAGATCCTGCCATCTGCAAGTCAATCAAGCGATTCCACTCATAAGGCAGAACAAATGCTCCACACAGATAGCGTCATCACCCTCATGGAACGTTTTGGTTTAGTCGGTCTCCCCAATGCAGGCAAGTCCTCGCTCTACAACGCCCTCACGGGAGGCAACGCTCTAGCGGCCCCCTACCCTTTTGCCACCAAAGACCCCAATATTGGTATCGCTAAAGTTCCCGACACACGCTTAGATCTGCTGGCAGAAATGTCAAAGTCAAAAAGTATTGTCTATACCGCTATCGAAGTGGTTGATATTGGCGGCCTCGTGGAGGGGGCCAGCAAGGGCGAAGGTCTTGGCAATAAGTTTTTGGCCAACATTCGTGAAGTAGACGCCATCGTATTTGTGTTGCGCGCTTTCAAAGACGCCGATGTCACTGGCCCTGATGATCCACTTGAACATTTGCGCGTCGTTGAACTTGAACTGGCTCTTGCTGATCTTGAAACAGTAGAGACTCGACTCAACCGCATAAAAAAGACATCCCGTGTTGATCGTTCTGCAGACGAAGAAGCGGGTGCGCTTCAACGCGCATACGACATATTGTGTGAAGGCACACCGATCTATCGTTCCGCTTTGAAAGCCGACGATCGCGAATTTCTTGCTTCTCATTTTCTTCTAACTAATCGTCCCGTTCTTGCGGTTGTCAACGTTGGCGAGAACGAACTCGATCGCATTCCTGTAGAGGTTGCCCGCGTTAAAGAAGAGCTCGTACCTCCTGGATCTGCATACGAAGGCGATGTCGAAGTAATCGGGATGAGCGTGCAGATCGAAGCAGAAGCCGCCCAACTAGCTCCTGAGGATCGCGCCGAAATGCTCGAAGCGTTAGGGCTTGGTGAAGGTGCCTTGGCCACCATGGTGCGCAGTGCATACCATCTCCTCGGTTTACGCACGTATTTCACTACTGGTGAAAAAGAGACTCGGGCCTGGACATTTCGTGCTGGCAGCAAAGCTCCCGAATGTGCCGGAAAGATTCACTCTGACATTCAGCGTGGTTTTATTCGTGCCGAAGTCATTCGTTACGATGAACTTTTAGAGATTGGCTCGTGGAACAAGGCTAAAGATCTAGGTAAAGTCCGCTCAGAAGGCAAAGAATACGAATTTGTTGACGGTGACGTCACCGAATTCCGATTTAACGTGTAGGAACACTCACCGAAAGCCACTCAGACACCATGGCCACATCACACTCACTCACACCGATTTGGTTGGTTAGTCATGGAACTGTGTTGGCTTCAGCAGTACTCGCCACATCGCGTCGCGATCGAAGGCGTGGTCTCAGTGGAGTGCGTGTGATCGAACACCCGTTGGTTATTCAGCCATGTTCGTGGGTTCATTCGTTTGGAATGAAAACGGCGATCGATGTTGTCCATCTCAATGCTCAGGGCGTGGTCATTGCAACCAGCCACATGAAACCATGGCGAGTCGGACCAATCATCAGACAAGCAACGCTGGTCATTGAATCTGCTGCTGGTTCACTAGAGCGTTGGAACATCCATGTCGGCGACGAAATCGAGGTACGCCATGTCGAACAATGAGCATCTTGGTGCATCTACCTCTTCAATCGTGCACGCCGGTCTGTGGTTGGTGGCAACTCCCATTGGAAATCTTGAAGACCTTTCCCCGCGTTCAGCAGCTGTTCTGCGCGCGGCAACCATTATTTGTTGTGAAGATACTCGCCACAGTGGTTCCTTGCTGAAACGAATAGGTGCAGCACCAGAGCGCTTAGTGGTTGCTAACGAACACACGGAACACGATGCCATCGCAACCGTGATGGACGCATTGGCAACAGGCGCAGTAGTGGCCTTAATTTCTGACGCTGGTACTCCTGGCATAAGTGATCCGGGTGAACGTTTAGTGCGTGCCGCAATTGATGCAGGACATCGCGTCCACGCCACACCAGGTCCCACTGCTTTTGTCATGGCGGCCGCAATTAGTGGTTTGCCCACTAGTCGAATCGCTTTCGACGGATTCTTGCCGCGCACTGGAGCGCAACGAAGAGAGCGTCTCACGGAAGTCGCACGCGAACGGCGAACAACGGTGTTGTATGAGGCCCCACATCGACTAGAGCGCACACTGGTGGATTTGGCGCAAGCATGTGGCGGTGATCGTCTCGTTGTGCTTGCTCGCGAGATGACAAAGATGTACGAGGACACCTGGCGCGGATCTCTGACAGATGCTGTGACTCATGTAAAAACCGTGGAACCACGTGGTGAATATGCCATCGTCATTGCACCCAATGTTATTGAATCAGCCGAGGCCAACGACGATGACATTCGCCGAGAATTATCCGTACGTACATCGGCAGGCCTCTCCAATCGTGATTCAATAGATGAAGTGACAGCCGCCCTCGGAATCCCACGCAATCGCGTTTATGCAATCGCGGTCGACCGATGAACACAAAGCAAGCTGCATTTTTCGATCTTGATCGCACACTCATTGCCGGCGCATCACCTTTTGTCTTTGCCAGAGCAGCAAGAAATGCCGGCCATATTCGTCTCACAGATTTCCTGAATGATGCGATTCAAGCAATCAAATTTCGATTCGTAGGTTCAAGTGATAACAACAGCATTAATGTGCGCGAACGAATCTTGGCTGCTGCAGGCGGAATGAAGCAATCCGACATGATGGCGTTGAATGAAGTTGTGTTGCCAGAACTTCTTGGCCTTATTCGACCTGAAGCACGTGCGCTGCTTGACCAACATCATTCCGCTGGTCGCGAAACATGGATCGTGTCAGCATCCCCAATTGAAATTGTCGAGCCTCTTGCAATTGCACTCGGCATGACTGGTGGCATTGGCACAAAAGGGGAACTCGACAACGGCGTCTATACAGGACGGCTCGACGGACCATTTTGTTATGGCGAAGGCAAAGCACAAGCCATCACAGCATTGGCGAATGAACGCGGTATCGATTTGTCCCAATCATGGTCATACTCCGATTCGGTCAGCGACATTCCGATGATGGAAATTGTGGGAAATGCAGTAGCGGTAAATCCAGATCAAAAAATGGCTGCCGTTGCTCGCGAACGAGGATGGCCAGTAGTTATTTTTGCGCAGCGTTCAAAGATGCTTATGAGACGTACCACTACATTGACGATCAGTGGAGTTGCAATGTTGCTCGCATATGCGCTTGGAATTAGGCGCGGTCAACGTAACTAATCAGTTTGTTCCTTGTGGAACCAAAGAGATTTGCCTTGTCATTGCCACACACCTACCAGTGGAATCCCACAACGTTCCGCTTTCTTCCCAATAGCCGCCTTGCACAACACTGCATCTGAACTCACACGCAATCGGACCTAGCGCTGGCACACCACGAACATGCACAGTGAGCTCAATGGTGGGGACCCAACCCAACATGCCAAGTGCATTAAAAATAACTGGCGGAAATGAGTCTGCAGCTAGCAACAAACCAAGCGTGTCGACTGGTCGACCATCTTGAAATGCAAACCAACCGCGCACTCGACCAACGCCATTGACTTCACCACGACTAAAGCCATTGTCATCGGGATGTAAGCGCATGTCGATACGCGTTCCGAGGCCAAGTGGTTTTTGGTCGGGTAACGAGCGTGGTTGGCACTCTGCATATGGCGGAATCTCTGGCATCTCGGCTGTCACCAATTGAGGACCAGCAGTTGCATCAAGATCTCCGAACACGCCAATACTGCGCACAATGTTGCGACCGTTTTGCTGCAGTGTTCCTTCAACGGTGGCAAGTCGACGACCGGACTTGAGCACCTCACAGTGCATCTGCGCATCTCCTGCTGGAGCAGGCGACAAGTAATGCATCGTGATCGAAATCGGATGATTCCTTCCGCTTTCGGCCCTCATCGCACTGGCAGCCAACGCCAGTAAATATCCGCCATTGGCGTTGCCGTTGATATCCCATCCATCTTGAACGGGGCTGCTATACAGACCGTTACCTAAAGGCGTGACTGCTACGGCTTGATCAAACTCAAAAGGCATTAGACGATCGTACGAAAGATGAAGCATGAAAAACGAACCGACGACACTGTGACTCGTGGCGTAGCCTATGTGAGTGGGAAAGTACTACGTAACAACGCCGATTTATTATGTGAACGCACGACCACACCTGGGTCATGCTTACACGACAATTGTCGCTGATGCATTGGCGCGGTGGCATCGTTTGCTCGGCGACGATGTATATTTTCTCACCGGAACCGACGAGCATGGTCTCAAGATCCAACAAGCAGCTGAAGCTGCTGGTACTTCACCTCAAGACTTCACAGACTCCATCGCTCCCCTGTTTGAAGATGCATGGAAGCGACTCAATATTTCGAACAATGATTTTATTCGCACTACCCAAGAGCGCCATAAAATCGGCGTACGCAAGTTGCTCCAAGCGTGCTACGACGCTGGCGATATTGAACTGGACAAATACAGCGGTCTTTACTGTGTGGCTTGCGAGGCATACTTCACTGAGGAGGACCTCGATGGCAACAATTGCCCCATTCATAAGCGCCCAGTTGAGCATGTGGAAGAGGAAAACTATTTTTTTCGTCTATCCCGCTTTGAACAACGCTTAATCGATTGGTATTCATCTCATCCAGATGCCGTTGTGCCAGATCACCGTGTCAACGAAGTGCTCGGCTTCATTAAACAGGGACTTCAAGATTTTTCAGTAAGCCGCAAGACGCTTACATGGGGTATCCCGCTTCCATTCGATGACTCCCATGTTGCATACGTATGGTTTGATGCACTTGCCAATTACATCACCGCAATTGGATACGGCACTGATGATGAGATGTTTAATAAGTGGTGGCCAGTTAACCACCACCTCATTGGCAAAGACATCGTGCGCTTCCACAATGTTTATTGGCCAGCAATGTTGATGTCTGCTGGAATCGAACTGCCCAAAGGGTGGGCCGTTGGTGGATGGCTACTTGTCGGTGGAGAAAAGATGTCAAAAACTTCTGGCAATGTAGTTAATCCGCTTGACTTAGTCGACGAGTTTGGAGTCGATGGATTCCGTTACTATGTGTTATCCAACACGGCATATGGCAACGATGGAGATTTTACGTACGAGGGTCTTGTTTCTCGATACAACTCAGATCTTGCCAACAACCTGGGCAACTTGGCAGCACGAGTTGCCACCGTTGTTGCAAAAAAATGCAACGGACTTGGTACAGCACCAAATATAAGCAGTCCACTCGCACAACACGCTCACACTGCAGTGGCCGAAACAATTTCATGGTGGGAACAAGTGCAGCCAAGTCGTGCACTCGAAGCAACATGGGGCCTCATTCGGGCCACGAACGCACACCTTGAAAACCATGAGCCATGGAAACTTGAACCTGGTGCACTGGTAAACGAGGTCATGGGTGATGCACTCGAGGCCCTGCGCATAGTCACTCTTCTTGCCTTTCCAGCAATTCCAGATACTGCTCGCGATATCTGGTCACGAATTGGAATGACAACGGATATTGAACAGTGTCGCATTCCATCAGATGTGTCATGGGGTCAGTACATCGCTGGATCTACCGTTGTAAAGGGTGATCCCTTGTTTCCTCGCCGAACGGTTGCATGAGCCAAACGCCCACACCTCTTTTCGTCACCGGCTGGACAGATACGCATTGTCATATCCACGATGACAAAATGAGTTGTACGTCTGACGAGAGCTTGGTTCGTGCACGCGCGCAAGGCGTCGAAAAATTCGTTGTTATAGGAACCGATGCAGAGACATCGCAAGCGGCCATCAAAATTGCCCACGAGCACAACGACGTATGGGCCACAGTCGGGCTTCATCCTCACGATGCAGTCAATGGTGTCGACACAATTCTTCCGTTTATTCACAATGACCGTGTCATCGCCATTGGTGAATGCGGTCTTGATTACTACTACGAATATTCACCTCGTGACATTCAGCGCACGGTCTTTGCAGAACAAATTGCTTTAGCAAAACAACACTCACTAACACTTGTAATCCATACTCGCGATGCATGGCAAGACACCTTCGATGTACTAGATGCTCAGGGCATGCCGGACAACACCATCTTTCATTGCTTTACCGGTGGTCCCGACGAAGCCCGCAGATGTCTCGATCGTGGAGCGTTTCTCTCCTTTAGCGGCATCGTCACATTTAAGACAGCTGCAGAACTGCGCGAAGCTGCCCTGCTATGCCCCCTTGATCGCTTGCTCATCGAAACAGACAGCCCCTTTTTAGCGCCAGTGCCACATCGTGGTCGCCCAAATGAGCCTGCACACGTTGGCATCGTGGGCACAGCCATCGCCGACCTTCGTGGTCACGATGTTCATGATTTTGCCCACATCACTACTGCGAATGCACTTCAGGCGTTCCCTGGCATACATTCATAACTGTCATGGCTCTCACAACATTCGATAAAAACCGTGTGATGGTTGCCATTGTTCTCACGGCGATCGCACTGCCGATTATTTTTATTGCCTCAGCTGGTTCTCCGGATTCAACAAAATCATCTGTTGCCATTAGTGCCACCACGACATACGACGTAGGGCTGTCAACAGACGACGAAAAAGATGCGCCAGCAAACCTGGGGGGGCCTGTGAGTCCTGACCAAGTCGGTCAAGGGCAAATTGCGTATCCAGCAGACAACTCAGGTCGCATGATTCGGGGAATTGCTTCCTTTAGACGGTTACCAGATACAACCAAGACCGGCTGCTCATCAAGCCTCGTCCCTCTTGGAGCACTCATCACTGTGCGCAACCTCAACAATGGGCGAAAAGTCCTGTGCAACAACATCAACATCGGCCCATTGCCTTCTGGATTCGACATCGTGTTACACACAACACTCTTTGAATCAATTGCAGAGCTTATTGATGCACCGCTACCTGTAGAGATGACCTGGTGACGCTCTCTCGCTCTGAAGCATCCGGCCAACTTGAAGCAGCTGGCGTACGGGCGAAGCGTGCTCTTGGACAAAACTTTGTTGTTGACGCCAACACGGTACGTCGTATTGCCAAATTGGCAGCAGTAGAAAACCATGAACGAGTTCTCGAGATTGGCGCAGGTCTTGGTTCGCTTACTCTTGCACTGGCTGAGACTGGTGCCACTATTACCGCCGTCGAGGTAGACGAAGCTCTCATCCCACTGCTGATTGAAAACGTTGGGACTAACGACAAGATCACAATCATTCATGGCGACGCGATGGAACTCAATTTTCCAAAACTACTTGACGGTTTCACCGACTGGGTCCTGGTTGCAAACTTGCCATACAACGTGGCTACGCCTCTTATTGCCGATGTTCTAGACGGCGTGCCACAGATTCATCGCATGTTGGTCATGGTCCAAAAAGAAGTTGCAGAACGTTTCGCCGCTTCTCCTTCAACACCTGCCTACGGTGCACTGAGCATCAAAATTGCATACCATGGCACAGCACGAATCGTTGGACTTGTCCCTGCATCCGTATTTTTGCCTCGTCCGAATGTTGAATCAGCACTCGTTGAAATCACTCGCCACACGACACCGATTGATTCCACAATTGATCCAAAACAGCTGTTTTCATTGGTCAGAATGGGTTTTGCTAAGCGTCGAAAAATGTTACGAGGATCACTTGCAGGTCGAGTAACCATTGAACAATTTGCTGCAGCCAACATCGAACCGACTGCGCGCGCAGAGGAACTGAACGTTCACGACTGGATACGTCTTGTTCATGTTCTTGAATCGAGCGAACAGTGACAACTATCCACGCACATGCAAAGTTGACATTGTCGCTATCAATCACTGGCGTGAGAGAAGATGGTTTTCACCTTATTGACGCAGTCATGACATCACTCGACCTGCGTGACGAGATCGTCATTACGGAGTCCTCAACAACAACACTCACGTTCAACGGACCATTTTCTTCTGGAATTCCTACAGACAACACCAACTTGATAAGTCGAGCACTTGCGATGGTGGGCAGAACAGCTGATGTCACGGTCACAAAAAACATTCCTCACGGCGGGGGTCTTGGTGGCGGCTCGAGCGACGCAGCAGCAATTCTGGCGTGGGCAGGTTTTACAGATATGCAGGCTGCATCTCAACTTGGTGCAGATATTCCCTTTTGTCTTTTGGCAGCACACACGGCGCGTAGTGCTCGGGTTCGCGGAATCGGCGAGATCATCGAGCCGATGTTCGCCCCCCAACGAGATGTGACATTAATCATCCCGCCATTTTCTGTCTCAACACCTCTTGCGTATCAAGCATGGGACTCACTTGGTGGTCCTCGTGGCGAAAACGGCAACGATCTAGAGCCAGCGGCTCTTTATGTTGTCCCCGAAATGGCGATCTGGCGTGACCGAATTCTTTCTGCCGTGGGAGTGCGACCAGTATTAGCCGGCTCAGGATCGACCTGGTTTATCTACGAACATCACCCACAATTGCCTGATCTTGTCGCCGATGCTGTTGTTCTATTCACGAACACACGTGGCTAACAATCGCTAAAAGGTCTGCACAGCAACGCATTCCTTTGCGGATGCGTTACTGACAACAGGCGAAAAATTACTTATTTACGACGTTGATGGCGTGTGCGTCGAAGCATCTTTTTGTGCTTGTGCTTGCGCATGCTCTTGCGGCGTTTCTTGATCAACGAACTCATATAGGGATAGAAACCTATCGGAACATTGGGAGAAAGATAAAATCCGATACCGTTATCTATGCCTTCCGGGGTCGTTCAATAGGCAGGACAGCGGGTTTTGATCCCGCTAATAGGGGTTCGAGTCCTCTCCCCGGAACTACTGCCACCATGTTTGGTGGCAATGTCTAAGATTAGGAAAAGAGCGATATGTCTATTTCCGCACTCGTCCTTGCAGCTGGTGAGGGGTCTCGGATGAAGTCTGCTTTACCAAAGCCACTGCATCTCGTTGCTGGTCGTTCAATGCTGATGCATGTGATTAATTCACTCGGTGATCTCACACTCACATCAACAGTTGTTGTTGTAGGACATTGCGCAGAACAGGTCATCGATCATGTGAATACCCACGCACCAACATGGGCGCACATCTGCTTTGCGACTCAGGTTCACCAACACGGCACGGGAGATGCAGCATCTGTTGGACTCGTGGCTTTGCCGCACGAGGACGCCGCCACAACAATTCTGGTATTGCCTGGCGATACACCATTGCTCAGTCGGGCAACAATCTCCCAACTCATTACTGAACACGAGTCATCCGGTCTGGCTGTAACCGTTCTGACTTCCGTAGTTCAAGATCCAACTGGATATGGTCGAATCATTCGAGACAATGACGGTCACGTCTTGGCCATAGTCGAGCAACGCGATGCCACTGCATCACAAGTCATGATCAAGGAGATCAATACCGGAATTTATGCATTTCGGCGCGAACTGCTCGCGCCTGCTCTCAGCAAGATCAACACGAATAACAGCCAATCCGAGTATTACCTCACAGATGTGATCGCGTTGTTGGAAACTGCTGGGCACAAGATCGGTGCCGTAAAATCTGATTCGAGTGAAACTGCTGGGGTTAATGATCCAGTGCAGTTAGCCGAGGCGCAACGACAGATGCAGGCTCGGCTCAATCCTTCGGGATGAATCAGACAGGATGCTCAGTGGACAACCTAAGCGTTCTACACTAAACAACTATGAACCCGCGTTTGATGGAAAAAGTCACCACAAAGCGATTATCGCTGTTTACGGGACGCACTCACCCATCGCTTGCCCAGGAAGTCGCAGATCATCTCGACATCGATCTCGGAGATGCAAACTTGGTGCAGTTTGCTAACGGAGAGATTCGACCACGCTTCACCGACAGCATCCGTGGTGGCGATGTATTCATCATGCAATCGCATTATGGAAACGATGCCGGATCCATTAACGACTCAATCATGGAACAACTCATCATGATCGATGCGGCGCAACGAGCATCAGCAAAAAGAATTACAGCAGTGTGCCCTTTTTACGGATACGCACGACAAGACAGAAAAGCAGAAGGACGCGAACCAATCACTGCACGTTTAATTGCGGACATGTTTAAAGCTGCTGGTGCAACAAGAATGGTGTCTCTCGACTTGCACAGTGGTCAGATCCAAGGTTTCTTTTCAGGTCCTGTTGATCACCTCACTGCGCTGCCCGTACTTGAACGATATGTACGTGAGCATGCAGGACAAGATCTTGTCATCGTGTCTCCAGATGCAGGTCGCGTAAAAGTTGCAGAACGATTCGCCCAGCACTTGTCTGACAAAAATGCCGATGTTGCGTTCATTAACAAGCGCCGCCCAAAAGGCACAGACAACGTTGCGATCGCTAAAGAAGTCATCGGTGATGTTGATGGACGATTGTGCATTCTGACTGACGACATGATTGACACCGGCGGTACCATTGTGTCGGCTGCAGAACTGCTACTTGATCGTGGTGCCAAGGAAGTGTGGGCGATGGCAACCCACGGTGTTCTTTCGGACCCAGCAGTCGAGCGTCTTTCCAATTCGCCCATCACCCGCGTGGTGCTGACCAACACGTTGCCCCTGCCCGTGCACAAGATTATTGACAAAATTGAGGTCCTGTCTGTGGCCAAAATCATCGCTGATGCACTGTCTGCGGTCTTTGACGAAACGAGCGTCAGCGAACTATTCGGTGGGGAAAACCAGTCCTAAACCCCGCCGACGGCACAGAAGTACCCTGAGGCAAGTGGCAGTAAGGGCAAAGCCCCGTAGACTTCGCAACCGTGTCGAATACTGCAACTCTTTCCGCTGAAGCTGGTCGCCAGACTGGTAGCCCCGCATCTCGTCGTCTGCGCGCCGCAGACAAAATCCCTGGCATCTTGTATGGCCACGGGATGGAGCCTGTCATCTTGTCGGTCACTCGTCGCGACTTACGCGTTGCCTTGTCGGGCCCAGCAGGTCAAAACACCATCTTGAGTCTCAACGTCGGGGATACCTCGTACAACGTCATTGTAAAAGAAATGCAGCGTCACCCAGTGCGACGCAACGTAAGCCACATTGATTTCATCCAGATCAACCTTTCTGAAGAAATCACTATGCATATTCCGTTGCACCTCATCGGTGTTGCAAAAGCTGTTGTATCTGCAGGCGGACTTGTTGACCCAGCCGTAGATTCCATTGAAGTTCGTACCACGCCAGCAAATGTGCCGAACGAAATCGTCATCGATATCACCAACTTGACTGCTGAGTCCGTAGTCCACTTGTCTGATGTCAAGTTGCCTCCTGGTGTTGTTGCAGTGGGCGATCCTGCGATGACCATCGTGACTGTCCTCATGCCTCGTGGATCCGGAGCTGATATAGCAGCAGCAGCAGCCGGTGAAGCAGCACCTGCAGAGGGCGGCGAAAGCCCCGCTGCTGAATCCAACTGAGTCTCGCGACCCAGTCGCCCGTGACTAACCCATCGTCATGATCCGTCGCTCCGCTTCCGGTTCGCAAGACATGGAACGAATTTTGATCGTTGGACTTGGTAATCCAGGCAAGCAATACGCACGAACTCGGCACAACGTGGGCACTGATGTCATAGAACTGCTAGCCAAACGTCTCGGCGTGAAACTAAAAGCAGGTCGTGACCGTTCACTTGTTGGTGAAGCACGTATTGGTTCTCACGCCGTTGTTTTGAGTGTTCCCACCACATACATGAACGAGTCAGGGGAAGCCGTCGGACCGCTCATGCGACGATTTAAAATTTCCGATCCGACTCGCCTCATCATTATTCACGATGAGCTTGATCTAGCGCCAGGTGTTGTTCGTATCAAAGAAGGTGGCGGCCTTGCTGGACATAACGGGCTGCGTTCCATTTCAGATGTGATTAAAACAGATGCATACATGCGCGTGCGTATTGGTGTTGGTAAACCACCGTCAAAGGATTTTGGTGCCGACCATGTGTTGTCATCGATTCCTGCCAATGAACGAAAAATAATTGATGTCTCAATCGCGATTGCAGCAGATGCTGTCGAACGACTTGTCACGTCTGATCTTTCCACTGCAATGCAGGAATACAACGGCCGGTGAACACAGCCAACACCGCACAACTCTCCAGCCTTGCTCAACTTGTTCGCCACGAACCGGGAATTGAAGCGCTTGCCGGAAAACGATCGGGTGTACTTGGGGTTCCAGAATCATCACGAGCAATTGTTATCGCCGCACTCACTGAATCGAATCTGCGTCGGCCAATTGTGATTGCCACTCCAACAGGAACAATGGCTGAACAATTGGTGGAAGACCTTCGTTGGTATCTAGGAGATGACAACGTGGCGCTCTTTCCAGCATGGGAAACTTTGCCCTTTGAACGGGTAAGTCCAGGCGTGCACACCATGGGCATGCGCATGCGTACCATGTGGCAACTACGCCAAGGCGACAAGGCTCCTGCTGTCATCGTGGCTGGTACTCGTGCTCTACTGCAAAAACTTGCGCCAGAATCAACCAACATCGAGCCGATTCATGTGCGCAAGGGACTCAGTTTTGACATCGATGCATTATGTGAACAACTCATCACCTTTGGATACCGACGAGAAACAATTGTTGAACACCGTGGAGAGTTCGCACGGCGTGGCGCAATTGTGGACATCTTTGGCAGCACCGATGACGAACCCATTCGTATTGACATGTGGGGCGACGAAGTTGACCGACTCACCCATTTCACCGTGTCCGATCAACGAAGCAGTGACGATGTTGATGATGCGTTGGTCTTTCCAGCACGCGAACTGTTATACACACCCAACATTCAAACCAAAGCACGTGCACTCATTGCGAGCGAACCATGGGGACGCGAACAATGGGAACGTCTTGCAGAGGGTCAGATATTCGATGGTATGGAAAGTTGGCTGCCGTGGCTCACAGACACAGATGAATTGATCACAGACCATCTTGGTGACGATGCGTTGATTGTCCTGGTGGATCAACGCCGAATGATTGACAGAGCCCGAGATTTATTGGCAGAAGAAGACGATCTTGCTCGTGCACTGGCAGTTTCGTGGGCACGTGACGACACACTCGTTTTCCCCCGCCTGCATGTCGAGCCAGATCGACTGTTGTCTAGCGACACCAAAACACCAACGATCTCATTTGTGCCGACTGCACAAGTACCCGACGCACCATCCATTCCAGCATCAGGATGGGGTCCAATTATTCACGAGCCAACGCCCGTTGTCCGTCGACTTATCGAAATGCTTGACGATAAATGGCGGATCATCGTTGCTGCAGAAACACCAGAGTCAGTTGACAGGCTTGCTGATTTAATGCGCACGTTTGGACTTGACTTCGTCGTGACATCCGATCCAGATGCATTAGCCCGACCCGGCGGTTGGATCACATACGCCCCGCAATCCCACGGGTTTTCTCTGCCTAACTCGCGCCTCGCAATACTCACAGAAGCCGATCTCAGCGGACGCCGTCGCACTAAGCGAGGAAAAACCACGAAACGTCGTTCTTCAGGGACCGTTTTTGAAGATTTACGACCAGGTGGATATGTCGTTCATGCCCATCATGGAGTGGGTCAATACGAAGGAATGGTGAAACGATCCATTGGCGGCATCGAGCGCGACTACTTGTTGATTGCCTACAAGGGTGGCGACAAATTGTATGTTCCTACCGATCAAATCAGCATTATTCGCCAATACATCGGCGGCGAAGCACCCACCTTGCATCGAATGGGTGGTTCAGACTTTGCGCGCACCAAATCTCGCGTTCGCTCTGCAGTCCGAGAAGTTGCTCAAGAACTGGTGGTGCTATATCAGCGTCGTATAACAGCTGTTGGACATGCATTTCCACAAGACACTCCATGGCAATCCGAGATGGAGTCAGCATTCCCATTTGCAGAAACACCAGACCAACTTGATGCTATTGAAGCAATCAAAGCAGATATGGAACGTGAAGTCCCGATGGATCGCCTGCTTTGTGGCGATGTCGGCTTTGGAAAAACCGAAGTAGCGATTCGCGCAGCATTCAAAGCGATCCAAGATGGAATGCAAGTAGCAGTACTAGTGCCAACCACACTGCTCGCCACACAGCATGGCAACACATTCACTGAACGATTTGAGGGTTACCCCATCAAGGTGGAGGTTTTGTCGCGATTCCTCACTAATGCAGAAGCTAAGAAGGTCATCGCTGGAATGAAAAGTGGCGATATTGACTGCGTCATTGGCACGCATCGGTTGTTGCAGGACAGTATCGAGTTCAAAAATCTCGGACTACTCATTGTCGACGAAGAACAGCGCTTTGGGGTACTGCACAAAGAACAAATGAAGCGTTTAAAAACAAACGTTGATGTGTTGTCTATGTCGGCTACACCGATTCCTCGAACACTCGAAATGAGTCTTGTTGGGATTCGAGATCTGTCATTGTTGCAAACTCCACCAGCTGATCGTCAACCGATACTTACCTACGTTGGCGAGCAGAGTGAGCAAGTTGCGATCGAAGCAATTCGACGAGAGTTGCTTCGTGAGGGTCAGGTCTTTTGGGTGCACAATAGAGTGCAATCAATCGAAGAGCGAGCCGCCGAGTTGCGCGAGTGGGTACCAGAAGCGCGCATTGCAGTTGCCCACGGACAAATGGATGAATCTCGACTTGAGCAGGTTGTTCTTGACTTCTGGGAAGGCCAGTACGACGTACTGGTATGCACCACCATCATCGAAAGTGGCATCGATATGCCAACGGTCAACACGTTGGTGGTAGAGCGAGCAGACTTACTCGGACTCGGTCAGATGCATCAATTACGTGGTCGTGTTGGTCGCAGTGGTTCACGCGCATACGCGTACTTGTTCCATCCCAGAGACAAGGTTTTGTCCGAAGATGCCTACGAACGGCTTCGTACCATTGGCGAGACAACTGATCTCGGCAGTGGATTCAAAATTGCGATGCGAGATTTAGAAATTCGTGGAGCCGGCAACCTGCTCGGGGAAGCACAAAGCGGACACATCGCAGCAGTTGGATACGACCTGTACTGCCAGATGGTCACAGAAGCTGTGTCAGAAATGAAGGGCGAAGTCACGCAGCAAACCCCCGACATCAAAATTGATGTTGTCATTGATGCACACTTGCCTGATGACTATGTGCCAAGCCAAGAATTACGCCTTGAGGCATACCGTCGACTTGCCACAGTGCAAACAACAGAACAACTTAACGACATCGAAGCCGAATGGCGCGATCGTTTTGGCCCACTACCAGAGCCAGCCCAAGCACTCATCAATGTCGGCGCTTTGCGCGTTGAATGTATCCGGTGTGGCATCACTGAAATTGCAACCAATCGTCAAGAAGTACGCCTCTCCCCTGTACACCTACGTGCGAGTCAAACAATGGCACTTCGCAGATTGGCATCAAATTCGTCATACAAAGAAGAGACCGGGGTGATCACGGTCACTGTTGGCCGCGGAAAAAATCCGGTTTCAACACTGACAAACCTGCTCCGTGACTTGTTCGAGCAGTAAGATTTACGGGTGATCAAAAGCCTCCGTTCCATTCCTCAACGACTCGCGGTTGGTATTTCTTTTCTAGTCACTGGCGCCATCTTGGCCAGTTGCAGTTCTGTTTCCTCGGCTAGCACCGCTTTCACGGTGAACGGGGCAACATACAGCAAAGATAATTTCAACAAAGTGGCTAACTTGCTCGTTGATGCTGGACAGTTCACCAAGGTGAATGGTGAAGTGAAGACCAGCGACGCCAAAGTGGTCATGAAAGAACTGATCCGCTACGAGGCCTACAAAAAGTTTATTTCTCAACAAAAAATTGTCGAAACAGCAGCCGACATCAAAACAGTAAGAGACTCAGCCTCAGGAGATGAAACATTCGCCAAGTTAGTGCCAGAACTGCAAGATCTCTTGGTCGATCTAAACGTTGCAGGCATCGTCCTAAAGAAGATCGCCGCGCCAACGGAGTCGGCAATTAACAAGCTATACACATCGGCACCGGCATCTGCTGGCGTCTTGTGCTTAAGTCATATTTTGGTAAAGACAGAAGCAGAAGCAAAAGTTGTCCTTTCCGATCTCAAAAAGGGAACCCCCTTTGCTGTAGTAGCAGCTAAAAAATCAATCGAACCAGGCGCCGACAAAAGCGGTGGTGCACTGAGCAATGGCGACCAAGCATGTCAACTTCTAACAGATCTGCAGAAGTCTTTTGACAAAGACTTCATGGTGGGAGCCGTTGCTGCAAAGCCTGGCATCCCAACTGGTCCGATTAAAAGCCAATTTGGTTACCACATTATTTTGAGCCACAACTTTGCCGACGTGAAAGCATCCGCAATCAGTCTCGTGGGCCAAAATCCCGGGGAAATATTGCTCGCAGGCTTCATGACTCAAGCCGACATCACGGTGAACTCGATATACGGCACATGGAACAGCGCAACCGCAACAGTCCTCTAAAGCCGCGGATCATTGTTGTCGGTCTTGGCCCTGGGAATCCAGAACTAGTTACGACAGAGACACTTAATCTGATCGAAGCAATACCGGTTCGCTTCATCCGTACAACCCAGCACCCCTCAGCACACCTTGTTGGTGATGCAACTTCGTTTGATTCATTTTATGAATCTGCACCGACATTTGAAGACGTGTACCAAAACATTGTTCAGGCTTTAGTTGACGCTGCAACAAAACACGGAGAAGTCTTGTACGCAGTCCCTGGCTCTCCTACCGTACTTGAGCGATCGGTGGCTTATCTTCGAAATCGATCCGACATTGAAATCATTACCTGCTCTGCAGTGTCATTTTTAGACGAGACATGGCGTGTACTCAACATCGATCCCATTGAAGCAAGCGTGCGACTCATTGATGGTCATGATTTCATCACTGCAGCAGCTGGTCACACTGGAGCCTTGCTTGTTGCACATACCCACGCCAACTGGGTCATCTCCAACATAAAACTGTCACTTGATGACCCAGACCCAACGACACAAGTCATAGTGCTGCATCACATTGGACTTGCAGACCAAAACATTGTGCACACGACCTGGGCCGAGATGGACCATTGCGTTGAGGCTGATCATCTCACATCTCTTTTCATTCCCAACATGGCACATTCAGTAGGTGAAGATCTTGTTCGATTTCACGAACTGTCACGAACACTTCGTGCACAGTGCCCATGGGACATGGAACAGACCCACCACTCGCTCGTGCGTTACCTCATTGAGGAAACCTACGAAGTTGTCGACGCAATTGGGCGGCTTGATGTCAACGATCCTTCGACAGACGATGACCTCATCGAAGAACTGGGAGACCTCTTGTACCAAGTTGAGTTTCATGCAGCAATCGCAGAACAACAGGGACGATTCACCATGGGTGATGTTGCACGCACTGTGCACGACAAATTGGTGGCTCGACACCCGCACGTTTTTGGCGACGTCGTCGTCAAATCATCTGCTGAAGTTGAATCCAACTGGGAAGCAATAAAGCAAGCGGAGAAGTCACACCGGGTGGGAATCTTTGATGGAGTTGTCGATGGATCTCCATCGTTGCTTCTTGCGTCAAAAGTTCAACAACGAGCAGCACGGGTCGGATTTGATTGGCCCGATGTTTCTGGCCCCATGGAAAAAGTGGCCGAAGAAGTGCAAGAAGTGGCTATGGCAATTGTCACTCACGACCCAGAAGCCACCATGATGGAAGTAGGAGACCTCCTATTTGCAGTGGTCAACGTGGCTAGACATCTAGGTGTTGATCCTGAAAGCGCCTTACGTACAGCAGTTCATAAGTTTCGCCGCCGTGTTAACGCTGTTGAAAAACTGGCCACAGAAGAGGGTCGCGATATGCCGACTCTGTCGTTGGTCGAACTCGATGAACTATGGGAACGAGTCAAATCCAAAGAGACTCCATAGAACAAGACTCACTAGGCTTGTGCATATGAGTGAAATCGTTGAGGTCATCGGACGCGAAGTTCTTGATTCGCGCGGCAACCCGACAGTTGAGGTTGAAGTTCTGCTCGATAGCGGCGCACTCGGTCGTGCAATTGTTCCTTCGGGAGCATCAACTGGCGAACATGAGGCTGCTGAACTTCGTGATGGAGGCTCGCGCTACTTAGGTAAAGGTGTTTCACGCGCAGTGAACAACGTGAACTCTGTAATTGCGCCGGCTGTCATTGGTATGGATGCCACAGACCAACGCGGACTTGATACAGCACTCATCACGCTTGACGGTACTGAAAATAAATCTCGCCTCGGGGCCAATGCACTTCTTGGTGTCAGTCTTGCTAGCGCGCATGCAGTAGCCCACGAACTAGAACTTCCATTGTTTCGCGCAATCGGTGGTCCCCATGCTCATGTTCTTCCCGTTCCAATGATGAATGTGATTAACGGTGGCGCTCACGCTGACAACAACATTGATCTTCAAGAATTTATGATCATGCCAATCGGGGCACCAAATTTCCGTGAGGCATTACGTTGGGGTGTCGAGACATACCACACTCTGAAAAAAGTATTATCAGATCGCGGACTCTCAACAGCCGTTGGCGACGAAGGTGGATTTGCCCCAAACCTTTCCAGTAACGAAGCGGCAGTTTCAATTCTGGTGGAAGCAATTGAAAAAGCTGGATACGCGCCAGGCACTGATATCGCAATTGCACTCGATCCAGCAATGAGCGAGTTGTACCGTGATGGTGCGTATCACCTCACTGGTGATGGAAAAGTTTTGTCGAGTGCACAACTCACGGAGTGGTGGGCATCACTTGTTGATCGATACCCCATTGTCAGCATCGAAGATGGCATGGCTGAGGACGACTGGGATGGATGGGCAACGCTCACCGCCCAACTTGGTTCACGGATTCAATTGGTTGGCGATGATTTGTTCGTGACAAACTCACGTCGCTTGCGAATGGGCATTGAAAAGTCCGTGGCAAACAGCATTCTTATCAAGGTGAATCAAATAGGAACCCTTAGCGAAACGCTCGACACAATGGAATTGGCAACTCGACATTCATACACAAGCGTGATGAGTCACCGCAGTGGCGAAACAGAAGATTCCACCATCGCAGACCTCGCAGTTGCTACAAACTGTGGCCAGATCAAGACAGGTGCTCCAGCACGAAGTGACAGGGTGGCAAAGTACAACCAACTTCTTCGCATAGAAGAAATGCTCGGAGACTCCGCACGATTCCGCGGCCAATCAGCACTTGCGCCACTAAAATAATCAAATCTCCACTGCCGTATTCACGAACAAGCGTTCGCGTGCCACGCTCTTGCTGCTTACGCACGGCACAATGGTTAGGTGGCAACCCGCTCAGCACGCACAACCAAACCAACACGACGTGCTCCTGTCGCTCGTCGTCTCGCAACTGCTGCCACAGACAAAATTAGTCAGTACCCGGGTTTTCGTTCTGCATCTCGACTCGGACTCGGAATTGTTGGAATAGCTTTTGTTCTGGCACTTGTTGTCATCCCAACTCGTGACTATTTCAGACAGACCTCGGCACTTGCCCAAAAAACAGCTGAATTCGAGACCTTGGCTGATGCCAATGAGCAACTACAAACTGAGGTGAACACCCTAAAAACGACAGAAGGTATCCGTCGCACTGCTCGCAGCCAACTCGGCTATGTGCTTCCTGGAGAACAAAGAATCACCCTTGCCCCAATGCCACAGTTGCCAACAGATCTTCCCGCCCAGTGGCCGTTCACGTTGGTATCAGACATCGTTTCGGTCCGCACAACGGCTCAAGGCTCAGCCCCACAAGCCCTTGCACCTCTAGCCCCCTGAGCCATTATCAGTCTCCATGCGAGACCACACCTCAGAATTAGATAGTGTCTCTTGTCAATCGCATATTTGACTCGGGGTTTGTTATGGGCGGAAGTATTCTCGGAAATCGTGTTCTTCGCAAAGAAGACCCTAAATTCCTCACAACAGGCGGCATCTATGTCGATGACTTGTTGGATGAGCCTTTGTTGGATGGCGCGCTACATATCACGTATGTGCGATCAACAGTGGCACACGCCAACATCACGGTAATTGATTATTCCGACGCACTAACGAAGCCAGGTGTTGTCGCTTGTTTTTCTGGCGAGGACCTCAATCTTGCGCCAGTTCCTTCGCCCTTTAACCCGATGGCAGCACGCCCATTTCTTGCTATGGACAAAGTTCGTTACGTCGGTGAGCCAATTGTGGCGATTGTCAGCAACACGCGCGAGCAAGGCGAAGATGCAGCAGAGACAGTCATAGTTGACTATGACGTACTTGAAATACTGATCGATGTTGAAGCTGCAATGACTAGTACCACTTTGATATACGAAGCATGCGGGAGCAATGTCGTCTTTGACACGACAGCGCTCGGAATTCCCGAAAATACGGGTGATGCATTCTTTGCTGATTGCGAAGTTGTTGTCAAGGGTCGTTTTATGAACCAACGCGTTGCACCATGCCCACTTGAGGTGCGCGCTGCAGCGGCTGCATGGGGCAAAGACGGTCGCCTTGTGCAGTGGTTGTCGACGCAACACGCACAGGGTGCAGTTGATCCAATTGCAGCAGCAAACGGCATCGACAAGTCACAGGTACATGTTTTGACCCCAGATGTTGGTGGAGGCTTTGGTGCAAAGATCGGCGCATACCCAGAAGAGTTACTACTTGGTGTCATTGCCAAAAAAGTAAACAAGCCTGTTCGTTGGCGCGAAACACGCAGTGAATCAATGGTTGGCCTTGGTCACGGCCGAGCTCAATTGCAGTACGTCACCATTGGAGGTACCAAGGAAGGCAAAGTAACGCACTACCAGTTACATGCAATTCAGGACTCTGGTGCTTTTGTTGATATGGGAACCATCTTGGCGCCGTTTATGACTCGACCAATGTCGTCTGGTGTGTATGCCATTCCAAATATCGAATGCCGCACAACATCAGTTGTTACTAACACAACTCCTACAGTCGCATATCGCGGTGCAGGTCGCCCAGAAGCAACTGCTGCTATCGAACGCGCGATGGATCTGTTTGCAGCAGAACTGAAAATGGATGCTGCTCAGGTTCGTCGCATCAACTTAATTCCAAAGTTCATGGAGCCGTACACCACTAAGGTTGGCCAAACCTACGACGTTGGTGATTACGAAACATCTCTCGACAAAGCCCTAGAAGCTGCCGATTACGCAGGGTGGCGCAAGATTCAAGCAGAGCGTCGCGCCAGTGGTGCAACAAAGCAGATCGGCATTGGCGTCAGTGTGTACGTGGAAATTACTGGTGGCGTTGGCACTGGCGAGGCCGCCAAGGTGGAAGTTCTCGACAATGGCAATGCAGTCATCTACACGGGAACGTCTCCTCACGGTCAAGGACACGACACTGCGTGGTCAATGCTTGTCACTGAACAAACAGGAATCCCTATCGACAAAATTAAACTTGTATGGGGCGACACCGATCTCACTCCAGTTGGATCTGGCACTATGGGTTCGCGTTCACTGCAGCAAGGTGGTAACGCTGTATTCAAAGTGTCTGGCGATCTTGTAGAAAAAGCTAAATCAGTTGCTGCGCGTTTGCTTGAAGCAAACGAAGGTGACATTGTCCTCGACAAGGACAAAGGCGTGTTCCATGTTGCTGGTACGCCAGCAGTGTCAAAGACATGGGCAGACATTGCAGTGGCTGAAAAGCCAAATGGCGGACTGTCACTTGAAGAATTCGTTGGAGTTCCTAGTCCAACTTTTCCGTTCGGTTCACATGTTGCAATCGTGGAAGTTGATATAGAGACTGGAAAAGTTACACACATTGCCCACACGGCATGCGATGACGCTGGAAAAGTACTGAACCCAATGCTGCTTGAGGGGCAAATCCATGGTGGTGTTGCACAAGGTGTCGCACAAGCATTATTGGAAGAAGTCCGCTACGACCAAGATGGCAACCCGATTACTTCAAACCTCGCTGACTACGCATTTATTTCTGCAGCAGAACTTCCAAGTATCACCGTGGTGCACATGGAAACCCCAACACCAGTCAACTTGCTTGGTGCAAAGGGAATCGGCGAATCTGGAACTATTGGTTCGACTCCATCATTGCAGTCTGCAGTTGTCGATGCCGTGGCTCACCTTGGTGTTCGCCACATTGAGATGCCATGCACACCAGAGCGTGTGTGGACTGCCATCCAAGAAGCCCGCTGAATTTAACAATCACAACTACAGAACGACACTACGAAGGAACTACAACATGAAGGTCACCATCACCGTCAACGGAACAACACATGAAAATGATGTTGAACCACGCACACTGCTTGTGCAGTACGTGCGCGAGACTCTCGGTCTCACTGGAACAAATATTGGGTGCGATACATCGAGTTGTGGAGCTTGCTCGTTGCACATGGACGGTGAATCAGTCAAAAGCTGCACAGTTCTTGCAGTGCAGGCCGATGGATCCCACATCACCACCATTGAAGGCATCGCCAACGGCGACGAGATGCACCCAATGCAAAAAGCATTTATGGAAAACCACGGACTGCAATGTGGCTACTGCACACCAGGCATGGTCATGGCTTCCATTGGTCTATTGAACGAAAATCCAAATCCTACAGAAGCTGAAGTACGTATCGGTCTTGAAGGAAACCTGTGCCGTTGCACTGGGTACCACAACATCATCAAGTCGGTGCTTGCATGCGCCGAGAACAAGTAAGCGGAGAGACTCATGATTCCTGCACCATTCGATTACAAGCGAGCCTCATCGGCCGCCGAAGCAATAGCGCTCATTGGCCAATACGGAGAAGATTCAAAGTTTCTTGCCGGTGGTCATAGTTTGCTACCACTCATGAAGTTACGCCTTGCCCAACCATCGGTTCTCATCGATATTGCTCGGATCAGCGATCTGTCGTATGTCCGAGATGCTGGCGATCACATCGCAATTGGGGCGCTCACACGTCACCACGACGTTGAGCACTCATCTGTGCTTAAAGAGCATGTTCCGTTATTGGCACATGCAGCAAGTTTTGTCGGGGACCCGCAAATACGCCATCGCGGAACTATCGGCGGTTCTATTGCTCACTCGGACTCGGCATCAGACCTGCCAGCAACCACTCTTGCTCTTGGTGCGACATACATTGCACAAGGCCCTAACGGCACACGAGAGATCAAAGCAATCGACTTCTACAAGGGCTTTTTAGAGTCGGCGTTGTCGCCAGATGAAATGCTGATTGAAATTCGCGTACCAAAGATGAACGGTGCGACATGGGGCTTTCAAAAATTCAACCGTCGGGCTCAAGACTGGGCCATAGTTGGGGTTGCTGCATGGATGCGTGGCACCGAATCTGGAGTTGCGCTTGTGAACATGGGCTCTGTTCCAGTTCTTGCAACTAGCGTGTCAAAAGCCATTACAGACGGAGCAAGCATTGCTGATGCTGCTGCACTTGCTGATGCACAAGCAGAACCGCAATCAGATCTCAATGCCAGTGCTGAATACCGTCGGCATTTGGCAAAAGTGCTGGTGCGGCGTGCACTTGAAACATCACGCTGAATAAACTTCGTCGATGACTGGGACCACCGCGCGCCTCAGTCAACTTCGCCGGCCACTTCTCGTGGCGTATTTCGCAGCGTTCATCTGGAGCACCATTGTCAATGGAATTCCGATTGACCGAATTGCTGTCTTGTTGTGGATGCTCGTTGCATTCCTTGTTGGATCTCTTGGTCGCACACGTGACCAAGTTGTAGAAATGGTGCGAGATTGGATGATTCTCGTCGTCATCTACATGATCTATGACTACAGCCGTGGAACTGCCGACCAATGGGGTATCGGTATTAACAAGACCGCTCTGCGCGACATTGATCGATTCCTTGGCTTTGGGCAAGATCCTGTTGTGTACATGCAAGATCGATTTTATGAACGAGACGCTGTTCGATGGTACGACGTCTTTGGATCAATCATCTACATGATGCATTTTGTTTTGCCTGTCATTCCTCTTGCAATGTTGCGGATGCGTAATCGGCCAGAGTGGATTCGATATGTGCGACGTTTCACGCTCACGCTCTCAATTGCCATCTTTGGTTTTATTGTGTTTCCCGCAGCTCCACCATGGATGGCGTCGCGCGACGGCGACCTCGATCCAGTTGTTCGTCTTGCTGGTCGGGGTTGGAGTGTCTTGCATCTTAAGACTGTGTCAAAAACGCTTGATCGCGGGGCGGCTGTGCTGAATGCAGTAGCACCCATGCCATCGCTTCATGCCGGGATGGCACTATTGGTTGCGTTGTGGTTCACGCGCAACAAACCAACATGGGTACGTGTTCTCGGACTCGGATTTCCATTCATCATGACGGTGACCCTCGTCTACTTCGGCGAGCACTACATCATCGATGCCTTTGCAGGTTGGGCAACCGTGCTTGCGGCGTGGGGGATCGCCAATTGGTGGGAGAGGCGACGTTCTATGCCAGAAACTGAATCACCTGACGTGATTCAACAATTGGGCTAAATACTTCAACGCGAATCTTGTTGTGTGCATCAGCGGTGTCATATGCATGCCACGACTTTTTATCAGTGAACACGGCACTGATCCCAAAATCCGCAGCATTATCTGACAAACCAAGATTTCGTCCACAGTGATATGACACCAGCCCATCGAGAGTGCCGGAATACGTCATCAATGTGTCAACGATGACTGCGCAATGCTCATCTGTGATTGGAGCCTTGAACTTGAGAAGAACTATATGGTGAAACATAAGGTGCAAACTATCTGCTACAACAGCCCGGCATACGAACCACCATCAACGTGGATGTGTGTTCCCGTCATGAATTTGGCTTGATCGCTACACATAAACGCCGCAATTTTTCCAAAATCGTCCGAGCTACCAATAAAACCAGCAGGAATTCCCATCGCAACTGCATCAGGGTTCGGCCCAAACAACTGCGTAATCCGATCTGTGCCGTGCGTGCCTGGTTGAATCGAATTCACAGTGACACCATCTCCAGCCACTTCACGCGAAACCGTTTTTAAAAACGCAGTCACCCCAGCTCTTGCAGTATTGGACAAAATAAGATTGGGCATTGGCTGACGAACAGCGACAGAAGTAATAGCAACAACACGACCCCATTTACGCTCGCGCATCGGTGGTATCGCTACCTGGCACATTGCAACAATGCTCAGTAAGTTCTTCTGAAGAGCTTCTAGATACAACGACTCATCTGTTGTAGCGAAGCCTCCTGGGGGTGGTCCACCACCATTTGCAATCAAAATATCAACAGATCCCAATGTCGCTATCGCGCGTTCTACGAATTCACGACCGCCTACATCGTTTGATACATCGCATATGAAACCCTTTGCGTTGCCACCAATGGCTGCAAGTGCCCCATCAAGGCGTTTCTGATCCCGCCCGCAAATCACCACATTGACACCCTCGGTTGCCAATGCCCTTGCTGTTGAAAGTCCAAGACCTGCTGTACCTGCTGCCACAGCCGCAGTACGACCTCGTATTCCTAAATCCATGTCGTCACCTTAGTCACTGCCTAGCAGTAGTATGAGTAGCCAAGGTGGTGAGACAACATGGACCAGCGTCACTTAGACGCAATTGCCGACGCAGATCCGTATCCGTATTGGTACGAGGATGTCGATGAACCAGATTCCAATCCGACGTTGGTGCGCAGTGAAAGTTGTGACCTGTGCATCGTAGGTGGAGGGTATACAGGTTTATGGACTGCGATTCTGGCGAAAGAGCGTGACCCTTCAAAAGATGTCGTACTTATTGATGCCAACGAAGTTGGCTGTGCTGCAAGTGGGCGTAACGGTGGATTTGTTGAATCAACATTGACTCACGGCGTAGCCAATGCCCAATCACGGTTCCCAGATGAAGTATCGATTTTGGAAGAACTCGGATTGAAAAACCTCAATGAAATCGAAGATGCAATCAAGCGATACAACATCGATTGTGATTGGGAGCGAACTGGCGTCATCGATGTTGCTACAACCACACATCCAGTGTCTTATCTCGATGAATTGCGCGACGACTTTATTCAACTCGGCGCGCTAGGTCAAAAAGTTGAATGGCTTGATCAAGACACAATGCGCGCAGAAGTGAACTCCCCGACCTACATCGGTGGCTTGTGGCGAAAAGACCGCGCGGCAATTATTGATCCCGCACGATTGGTGTGGGGTCTTAAGGCCGCAGCCGAGTCGCTTGGTGTTCGTATCTATGAAGATACAAAGGCACTGTCACTTGAACGCGATGGAGTGGGCATTCTCGTTACCACACCGCTCGGTCGTATTCGTGCTGGAAAAGTTGCACTTGCAACCAACGCTTTTAAACCTTTGTTAAAACGACTCAACAACTACATCGCGCCTGTCTATGACTACTGCATGGTGACTGAACCTCTCACCCCTACACAACTTAAGTCAATTGGTTGGAAGAATCGCCAAGGACTAAGCGATATTCCAAATCAGTTTCACTATTACCGACTCACAGAGGACAATCGAATTCTTTGGGGTGGTTACGACACCGTGTATTTCTTCCGAGGTCGCGTACGCCAAGAATTGGAATCGCGTCCTGAGTCATGGGCCTTGTTGTCAAAACATTTCTTTGAAACGTTTCCTCAACTTGAGGGCGTGCGCTTTAGTCATATGTGGGGTGGAGCAATCGACACGTGCAGTCGCTTTAGTGTGTTTTGGGGTCGCGCAATGGGTGGCAGAGTCACCTATGCACTGGGATACACAGGACTTGGAGTGGCAGCATCTCGCTTTGGTGCAGAGGTCATGCTTGATCTGCTCGACGGTCGCAGGTCTCAAGCAACTGCAACCAAGTTCGTCTCCTCCAAACCATTACCTTTCCCGCCAGAGCCATTTCGATACATCGGAATTCAAGCCACACGATGGTCTCTCAGCCACGAGGACAAAACAGGAACCCGTAATTTATGGCTACGCACCCTTGATCGTCTTGGTCTTGGGTGGGACTCTTAGCCACTACGCGCCTACGCTGTATACCCATGCCTCTTGAGCCCACTTCCCCACACGATGTTGCCGTTGGGCTCAGCACCAACGGCTACCTGGCCGACGATGGACTGGCCATATCAGTGTTCCTAGCAATGTCGCTTGGACGGCCCCTGTTTCTTGAGGGTGAAGCTGGTGTTGGAAAAACTGAACTTGCCAAAACCATTGCCCGTTGGCAAGGAGTCGAACTCATCAGATTGCAGTGCTACGAAGGCATTGATGTATCTCAGGCTGTTTACGACTGGGACTACTCACGACAACTCCTTCACTTACGTGCTGCAGAAGCATCTGGCCAGGCACGCGACTTAGGCACCGCCGAACTTGAAAACCAACTGTACGACGAGCGTTTCTTGTTGAAGCGTGCATTGCTTCGGGCCATTGATCAATCTGCAACTCAACGCCCTGTTCTTCTCATTGATGAAATAGATCGCGCCGACGATGAGTTCGAGGCATATTTATTAGAAGTACTCTCCGATTTCCAAGTCACTGTTCCCGAGATTGGAACATTTCGTGCCACTCGTCCACCAATCGTCATTCTCACATCAAACAGAACTCGCGATGTTCACGATGCCCTGAAGCGGCGTTGTTTGTATCACTGGGTGGAACATCCGTCGTTCGAGCGTGAGGTGGCAATCGTGCAACTTCGTGTGCCAGAAGTAAGCCAGACACTTGCGCGCCAAGTGGCTGGCGCAGTGGAAGCCCTACGCGGCATGAGCTTGTACAAGCCGCCTGGTGTGGCAGAAACAATTGACTGGGCAACAGCACTCGGCCGGCTTGGCATCTCCCAAATCGACGAAACAGTGATCGAACAAACTCTTGGAACCGTGTTGAAGTACAGAGAAGACCAGAGTCGTGTGCGTGATCATGGAATTGCTGCAATCGTGCAACAAGCATTTGACCGCGGATTACTGCACAGCTAGCAATGTCTTTCATTGTTGAATCCGCTCCAGACAGACTGGCAGTTGGTTTCGCCCGCCTCTTGCGTGCATTAGATATTGCCGCTCCTCTTGACTCGGTTCTTACTTTTATTAATTCACTGTCACTGGTAGGAATCGATGATCGAAACAGTGTCTATTGGGCTGCTCGAACGACTTTGATCCGACGTCCAGAAGACATCGCCACATTTGATCGAGCATTTGCAGTTTTTTGGGAACACCGCCATTCACTTGACACCCAAGATCAAGAACGACTTTCGATCACACTGGCTCTCGATACAGACGAAGAAGAAGGGTCGCAAGATGGTTCAGCCGAACCATCCGATGATCCAACCATCACATTGCGGTTTTCAGGTGTCGAAACATTGCGTGAAAAAGATTTTGCAGAATACGACGACGATGAAATGCGACTTGCCCAACGCTTCATGGAAACTCTCCGAGTTGCAGGTACCAAGCGACCCTCGTTGCGCATGACACCCACTCGTCGGCGTGGTCAACGCCCCGATATGCACGCAACTGTGCGTGCTTCGCTTGCAGCCTTCGGTGAACCAATGCATCGCAGGTGGACCCACAAGGGAGAAAAGCCTCGACGCATCGTGTTCTTGCTTGATGTCAGCGGATCAATGGAGCCATACGCCAGAGCTCTTTTGCGATTTGTTCATGCCGGCGTGGCAGGGCGCTCAAGAGTCGAAGCATTTGCCCTTGGGACCCGTCTTACCCGCATTACCCGTGAGTTGTCATCTAAAGACCCCGATCGCGCCCTGCGCCTAGCTGGAGAGCAAGTGCGTGACTGGAGCGGGGGAACCCGTCTTGGCGAGACCCTGGCTGCGTTCAACGACCAATGGGGGGTTCGTGGGATGGCCCGTGGCGCCATTGTGGTCATACTGTCAGACGGCTGGGACCGAGGCGACCCAGCCGTGTTAGCAGAGCAGATGCAGCGCCTCCAACGCGTGGCGTTTCGTCTCATATGGGTCAACCCGCTAAAGGTCACTCCTGGTTATGCGCCACTGGCCCGTGGAATGGCGGCTGCGCTGCCCTATGTTGATTACTTCGTTGAAGGACATTCCATCGACGCTCTTGAACGGCTCACCGAAGTAATTAATCATGCGTGAATTATTAGACGACATCGATCGCTGGACATCAGCAGGCAAAAGTATTGCCGTTGCTCGTGTTGTCGATATCGAAGGCTCTGGTCCTCGCGGTCCAGGTGCAGCAATGGCAGTAAACCAAGACGGTGAAGTCAGCGGCTCTGTCAGTGGTGGTTGTGTTGAAAGCGCAGTAGTCGCCGAGGCGCTTGCAATTCTTGCAGGAGAACAACCAAGTCGCATCGTCACGTTTGGTTACTCAGATGATGATGCTTTTGCTGTTGGTCTTACATGTGGCGGCATCATTCATTTATTCATTCAGCCTTTGACGAGCATGACCGCCTACGACATCTTTGTAGCACCGGCACGTGACAACACACCCGTTGCTCTTGCCACAGTTGTAGAAGGACCACATGTTGGCGCAACCATGGTCATCACCCCCACAAGTAATGCCAGCGGCTCGCTCGGACATCTCGAACTCGACAGAGTTGTTCTGCGTGATGCAATCGGAGAACTCGAAGCAGGTCGCACCAGTGTTCGCCACTACGGGCCAGAAGGTCAATCAACTCCAGAGGACCTTGTCGATACAGCAACTGTGCGTGTTTTTGTTGAAAGCTTTTCTCCACCACCAATGATGTGGATTTTCGGAGCAGTTGATTTCACTGCAGCACTCGGTCGCGTGGCAAAAATACTTGGCTATCACGTCACCGTCTGCGACGCCCGCGAAATCTTTGCCACGCGACGACGATTTCCCATGGCCGATGAAGTCATCGTCTCATGGCCAACACCATTGTTTACAGAACGCGGATCCAGACTCGGTCCACGCGATGCAGTCTGCATTCTCACCCACGATCCAAAATTTGATGTGCCTGCTATTCAAGGTGCCCTTGCCACCAACGTTGGTTATATCGGCGTGATGGGGAGTCGAAAAACTCACGCTAAACGGCTCGAACGCCTTGCCGAAGTTGGCATCACAAGTGCCGCAGATTTGTCACGAGTGCATTCACCAATCGGTCTTGATCTTGGTGGTCGCACACCAGAAGAAACCGCAATTGCAATTGTTGCAGAAATTATTGCTTCTCGAACTGGTCGCAGCGCAACATCTCTTGCTCAGTCAGATGGACCCATCCACTAACTCAACTGTAGATCCGCTTACAAGCGATAGGCCACTGTATTATTCGGATCAGTCCACGCAGCTAGTGCAAGTTGTGCTTCCGTAATAATTTTTAATTTCACATTTCGTCCATTGAATGGGGCGTGAACCATCGCGAAATCTGAACCGAGATACATCTGTACATGCACGCCATATCCGACAATAGAGCCTGCTACGGCGGTTCCCTGATCTACTCGCATGCGTTTGTCTAATTGCGAGACAGATTGACGTGGCGTGTCAACACCGGCAACGCGCCACGCGTACCACATCAGCCCAGAGCAATCCATTTCCAGATTGGGATCTTCCTTACCTTCGACATACTTGACGCCAAGTTGTCCTAACGCAGCAAGCACAGCTATCTGATTGTTACGTGGCGCTTTTGACCAAGCACGATCCATCTTTTTTGGATCGACTTTCAACCTTCTCGCAACTGCATTAGACACAATTCGTCGACGCGCACGATACTTAGGGTCATCAATATTGTCGGTACGCATGATGAGCGACAGGGCCGTGCTTGCAGAACGCACAATGGGGTCACGCTTCTTGGTCCAAAGTCCAGGCATAAGCATTTTTTCTAACTGCTGTTGAGCGCCTAATTGATCTTGGGCTGATACTGCAGCGGGGTGAGCAAAAACACCCAACATACTGGCCACAACAATTGCTACCCGAAGACCATTTTTGCCAACCACTCAGGGCAGGATAGTACGGATGAGCCCTGCTTCAATGACTCCACCTACCGCACCGGCCACACTTGGGGTCTTGTTGGCAGCTGGAGCCGGGTCGCGATTTATTGGATCCACCCATAAATTATTGGCTGATCTCCACAACGAACCACTAATCATGCATTCATTTCGATCAATGATGAACGCCCAGTTCGAAGCCGTCCTCATCGTGACTGGCCCAGATGAGGTTCATAATTTCATTTCTGGAACGAATCTTGACGGGGTTACCATCCAGCAAAACACCGACTGGCATACAGGACAACGTAGTTCCGTGCTCTGCGCGATCAACTTTGCCCGAAAACATCATTTCTCACGCATCGTAATTGGCCTTGCCGATCAACCATTTATCACTTCTGAATCATGGACATCGGTGGCAGATGCAGATTCCCCCATCGCAGTAGCAACATACGCTGGCGTTCGAGGAAACCCAGTCAAGTTGGAAAGTTCTGTGTGGGATCTCTTTGAGTCTGAACCTGCTGAACCCGATAGTGGCGCACGAAACTTGATGCGCCTGCACCCAGAACTCGTGAAAGAAGTAGCCTGTAAGGGCAACAATAACGACATTGACACCATGGAGGATTTGCAAAAATGGACCTGAATCACGAATTCACAGTCGCAGTAGCCGTCGAGGATGCTTGGAAAATTCTCACCGATGTTGAGCGCATTGCTCCATGCCTGCCCGGTGCACAACTTCAAGAAATAGAGGGCGACACATATCGCGGTGTTGTCAAAGTGAAGGTTGGTCCAATTAAAGCTGAGTTCAAAGGTCAGGCAAGTTTTGTTGAGCGCGATGACGTCGCCCACAAAGCAGTTCTTAAAGGTGAAGGCCGTGACACAACGGGGAAAGGAAACGCTTCTGCACTGATTACAGTCGAGCTCACCGCGCTCACACCTACTTCTTCTACGTGCAGAGTAAACACAGATCTTTCCATCACAGGAAAGGTGGCCCAATTTGGTCGCGGCGCGATGGAAGACATTAGCAATAAAATCCTTGCCCAATTTGTTGACAATTTGAATGTGCTCATTGGCGAACAAGAGACATCGTCCACACCACCTCAGGAGCAAACACCAGAACCAGTTGACAATGAGGTACGCAAGATTGATGGGCCCGAAGTTGCTCCTCTTGATTTGTTAAGTACTGCAGGCAGCACAATTCTCAAGCGAGCGATTCCTGCTGTTATTGCCCTTGTTGCTGTTGTGGTCTGGCTGATTCTGCGCTGATCATGATGCTCGACGGCCAAGCACCCTGCGCACAGGACCATGCAACTGTCACCCAACTCATCGGTCGAGTTCCCCAAGGAGAATTTCGCATTGTGGTGCGCACTGCATGCGGTGCCCCAGTTGTTCTTATGAATGCACCGCTGCTTCATGATGGAACCCCCATGCCAACCTTGTACTGGCTTGTTGGCCCTGTTGAAGTCGCAGCGATCAGCACACTCGAAGCAAGTGGAGCTATCGACCAAATCGAAGCCATCATCGGCCTTGAAGCGATCGAATCTATTCACGCAACATACGCAGCGACACGTGATGCGTATGTGCCAGCAGATCATGAAGGGCCGCGTCCATTCGGTGGCGTCGGCGGTACTCGCCGCGGGGTGAAATGCTTACATGCGCATTTTGCAAATTGGCTTGTAGGCAACGACGACGCCATCGGTGAATGGACCGCTTCGCAACTAGACGCGCGTGCAATAGACAGAGCCCAACGCCAATGAGTGAATCACTCTTTGGCGTCATTGATGTTGGAACTAATTCCACGAACTTGCTCATCGTTGATGCACATGGCACCGACATCGTGCGCACCATCACATCTACCCGACTTGGCGAAGGGCTGCATACTTCAGGAAAAATGTCCGATGCTGGTCTTCAACGCACAATTGACGTCATTGCTCAGTATCAAGAGATCATGGGTACCTATAACGTCAGCCATGTTCACACTGTTGGCACAGCAGCGTGTCGTCGCGCGACAAACACATCTGACTTGGCGCGACTGTTACTTAGCCGAACTGGATTAGTTCTTGATGTTCTATCCGAACAACAAGAAGCAAGTATGACTTTTAGTGGGGCACTCGTTGGGTTGCCACAAGAACTAACACCAACGCTCGTTATCGACATTGGTGGCGGTAGCACCGAATACACCGTTGGCATCATGCACTCAGATCTCAGTGCCAGCATTCCATACGGCGCGGTGACATCAACAGAGTCACATATTAGTTCAGACCCCCCACGGCCTGAAGATCTCACAAACCTCATCGGTGCGGTTGCCGATGATCTCGAAGAACTGATCCGCACAATGCCCACCCTCGCAGCGCCTGGTCGGGTCGTTGGAGTAGCTGGCACCATTGTCACCATTGCCGCCATTGAACTTGGACTTGCCAAGTTTGACGAATCTGCATTGCATGGCATGACACTGACTCGCGAGGCAGCAGAAGATGTCTTTCGCACCATGGCAACAGAACCTCTTGCCGATCGGGTCAAAAATCCAGGGCTGAGCACTGATAGAGCTGACATCATCGTGGCTGGCTGTTGCATTTTGGTGGCGACCATGCGCCGGTTGCAACTAGACGCCATCACTGTGTCCACCCGTGGGCTTTCTGATGGTGTCGCGTTGCATGACAGACTACTTCCATGACAGCGATGCATCCCGCCCGACCAGCCCATGCTGGGTTGCGCTTGTATGGTCGCCATGTCGTGCTGCGACCACTTGTTCAACAAGATTTTACTGGGTGGAGCGAAGTACGTCGGCGTAACGGTCTATGGCTAACTGATTGGGAACCAATGAAGTTGGCTCATCACCCTGATCCCGCAACAAACAGAGACATCTTTGCTGCTCGTTGCGGTGTACGTGATCGCGAACGTCACTCTGGCTCACAATATGCATTTGGAATATTTGTTGATGGCGCCTTCGCCGGAGAGATCAATCTCAACAATGTTATACGTGGTGCTTTTCAAAGTGCCACGATTGGTTATTGGATCGACAAAGCTCGTGCTGGCCGATCCCTGATGGCTGAATCAGTAATAGTTGCTGCTCAGTACGCGTTTGAAGATCTAAATTTGCACCGTCTTGAAGTGTGCGTCATTCCACGTAATTACAATTCTCGACGAGTAATGGAAAAACTTGAGATTCGTGAAGAAGGTCTAGCAGAGCGATTCCTGGAAATAAACGGCACATGGGAAGATCACATTCGCTATGGATTTACAAAAGAAGAATGGAACGAACGTCGCGACCAACTTGTGGCCACTTGGTTGAACAACTAAGCAGTTTCTCCAAGCGAATCCCATGCTTGTGCACGAGCACGGCGCACCGACTTACGACGCTTCCACTCTTTAGTTTTCCAATGCTTGAATGGCTGACGACGACTCTTTTCAATTCCCACTACAGGATCATGATGGTGCAGTGGCTTCCACTCAGAACCAGGCTCTTCAATATCGATTGAATCAGTTCCGTGTTGTACTGCATCACATGCTGTATGCAACTCACTGTGCACTCGATGACGTTCATTGTGAGCATGCGCTCTGAGATCGGCTCGCGGTGGTGGCGCGAAATCCTGGTTGCGGTTGCGATTACTCATCGCCTGCCTCCTCTCAGGGCCATTTCGGCCCCACACGGTTGTCTAAGTCGAACCGTAGCCCATATCGCGGGGCACATCTCGCCATTTTGCTCAGGCGGGTCCTATCAGCTGATAAAGATGTTACGCATCACGGGAATTTGGCCGGAAATGGTCCGCAATCCGACTCGACAAGTGCCGCGGCGAAGGCCAACCAACCGAGAAGGAGAAGATTTCAGGGCACATATCGTGCGTGTCGATGAGGAGATTGTCCATTTGAGATCGAGATCGCCAGTGATGGTCCCAAGGCTGCTCGTACGCACAATTTGACCTTGACGTATGCCACGCACGGCCATCGAACTTATTCTTCTTGTTGCTTTGCCTTTGCCCAATGCATTATCGGCGTTGACCACAACTTGATATTGAACACCGTTAGTAAGTCCTGTAATTCGAGTCGCCGTTTTTGTGGGATCAACTGTGACGCGACGAATAACTCCTCCATTCAACAAGATCGAAACACGTGTTTTTATCAACGGCTCTCCACCGTTGCAAGGCGGATCCCAGCTGACTACTAACGAAGATGCATCGGTCGTCACGATGACGTGAGACGGTTGTCCTGGAACTGTCGGAGCAATCGGTGCTGTGTTGAGAAATAACAGCTTATTTGGTGATAACGAATCCAATCCTTTCAACACGTCAGGAGTAGCACGTGCCAACACGGCAGTGCGGATGGAACTAGGGCATAATCCTGGTTGTTGTTGCGCAAGGAGTGCTGCATAGCCAGCCACGAGTGGCGACGCCATAGATGTTCCAATGTTGTAGTTGTAACTGTTGTCGGAGTTGAACCATGACGACGTCACAGGAAGTGATCCATCACCACCAGGTGCAAAAATATGAACACAGGATCCAAAGTTTGAATACGTCGCCTTGGAGTCTGTTGATGTAACAGCACCTACCGTGATCACATCTGGTTGATTAGCTGGAGCAATCTTGCACGCGTCAAAAGGTCCACCGCTTGAGCCCCCATTGCCAGCCGCCACAGTGACCACAATGCCGTCTGCAATGAGCGCTGCGACCTCGCGATTAATGACTGTTCCATCGTCACCTAGATCAACTCCAAGACTCAAGTTGGCTATTGCAGCGACCCCAGAGCGGTGATGTGCCCTCACCCACTGCAACGCAGTCACAACATCGTCGATTGAACCATCGCCTGTGCAATCGAGAACTCGAACTGAAATTATTCGCGCGCCACGAGCCACCCCAACTGTTGTTCCAGCCGCCAACCCAGCAACATGTGTGCCATGTCCATCGCAGTCGCTAGAGGGTGGATCAACCCGTGACTTTCCCGTCTGCGTGGGTACATCGATCCCTGCTACCACCCGCGATCTCAATTGTTCGTGTGTCGGACGAACCCCTGTATCAACTATGTAAATGTCAATACCAGCACCTGTTAGTGGTCCCATGGCCACATTGCTGTCGAGAGGCAGCGTGGCCTGGTTGATGCGGTCCAGTTGCCACGGTGACGGCAAAACAGCCGACGTAACACCGCTCATTGGAATGAGCAACAATCCACAGATCAGTGCCCCGACCACCACGGCACTCTTGCGCTTCATAATCATCAATGGTACAGTTGAGAAAATTTCAATAGCCTAATTATGGGTTTATGGAGGACATCATGAGCACACTTCTTCGCCGTATGGGAGGAGCTGTCATTGCAACTGCTGTGGCATCGTCTCTCGTGTTCACGTCCCAGTAATTGCTGCAGTATCGGCTCAGGGCTCCAAGTTCACCGTAAACACCACGGTCAAGGGTGGCAAAAATCTTGTGGTGTTGTTGATGTCGTCTACTGGTCGTACTTTGGCTTCCCAAAAAATCACCAAAGCAAACCAGAAAATCTCACTAAAAACCCCCCTTGTGTCACAAATAGCCGGCGCAACATTGCAGTTAGTCAGCAGCAAAACTGCTACAGGTAAAGGTCAATACTTCGGACCTGTTGTTCTTGGGTGGAAAGGCACCAAAGCGTCGTCAGCGTAGAAGGTCTATACAAAGTTGTCAACAAAAGCGAGCAAAACAGTGTCGCTTGGAACGATGACTGTCAAAAGTGCTGCTGGAGGTTCAACAGTCAAGGCTATTCAGGGCTACGCAGTTGTATCAAAGTCATCAAAAGTTGCCAACTCATCTACTGCGGCACAAGTGAGTTCATCAAAAGGAAAACCTCTTGGTGTTGGCACCTACGGTAAAAACGGGTCCGTATCGGTCAAAGAATCTGGTGTGAGCGCAACTGCCGTTGGCGACCCGTGCTCCACTCCAGGACCCACATGCGTAAATGGCATAGAAATGGCGCCGCCTACAGGCGACGGCACACCTCCGAGTGGTGGAGGTACAACACCTCCGAGTGGTGGAGGTACAACACCTCCGAGTGGTGGTGGCACATCAAGTGACACGGCATCTCCAGACTCTGACCAGACGCTCGGCGGCGATGCTGACGATGACGGAATT
>Ga0209702_10000078_pt1 | contig 160584 bp, 102 predicted proteins | sample FRY01_FD_187210 | JGI IMG/M metagenome (GOLD analysis project Ga0209702, IMG submission 187210) | Freshwater microbial communities from Lake Fryxell liftoff mats and glacier meltwater in Antarctica - FRY-01 (SPAdes) (version 2) | ecosystem: Environmental > Aquatic > Freshwater > Ice > Glacier...
CGAACCGGTCGTCGGCATCGGCACGGACTCGACCGTGAAGGCGTTCGGAGGGTTGCTCTCGATCGTGATAGAGCGGAGGTTAAGCGCACCGTTGCCGGTGTTCTTGATATCGATACGGCTTGGGCCAGTCGCGCTGACCGAGATTGAGCCGCCGTTGGCGATCGCGGCGCCGCTCGCGCTGGCTTCAAGCCGAGGGGCCGTTTCTAACTTCGGGCCGGTGCCGCCGTCGCTGCAAGCGGCGAAAGCAAGTGCTGATGACAGAGCCAAAATAGTTCCGAGTCCTGTATGCCTCACGCGTCTACCTCCTGGTCCAGCTGACGTCCGCGGAATACTTCCAGCAAACGCACATAAAATGAAAGTAACAGGTCACCTTTCACCGAGTTTTTTTTTGTAAACCGGGAATAACAGTCCTGTTCATCCTCAGTGAGGTCACACACTACAATAGCGTATTGGCGCGCCGATCGGGGACTTAAGATCGCTTTCGGCCTTCTTCGCGCGTCTGCTGCAGGGTATTTCGGACTTTCTATCGGCCGCGAGACACGGGTTTCGGGCCCGACTATCGTAGTATCCGCGACTAGGCGCGACAAACTTCAAGGCGATGCACGTGGAAGACGGACCGACAGAGACTCATATTGGGGACAACGCGGATCGCGATGCCGACAGAACCCTACGTTATATGACGCGTTTCGCGTGTATCGGGCCTCAGTGCGAGGAGAACTGCTGTCAGGACGGGTGGCGCATCGACGTCAACCGCGACGGCTACAAGCGCCTGATCGCGGCGACCCAGTTCGCGCCCCGAGACATCGCCAAGAGGGTCCAGGCGGCCATCCGCGTGGTCTCTGCCAAGGACAAGAGAAAGCCCGAGTCCTACATCATTAAGCAGGACGCGTCCGGCGCTTGCCCCCTCTTCGACGACGGCTGGTGCGCCATTCACTCAAATTTCGGGATCGATATGCTGCCCCACGTCTGCGCGATCTATCCGCGCAAACTCTATCGGGTCACCGACCGCTACGAGCTCAGCGCCACCGCGAGCTGCCCCGAGGTCGCGCGTCAGGTCCTCCTCTACGCGGACGCCGTCGAGTCGGTTCCGCTGGACATCACGACCCTCAACCGTGTGGTCCTGCAAGAGAGCATGGACAGCCGCGATGTGCGCCCCTTCTTCCGGGCCATGGCCGATGTCCGCGACGCGATGATGGCCCTCGCGGGCGACGAGTCGATCACCGTGGGCGAGCGCCAGTTCCTGACCCTGTGGTTCGCCAAGCGAACGAGCCAGCTCCTGACCCGTAGCAGGCAAGCGGGGGACCTCGCGCCCGTCGATCGCGAGCTCGCGCTCATCATGAATCCTCGCGCAAGAGACGAGATCCTAAAGCGATTTGAGACCATCGAGACCCCCGCCGCGGTCGCCGTCTATATCGCCCGTGGCATCGTGCGGCCCAAGACCATGGGCGTCCGCCGCCCCCGCTGGGAGGCGCTCGTGAAGACGCTCATCTCCAGCTTCGCGCCCCTCGCGAAGGTGCTCCCGAACTCCAATGATAGCGCTGAGCACGACCGGTCGGCGGCGTCGGCGATGGATCTGGGGTCCAACGCGACGGCGCGCGAGCTACTCGACATGTACCAAGCGCGGCGCGACCGCCTGCGCGACATCCCCGAGGTGTCGGCGCGGATCGACCAGTTCTTCCGCAACTACATGGTTCATACGTGGTTTCACCGTGCGCCGACCGAGGAGGCCGATCTTCTCAGCTACGTCCTGCGGATGTTCGCCCAGCAGGCCTGCCAGAAGTTCCTGCTCTACGGACACCCGGACCTGCAGCTCGCGCTCGACGGATTCGACGCTGGCTCCGTTGAGGACGAGGCGGCTGCCCTGACCGCCCTCTTGACGAAGGTCGACGCGGTCGCGGTGGACTGCTTTTACCAGCTCGCGCGCCACATCGAGCACGGCGCGCTCATCAAGTGGCTCGTGACTTACTTAAAGGAGCGCGGCCTCGCCAATATCGCGGGCGGCATCCACCTCATTCACTTCTGAGGGCGGTCTCGCGCCGCCGCCCGCGACCAATAATGAGGCCCATCAGCGCCAGCGCCAACGACGTCAGCCCCTCGGCGCCGCCTGCTTGGCAGTTGCCCCCGTCGACGACGACAATGGGAGGCGCAATGATCGTGCAGGCGTCGCCGACCCCATCCTCGTCGCTGTCCGCCTGGTCCCAGTTGGCGATGTCTGGGCAATTATCGAGGCCGTCGCCGATCCCATCTCGGTCCCGGTCGCCAAGGAAGGGCGGATCTGGCTCAAGCTCCTTGCAGCCCGATCCATCACAGCGCCAACCCTCCTCCACGGCGCAGTCGGCGTCGCAGCCGTCGCCAGCCCGCTGATTGTGGTCGTCACAGCCCTCAGCGCCGTCCACACGGCCGTCACCACAAACAACAACAAAGGCGCAGACGCTGCCAAAGCTGCCAACCTCTTGGCATGCCCAACCCGGCTCAACGCGGCAGACACCGCTACAGCCGTCGCCGAAGATCCGCCCGCCGTCGTCGCAGCTCTCCGCGCCCACGACTTTGCGGTCGCCACAGACCTCCGCGCACGCGGTGCCGACGCAGGCCCAGCCATCCTCGATCCGGCAGTTGCTATTGCAGCCATCGCCCGAACGGTCATTCCCGTCATCGCAGCGCTCAGCGCCCGCGGCGAGGCCATCACCACAAGCCACGGCCACGCAGTTTGAGGGCTGGCCGGTGCAGACCCACCCGGGCTCGACGGCGCAGTTGCTATTACAACCATCTCCGTCGAAGATATCGGTGTCGTCGCAGGCCTCGCCGACATCAATGACCCCCGACCCGCAGGTCTCGCGGCACCCAGCGCTGTCGCAGACCCAGCCGACCTCCATCTGGCAATCCGCATCGCACCCGTCGCCGGGCTGGTCGTCGCCATCCTCGCAGGTCTCGGCGCCGACGATATAGCCATCGCCGCACGCGGCGGCCCGACAGACGGTGCCCTCGCAGCGCCAGCCAGCCTCAACCGCGCAGTTGAAAGAGCAGCCATCATTCGGGATGAGGTTCCCGTCGTCGCAGGCCTCAACGCCATCCCGACGCCCGTTGCCGCAGGTGCGCGCACAGTCGGCGCCGGCACAGGGCCAACCCGGCTCTAGCCGACAACCGACGCAGGCCACGTGGTTCACCTCGCAGGTCTCGTCGCCAAGCAGCTGGCCGTCGCCGCAGATCGGTGTGCAGAGGGACGCGGCCGCACCGTCCGCGCCCGCCGCGCAAGCCCAGCCCTCTTCAAGCCTACAATTGGGCCCGCAGCCGTCGCCGGGGGCCGCGTCGCCGTCATCACAGAGCTCCCCAAGCTGAATCACGCCGTCCCCGCAGCTCTGGACGCAACCGGTCGCGTGGCAGATCCACCCGGGCTCCAGCGCGCACGTCGGATCGCAGCCGTCGCCGGCCCGCGCGTTGCCATCGTCACAGCCCTCGCGGCCGGCCACGAAGGAGTCCCCGCACGCGGCTGCGTCGCACCCGACGTCGTCGCAGAACCAGCCGAGCTCGACGCGACAGTTTGGACTGCAACCATCGTCGGCGCCGAGCCCCCCATCGTCACACTCCTCGGCCTCTTGGATCTCGCCGTCACCACAGGTCCTGCGGCATTGAGATCCAATGCAGATCCAGCCCGGCTCGGGCCGACACTGGGCATCGCAGCCGTCATCGCCGAGGTTGTTGGCGTCATCACAGCCCTCGTCGCCGACCTGATGACCATCACCGCACCGATCGGCGACGCACCCCACCTCATCACAACGCCAGCCCAGCTCGACGGCGCAATAGGCGTCGCATCCGTCCCCAGCCGTCAGGTCACCATCGTCGCAGGCCTCCAACGGATCGAGCCCCCCATCGCCGCAAGACTGTATGCACGTCGCGCGGTCGCAGACCCAGCCCGGCACGATCGCGCAGTCCACGCAAGCCTCGGCGAGATCCGTATCGACGCTGGAGAAATACCCGAAATCGCAGCCCTCTTCGGCCACCACCCAGCCATCCCCGCATAGGCTCGTGCACCCGCCCGGCCCGCAGCGCCAGCCGGGCTCAGGGCGGCACGCTGGGCCGCAGCCATCGCCCGATCTGAGGTTGCCGTCGTCACAGAGCTCGACACCCCCGACGACGCCGTCGCCGCATCCAGCTAGGCAACCCGCGGCGTCGCACGCGTAGCCGCTGACAATCCGGCAGCTCAGGCACCCTGTAGCGACCACGTCGCAGAGCTCAGCGCCCGCCACGAGCCCATCGCCGCAGCGGTCGGCCGCGCAGTCAACGCCGGCGTCGCAGCGCCAGCCGGGCTCGACCATACAGTTGTTATCGCAACCATCGCCAGCCGCCGGCCCGCCGTCGTCGCAGGCCTCGGCGGGGTCAAGGAGCCCATCGCCGCAAGTGAACTCGCAGCTCATGGCGACGCCGACACCTGCGCAGGCCCAACCAGGCTCAAGCTCACAGAGGGCGTCGCAGCCGTCTCCGTCCTCGGCCCCGCCGTCGTCGCAGCGCTCGGCCGGGTCCAAGACGCCGTCACCACAATACGCCGGCGCGCAGTCGAGACGGCAGGCCCCGGGCATATGATTGCTATTAAATGAAGTTACGAGACGAACGATGGGACCAGCCGAGGTCCCATAGGCCATTGCCAGCGCGCCGCGACCGTCGGACCCAAGCGCGACGCCGCCCGCACCCCACTCGAAATCGGAGATGGGCGCCGAGCCGATCAAGGCCCCCCCGCTGATCAGAGCGCGCGCGACGCGGGCCGTTTTGGCCCTATCATCTACGGTCGCGACGACGACCGTCCCGTCACCGAGGGCGACGATAGCGACCACCCGGGCGCTCAGCGACGGGGCGAGGTAGACGAGATTTTTGAAGGTGCCATCGCTGAGGTCGTACGCAAAGACGCCACGACCGGCGGCGACGAGGAGAGCGCCCTCGGCGATCGCGACGGCGGCTTCGGCCGGGGCCTCTGCGAGCGACGGGCTGGCGATGCCTGTCGCGAGGGGCACACGGACAGGACCGCGCAGCGACCCATCGGACCCACGCCCCGATACGATCTGCAGCGCCGTGTCATCGGCCGCGAGGGCCTCGGGATAGGGGATCTCGCCCGCGGTGGGGAAAACACCTAAGAAAGCACCGGAGATCGTGCTGAAGCGTTCGACACGCTGGAGATCGCGGCGCGCCACGTAGAGGAGGCCATCGGGGGCGACGACGACGCCCGTCAGGTCGCCCCCGCTAGCCGTCGCGAACGAGGGTGCCCAGACGCCCGACGCCAACCCGCTGACGTCGCGGGTGAGTCGCCCGATCGCGCCCGTGCTCCGGAGCACAAAGAGCTGACCCGCGTCGCCAAAGGCGAGGCCGACGACCGGACCGCCCAGCTGTAGCCCGTCGAGCAGGATCGCGCCGTCACCGCCGATCGCGCCGTCGTCGCAGCCTTCGCCAGCATCGACTATTGCATCACCACATATCGCCGTCGCGCGAGAGCTGAAGGAGACGGCCGCGAGCAGCAACATACCCGCGACCCAGTGTCGCGCCGCTGGACGGATGGCGCGATGCATCATGGGCGCACGAAACCGACGAGCCCATCAAGGACGGCCTTGAGATCGCTCTCTGTATCGATCAGCTCGAGAGGAAACCCGACGACGACGCTCTTGGCCGGGACACCGACGGCCGCGCCCTTGCCATCCGGGTAGCTGAGGACCACACGGGCGCCGGTCGCGGCGTTGAGCGCGTCCGGGAAGTCCTCGTCGTAGAGGGTCCCCGCGCCGCCAAACCCGAAGGAGGCGACGCCGCCAAGGTCACCGGTACCGCGGGCGGAGGAGGCGCGCGCGTTGTCGGCGAGATAGGTCGCGCCCAGCTTCGCCAAAAAAGACGAGCCATTGCCGCGAGCGCCGAGGTCCCACGCGAGCTCGCTGCCGGAGGCGATGACGCGGCCCCCGGCGTCCAGATAGGCCCGCACGAGAGCCTGCTCGGACGCGCTAAAGCTCTCGTCGGCCGAGCTCTCGTCCCCGAGCAGCCAGACCACGAGCGCAAAATCCGAGAGGCGCACCTCGCCGCCGGCGATGGCCTCGTTGCTGGCCGTCGCGACAGACCCGAGCGCGACGCCGACGCGCGCGGCGCCGACATGGGCATATTGACGGAAGGACCCATCGAACATGCGGTCGAATCCGTCGACGACCAGGACGTCGGCCCCCAGCGCCCCGTAGTAGGTATCAGTGATGAGGCTGGCGGACTGAGGGACGTCGACGAGACGCGAGCGAACGCGCACATAGAGCCCTTGGGCGCCAGCCGGCACAACAATAGACGCTTCGGAGGTAGAAGCAGGGACCTCGGCGGCGGTCGCGAAGACGCTGCCGTCGCGTGAGGTCTCGACGATAAAGGCCTCCAAGAGATCGTCGTTCGGCGAAAACCATTTGACTCGCAACTGGTCTCCGACCGCCGCGACGGACCGGAGCTCGATTCGTGGGCCCCGTCGCGACTTCGCGCTGGCCCACCGCAAGGCCTCAGCAAAGGCCGCGTTCCACCAGGTCGAGTCATTGTGGCTGGAGCTGGTCGGCCAGATGACCGCGCGTCGATCCCGCATGGCCTCGTACGCCGTCGAGTTTGTGGCGAGGGCGCCGAGGGTGTTGAGGAGGCTCGTGTTGTTCGTGCGGGTCCCGCCGTTGGCGGTGTGGTCGCTCCTCAAAAAGCCACCGGCGCGCGCGAAGGCGATAAAATCAGCAGACCGGCCATAGAGGCCATCGAAGAGGTGGGCGCTCATGACCTGACCGCGGTCGGTCTGCGTCTCCAGGTTGATGGCGGTCGCTTGGTAGCCTCCGGAATGTTCGGTCAGGACCAAGTCACCGACCCACGGGCTCGCGACGAGACCATCGCGATAGAGCACCGCGGCGACGTCGTCGAGGAGGCGCGTCAGACCCCCGGGGGTCATCAGCTTGCCGAAGTTTCCCGAGGCCGCCGAGACGGGCCCTTGGGGGACGACTAAGATCGCGTTCGCGCCCGAGGCCCAGGTCTGCTCGCGGTAGTAGTGCGCGGGCAGCGTCGCGGCGACGGTGGTCCCGTGGCCGTGGAAATGGACCACGAAGTCATTGGCGGGGCGCGGCGTAAAACCATCGGGCACAAAGACATGCACGGACGAGTCGGTCCACGATCCGCTCGGGTCCGGAAAGGGCGCGGTCGCGAGACGGACGGTGGCGCCGCGGCCATAGAGGACCCCCGCTGAGCGATGCTCGGTCCAGGTCGCGGACGGGATAGTGGTCACCGAGCCGGCGAGCGCAAAAACCGTCGCTATTACAACTAACTTGCCGTCCAGACGCAGCTCGAGGGCGGCCTCGGCGCGCTTGTGGGCGCCCGCCCCAGAGAACCGAAGGGCGAGGCGTACGCCGGGCGGGTTCGTGGAGGCGGTGGCGACCGCGGACAGGGACCCGTCGCCGTTGAGGGTCACGGTGATCGCTGCAAGCTCAGCTGGGCTGGGCGAGCCTGAGGCGACCGTCGCGACGAGCTCGCGGGTGCTGGCCGTGCCGTCGGACGGAACCCACGGCATCGCGATGAGGTCCGGCAATGATAGCGACAGAGCGCCGCCAGCCTGGTCCGGGCCAATGTCCGCGGGGCCATCTAGGTCCTGGGGCGTCGTGACGTCCAGCGGTGACGCGTCCGGGATCCCGGTGTCGGCGCGGACATCGAGCGGCGCGATCGTATCGGGTGGGGTCTGTCCATCGGATAGTGAGACGTCCGCGACGAGACCAGACGGCGCGGCGGTGATGTCGGGGGCGAGGCGCGAGACGGTCGCCGACCATGGCTCGGGATCATCACCGCAACCTGTGCCAGCGACTAGCACACAACATGCCAATATTAAACGCAACTGGTACGTTGGCGCGGCCTCAATCATGGTACGAGCGACGTTCATCACCCCGCGAGGATGGTGCAAGGGAGGCTCTCATTGCAAGGCGACTGTCACCTTCTCTCACCCCAGCCGGCGAGTACCTTGATAGCCCCAAAGAGCTGCGGATTATGGATCGGCTGGTGTCTCTTCGTCGCCGCCGTCATTCTGCGTAGGTGCGCCTTCTTCCTTGGGCTGAGCCTCTTCTGAGCCCGCGTCCGGCTCGTCGGACGGGGCATCGATGGTGCTCGCGGCCGGCCCAGAAACCTGGAGTAGCAATGGTTTCTGCTCATAGATCCACATATAGCGCGCCATCGTCTGGGTCACGCTGCGCGCGTAGTTGTGTGCCTCGCCGTAAGGGATGCTCTCGACGAACCGATCAAGCTCGAGCCCGCCGAACTCTTTGCGCCATCGGCTGACTGCGCCACCACCGGCGTTGTACCCGGCGCTGGCGAGTGGAATCTGAATGTGGCGGTCAAGCAGGCGCGACAGGTACAGGGTCCCGAGCTCGAGCGCGATCTCTGGCTTCTTTAGGTTCTCATTCGAGGGGTCAATGTCGGTGCCGCGCGCGAGGTAGGTCGCGGTGGTCGGGATGATCTGCATCAACCCGATGGCGTTGGCCCAGCTCACGACCTGGGGGTTGAAGTTCGATTCGACGCGCGCGACGGCCCAGATCCAAGCCGGAGAGATGCCCCGCTCGGTCGCGAAGTGCCGCACTAGGTCCTCGAAGGGCCGCGGAAATGCAGCGCGCCAAGCCTCGAGGTCCGCCCCTCGCGGATAGCCAAGTCCCCCGCCATCTTCAAGGCTTCGGGCCTCGCCGGATGCCCGCGCGTAGGCCCCGGCGAGCTGCAGGACCTCGGCTCGGGCCCAAAACCAGCCCGCCTTGTCTGGACGAACCGGCTGCGGCACGTCGCGGAGCGCATCTTGAACCCGCCCAGCAAAGAGCGCGTCATCGGTGTGCGCCGTGCCCGCGAGGCGCGCCCAAGCGACGGCGCGGCGGTAATTTGTGTTGTTCCACAGCCGAGTCCAGCGCTCTTTTGTGATGAGATGAACCGGCGCGGCCTGGTTCTGCGTGGGCTCTGCGAGCTCGCCTGCGGCGTCGTTGAGGCGCTGTAGGCCGCACTCTGCATCGACACCGCAGAGCTGAGACAGAGAGAGCACCGCGTAGTAGGACAGCGGGAAACTTGACAGAATGTCACGAAACACGATCTGGGCTGCCGCGTCCTTGCCGGTGCCCGCGAGGGCCCGAGCGCGCCAATAGGCGAAGCGCCCCCCATGTCGGCTCGGGGGGCCCGCCGGGACGAGCTTGAAGATGCGATCGAGGTCGACGACGAGGCTCTCCCAGTTGCCCGCGCGGACGTCCGGTCCGATGAGGTCCCAGGCGAGATCCCCGGCCATATCGCCGTCGCTATGGCGTTCGAGGGCTAGCCAGCGGAGGGCGTCGGCCTTGGCCTCGTCTTCCTCGAGGCCCGCGAGCAGGACATAGGCATCATCGACGGTGGTGCGGGTCCCGTAGCGATCGATGTGCTCTTGCAGGAGGCGCCGGGCGTCCTTTAGGACAGCCTTCTTCTTTTTCGGCGTCTTTTGGCGGGAGAGCGCCCGCGTCCGGTTACGCCCGGCGATAAATGTGGCCCAAGCCCCGACGTCGCCGTCGCACCGCGCAGCGAGCCGAGAGAGATAACTAAAGACCGCGTCCTGGCCGCGGTAGTTCTTGCGTCCCGTGGCGCGGTCGAGGCTGAGGCCGTGGACGAGACCCGCCGCGCACGCCGTGGCGTCGGGGTCGCGGGCGCCGGTGAGGCTCTCGACCGCGCGCCGGGCGGACTTGTATCTCCCGGCGGCGAGCATCGCCTCCCCGATGGCCAGCCGCTGCGCGGGTTCGAGGGAGTCGAGGTCGAAGGCATCGAAGAGCTCGATGGCGCGACTGTCGCCGGCAAAGCGCGTGAGGAACGCAAGCTTCGCGTCGCTCACCGCGGCGCCTTGGGCCGTCTCGAGGTAGATCGCTAGGGCATCGGCGCTGAGCTCACCGACGCCGGCCGCCGCCAATTCCGGAGCGATCACCGACTGGTGACCGAGCGCCACCTGAACGCGCAGACGCAGGTCCTGCGCGCGCTGGAAGAGGCTCGGCGCGAGGTCCTTGCCGGTCGCCAAGAGCTGATCGAGCCCCTCGAGCGCGGCCGGGCCTTCGCCGGAGAGGAGCTGGACCTCGGCGATGTCGAGGCCTAGCTCGGAAGCCAAGGGCGCGAAGGCGGCCTCGGCCGTGCGCAGAGACGCCACGAGCTCGCCAGCGTTGGGTGCCGCTGCGCCGCCCTCACTTGGGCGCCGAAGGAGCTCGACCCGGACCATGTCGCGGACGAGTCTCGCGGCCCAGACCCGCGGGTCGGCGGCAAAAGCCGGCGTCTCGAGCCAGGCAGTGAGCGCCGCGTCGGCTTCGACGAAGCGGCGATCCCGGATAGCGCGTTGGATAGGCGCTAGCTCGGCGGTGTCGAGCCAGTTCCCGAGGGCGAGCGGCGAATCCGGTGGCGCGTCCGGCGTTGGCAGGGGTGTGTGGATGGTATCTGCGGCGGTCGTCGCGTCTACCCCGAGGTTCGGGGCTGTGACGTCAGGTCGAGCCGGCACAGAGGTCGACGCGGTATCGGCGCTGGCCACCACCGCGACCTCGCCTGCGCTATCGGCGGGGCAGCTGGCACACCCTCCGAGCAGAAGGAATCCGACGACTTGAATGGTCCGGGTCCGCGACGAGGCGCCACGGATAATTTGCTGAGCTAGGAGCGGAAGCATTTGAGACGTCGCCTGATGAAGGTGCGATCGCGCGACGTTCTTTCAGCGCGCGGGTCGGCGTTTGGTAACACGCCGATCCCTAACAACCAAGTTCCCTCGCCTCATCCCTAGGCGGTCGCGGTCCCGAGAGATCGGGGGTTGCGGCCCGATGGCGCTCGCTGTCACCGCCTCGACGCCTCGACTCGGGACCTTTGGCATAGAAAACCCGGCGGGACTCGTGTAAGCGATGCGTCCTCGCAACCCGGCTTTGAGACGAAGCGGCGCGCGCGACTCGTCGGGAGGACAGACCATGAGTAACTGGACCCTGGAGGACGCTCTCCAGACCTACAACGTGCGCCATTGGGGCGACGGCTATTTTGACATCAACGGGGCCGGCGAGGTCGTCGTTCACCCCGACGGCGTGGCGAATCACCGCGCCGTCCCGATCTCGGCCGTCGTCGCCGAGATCGAAAAGAAGGGTCTCCGCCTACCGACCCTTATTCGCTTCTCGGGCATCCTGCGCAATCGCGTACGGCGCCTCCGTGACGCGTTCAATACGGTGATCGACGAGTTGGAATACAAGGGGTTCTATACCCCCGTCTACCCGATCAAGGTCAACCAGCAGCGCCGCGTCGTCGAAGAGATCGTCAGCGTCAACGAGCGGGTCCCGGGGCGCTCAGTTGGCCTCGAGGCGGGCTCCAAGCCCGAGCTCCTCGCCGTGCTCGCGCTGCTCCGCGCCGGCGATACGGTGATCTGTAACGGCTATAAAGACCGAGAATATATTCGCCTCGCGCTCTTGGGCGAGAAGATCGGCTACAAGGTGACCATCGTCGTCGAGAAGATGACGGAGCTCAAACTGCTTCTATCGGAAGCCGCCGCGATGAATGTCCGGCCGCGCATCGGCGTGCGGGTCCGCCTCATGTCCCTCAGCAAGGGCAACTGGCAGCACACGGGCGGCGAGAAGAGCAAGTTCGGTCTGTCCCCCGCTCAGATCCTCGAGCTCGTGGAGATCTGCACCGCCGCCGGACACCAAGACTCGGTCGAGCTGCTACACTTCCACCTCGGATCGCAGGTCGCGAACATCCAAGACATCAAAGCGGGCCTTCGCGAGGCGGCACGTTATTATGTGGAGCTCCGCAAATTAGGCGTGCCCATCCAGTGCCTCGACGTCGGCGGTGGCCTCTCAGTCGACTACGAGGGCACCCGCTCGCGCAGCTTCTTCTCGATGAACTACGGCCTGCGCGACTACGCGTGGCACATCATCCACACGATCCAAGAGCTCTGCGACGAGGCCGAGGTCCCGCACCCCGACATCATCAGCGAGTCCGGCCGCGCCATGACGGCCCACCACGCGGTGCTCGTCACGGTCGTCAGCGACATCGAGCGCGTCCCCGAGAACGCCCCAGAGGCCCCCGCGGAAGATTCACCCACCGTCATCGAGCAGCTCTGGGATCTGCACGAGTGGCTCCGCGACGGCGGTCCGGACTTCAACGTGCTGGAGGCCTGGCACGACGTGATGAACTTCTATCAGGACGCCCTGAGCGAGTTCCTGCACAACGGGATGACCCTCAAAGAGCGCGCCTGGTGCGAGAGCGCCTACTACGCCTGCTGCCGCCTCCTGCGCCAGCGCCTCGACCCTCGCCGGCGCAAGCAGCGCGAGTTCGTGGACTCACTGAACGAGAAGCTCGCGGACAAGATGTTCTTGAATTTCTCGGTCTTCCAGTCGACCCCCGACGTCTGGGGCATCGACCAGGTCTTCCCGATCTTGCCCTTGGAGCGTCTCAACGAGCGCCCCGATGCGCGCGCGATGATTCAGGACATCACCTGCGACTCGGACGGCCGAATAGACCGCTACGTCGATGGCGAGGGCCTAGAGACGACGCTGCCCCTGCCCCGCTGGGACCCAGAGCGCCCGTATCACATGGGGATCTTCCTCGTCGGCGCCTACCAAGAGATCCTCGGCGACATGCACAACCTCTTCGGGGACACCGACTCGGTGGACGTCGAGATCGACACGAAGGGCCGGATCGTGCTCGAGAATCCGATCCACGGTGACACGGTCTCGACGGTCCTGCGCTACGTGAACTACAACTCCGAGTCCTTGCTACTCAAACTTGCCGCGCGCCTTGACGCGGCGGAGCTAGAGCCGTTGGAACGGACCACGTATCTCGATGAGATCCGCGAAGGCCTTGAGGGCTACACCTACCTCGAGTGAGCTAATCCTTGGAGGTCAAATGAGCGTCTTCTGTGGCCCCCACCGCCGGAGATACTCTTTGACCTTCACCTTTTTCGCGGTGTTGTCGCTGCTCATGTAGCGGATGGACCCAAAGATCGGCCTCTCGGGGCCCCATGGTCTGTCGAAGCGCCCAAAGATCCAGGCGACACCCGTGTAGCTGTTGGGGTCCCGCCCGTCGACGCTCCAACGATTGTTGAGTTGCAACAGGCGCTCGAAGGCGATCTGCGGCGAGGGGGACCACTCAATGACCTTTTTTCCCCAGAGCATCCGCAGGTAATTGTGGATCACGCCCTCCTCGCGTAGCTGGCGCTGAGCGGCGTTCCAGAGGTCGTCGTGGGTCTGGGCGCCTTCGAGCTCGTCGTAGGTATAGACGTAGGCGCGCTCGTCCCCGGCGTGGGCGTCGAGGGTCTTGCGGGCCCACTCCGGCAGCCCGGTCCATTTATCGTAATGGTCTGGATTCATGAGGCATTCATTAAAACCAAGCTCACGCCAAGTGACGAGCTGGTCGATAAAGGCCTCGGCCGTGGGGCTCATACCCCACCAGCCCGCGCGGGAGGCCGTCACCTTGGGGGCCACGCGGCTTGGGTGCCAGCCCTCGGCGTCGGTGATAGCGGTGAAGATCGTATGTACACCAATATGCCCAAAGTGCAGATAGGGCGAGAGCCCGCTGACGACGTCTAGCTCTGGCTCGTTCTTTAACTCCGCGTAGTTTTTTAGTTTACGGCCGACAAAGGCGTCCAAAAGGCGCCGGCCCTGCGCCTCACCGCCTGCGACCTCGATAGCCGGGACGCTGTGATCGATCGGCAGACTCGCGATAAGCGCGTCCAGCCCATCGCCGAGCTCGTCAGTCGTGACCTCCGGCCAACGCTCGCGGACCACCTCGGGGATAACCGCCGGCGGCAGACCACGCGCGGCCTCGAGGGGGTCGGCCATCGGCAGCACCTCGGGCTGCAGCCACGGGAGGATGTTCTTCTGCATGTGGCGCCGAAAGTGGACCGCGGCCGTGAAGGTCCTGTCGACCGACCTCAATGGCAAGAGACCATTGCTATCAACAGCTTCACACAGAACCGGCATCCTCGCGGCCGCCGCTTTGAGCATCCGGGGCAAGAAGAAGGCCGGATAGGAATCTGTCACGATGACCGCGGCGTCGGCCGCGAAGGCCGCCAAGAGACCGGAGCCGTCGCCAGCCACGCGCTCGACGTAGGCGTGGTAGGCGATCGGCGTGTCGTCGAGGCGCGCGCGCTGATCCGCCATGCCCTCGATAATAAAGCGATGATGTCGGTCGGCGGCCCACTCGTAGCCGATGCGCAAGGGTTCCAAGATGATGAGCGGGAGCCCATTATGCCGCGCATGCCAGATCGCGTGTTGGAGCCCGAAGTTCGCCCGGGTCCGGCGCGCCGCGATCATCCAATAGAGTACGTAGCTGCCCCGCGGGTTCGGTGAACGCTGATTCAGGCGCTCGATGCGAATGTCCGCAACCGGTTTCAAGTCCTCACTTATCAACTGTGACCTCCCGAAGACGCGTCGACGCGGATTGGCAGGATGTGCACCAGAGCGTCTCGGGAAAGGCCATCTGTGTCGTGACCCCTGACTTCAGCCGACGCTTTGCCCCCGCTTGGCACGTTTTTTGGCGATGCCCGCGGCGATACGGGTCGCCTCGATGCCACTCTCGCGAAGGGCCCCGGACGATGGGTTGCGAAAGCCACAGAACCAGAGGCCGGGCGCGGCCTCCGCCCCGTGAATGGTCGGCAGCCCACGACCATCCAAGAGCCCGGCCCATGACCCCACAATCTTAGAGAGTCCGCTACGGTAGCCCGTGCCCAAGACGATGGCGTCAAAGCGCTCGCGGCGGCCGTCGACGAACCAAATATCCGAGCCGTCGACGCGCGAGATCTCAGGAAAGACGGGGACGGACTCCTGCGTGATGAGCTTCACGATGCCGGCGTCGATGAGCGGCACTTTCCCCTCCGTTTCAAGACGTTCCAATGGACCGACCGTGGGTGTCGTGATCCCCCACGGTCGCAGATCTCCGACGAGCGCCCGGCGCAAGGGGGCCGCCAGTTTGTCCGCCAACCTAGCGGGCAACCGTGCCATCACGATCGCCATACGCTGGGTTGAGCGCCCAAAGACGTCACGCGACACGATATGAATGGGCCCACGGATCGACATCCCGACCGTCGCCCCGTGCTCCCAGAGGTCCACGGCGATCTCAGCCGCGGAATTTCCAGCGCCGACCACTAAAATACTTTGACTTGCAAACGATGAGCCGTCCACGTAGGCGCTTGAATGGACCACGCGCCCCGGGAAAGAGTCGGATCCGGGCCAGGTGGGGATGACCGGCTCGTGGTTGTAGCCCGTGGCGATGACGACCTCGCGCGCCGCGATGGCCAGTCCACCGTCGATTCGCGCGAGCACGCGTGGGCCCTTCGGCGCGGCCTCGGCGAGGGGCTCGACCGCCAACACACGCGTATTAAGGCGGGGTTTGAGTGACGACCTCGCGACGTACTGGTCCAAATAAGCGACGACGGCGGCGCGCGACGGGTAGGTCGGCCAGGACTCCGGCGCCGCGAGACCCGGCAGCGTCGACAGGCGCCCGTCTGTGTGGAGGTGGAGGCGCCGATAGTGATTGCGCCAGGACGAATGCGACTCGGGGGCGCTATCGACGAGCAGGGCACCGACCCCGAGACGTTTTAGTTCGCTCGCGACGGCGAGCCCGGACGGCCCCGCGCCGACAACCAGCACATCCACGACGATCGGCCCTTGGTCGGGATGCAGCAATGCGCTGGACTTTGATGATGGGGAGGGCTCTTTCACATGGGCTCCGGCGGGCAGTGAACGCTGCTTGATAGGCCGCGATTAGACCCCGCCGAGGCCCTTGAAACAAGACCGCGCCTTCGGGAACATTGGGCGGGGCTTTTCAGCACGGCTCTTGGGGTTTACACCGTATGGGTATGCACGACGACAAGACATCCTCCGCTGCACCCGACGACGACGGGGTCTCCATCGCGAGAGACGCCGACGTTGAGGCCGGCCCGGCCGCAGGTGATGGCGAAAGTGGCCCTGAGGGCTCCAAGAAGCGTCGGCGGCGCCGCAAGAAGCCGCCAGCGTCGGCCCCGAGCCCCCCGGAGGCCCTGGCCGTCTTGGCGGGCCGTGTCGTGGCCGAATTGGACGCGCTCGTCGCGGCCCTCGCCGAGGAACAAGGCTTCAAACCACGCGCGCGCTCGGGCGCTGTTGACAACGAAGCGGACGCCCTCGTCGTCACCCTCAGCAGCAGCCTGTTGAGGCGCGACAGCGATGGAGGCGAACGCGAGACCGCCCTGCTCGCGACCCTGCGTGAGAGAGTCCGGGAGGGTATTCGAGGCACTACGGCCTTTCACCAGGGCCACGTCTATTGTTTCTACTCCGATGAACCGGAGTCCCCTTACTCCCAGCCACCAAATGGGACCGACGTGTTCGCGGGCTACTCCGCGAACGGGAAACCGGCCTGGGTCAGCTTCACGAACCTCTGCATCGCGCGACGCGAGGACCGCGTGGACCGCCTCTATTCGGACTCACCCGATGTCATCGCCTTCGTCCAGAGCGCCGAGGAGCTGACCGATGGTCTCTTGCCTGGGTTTGGGCGCGGGAGCCTCGCGTGGCGCCTTCACGGTCAGGTCGTCTGCGGCCTTGTCCCGCGAAACCTCGACGTCAAGAGCCGGACCGCCGAGCGCATCGCGTTGACCCTCCAGGTGGTCGAGACACGCCAGCGCACGACCGGGCATCGGTTGATTCTCAACATGATTGGTCTCACTCCAGTCCAAGTCTCTGAGATCGCCGCGGAATCCACCGAAGGCAGCGCCGCTGAGGCCTTTCGGCGCCTCGTCCGAGTCACGCGCGAGCGCATCGACAACCTCGGCCGCCGCTCGGCTATCGCGACGAGACGCGGCCAGGCCTTCGATCTCACGGCCCATATCAATCAGCTCCTCGTGCGCCTGCGGGGGGACGTTCTGCGGGTCTTCAAGAGCCGCGACTACCGCACCCGCCACGCCGAGATCCGCCACGAGAGCAAGGAACGACCCACCGCCCTCGCGATCACGGACACGCTCCAGGCGTCGGAGGGCCGCCTCTTGCGGGACGAGCACAAGGACACCATCGTCGTGCTGGGCCCCAAGACCCGCGTCCACGTCTTTTCCCCGGTCGGACGCCACGTCACGAGCCTCGACATGCCGCCGCAAGACGTCGCACGGCGCGTCGACGGGGGACGTTGGAAGATCCTCCCCCGACACGCGGCGGACCTCTTCAAGCTGATGCTCCGTACCCAACTCGACGGCCCGACCTAGGTCCGACATAGCCGGACACGCCTTGCCCTGCGGCCAACTTCCTGCGATTCTGTGGGCGTCGCGCTGGCGAATCCCCCGCCCGACCAAGCGCGTCGCCGTGCACACAAATGAATACATGGCCGTTGCGAAACGTAGACATACTTGTGACGTCGCTTCGCGGCCAACCCTCAACGACAAGGAGCCCCCCCATGACCGGAATCACTCGCATCGGCCTGTTCAGCGCCCTCGCCATCGCGCTGGCTGTGACGCCCCTAGCTGCTTGCGGGACGGGCGGCTACTACGTCGACAACGGCGAGGTCTGGGTCGACCGCGCGCCACCCCCACCGCGTTTCGAGCGCCGTCCGATGATGCCCGGCCCGAGTCACAGTTGGGTCGGCGGTTACTGGTATTGGACCGGCAACGGCTACGTGTGGCGCTCTGGCTTCTGGGACCGCGCGCCACAAATGGGGCACGTCTGGGTCAACAGCGGCTGGGTCTTTCACGGCGGTCGCTATCGCTACGTCGCTGGTCGCTGGTCGGCCCCCGTGCGGGCACCGCGTCACAACTACGTGACGCGCCCCCTGCCAGCGTCCTACCGCCCGACCCGCCATGGCCAGCGCTCGTGGGGCCACAGCCGCAATCACAACGACCGCGGGAATCGCAACGATCGTGACCATCGCGACGACCGCAAAGACCGCAAAGACCGCGACAAGGACCGCCGTCCGGCGCCCCGAGGTAACGCGCCGGACCGCCCAGCGCCGATGCGGTGACCAATCTAAGATCATATAAGAAGGGCCCGCGTCTTGTCGCGGGCCCTTCTTATTTCAGGTCAAACAGATGCCAGTTTCATACGTCGCGAAGAAGCGCGGCGGCCCCCACGACGATAGCCTCGACCACCGACGGGTCCGCGAGGGTCGAGATATCCCCGAGTTTATCGGCCTCGCCCTCTGCCACCTTGCGCAGGATCCGACGCATCACCTTGCCCGAGCGGGTCTTCGGCAGGCCCGGCACGAACTGGAAGATGTCGACCCGAGCGTGGGCCCCAATCTGCTGACGAATCAGGGCATTACATGCTTTCTCGACGGCCTCGCCCCCGACCTCCCCAGGCTGGAGCACCACGTAGGCGTAGACGCCCTGACCCTTGATGGCATGGGGATAGCCCACGACCGCGGCCTCGCCCACCGCTTCGACGCTGACCAGGGCTGATTCGAACTCGGCCGTACCCATGCGGTGCCCGGAGACGTTGATGACGTCGTCGACGCGGCCCGTAATCCAGTAATAGCCGTCCGCGTCCCGCCGGCAGCCGTCGCCGGTGAAGTAGTAGCCCGCGTAGTGTTGGAAGTAGGTCGCCACGAAGCGGGCGTGGTCCCCCCAGACCGTCCGCGCCTGACCGGGCCAAGGGTAGGCCAGACAGAGACGTCCCTCGCCAGGACCCCGGATGATGCGCCCTTGGTCGTCCATCAGGAGGGGCTGGATCCCAGGCATCGGCAGGGTCGCCGAGCCTGGCTTGGTGGGCGTCGCGGGCGCGATAGGGCTAATGCAGATGCCGCCCGTCTCCGTCTGCCACCAGGTGTCGACGATGTTGCAGCGCCCCTCGCCGACGATCTTGTGATACCAGCGCCAGGCGTCGGGATTGATTGGTTCACCAACGGTCCCAAGCACACGCAGCGAGCTGCGATCGTAGCGCGTGACGTGCTCGTCGCCCATCGCAGCCAGCGCCCGCAGCGCCGTCGGTGCCGTATAGAAGATGGTTGGTTTGAGCCGCTCCACAACATCCCAATAACGACCCGCGTCGGGGTGGGTCGGGATCGACTCGAACATCATCGTCGTCGTGCCGTTCGCCAGAGGCCCGTACACGATATAGCTGTGGCCCGTAATCCAGCCCACGTCGGCCATGCAGGCGAAGATATCGTCGTCGCGGAGGTCAAAGACGACCCGATGGGTGTACGCGATGTAGGTCAGGTAGCCGGCGGTCGTGTGCACGACGCCCTTGGGCTTGCCGGTCGAACCTGATGTATACAAAATAAAGAGAGGGTGCTCGGCAGGCAGCGCGGGGGCTTCGTGTATGGCCGGCTGGGCGGCGACGACATCGTGCCACCACAAGTCCCGGCCCTCGACCCATGGCACCTCGCCGCCAGTTCGTTTGTACACCAACACCTTTTTTACGCCGTGCTCGCCCTCGATTGCGCGGTCCACGACCGCCTTCAGCGGGATGGTCCGCCCCCCGCGGCGGCCCTCGTCCTGCGTGATGATGAGCTCTGCCCCGCAGTCGCGGGCGCGGTCGCGGACCGACTCAGCCGAGAACCCTCCGAAGACGACCGAGTGGATGGCGCCAATGCGGGCGCAGGCGAGCATCGCGACGGCCGCCTCAGGGACCATCCCCATGTAGATAATGACGCGCTCGCCGCGCTTGAGGTGCATGGCCGTCAGCGCGTTCGCGAGGCGACAGACCTCGGCGTGAAGCTCGCGGTACGAGATCCGCCGCACATCGCCGACGTCGTCGCCTTCCCAGAGGATCGCCGTCTTGTCGGGGTGCGTCCCGAGGTGTCGGTCGAGGCAACTCACCGTCAGGTTGAGCTCGCCGTCGGCGAACCACGCGAGGGGACCCTCGTCGATCGTGTGAAAGGAACCCGAGAGGCCAAGGCTCGGTTCCTTATGCCATTTCAGACTCTTACGAGCGATGTCGAGCCAGAACCCCTCGGGGTCATTTTGGGCGCGAAGGGAGGCCTCCCGCCAGGCGGCGAGGTCAGGGATGGGGCTGGTGGAACCGGCCCGGACGCGTTCAGGTACAGGATAGACGTCTTTCATGGCGCGAGACTAGCAGACCGCGCCCCCGGGTCAAACGGCTGGCCGACCGCATCGCGACGGCGTTGGCCCGACAACGGGAGGCCTCACGGCGACGGGCACCCGAAGGTAAATTTCCGAGCTTTCACTTTTGGGCGGGATTGCGTAACACGGCGCCGCGTACGGACGAGGCGGTAAGCATGATACGGCAGGGCATTTTGGCGTTAAGTGACGGCACGATCTTCGAGGGTCAGGCCATCGGCGCGACCGGTCTGACGGTCGGCGAGGTGGTCTTCAACACAGCGATGACCGGGTACCAGGAGATCCTGACGGACCCCAGCTACTATCAGCAGATCGTGACGCTGACGGCGGCCCACGTCGGCAACACCGGCGTGAACGAGCTCGACGTGGAGTCAGCCGGACCAATGGTCTCGGGGTTCATCACCCACGACGTGCCACGTGTCAGCTCGAGCTGGCGCGCGACCGAGGACCTCGGCCCGTGGCTGGAAAAACACGGCATCATCGCGCTCACGGGCGTCAACACGCGCCGCCTGACGCACCTGCTGCGAGACAAGGGCGCACAAAACGGCTGCATCCTCGTCCCTGACGCCGGACAGGTTCCCGATCGCGAGGCCGCCGTGGCCGCTGCACGTCAGTTCAAGGGCCTCGACGGCGCTGACCTCGCGCGCGTCGTGACCTCCCCGACCCGGTCGAACTGGACCGACGGTCGCAGCCCCTGGAGCGGGGAGATCACCCCGACATGCGCGAATCCCGACGGCCCGCACATCGTCGCCTACGACTTCGGCATGAAGCGCGAGATCCTGCGCCTCTTGGTCGACCGCGGCTGCCGCGTCACGATCGTACCCGCCGAGTCCCGCGCGTCGCAGGTGCTCGCCCTGAAACCCGACGGGGTCTTCCTGTCCAACGGTCCTGGAGACCCGGCGCCCGTGACCTACGCGCAAGAGGCCATCCGGACCCTCGTGGACGCGAACCTGCCGATCTTTGGGATCTGCCTCGGCCACCAGCTGCTGTGCCTCGCCCTCGGCGCCAAGACGATCAAGATGAAGTTCGGCCACCATGGCGCCAATCACCCCGTGCGAGAGCTCGGCGCCGGCGCGCCGCGGGTCTTCATCACTAGCCAAAACCACGGCTTCGCCGTCGACGCGGCGACCTTGCCGCCTTTTTTGCGCCCAACTCACGCGTCCCTCTTCGATGGGTCCTTGCAGGGCGTCGAATATACGGACAAGCCCGTCTTTAGCTTCCAAGGCCACCCCGAGGCGAGCCCCGGCCCGCGCGAGATCGAGTACCTCTTCGATCGCTTCGTGCGCGATGTCCAAGCGCAGAAGGCCTCCACCACCTCCGCGAGCAAGTGACATGCCAAAACGCGATGACCTCAAATCAATTCTTATCATCGGCGCCGGCCCCATCGTCATTGGACAGGCCTGCGAGTTCGACTACTCCGGCGTGCAAGCGTGCCGCGCCCTTCGCGAGGAGGGCTACCGCGTCATCCTCGTGAACTCGAACCCGGCGACCATCATGACGGACCCGGAGACGGCCGACGTCATCTACGTCGAGCCGGTCACGTGGGAGTGCGTCGCGAGCATCATCGAGCGCGAGAGGCCAGACGCGATCCTGCCCACGATGGGCGGCCAGACCGCGCTCAACTGCGCCCTCGATCTTAATCGCGAGGGCATCCTCGAAAAATTCGGCGTCGAGCTCATCGGCGCGCGGGTCGAATCGATCATGAAGGCCGAGGACCGCGAGCTCTTCAAGGCGGCGATGGGGCGAATCGGTCTCGAGATGCCCAAGGCGGTCTTCGTCCGCACCGTCGCCGACGCCGTCGCGGCGACCAAAGAGGTTGGATATCCGGCGATCGTCCGGCCCTCATTCACCCTTGGTGGCACAGGCGGCGGGATCGCCTACAACGAGGCTGAGCTCATCGACATCGCCACCCGTGGGCTCGAGGCGAGCCCTGTCAGTCAGCTCCTCATCGAGGAGTCGGTCCTTGGCTGGAAGGAATTCGAGATGGAGGTCGTCCGCGATAGCGCGGATAACTGCATCATTATCTGTGCCATCGAAAACCTCGATCCGATGGGCGTTCACACGGGCGACAGCATCACGGTCGCGCCAGCCATGACGCTGACGGACCGCGAGTATCAGCGGATGCGGGACGCCAGCTTCGCCATCATGCGCGAGATCGGCGTCGACACGGGCGGCTCCAACGTGCAGTTCGCGGTGAACCCCGCCGATGGCCGCATGACCGTCATCGAGATGAACCCGCGTGTGTCGCGCAGCTCGGCCCTCGCGTCCAAGGCGACGGGCTTTCCTATCGCCAAGGTCGCGGCCCGGCTGGCCGTCGGCTACACCCTCGACGAGCTGATGAACGACATCACGCGCGTCACGCCGGCCTCCTTCGAGCCGTCCATCGACTATGTGGTAGTGAAAATACCGCGCTTCGCCTTCGAGAAGTTCCGGGACGCCAATGTACGCCTGTCGACCCAAATGAAATCCGTTGGCGAGGTCATGGCCCTCGGGCGCACCTTCGCCGAGAGCTTCCACAAAGCCCTTCGTGGCCTAGAGACTGGGATCTCCGGCCTCGACGCCCGCCCGAACGTCGACGACGACACGCTGACATTTGAGATGGAGAGACCCGGCCCCGAGCGCATCCTCTTCGTCGCCGAGGCCCTCCGCCGCGGTTGGACCCCCGCCCGCGTCCACGCCTGCAGCCGCATCGATCCGTGGTTCATCGATCAGATCTTGCTGCTCATCGAGGCCGAGGCCAGCGCCTCCGCCACGACCCTCGACGCGGTCGCACCCGAGGCCTTCCGCGGCCTGAAGAAGCTTGGGTTCTCGGACCGTCGCCTCAGCCGCCTCTGGAGCCGCAGCGAGGACGCCGTCCGCGCGCGCCGCCACGCCCTCAATATCCGCCCGGTCTTTTTCCGCGTGGACACCTGCGCGGCCGAGTTTGCGACGGAAACCCCCTATCTTTATTCGACTTATTCGGACGGATGCGAGGCGCGCCCGACGGACAAGAAGAAGATCATGATCCTCGGCGCGGGCCCGAACCGCATCGGCCAGGGCATCGAGTTCGACTACTGCTGCGTCCACGCGGCGAAGGCCCTCTCCGAGGCCGGGTACGAGACCATCATGGTCAACTGCAACCCCGAGACCGTCTCGACCGACTTCGACACCTCGGACCGCTTGTATTTCGAGCCGCTGACCCTCGAAGACGTCCTTGAGATCGCCCACGTCGAGAAGCCCTGGGGCGTCATCGTCCAGTTCGGCGGTCAGACCCCGCTCAAGCTCGCGCGTGGCCTCAAGGCCGCGGGTGTACCGATCCTAGGCACCCAGCCCGAGGCCATCCACGCCGCCGAGGACCGCGAGCACTTCCAGGCCCTCGTCGAGAGGTTGCAGCTCAAACAACCTGAGAACGCGACCGCGATGACCTTCGAGGAAGCCCACACTCGCGCGTTAACAATCGGCTTTCCGCTGGTCATTCGTCCCTCGTACGTGCTCGGCGGGCGCGCGATGGAGATCGCCTCCAACCCAGAAGAGCTCGACCGCTTCCTCGCCGACGCCTTCGCCGCCAGCGAGGAGCAGCCCGTGCTGCTGGACCGCTACTTGCGCCGGGCGATTGAGGTCGACGTCGACGCCCTCTCGGACGGCAAAGACGTCCTCATCGCCGGCATCATGGAGCACATCGAGCAAGCCGGCGTCCACTCGGGCGACAGCGCCTGCTCGCTACCGCCGCGCTCTCTCACGGCCGAGATGCAGGCCGAGCTCGGTCGCCAGGCCCGCCTGATGGCGCTGGATCTCGGCGTCGTCGGCCTCATGAACGTCCAGTTCGCGGTCTGCGAGGGGGTCGTCTACATCCTCGAGGTCAACCCGCGCGCGTCACGTACCGTCCCCTTCGTCGCCAAGGCTACGGGCTTTCAGCTGGCGAAGGTCGCGGCGCGGCTCATGGCCGGCGAGACCTTGGCAGAGATGGGGATCCACGAGGTCCCAGTCCCCGCGATGATCAGCGTCAAGGAGGCCGTCCTGCCGTTCCGGAAGTTTCCGGGCGTCGACGTCATGCTTGGACCTGAAATGAAATCCACCGGCGAGACGATGGGCAGCGGCGCGACCTTCGCCGAGGCCTACGCCAAGGCCCAGCTGGGCGCCGGCGTAAAGCTACCGATGTCGGGCCGGGTCATCCTTCGAGTCGACCCGGACGAGGCCGAGCTCATCGAGCCGATCATCCGCGATCTTCGCACCCTCGGCTTCACTGTCGCCGCCGGTGACATCACCGCCAACGCGCTCGCCGATCAGGGCATCGCCATCGATCGCGTCGAGCCCGTGCACCGCCTCGAAGGGACGAGCCTCGTCCTCGCCGCAGGCCGTGGCGCCGCGGCCCTAAGGCGCGCCGCCGTGAAGGCTCGGATCCCTTGCTACACCACAGTCGCCGGACTCGCAGCCGGTCTCCTCGCGATCGCGTTTCTCGGCAAGGGGCCGCTCAAGCCTCATAACCTCGACGAGGTCCAGGGTCGCCCTTAGCCCCACGACCAACGGGAAAACAGTCGCGCCTATTTCATGTCAAACTTCTCGAGGCGATAGCGCAGCGCGTAGCGCGTGATGCCGAGCAGCTTCGCGGCGGCCGTCTGGTTGCCATCGGTCCGCTGGAGGGCCTGTTGGATGAGGCCACGCTCGACCTGATCGAGATCCACGCCTCCCTCGGGCAACACAAAGCTGCCGCCAGAACCCGCACTGGCGCCGCCAGCCCGGACCTCCTGCGCGAAGCGGATCTCGTTCGGCAGATAGTCGTGACGGATGAGCGACTCATGACGGTGCAGGGTCACGAGCCTCTCGACCACGTTGCGCAGCTCGCGCACGTTGCCCGGCCAATGGTAGCGCTGCAAGGCCGCCATCGCCTCGTTATCGAAGCCCTGGACCACACCGCCGACGCGCTTTTTGAAATGCTCGAAGAAGTGCGCGGTCAAGAGCGGCGGATCCCCGATCCTCTGCCGAAGTGATGGTAATTCAATAGGAATGATGGCCAGGCGGTAAAAGAGGTCCTGCCGAAACGTGCCATTTTCCACAGCGGCCACGAGGTCGCGGTTCGTGGCCGCCACGATACCGGCCTCAAGAGGCAGGTCGGCCACGCCGCCCACCCGCTTGAAACGACGATTCTCCAATGCCCGCAGCAACTTGGCTTGGGTCGCGAGCGACATCTCGCCAATCTCATCGAGGAAGATGGTGCCACTACGCGCGACCTCAAAGAGGCCCCGCTTTAGCTGGCGCGCGTCCGTGAAAGACCCGCGCTCATGGCCAAAGAGCTCTGACTCGATCAGGGTCTCAGGCAGGGACGCGCAGTCGATCTCGACAAAGGGCGAGTCCTTCCGTGGCCCCATCGTGTGAAGGGCCTGCGCGATGAGCTCCTTGCCGGTGCCTGACTCGCCGGTGACCAGCACCGTGGGGACTTCGAGGCCCTCGAGGCGCCGCAGCGTATCGAAGACGCGCTGCATCGCAGGTGACTCGCCGATAATCGTCCCATAGTGCGTCCGGCGGCGGCCACGAAGGTACTTGACCTCCGCGGCCAGCCTGTCCGCCTCAATCGACGTCCGCAGCTTTAGACTCACCTCTCGCAGATCGAAGGGCTTGCTGAGATAGGCCGACGCACCGAGCTGCGTCGCCTCGATGGCCGTGTCCACTGAACCGTGGGCCGTGAGGACCACAACTGGGACGTGAAGGCCAAGCTCGCGCAGCTTTCGGAGGCAGGTCATGCCGTCCATCACCGGCATCTTGAGGTCCAAGAGGATGACGTCAGGCGCGGACCGCTGGGCCTCCTCAAGGCACTCAAGCCCGTTTTTGACGACGGCCACATCGTAGCCCTCGGAACGAAGATGCTCGCTCACCGACCAGCGGATCAGCTCCTCGTCGTCGCACACGATGATGCGGTCGTGACGTCGGTCCGACACCGCTGGCTGTAGCGCGCCGGCTGAACGTTCCGGGGGTTTCTTCGCGGTCATGGTCATGCGAGCCTTTCGCCAAGGACCGCGGTCCTTGGCTTCCAAAGAAGCCGAGATCCCTGTCAGTCAGCTGCGTCGGGCGTCTTAAAGATTAGGACGGGACGATCGGCGAGCCGCGCGACCCGCTCGGCCACGGACCCGAGGAAGAACCGCTCCAAACCGCGACGCCCATGGCTGCCGATGACGATCTGGTCGACGCCTTCCTCGATCGCCAGCGCCGCGATGCGGTCCGGCGGATAGCCGGCCTCGACGTGGCTGCGGAAGGTCACCTTCGGGAACTCTTCGCCGATTGGATCGAGGACCTCGAGCATCTTGCGCGTCGCGCCTTCCTCGATTACGCGGTCGGCGTCCTTGAAGGCCGGGCTCACAGCCGCGAACTCGGCACCAAAGCCGGTCGACATGGGTCGGTGAATGTGCACCACGACAAGCTGTCCGCCGCCGAGCCCGGACAAAAGAACTGCTGCCCGGCGCAGAGCCGCCGTCGCTTGGTCAGAAAAATCAAAAGCTACTAGCCACTTTTCACTCATAGTCGATCTCCGCGGTGGTCGTTTTGTCGTTTCGGTGCACGATCCCCAAAGCACTGATCGTGCCAAATCACGACAGGCTGTATCTACGCCTGTCGTCGGAGCAGGCCGTCAAAGTCGTCCCGCTCAGGCGTGTGAAATAACACACCCGCTGTGTGAAAAGACACAACGCTCTGCACGGCGCGGGTCAGTCCTGCCCGTGATCGATCGCCCTGTGCTCGACGGGCAGGTGCAGCACGAACCGTGCCCCACCATCGGCCGCGGCGAACGCGTGGACGGTGCCTCCGTGACTCTCGATGGCCTGCTTGACGACCGCGAGCCCGAGCCCGGTGCCCTTAATCTTTGTGGTAAAGAAAGGTTTGAAGAGGTTATCCGCGACATCGGCAGCCAACCCACGGCCGTTGTCGATGACCTCGATATCGATCCCGGCGTCGGAATTCGCCGACAGCGTAATGCTGACGATCCCGCCCCGGCCATCCGGGTAGGCCTCCTCACAGGCCTGAGCGGCATTTATCACAACATTCAGGAGGGCCCGCCCGAGCAGGTCAGGGTCGGCCACGATCCGAAAATCGGGCCCGGAGATGCGGAGCTCCACATGCTGATGGTGAGGATTGTCGCGCATAAACATGGCCGCCTGCTCGATGACCTCGCGGGCTCGACAGGGGCGCATGCGGGGTTCGCAGGGCCGGGCGAACGCGAGCAGCCCGGAGAGCACGTCGTTTAGTGATCCGACGCGGGCCACGACCTCTTTTAGGATGCGGACCTCCGCCCCATCCTGCGGGAGACGCTGCGCGATGACCTGGATAGCCCCCGAGATGCCTGCGAGCGGGTTTCGCACCTCGTGAGCGATGACTGCCGCCATCTGGCCAAGCTGAACCATGGTCTCGTGCGCTCGCAGTTGATACTCGACCCTCTTGCGCTCGGTGATGTCGTAGCGGATCGCGATGTACTTCTCGGGCTTTCCGGCCTCATTGAGCAGGGGCACGATGGTCGTATCGACCCAATAGAGCTGACCGTCTTTTCGCCGGTTGCGGATCTCGCCGCGCCAAACCTCACCGTGCGCGATGGTCCGCCAGAGATCCCGAATATAGTCCGTCGAGTGATACCCAGAATTGACGATGCGGTGGTCCTTTCCGAGCAGCTCGTCTTCAGAAAACCCTGAAATCTCGATGAAACGCTGATTGATGTGGAGGATACGCCCGCGCACGTCGGTCACGGCGACGATGGCGCTCACATCCAAGGCATGCTTGTACCACGCGAGCTCCTGCCCCTCTGCGAACCCGTCTACCAATAACCGGTGCGTCATAGCGCTCGCTCTCTTGGGCTGTGGCCGTGGCGTCTCATTGGTCACTTCATTTCAGCAGCAAATAGATTCCGAACCCGAGTTCAAAGCGTCCCGCTTTGACCCACGCGTCGCGCAGCGCGTGCAGCCGTTCACGCACCTCAACGGCGTCCGGGTCGGCCCCGTGCCCGCGAAGCCACTTCTCCGACGCCCACAGACCGAGACCCTCGTAATGATCGAGGTCCGCCCTTGAGGCGGTCGCCGCGTAGATCGGCGTAAAGTCCTCGGTGACCGCGAGAGCGAAGACCTTGTCGTGCGTGGGATAACTCTCGGCGCCCACGCCGAGCACGTCCATGAACGCCTCGTCGGGTTCGTCGTCGGTCCAGATCGTCAGGCCTAATAGGACTTGACCGCCGCTCTTGACGGTGGCCCAGAGTCGCCCGAGGGACATCTCGAGGTCGCCGTAGGGGGGCGGCCCGATGTTGATAATGAGATCAAAGCTCTCATTTTCAAACTCGGCCTCCCAGAACTCGCCCTCGATGAGCTCGACGCGATCGGCGTCGAGGCGGCTGAGGACCTCCGAGCGCATCGTCTGGAAGAAGGTCGCGCCGCTCTCAAACGCGATCCCAGAGCAACCATAGCGCTCGAGAATCCGCACGAAGAGCTCGCCCTTGCCGGCCGAACAATCGAGGACGCGCGAGCTGGGAGTCAGCGCCAAGAGCTCAATGACCGATTCTAGGCGCGCACGGGAGAGCGGACAGAAGAGGTCGTGCTCAGCGTGAAAGATGGTGTCGTACTTGTGCGGATCCATAGAGATGAAACCTACCTCAAGGTGGGAACCTGTCGAGTTTCATGATGTCGCGTCAGAATCGACCGCGATCCCGCCGCCCACCTCGGCCCCTCTTAACTGTGGTAAACCTAGACTCGCCGCCGAAACAGAGGCGCGCAACCGAGGCAGCAGCGCCGCCGCCACGCGCAGACCGTCAAGGGCGCTGGAGACGATCCCACCGGCCATCCCCGCGCCCTCGCCGGCAGGGAATAGCCCAGGAAATCCCGGGGCTTCAAAGGTGGTAGGATCCCGCACGATGCGGACGGGGCTGGATGTCGTGGTCTCGACGCCGATGAGGACGGCCTCTTCAGTGTAGTAGCCCTTCATCTTCTGGTCAAAGCGCAGGACGCCGCGGGCGATGGCGTTGGAGAGGCGCGCGGGGATGATCGTGTGGAGATCCGATGGGGTCAGGCCAGGCCGAAAGCTTGTCTTGTCGGGCAGGGTCCCGACGCGATGGCCGAGGAAGTCCGTCAGGCGCTGCGCGGGGGCTTTATAACCGCCGCCGCCGGCCGCGAAGGCGCTGGCTTCGAGGTGGCGCTGAAAGGCGAGGCCCGCGAGGGGGCCGAGGTGGTCGAGATCGCCGGGCGCCTCAATCCAAAAGTCTTGGGGTTCGACCGTCGCCACGATGGCCGCGTTCGCAAAGGGCGTACCCCGCTTGTGGTTGCTCATCCCGTTGACGTTCAGGTGCCCCGTCTCGGTCGGGGTGGGGATGACGAAGCCGCCGGGGCACATGCAGAACGAATAGATGCCGCGCTCGGCGACGTGCGCTGTTAAGAAGTATTCAGCCGGATCGAGGGCCTCGCTGCCGGCGTGTCGTCCATATTGGATGCTGTCGATGAGCTCCTGGGGGTGCTCGCAGCGGGCGCCCACCGCGAAGGGCTTCCGTTCAAGCCGGACGCCTATCCCGTGGAGCATATGATAGACGTCGCGCGCGGAGTGCCCGGTGGCGAGGATAACCCCCGGACCGATAATGCTCGTCCCCGACGCCAGCTCGACACCCACGACCTCGCCGCCCGCGCCGCGCACGAAGCCGGTCACTCGGCTGTCGTAGCGGACCTCGCAGCCATGCTCGACGAGGAAGGCCTCGAGTCGTTTGTATAGCATGATGATGCGGTTGGTCCCGATGTGGGGGTGGGCGTCGACCATGATCTCGGGGGGCGCACCAAGGGCGACGAAGTCCGCATGGATCCTATCGATCTCAGGGTCGCGCCGGCGCGTGTAGAGCTTGCCGTCCGAGTAGGTCCCGGCGCCGCCCGCCCCAAAACAGAGGTTTGACTCGGGGTTTAAGACGCCATGGGTTCGTAGGTTGACGACCTCCCGGTGGCGAGCCGTCAGCGCCCCTCCCCGGTCGAGCAGGATCGACGGATGACCGTCTTCCAAGAGGCGCAGCGCCGCCCAGAGTCCGGCCGGGCCGGTACCGACGATGATCGGCATCTGGCCCTCGCGGGCCGGGGACAGCGGGCTGCCGACGCGCAAGCGCGGGGTCTCGTCGGGTGCCTCACCGTCCGAGAGGCGCCACGCTTCGACTGTATAGATACGTTTGGGGTTCTTGCCGCGCGAGTCGAGCGAGACCTTGCGGACGCGCGTCGTGACGACCGCGTCGGCGTCGAGGCCCAGGCTCTGGGCGGTGGCCGCGTGGATATCGGCGGGGGTGGCCCCGAGCGGCAGCGCGATATCGCGGACGACGATACTCATGACGAGTCCTCTGGCTTGCGGCGCTTCGCAGGGCGCGCGGCACGTGGAATAGAGCGGCCCTCGCTGAGCTCCAGCTGGCGAGGCTCCGATGTTTTACGAAGGGCCGTCAAGACCTTGCGTGTCAAAGTGGACAGCGCCACCGCGTCGCCAGCGTCCTGGGGCGTCAACCAACGAGCGCCGGTGCCCGACCCCAAGGGATCCGTCGAGAGAGGCCCGCGGCGCGGGGTCAACTCAACAATGTCGAGGTGCAGGCTGCGGTGGGTGAACTGGTGAAAGACCCGCGCCACCACCCGGCCGACCGAAAGTTCTTTCGAGACAATAGCTTGCACGTGGTCGGCGAGGGCGCGGCCTGCCTCTGAGGTGGCCTCGATCGGCTCCGTCGGGTCGTCAGATTCGACGAGGTCGATCATCGGCAGCCCCCACAACCCCGCGAGGAGCCCGGTCTCTGGCCGCTGGGCGAAGAGCACGAGGTTGGAGGCCGCCGCGGGTCTCAGGAGCCCCGCGACGGCATGGACCGTGCGAGGGGCCTTGCGTGGGGTCTTCACTGGAAAGTCAGTCTCGCGGCCGAGGGTATGGGCCGCGCAGTCATCCCGCCAGGGGCACGCGCCGCAGTTGGGTTTAGTTGGTGTACAAATGAGCGCGCCGAGCTCCATGAGGCCCTGGTTATGGGCCGATGGTTCGCTGCCTTGGACGAGCTCGGTCGCGAGGGCCCAGAGGCGCTTCGTCCCGATGGTCCCATCGACAGCCTCTGGGAGCGCGATGAGGCGCGACAAGACGCGCTGGACGTTGCCATCGACGAGGGGCTCGGCGCGCCCGAACGCGATCGAAGCGATAGCCCCCGCGGTGTAGCGCCCGATGCCTGGCACGGCGAGGAGCTGCGGTACGGTGTCGGGGACGATGCCCCCGTGGTCCTTCGTGACGGCGATGGCGCCTGCGTGCAGATAGCGGGCGCGGCGGTAGTATCCGAGGCCAGACCACGCGCTCAGGACGTCGTCGAGGGAGGCCGCCGCGAGGGCCTGGACGTCTGGAAACCGGTCGATAAAGCGCTCAAAATAGGGCTTCACCGTCTCGACTTGCGTCTGCTGCAGCATGATCTCCGACACCCACACGCGGTAGGGCGCGGGCTCATCGCGCCACGGAAGAGACCGTTTTCGAAGGTGAAACCACGCCACTAGGGCGTGACTGAGCCCATCGCGCTGGGCGGATGAGAGCGCCTCGGCCATGGGGGGATCTGAGGGTGCTCTCCGGCTGCTCTGCCGCGGTCTCGTAGTTTTCGGTCCGGTCATACGCGTGGATGCTAGCCATGGTTGCGGCCGGACGAAAGGGAAAGCGTGCCTTTCGTCCGGCCGCGACCAGGGCTAGGGATCGATTCGACTTGGTCGCGAGCGCCCCTCGACGGCTTCAACGTTGACACGAACCTAGGTGGGATAGCAGTCTCACTCCGCCCAAGGCTCAGGAGGCCCTATGAAACTTCGCGCTCTCATCATCGCCGGCCTCGCCGGACTATCCCTCGCCGCCACCGGCTGCGACAAAAAGCCCGCCGAGCCCACGGCGACCGAGCCCGCCGTCGTCACGGCCCCGGCGATCGCGCCCGAGGCGCCCGCCGTCGCGGAGGCCGCTGGAAACGCCGAGAAGACGGTCGACGAGGGCGCCGACCCCCACGCCGGCTGTGGTGCCGCTGAGGCCCACGCCGCTGAGGCCGCTGGCGACTGCGCTGGCGATAAGACCGCCGAGGGTGGCTGCGGCCACGGCGAAGGCGAGGCGGCTGGGGCGATCCCCGTGGCAGCGCCAGGCGAGCCGATGCACGTCGGCGCCGCTTTCACGATCGAGGCCGAGCAAAAACTCGGCGAGGTCCTCGCGGCCGCGACCGAGGGCGAGACGAACGTCCGCATCACCGGCACCATCGCGAAGGTCTGCCAGAAGAAGGGCTGCTGGCTGGTCGTCCGCGACGGCGACATGGAAGCCCGCATCATTATGAAGGATTACGCCTTCGTGGTGCCCAAGGACTCGGCCGGCAAGACCGTCTCCGTCGAAGGATCCTTGAAGGTCAAAGTGTTCTCCGAGGGTCAGGCGAAGCACCTGGCCGAGGACGGCGGCGAGGACCCGAAGGCGGTCGTCGGCGAAAAGAAAGAATTCCTGCTGACCGCCACCGCCATCACGATCGGCGGATAAGGCGGCGTGCGGACTTGTAATATAGTCGCGAGAGGGGGCGTCTTCGTGGGCGCCCTCTTTCTTTTCGGGTGCTCGGGCGACAAGCCAGCGCCGACCGTCGAACCGCATGAGACGACGGATGTCGTGCGGATGGACGAGATCGCGGCGCCTCTGGACGAGACTGGGGCCCCGGACGACGGCATCCCGGCGCCTCAGGATCTCGCAGGCGATGACTCGCCCGAACCCACCGAGATCCAAGAGCCCACAGATTCTTCCGCAGCGATAGACACCGGTAGTGAGGCTGAAGTGACCCTCGGGCCGCCGACCCTCGGCTGCCGTGGGACAAGTCAAGACGGGTGGCTGCCCTTACCAGAGGCTAGCGGCGCCCTGCGCTTCCCCGACGGTGACTCTCTCATCGTCAGCGACAGCGGCAATGATGGCTTCGCCGTGCTGCTTGGGGCCGACGGCGTCATGAAGACGGTCCGATTGCCCCTCGATGGGCCGACCAATGCGCAGACCGGCGCTCACACGGACGACGACCTCGAGGGTCTGGATCTCGGCCTCGGTGGTAAGATCTACGCCCTCACGTCCGCCGGCTGGGTGCGATCTTGGACCCGCGCTGGGATAGCGTTCACGTTGGACGGCGCGTCCTACCCGATCTCCGACGATGAGACCTTCGCCTGCGCCACGCGTGCCGTCAACTGTGGTCCTAATTACGAGGGCTTATGCCTTCGCTCAGGCGCGTCGGCGCCGACCGCCGTGGGCTCCTGCGATGGCTACGCGGCGTCCAAAGCGCGCGGCGAGCTCGTGTGCCTACGATGGGACGACGCCGGGCGCCTAGCAGTCGTCCCAGAAAAGACCATAACTCTGGGATTAGAAGTCGATGTCCTCTCGGATTGCGCGTTTCTGCCGAGGGCCGAGGGCCAAGAGGCCGACGTCATCCTCCTGGCGGGCAACCTCTTTAGCGGTTCGGCGGTTTGGCTTTGGCGCGAGGCCGACGGGACCTTGCTGCCGACCCCCATCGCTGGAGCCGCCAACCAAGAAGCCCTCCTCGACCGCGGCGCGGGAGGTTTTTGGTCCCTCGGGGATCTTCAAAACTTTTCAGAGGAGAGCCCATGGCTTTCTTTCGAATGCGGCTTATTTGCTGCGCCTGTGCCGACTTCCACCCCCTGACGAGGCGATCAAAGGTGCGATCGCATTTGAATAATGGCCCGCTCGGCGCGTCTTGGCCCCTGTAACGCGACCAATTGTAGGCGAGAGCCTTAGGAGAATGAACATGCGCAGCTGGACCAAAATAGTCGGATGGACGCTTGCGGGACTCTTGGCAACAGCCATGGTCGGCCAGTTTGGATCCCCCGCGTTCGCGCAAGACCAGGGCATGGTCGACTCGGTCGACGCCACCGTCTGGGTCGAGGGCCACTACGGCACTGAAGGCGAGTGGATCGAGGGCTTCTGGCGTGAGGCCGCGCTCGACGGCTACTACTGGGTAGACGCGTACATCGAAGACGACGGCAGCACCGTGCCGGCCCACTGGGAGCCGACCGACGTTCAAGACAATCAGACCTGGGAGTGGGGCTGGCGCGAGGACGACGGCCGCTACTACCCCGGCTTTTGGCGCGACTCCGCGATGGACGGTTATGACTGGCAGGCCGGCTACTACGATGACGGCGCCTGGCAGCAGGGCTACTACGCCCCCGTGATGGAGCGCCCCGGCCATGTCTGGGACATCGGCTACGTGAACCCCAACCGCAACTGGGTCGTCGGTCACTGGCGCAACAGCAACCGCTCCGGCTACAACTGGGTGGACGGCTACGTCGCGGACGGCTCTTGGTACGCTGGCTACTGGGCCCCGACCGACACGCGTGACGGCTCCATCTGGGTCCCCGGATACTCGCTTGGCGGCGGGTGGACCGACGGCTACTGGCGTCCTTCCTACCGCAACGGCTACTCTTGGGTTGGTAGCGGATGGCTCGGCGGCCAATGGAACGCCGGCTACTGGTACCACGGCGCGTGGAATGCCCCCTACGGCTACCGCTCGGCCTACTACGCGAACTACAGTTGGTCGCACGGACACAACTACCATTACAGCCACAACCGGGTTCGCCCCATCCGTCGCGCTGTGCGCAACCACTACGCGGCGAGCCAGGCACGTCCGATGCACACCAACCGCCCCCGCCCGATGAACGCGAGCCGCGGCCGGCCGCAGCGCTTCGCCCCGCCTAGCCGCCGTGGCAATAATGGCAATAATGGTGCTGGTGCTCGCGGCAATGCAGGCCGTGGCGACCAGAGCGGACGGCCATCACCGCGCCAAGGCGCCCGGTCCAATGACTCGCGGGGCCAGAACGCTCGTTCCAACGATTCGCGGGGCCAGAACGCACGCCCCGACGCGGCGAACGGTAAGTTCGGCAATAGCCGCGGTGGTCAAGGACACCAGGGCTCCAGCTTCGGGGACCGCGGCGGACGCGACCGCAGCCCAGCCACGCCACGCCGTTTCGACGGCGCGACGCCCCAGAACAACGGCCGAGGCTTCAATGCCCCGTCGGCACGCTCGAAGCCTGACGCTTTCAACAGCAACTCGCCGCGCTCGAACCCGGGTCGCTTCAATAGCCCGACCCCCAACCGTAGCCGCGAAGGGTTCGGCAGCCCGACCCCCGACCGTAGCCGCGGTAGCTACAGCAGCCCGCGCTCGAACCCCAGCCGTTTCAACAACACCAGCCCCCGGGCTACGCCACAGCGCTCGGATTTCGGTCGCTCGTCGTCGCCCAGCCGTTTCGGCTCGAGCTCGAACTCGCGCCCCTCGGCAGCCCCGAGCCGGTCGGATTCGGGCAGCCAAAAGGGTAGCGCCAGCTCTCGGTCCTCGGCGCCATCACGCGGTAGCCGTGGCGGTGGCGGCGGCGGCGGTCGTAGCGGCCGCGGAGGCGGGCGCCGCTAAGCGCTGATTTCCCTGACAAAGCCACGGTCGTCCTCTCGAGGACACCGTGGCCTTATCAATTCCAACGCGTGACCATCCCTTGCGCATGCAACCAAAGGGTTTACACTTGACCCATGCGTTTCCAAAACCCGCCGACCACCGTCCTCACTCTTGAGCAGCTCGCCGACATGCTGCAGATCTCCGCCCCCATGGCCGAGCGCCTTGTCGCCTTTCACGAGCTGCCGCATGTCATCATCGCTGGCAGCCCGCGCTACCTGGGCTCCACGGTGCTGAATTGGCTGGAGACCGCCTCCGCGCCTGGCGGCATTGAGCTCTCGCCCCCCGCGCCCCCAGAACCGAAGGCGCCGCAGCTGCCACCGGTCAGCGTGCATGCCCTGCCGCCCCTTGGACCGAACGAGGTGCCTTGGCTCGACAGCCACCTGATGACGGCGCTCGCCAGCGGCGCGGCCGACCCCTCGCGCAATCTCGATCGCCTAAGGCTCCGCGACGCCCTCCTCGAGCTAAACGGCGAGCTCCTGCCCGTCATGACGCGGCTTTCGGGCGGAAGACTTCATCCCGACCCACACGAACAGACCCGGACCTCGCCCTGGCGGTTGGAGGGGGACGGCGCCCGCCCTATCACCGTGATGAGCATCGCCTGGGGCGCGGGGCCCACCGGGACGCCGCAGTTTCAGGACCGCCCGCGGGTTCAGATCGAGCTGATGGATGGCCTATTGCGCATCGCGCTTGAGCTCGAGGGCCAACGCATCGCGTTAACGCGCGCCGAGGTCGACGCGCTCGAAGCGACCGGCTTCGCCGTCGACTACGAAGACCCAGAGGCCCCCTCTGCGGACGGGATCGCCCGAATCTACAAACTCGAGGCGGCGGGGGTCAGCGCCCAGGCGGTCGCGGCAGCCCTCGGAAAAGACCTAGAGCCGCTTATCAAGATCTGGAACACGATCGCACCCCGAGGCTAAGCCGCTCGCAAGCCGCCTATCTGCGAGGATTAAATAGGGCCACCCTCGAAGCCACTCTCCAGGAGTCAACCGTGACGGGAGAGTCCATCGTGACAACGCATTTTCAGCGGTTGGTGATCGCGCACGCGTGGGACGGCCGACCTCTACCGCAGGCCGAGCACGTGTCCGTTACGATCTCGCTCCAGGGTGTCGGGAATCGACCCGCGCCTGACGGGCAGATGGTCGTCTCGATCGACGCACCCTTCTTCCACGATCCGGCGCCCCCAGCGACGACTGGAGACCCGCGCAGCTACGATGAACTCTGGAACTATGAGGTCGTCGAGCTCTTCGTCGGTCCGCGCGGCGATGCACCAGGCGCCTTTCCTTACCTCGAGCTTGAATTCGGACCGCATGGCCACGCCTTGGGTCTTGTCTTCAGCGCGTATCGTCAAAAAATTCGACAGGTCTCCGTGCCGGGCCACGCTGCGCTGCGCGCCGACCGCTGGCGGGCACAGGCGATCATCGCGGGCGAGCTTTTGCCGCCGCCGCCGTGGACCCTCAACGCATACTGCATCCATGGAGCCCCTAGCGCGCGTCAGTATGGCGCCGCTTTTCCGCCGGGCTGCTCGATGGCCCCGGACTTTCACGACCGGGGGTCTTGGCGTGAGAGCGAGCTCTCATGGCCCGTGGACTAAAAACGCCCCGGCATGAATGACCGTTCAGTGCGGGTTGTTACACTCACAGGCTGCCCGCCGCAGTCGGCGTTTGTTGCCGGACATGCCTGCGAAGGCTATGACCGCCCCCTCCTCCGAACCACGGACAAGATTACGCATGGAAATGGTCCAAGTTTTTGCCAGCGCATCGGCGCTGCGCCGCCGCACGACACTCGCATTGGTGGTGTCTGCCTGCGCCACGCTACTTTCGACAGCAACGACACGCGCGGAGGGGAATGGCCACGGCAACGCGGCCAATGAGGCCTCGTCACACGACCTCGGCTGGCTCTGCATTCCGGTCGCGGACATCCGCATCTCGCAGATCTCGGCGTTCAATCGAGACGCCCGGATGCTCTCAGTCAACGTCCCGAAGGCACGCTTTTACATCGAGCCGACCGGCTCAAACGGTGCTGGACGGGTCTGCGTGCCGACCGTCGTCCGCGCCGGCTCGGGCGGCATCCCCGACGAGACGCTGATCTTCGAGCGGACCCTTCACGTCGGCAATGTGGCCCGAAGCTCTCAAGCCGAGCTTGTGATTACGCCGGAAGACCCTGCTCTGGACGAGGTCACGCTCGATATCGTCGGGCTGGCCGACCAATGGACCGAGCGCGAGGGCGTCGCCACCTTCAGCGTGATTACGCCGGTAAATTTTCCGCCCCGCACGACCCGGACTTTCCTCGGCCAAGGTGACGGCCCCCCGCCGTCGCGGGTCTTCGCGGCGATCGCGACCGCCCTGCGCTTTAATGAGGTGTGCGCCCCCGTCGAGCTCACAGGGCCGGTCATCACGAGCTTTGGTGCCTGGGACCCACAATCAGAGCGGGTCGTCGCCCGTGGTGTCGAACCCCTCCGGCTCGAGGCCGGCACGAAGCTGTCGCGCTGTGACGGGCTCGCCCTCGACACGCTGATGGTGGCCATCGCGCTGCCTGCCGACGATGACGACGATCCCTATGCGTTCTCGTGGTTCTTGATGCCCCGCGAGGCGGCCTTCAAGAGCGCCGAGCCCCCCCGCCCCGGGGTAGAGCGCCCAGCGACACGCTACGAGGCGACACGCCCGCTTGGCGGCTACCACGTGTGTCGCCAGCCCAGCTGGACCTCGGTTATCCTCGAGGAGGCGCCCCTTATCGGCGCCTTCGAGTTCGATGGAGGCCAGTGGCGGGCCCTTACGAAGGCGACCACCTTTGCGCCCCAACTCGATCGCGGCACGGCGGTCACGCTCTTGGACGAGCGCGATGGCTGGGCCCTGGTCCGGGCGAACGTGGCCGGCGCCGCGCGGCTCGTCGCGATCCCTTCGAAGTATGTGGCGCTGCCATCGGGCCCCGCGAAAGAAGCAACGGAGCTCGGCGAAGGTTTGTGCTCCGACAAAAGCGGGGTCTGGCGGGCGACCTCCCACTCCACGCAGGCCTTCCGCGTGTCCCAGGACAGCCCTGGCGCCGAGCTCGCGGGCCTCTGGCTCGAGATCCCCTCGGGGAGCTACCTCCTTCAGATTTGTCAGGACGCGGACACCCTTCAGACGGCCAGAAAGCCGAATGAGATCGCATGCAAGCCGATTATCGTTGGCGGCGCCCAGGGCGGCCCGGGCGATCGTTTTGTCCTCGTGCGCTATGCCGGTAGCTTCCTCGCGGTCAGGGAAAACGAGCTCCGAGACACCACGACCGGGACCTTTACGCTGCGCCGCGAGCGTCGCTGGTATTGGCTGTCGGAGCTAGACCCGTCGACGCTCGGCCGCAGCCCCTGGGTCTTTGGCATCGGACCCGGCGCGCGCCTGTCCTTCGTGGACCAGGACGCGTTCGGCTGGAATTTGCGGGCGCGGGTGCAGCGACTGACCGAGGATTCGCTCGGGTTTGAGGGCGGCTTCGGCGTCGGCGGCGACGGCACGGGTGTCTTCATCGAGTTGGTCGGCGGCGTTCAAGCCCTCGTCCACCGCTTTGAAGACGTCCCGATTGAGCTGCGCGTGGGCGTCCTCGGTAAACTCGATCTGCGGGCCTCGGACGCCGGAGGACTCGGCTTTGACGTCATCGGCAAGGCCCAGTTCCGCTGGGTCAACGACGTCGTGCCAGTGAGCCTCGATATCGGCCTCAACATCGGATATGGCGGCACCTTTGGTACAGGGGGCAGAGGCGCGTTCGCGTTCGGGATGCCAATTGGACTTTCGGTCGAACTCGTTGATTTTTGATAACGCTTCTTGAAATAACGTGACGGCGTTTTTTCACTTCAGTACTCTGACCCTGTGATCTCGATCCGTGACTAGGTCAGCCCCACCACAATACGAGGCCCACGGCCCTGAGGCCCGCAGCCGAACTCGATTCTATCGTCCGGGTCGCGACACACGGAGTAACATGAGCGATACCTCGGAAAACGGCTTAGGCCCCCTCCAAACCTGCGAACAGGTGAGCCCTTCCGTACCCGCGCTCGTGATAGTCAGCCGCAGCCAGGCCGAGGAAAAGGCGGTCATTCGCCACGCCGAGAGCGTCCGCGCTCAAAACCCCGATCTATTCGCGTCAGGGCTTTTGGTGCTGCGGGTCGGGGACGACGATTGCAGCTTGGTGTGGATGGGGGATCTCGCCTCACGCCTGCTGGGCGTTGACCCGACGAACGCACGTGGGATGCAGATGACTACCCTCGATCCGTCCCTGACGCGGCATGGCTGGCAGGAACGCTACGAAGCCGCGGCGACCGAGGCGATCGTCTACCGCACCCATTTCGGGCGGGACCAAAGCCGCCCACGGTCATATGAAGTTCGCCTTGAGCGGGTCTCGCCCGACGTCACGGCGGAGAACTTTCTTATCGCGTTCGTCTCCGACCACGAGCGCACCGTCGAGATTGAACGCACCTGGGAGGCCTCCACGCGCCGCTGGGAGCTCATCGCCGGCGCGGCACGCGATGGCCTGTGGAGTTGGGACGTCAACCGCGACGAGATGATGTTCTCCTCGCGGTGGTGCGCGCTCATTGGCCTGCCCGAGATGGCGGTGCGCGCGCGGTCCGAGGCGTGGTTTGGTCGCGTGCACCCAAGCGACGTCGAATCTCTGAGAGAGGCCATCGACGAACACTTGATCGGCCTCACGCCGGTCCTCTTGCACGAACACCGAATGGAGCACGAGAACGGGACATGGCGCTGGTGTGTCGTGCGCGCCGCGGCCGATTTCGATGCGCATGGCCAGGTGACCATCTTGGCTGGCTCGACGAGCGACGTGACCCACCGAAAGAACGCGGAGGAGCGGCTGCGCTATGAGGCATTTCACGACTCTCTCACCGGCCTCGCAAACCGGGCGTGGCTGATTCATCAGCTCCAAGAGGCGCTCGCCGGTGCGCACGAAGGGACCCCCTTTGCGGTCCTCGTGCTCGGCCTCGACGGCTTCAAGCTCGTCAACGACAGCTTTGGTCCGTCAATCGGGGACATGCTGCTCCGCTCGGTCGCGACACGCCTCCTGCGAAACGTCCGGGCCGCCGACACGGTCGCACGCTTGGCTGGCGACGAGTTCTTGGTCTTGCTTGACGACGTCGCGGAACACGCCGACGCCGTCATCGTCGCCGAACGCATCCAACAAGACCTCACGCGATCCTTTGACCTCCGAGGGTATTCAGTCTTCACGTCGGCCTCGATGGGCATGGTCGTGCAGACCGGCACCTACTTAGAGCCCGAGGAGCTCCTGCGAGACGCCAACATCGCGCTCGTACGCGCCAAAAGCCTCGGCCGCGGAAAGAGGCGGGTCTTCGATGCCAGCATGCGCCACGAGACGGTGCGCCGCCTCATGCTGGAGACCGACCTCCGTCGGGCCCTCGAGCGCAGCGAGCTGGCCCTGCATTTTCAACCGATCGTCCGGCTGAGCGACGGCGGCCTCTTGGGCCTTGAGGCGCTGGCCCGTTGGACCCACACCAAGAACGGGCCTATCTCGCCCGCCGAGTTTATCCCGTTGGCCGAGGATTCGGGCCTGATTCTTAGTATCGGCAAGTGGGCGCTGCTCTCGGCATGCGAAGAGGCGATGACCTGGCCGCCGCTCCCGGACGGCGTGCGCCCTTGGGTCGCCGTCAACGTCAGCGGGCGCCAGCTGATGCAACCGGGATTCTGCGAAGAAGTCCTTGATATCATTAGGCTTACTGGCATTTCCCCCGATCGGCTCCACCTCGAGATCACCGAGAGCGTGCTGATGGAAAACATCGAGTTCGCGAAGGAGATCCTGGGCGATCTCCGAAAACTCGGTGTCATGCTGGCCATCGACGATTTTGGGACAGGCTATTCCTCTCTGGCGGCCCTTCGGCGCTTCCCGATCCAGACCCTGAAGATCGATCGCGCCTTCCTCGCCAAGGACTCAAACCGGCACGAGAGCTGGGCCATCGTCGAGGCGATCACGCGCTTGGCCCGCGTGCTCGGCAAGGAGATCGTGATCGAGGGGGTCGAAGACGACGAGGACGCCCGCCGGTTGCGAGAGCTGGGTTGCTACGCCGCGCAAGGCTATCTGTTCGCGCGACCGATGCCGTACGAACAGCTGGTTTCCATCATGAGTATCAGCGGGTTAGCGCGACTCGCGCAGCGCGCCGGGCCAGAACGGATGCCATACGACCGATAGCCCGGACGAGATTCGGATAGATCCAGCGCCGAGGTCTCGGGCTTGGCTACTCGTCGACGAGGACGTGTCCACCCCTAGGCCATGCGCTTCGAGGCAGATACCCGTCTTCGACCGAGCGCGCGAGGTCGAATCTAAGGCCCCATGCGCGCCGAAGCTCGGTCGCGGCCGCGACGAGACGAGTGGAGGCGAGCCTCTCGACCTCAGGGAAGGCCAGGACGACCCGGCTGTTGCTGCCTTGAGATGCGATCACGTGTGTCTCGGCGAAGACGGCCTCGTAGGTCACGAGCATGCTCGGAAAGAGGGGGCTGACCGCCTCGCCCCAGAGGTTTGCGACGACGAGCCCGCCGGGGGCCAGCCGAGCACGGACCGCCGCGAGAAACTGCTGCGTCGCGAGGGCGTAGGGGATGTTGTCGATACCGTAGGCGTCAAGGACGATGACGTCCCAAGTCTCGAGGGTGTTCTCGACGAAGGCCCGCCCGTCACCGACATGGATGCGCAGATCCCCGTCTGGACTGAACCCCATAAATTCCGTGGCGAAATCGACGACCACCGGATCGAGCTCGACGACGTCCATCTCGGCCGCCGGCAGATGCCGCCGCACGAAGGCCGGAAAGGTCCCGCCACCAAGACCGATAAAGAGGACACGACTGGCGCCCGGACGCAGCGCGAAGGCGTTGGTGAGCTGTTTGATATACGCGAACTCGATATGATCGGGGTCGCCGAGCTTCACCGCGCTCTGGTCCACGCCATGCCGCTCAAAGCGAAGCCGCCGAAACCCGTGCGCATCCTCGACGACATACACCGTGTTGAAAGGACTCTGCCGCTCGGCGATCACCGTCTCCCCTCCCGCGGTCCGGCAGCCAACGCTCGCGGACAGGCACCACAAGACCCAGATGCCGACGAAGCCCTTGACCACGCTCTTCATGGGGATAAGGTTAACTGCCGTTCGCAAATAGTGCCACCCTAATGGTATCCCTCGCGACGACCTTTCCGCGGGCCGAGGACCGATTGAACCAGCCATCTATTTTGAGCACCAATCAAATCCGGAACCGACGACGTCTGCTCAACGTGCTTTTTGCGCTGTTCGCTTCGTTATTTGCGTCATTGTTTGCCGATATCGAGACGTCGCGCGCAGCGTCACCAACGGGCGCCGTCACGCCACCGCGACCGATCTCGATTGGAGAGGTCGTGCTGCCGGACGACGTCGCGGCCATTGATGGTGACATCGCGCTGTCGCTGACGATCGGTGTCGACGGGACCGTGACCGCGGTCACGCTTGAGCGCGGGATCGGCGAGCCATACGACAGCCTCGCCTTGGCTGCGGCGCGCGCCTTTACATTTGAACCAGCCGCCGTCGACGGTAAACTCGTGGCCGTGCGCGTGCCCTTCACCTATTCGTTTCGAAGGCCACAGCGCCGGGGCCGAAGCCCGGAGGCGCGCTTTGACCGCCTCACCCTCGAGCCCGCGCCGGGCTACGTCTACGCAGGCGAGCTGCTCGAAAAGGGCAGCCGCACTCCCCAAGCGGGTGTGCCGGTCCTCGTGAAAGACACACGCAGCGAGCGGGTTTGGGAGGTCCTGACCGACGCCGACGGCCGCTTTGTGATCTACGGCCTGCCCAAGGGAAAATTGAAACTCGATGTATTCACGGGCGGTTTCGAACCGCTTGAGCGCGACATCACGGTCACGACCACGGACGCGACGATCGCGACCGAGAACGCCGAATCCTACTACCTCGCGCCCGGTGGCCTCAGCGCCTACCGGACCGTCGTCCGCGAGAACCGACCGCCGCAGGCCGCGACGGTGATCGAGCTCACGGCGGACGAGCTCACGAAGGTCGCGGGCACCCTCGGCGACCCGACCCGCGTGGTCGCGTCGCTGCCTGGCGTGTCGCGATCCCCCTTTGGTCTCGGCTACTTCGTCGTGCGTGGCGCGCAGCTCGACAACACGGGCTTCTTTATCGACGGGCACCCGGCGGTCTTCCTCTACCACTTGCTCGGCGGACCGGGCGTCATCCACCCGCAACTTGTGGGTCGCCTGTCGTTCTACCCGGGCGGCTATCCGGCGCAGTATGGCCGCGTCGCGTCGGCCGCCATCGCGGTCGAGACAAAGGACCCGCCGAGGGACAGGTGGCACCTCGACCTTGAGATGGACATCTTCAAGGCCGGCATCCTCTTCAGCGTACCCTTCGACGACGGCGACGGCATCGTCAGCGTCGCGCTGCGCCGGAGTTACTTTGAACTCATCCTTCCTGCGATCACCAATGACATCAGCGTCAACTACACAGACTACCAGTTTCGGGTGGCCTACAAGCTAAGCGACCGTGTCAACGCGCGCTTTATCTCCATGGGCGCGGTGGACAACGTCTCCATCCGCGACGTCGGCACGTCGGATGGCGCAGGGACAAGCTCGACCTCGCTGGGGCTTGGGTTTCACCGTCTCAACATGGCCTTCGACATCCAGCTCGCGAAGAATGTGACCCTCCTGGAGAGCGCGTTCTTTGAATACGATTTTATCGCCAATCGACGCGTGGCCGACGGTGACACCCCCATCGATATCGATACGACGGCCTCTGTGGCGCAGCTGCTGTCTATCGCGAAATGGCAGGCGTCGAAAGAGTACCGACTTGAGGGTGGCCTCGACCTCCTCTACTTTAAGGCCAACGCCGCCCTCAACATCCCCGCCGCGCCGCCCCTTGGAGACCCACGCGCGCCGGTCTTTGACCCGGTCGTGGTGTCGGCAAATCTAGACGCGCCGTATGTCTCGATCGCGCCGTTCATCTCCGCCGACCTCGAGGTCGCACCCGGCCTGCGCCTGTTGCCGGGCGTCCGCCTAAGCGTGGATAATTATGGGGGCAACTGGAAAGTCTACGCGGATCCGAAGATGGCGGTGCGTTGGAAGCTTCACGAGGACTGGACCCTCAAGACGATGGCCGCGATCGCCCACCAGCCGCCACAGATCTTTCAGGTCGCCCCGCCCTTTGGCAATCCCAACCTGCCGTCGGTGCGTGGCTCCCAAGCGAGCTTTGGCGCCGAGTGGGTCCCACACCCAAGCTGGTTCGTCAGCGTCGAAGGATTCTACAATTATCTCAATAACATCGTCCGGCCCAGTAGCCAGCTCGCGTCCGACGACGGCGAGTTCGGCCGGCAGTTCTGGGCCGCCGACGTTGAGGGGCGCGCCTTCGGCGCCGAGGTCCTTATCCGTAAGGAGTTTGGTGGCTGGGCTTATGGCTGGCTCAGCTATACGGTCATGCGCTCCGAGCGAAACCGGCCCCCCGATGGCTGGGGTCTCTACGAGCTAGACCAGACCCACATCCTCAACCTCGCGTGGACCTTCCGGCTGGGTAATCAGTGGTCCCTCAGCACCCGCTTCCAGCTAACCAGCGGCAACCCCTATTACCCCGTAACCGGCGCGGTCTATAACGCCGACACCGACGCGCACGTCCCGACCTACGCCTCACGCGAGAGCCGCCTCCCGGCCTTTCACCGCCTCGATCTGCGTCTCGACAAGACGTTCCGGTACGAGACCTGGATGCTCGAGATCTTCTTGGACATTCAGAACGTGTACAACGCGTCTAACCCTGAATCACCGCGATACTCATACGATTATCGGACTCGAACCTCAGGCATCTCGCTCCCGATTCTCCCCTCGCTCGGCTTCCGGATGGTGTTCTGATGAAGCGCTCTCAACACGCACCAACGCATCGTCTCGTGGTCCTCGTGGCGACCGTAGTTGCCGCGTTCGGTGGCGGATGTCTTGACGACCTCCCCTCACCCACCCTCGTCGACGACCTCCGTGTCCTCGCCGTGCGGGCCGAGCCACCCGAGGTTGGGCCAGGCACGACGGTCGCCCTGGATGCGCTGGTGGTCGATCCCGCGGGCCGGGAGATCACTTACGCTTGGTATGCGTGCCTAATCGCTGACCGAGGCCAAGGCTTCTTCGGAGGTGGCGGTCAGACCAACACCAGCGGCGGCAACGGCACGCCCCTCGATAACGACGACGACGGCAGCTCGTGCAAGCTGAAATACGAGCGGGGACGCGACTACGCGGTCTCCCTCGGCAACGCCCCGACCGCAAGCTACCTCGTCCCTGAGGGCCTGCTCGACGACGATGAGGCGCTGGCGGTGGCCTTCGGGTTCCCGGCCGATCTAGAGATCCCGGCGCTAATTCGCGCGGGCTTCCTCGGGATCGCGGGGCTCAACATGACCGTTCAGCTGGTGGTCAGCGTAGACGGCAGGACCATCGAGACCACAAAAGCGATCAACGTCTCGCTCGAGAGCCCCCTGCCCGACAACGCCCGCAATACGAACCCAGACGAGGTAGTGTTGGCGCTGACGCTGAAAGAGAGTGACGCTGATGCCGTGCCGACGACCGGGACCCCGCACCGGGAAGGCGCGTGTTTCACAGCGCCGGTCACCGATCTGACGGCAGACACGGCTTACCGCCTGTCTCCATTGAATTTTCCGACCGACCCGATCCCCTACGTGGTCCTTCTGGCCGGCAGCACGACCGACGAACCCTTCGCGATCCAGAACACCGAAGAATCATGGTTTTATTCATTTTTCTCGACATCGGGGAAGCTGTCGAAGACGATCTCGAAGCAGCCCGGGCAGCCGGAGAACACTTGGACCTTCGCCGCTGATGAAAAAGGCGACGGGGACTTTTGGATGGTGGTGCGCGATGGTCGTGGCGGGGTCAACTGGTGCCACGAGCGGGTCACGATCCCTTAGAGCGAGCCCGGACGACCGCGTCGTCGCCAGAGTCGAGAGCCCCCGTCAACCCTTGAAGAGGCACGCATGATTGAGACGTTGGTGGTGACCGATCGCGCGATGACGCGCCACGATGCTGGCGCCGGACACCCCGAACACGCGGGCCGCTTGACGCAGATCATCGATCGACTCGAACGAGACAGAGTCCCGGGCATCGTCCTAAGAAGCCCGCGCCTCGCCACTGAAGCTGAACTCGCGCGGGTGCATCATCCTATTTATACCAAGCATATCCTCGGGCTCCGCGGGGCCGCGCGCGTGAGCCTCGACCCAGACACGCACCTGTCAACGGGTAGCGTGGAAGCAGCATTGATGGCTGCCGGCGCCGCGATCGAGGCGGCCGACGCGGTGATTCGTGGGACAAGCCGGAACGCGTTCGCGCTGGTGCGCCCACCGGGTCACCACGCCGAGCCGGGGCGCGCGATGGGGTTCTGTGTGTTCAATAACCTCGCGATCGCGGTCGCGCATGCCCGGCAGATGCTCGGAATTCAAAAGGTCTTGATTATCGACTGGGACGTCCACTGTGGCAATGGGACCCAGGTCGCCTTCGCCGAGGACCCCAACGTCGTCGTCTTCGATGCTCACCGTGCTCCTTTCTATCCCTTTACCGGGGACTTTCAGGACATCGGCCGGGGCGCAGGGTCTGGGCGAACCTGGAATGTGCCGATGCCCGCCGGCCTCGGGGACGGGGACTTCTTTCGCCTCTTCGAGGAGGTCCTCCTGCCGGCGGTCGACTGTTTTAAACCGGAATTCGTGATGGTTTCAGCTGGTTTTGATGCGCATCGGGATGACCCTGTGGGCGATCAAGAGGTCTCGGACGATGGCTTCGCCGCGCTCGCTGGCATCGCGAAAGCTATCGCCGATCGCTACGCCTCGGGACGCCTGGCGATGGTCCTTGAGGGGGGCTACGACGTGGCTGCCGTCGAGCGCAGCGTCATGGCCTGCCTCGCCGTCATGGGCGGCAGCACCCCGCCGACGCCGCGCCAACTCAGCCAAGCGGGTGATAAGATACTGCGGCAAGCGGCGGCGGTCGCCCGGCGCCGCTGGCGGACTGACTAAGCGCGCATCGCGCCAAGGAACTCCAACTGGAGGTCCAACTGACGCACCACCTGGGGGCGCGCCTGGAGCGCGTGACAGACGTGAGCCCGCCCGCCGTCAAAGCAGGCACAGGTGCGCACGGTCAGGTTCGCGGCCGCGGCCAACTCGGTGAGTCGACGGAGGCGGGGCTGGCGCGCCTGCAGTGGGAGCGCGCGGACGATATCAGAGGACGGCACGTGCGAGAGAGGACCGCGGCGCGAACCGCGGGACGCGCGAAACCAGGGCTCTTCCACGCCGCGGCTGAGCCATCCGAGCACCATCCGGCCCGCGCTGGGCGCGATCTCTTTTTCGACTTGGGACACCAGCTCAGGGGATCCTGCGAGGAAACGTGGGACAACGGTGCGAGCTCCGGCCCGGGCGATCGCCCGCAGGAGCGCTTTCCATGCGACCTCGTTGTCGTTGACGAAGGGGATGATAGGGCCGACCTCGACCTCGATGTGCGCGCCCGTCTTGACGAGGGCGGCAACCAGCTCAAGTCGGTCGGCGCGGGTCGGCAAGCCATCCTCCCAGCGGCGTTCCTCGTCGGGCGGACCACCGAAGATGCCGATCCGCACCGATATTAGGCTAGGGAAACGTCTCGCCAGCGCTAAGAGTTGCTCGCCGCCCGCGAGGCCAACGCGCGTCGTGAGCGCCACGGCGGTACCGCCCGCGAGGATATCCGCCAAGATCATGTAGGCCGCGTCGCGCGCCGCGAGATCATCGCCCACGAGCGCGTCCTCGCGGGGACTGAACACGACGCCACCGGCCTGCGAGAGCCGGCGCGCGCGGCGCCAGGCCGCGACGACGTCGGTCCGGCCGGGCCTCTCTAGTCCGTTCTGATAGCGGACCAAGGGCGGCAACGCGCCATCGATAGCGCGCCACGGGCACCACACGGCGCCTTGAATGCCGCCCTTCCCGATCTGAAGACTCCAACGCGATTCGGCACACCCCGACCTGCGCCCCACGACGATTGAACGACGCGGATGGGCGTGAGGTGTTGCGTTCGTGGTGATTGAGCGATTCATACTGAACAAGAGTACAGCCCTGAACATCACAGATCAAGCCTTGGATCTCTGTTTTCGGCGCTGGCCGACGTGAACCGATGTTTTCCGAGTAATACAAAGATCTTATGGGAGAAGTCGCCGGTACGAATGACAGGGATCCCCAAAGGTGCTTTGAATATGCGGCTGCGCGCTGCGTCCCCAAACATGCAGTCGCTCTGGCCCTAAGGAGTCTTTCCATGAAAATGCCCATCACCAACTTCGTCATCTTGGCGCTGTCCCTATCGCTCGTGGGCGTTGCCACGGCACGCGCCGACTCCCGAGATAACGACGAGGCAGAGGTCACGAACACGTCCGTGATGAACAACCGACGGCCCCAGGTCTACCGCCCCGCCCCTCGTGTTCGCCCTGTGCGGGTGCGCCGGGTGCCGGCCCGCGTCTACGCCCGCCCGGTCTACACACCGATGCCGCGCGCGGCGATCGAGCCCTTCTACTCTCCGAGCATGTACCTCGGGATCGGCATTCAGAGCACCACGGTGTTGGGCGCCGACAACTCGCAGATCACGGCTGGACTCAACAGTGGGGCCGGCTTCGAGCTGAGCGCTGGTTGGCGCCTCAGCCATGATCTGTCCCTCGACGTGTCCGCCGCGTTCAGCTTTCATGACTCCGATTCGGCAGATCCCGGCGCGATGCTGGGCCACGTTGGGCTGGATATTCGCTACTTCCTCGGGGACTGGACTCGGGCCCTGCAGCCCTACATTCAGGTCGGCATCGGCGGCTACTTCCTGGCCCGAGACAACTGGAACTTCGACACCCTCGGCGGGATCGGTTTTCAACTGGGTGGTGGCTTCGACTTCTACGTGTCGCGCTCGGTGTCGCTGGGCGCCAAAGCCCTCTATCGCGGCGCGTACCTCGATAACTCGGGTAGCACCTGGGACGGATTCGCGACCGAGTCGATGTGGCTGTCTGCGTTCACGTTCGGCGGCGACATCAAGTTCCACTTCTAGTGCAGGGCTAGATCGGCTGGCCTTGAGGCCAGCGACCAGTCGCGACGAACCGTACCGAGGGCATGACCCGATGGTGCGGCTCGCGCTATTTATGGTCCGGGCGCCGGGCGCCAAGCGCTCTGGCGACAAACTGGCCGGAAACCGGCCGAGGTGATAGGCATTGGCCCTATGGGAATCGCGCTCGATCTGCTTGCTGTGCTCACCGTCGCCGCCGCAATCGCGCGCGGTTGGAAGCGTGGGTTTATTTTTCAGGCGGCGCAGCTCTCGATGCTGCTCGTCGTCTATTTCATCGCGCGGGCCATCGCCAACGGGCTCGATCGCACTATCGCGTCGGCCGTCGGAATTTCGCCGATTACGGCGGGCGCCATCGCGTTTCTCGGCGGCTTTATCGTCCTGGCGATCGTCGGCACCTTCGTCATCGGGATCATGCTCCGCGAGCTGGGCACGAGTGATGGCGCTTTTAGCCAGATGAATCGCTTCGCCGGGACCGCCCTTGGCGGCTCGAAAGGCCTGCTCGTGTCGTACGCCATCATCGCGGGGCTTATTCAATTGGGGCGCAGCACCGACTTTCGGATCCCGTGGCAGTCGAGCATCGCCGGGCGCTGGGTCGCAGAGCACAACATCCTGGATCGCGGCGAGGTGGGCGCGCTGGCCAAGCTCGTGTGGCTGGTCTCGACCCGTGATCTGCCGGTTTTGATGGATGATCCACGCTTTCAGCTGTTGATGAACCACCCCACCGCCGCGGTCTTCACATCGCCCGAGCTCTTGGCCTCGGTCGGCAGCAACGACTGGGTCACGTTGATGGCGAACGAGAAGCTGTGGGTCTTCCTGCAGGACCCGGAGGTCCAAGCGGTCCTCGCGACCTTCACCTGGGGTGACATCGACAGCACCGCCAAAAAAGTAGAGAGCCCAAAGGACGATCGTTAGTCTGACGCCGCGCCAAACGGTGGGGATCGTCATACGGACCGTAGCCCTTCAACACGGGCGAGGACGACCACGTCGACCTCGCGCGCGCCAGCCTCGAGGAGGGCCTGCGCGCACGCGCTGACAGTCGCGCCGGTGGTCATCACGTCATCGACCAGCCAGACCCGCCGACCGGCGACTAGCCCGGCCTCGGCGACAAAGGACCCACGCGCACGGGAGAGGCGCTTGGTGCGCGCAGCATCCTTTGACGAGCTCGCGCGATCAGCGGACGTACAGACGCGAATCGCGCCGCAGGCCAAAGGCACCCGGCGGCCCTCAGTCGCCCGCAGCTGCCGCTGGATTCCCTCGGCCAGCATCGCCGCTGGATTGAAACCGCGGCGCGCGAGCTGGACCCTCGTCGTCGGCACCGGGACGATAAGATCGGTTCCCGCCCCGAGGTCGCCGGGGCTGCTTGATAGCCCCGTCAGAAGTAGGTCCGTCAGCGGCCGCGAGAGGTGAAATGCGGGGCGGTTCTTCCAGGCGATGATCGCGTCGCGTAGCGCCCCACCATAACGCCACGCACCGACGGCGCGGCGATACGGTGGGGGCGCCCCCACACAGACGCGACAGAGCCAACCAGGGCGATGGCGCTGCCCATCCATGGTGACGGCACCGCAGCGCTCGCAACCGCCCAGCGTGGCCGCCTCCAGGGTCTCGCGGCAGTCTCCGCACAAGGCGCCGAGAGGATCTGGCGCGTGCCCGTGAAAGAGAGGCCGTCGGCAGGCCGCACAGGTACGTGGGCTCAGCCCCTCGCCGATGTGCTGCAGCGCCCTCCCGAGGGAGAACCGGCTTCGATGAATGGTCACCAAGGAGCGGTCGCCGAGGCCCGAAGTGAACGAGATAGGAGTATCGACAGAGGTTTGTGTTTGCATGCCGACGATACAAAGCAAGGCGCATGCCAACACTAACCATCTGTCTTTACTGTCATTTCTTTCGTCGCAGCTGTGTCATGACACAGAGAGCCGGACACGATGACACACAGTGACACATCCCAACGGGGTCACGACCCTACTTGTGGTAGGGCCCACCCTCGCGAATTGTGAAGGCACGATAGAGTTGCTCCCAAAGGACCACGCGCGCGAGATCATGGGGCAGCGTGAGGGGTCCGAAGGACCAGCGCACATGCGCCGTGGGTAGCCACGCAGGATCGAGGCCCGACGCGCTGCCGAGGACAAAGACCAAGGCTGGCGGAGACTCCAACAGCCAGGTCCCCAGATGGTCCGCCAACGCCTCGCTCGCGAGGGGGCGCCCCGTGCGGTCCAGCGCCACGATGATGTCCCGGGTACCGCAGACCGCGCGAACACGATCCGCCTCCTCAGCGAGCGCCAAGGCGGTGTCATCACGACGCGAGGCCTTTACATAGACCTCTTCGGCCCGACAACGCTTGCGCACTCGGTCGAGATAGTCCCGGGCCGCAAGATCCAGGGGACCGCGACCCGAGCTACCGGGATGAACTAGCTTGATCTGCAACTAAAAACACCACGCGGGCGGCCCTCGATCAATCGATCTCGAGACGCGGCGCGTCCGACCAGAGGCGCTCCAAGGCGTAGAAGTCACGGACGGGCTCGTAGAAGATGTGCACGACGACGGAGCCGTAGTCGCCGCAGATCCATTGGCCTGCGTCAACGCCCTCGACGGACAGCGGCTTGATGCCGGCCTTGAGGGTCTCGTCTTTGAGCGCGTCGTAGATCGCCCTGACGTGGCGGTCCGAGCGCCCGGTACACACGACAAACCAGTCAGTATACTGAACTAACTCAAGGACTCGCATCACGCGGATGTCCACCGCTTTGGCGTCCGCGCAGATCGACACGATCGTGCGGGCGAGAGCTTCAGATTCGATGAGATCTTGCGCAGCGGCGTCCAAGGTCGGGGGAGTGATAGCTGAGGGGGATTCGTTCAACTCGGAATATCTCCTGATGGGATCGACGACTCGAAGGTGGAGGCGGGCGCCAGCATGCTGAACGCCCGGCGATGATGCAAGCTTAGGCTCGCACCTGACCATCTCCGAAAATGATGAATTTGCGCGAGGTCAGTTCCTGAAGGCCCATTGGACCAAAAGCGTGCAGACGGGAAGTGCTGATTCCGATCTCGGCGCCGAGCCCGAGCTCGAAGCCATCATTAAAGCGCGTGCTGGCGTTCACGATCACGCAGCTGGAGTCGACCTCCCGGACGAAACGATTCGCGGTCGCATAGTCGGTGGTGACGATCGCCTCGGTGTGCTGCGAGCCGTAGCGGCGGATGTGTGCCATGGCGTCCTCGATCGAGTCCACGATCTTCACGGTCGCGATGAGGGCGACAAACTCGGTCCCCCAATCGTCATCAGTCGCGGCGATGGTCCCGGGCACGAGCGCGCGCACGCGGGCATCGGCACGGACCTCCACGCCAGCGTCGACGAGGCGCTTGATGATCGGGACGAGGACGCGCGGAGCCGCGTCGCGGTGCACGAGCAGGGTCTCCATCGCGTTGCAGACGCCTGGGCGCTGAACCTTGGCGTTAAAGACGATGTCGGAGGCCATCTCAAGGGGCGCGTCGGCGTGTAGATAGACACTGCACACACCTTTATAATGCTGGATCACCGGCACCGTCGCGTTCGCCGTGACGTACCGAATGAGGCCCTCTCCGCCGCGCGGGATGACGAGATCCACGTCCTCATCACACCGAATAAGCGCGGTCATTACATCGCGATCACTGGTCGCGACAGCCTGAACGCCATCTTGAGGTAGCCCCGCGGCGATGAGGGCTCGGCGCATCAGGCCGACGAGGCACGTGTTGGAGTGCAGGGCCTCCTTACCGCCCTTGAGGATCGGGGCGTTGCCGGACTTGATACACAGCGCGCCGGCGTCAACGGTCACGTTGGGCCTGGACTCATAGATGATACAGATGACCCCGAGGGGGATCCGCATCCGCCCGACGCGAATACCGTTGGGCCGGACCTCCATCGACTCGACGCTGCCGATGGGGTCTGGCAGGGCCATGATCTCTTCGACGCCACGCGCCATCGCCTCGACGCGGCCTTCGTCGAGGCGAAGTCGGTCCAACATCGCGGGCGCGAGCTCCGACGCGATCGCGGCCTCGACGTCGCGCGCGTTCGCCTCAAGGATCGACGCTTTTTCGCTGCGCAAGAGGGCGGCCAGCTCGGCGAGGACGCGATCTTTCGTCGCTCTGGACGCGCAGGCGAGAGACGGCGCCGCGAGGCGGGCTGCGCGCGCGAGCTGGCGTGCGATTTGAACGGCTTCGGTGGTCATCATCGCTGTCATCATCGTTCCTTGGGGTCAGGCCGCGCGGCTACGGCGACGAAAGGCGCGCGCGAGAAAGAAGAGGGAGATGAGCGACGGCAGGGCCGCGAGGCCCCAGACGATGACCCCCGCGGTCTCCTCGGATGGGGTGTGGCCGTCCACGAGGACCCACGTATCGGCGACCTCAAGGTCGACCCGCTTGGCGTAGTTCGCCACGAAGCGCCTGAGGCTTGGCGGGGCGTCGTCGCCGCGGAGCAGACGCCCGGCGCCTTCGAAACGCACGAGGGTGTCCGCGGGAAATGCGAGCCCGTTTCGGACGACCTCGGTCATGTCCGCGGCGATCTCCGGCATGCGCAGGGCGGGGATGTGGATGGGCTGCGACGTGAGGACGGTGATATTAAAGAGGGGGCAGAAGAAGACATACTCGACCGCCGCGTCGGCGACCTCCTTGCCGTCGGCTTCCGTCGTCACGGCGAGGAGGCGGCTTGGGATGAGCCCGGACATCGCGACGTGCGTGTTGTCGCTGGCTTCGAGGGAACGCTCGCCCGCGACCCAGCGCGCCCGGAGATCGCCAAGAGGCTGTGGCGTCGCGGGCTGAAGCCAATAGGCCACGCTGGATCCCGTCGAGACCATGACGTAGGCCGTGATGGCCATCAAGATCACCGTCGTGATGAGGCGCCTCTTGATAACCCCTGGGTTGGTCGTCGCCGCTGGAGCCGCCTCGAACTCGGGACCGCTCTGCTCCCACTGCTGAAACAGGGCCTCAAGTTCGGCCTTGCGCGCGTCGGCGGGGGCGTTCTCAGCGTTTTCGGTGGCGGCCATGATTCCTCGTGCATTGATGCGCGCTTGGGGGACCAACTTGGGCCCACGCGTGGGCGCGCCACCCGTCGTCTGGGCGGGCGCACCCGGGATAATCTTGTGCGACGCGGCGAATCGTCGCAGGTTGGTCTTTAGGGATCCAGCCGGCTCCTGACGCATCGGGACGGGGGCGTAGCACAGAGTGGCCGGTCAAAGCCATAGTGAGAACGATGGGCCTGCCGGGTCTGTTCCACTCAAGAACCACGGGTCCCAGACGCCCTCCCACGAAGTGCGCGACGCCGACGACGAGGGACACAGCCACCCCGCGCTCGAGCGCTACCTCGGCAAGGACGGCCTCATCGCGCGCGCCCTGCCCGGGTTCGAGCGGCGCGTGGGCCAAGAGCGCATGATGCGTGCGGTCATGACCGCGCTCGATGAGCGGCGCGTCCTATTGGTGGAGGCGGGAACTGGGACCGGAAAGTCACTTGCATACCTGCTTCCCGCGGTCGTGTCGGGGCTGCGCGTCATCATCGCGACGGGGACGCGCACGCTGCAGGACCAGCTCTGGGAAAAACAGATCCCGTTCGTGCGCGAGGTCCTCGGCATCCCTTTTAGCGCGGCGGTCTTAAAGGGCCGCACAAATTACCTGTGTTTACTGCTGCTTGAACAAGCAAAACTGGTCCCAGACCTCGCCCTCGACAAGCGCGAGGAGCTCGGTCGCATCGTCACATGGGCCAGCGAGACCGAGACCGGTGACCGCGGTGAACTCTTTGATCTGACTGATCGTTCTCTCGTATGGCGGGCCGTGGCTGCCGACCAAGACCAGTGTCTCAACCGCCGATGTCCCCACTACGACGGGTGCTTCTTGATGTCCGCCCGCAGGAAAGCCGCGATGGCCGACATCATCATCGTCAACCACCACCTCTTCTTTGCCGACTTGGCCTTGGGCGCCGACCGCGACGTCGGGCTCTTGCCGACCGCCGACGCGGTCATCTTTGACGAGGCCCATCATATCGAGGATGTGGCCGCGCAGGCCTTCGGCGTCCAGATCTCGGACGCGCGCCACCTCCGGTTCGTCGCCGATCTTAGGCGGGCTCTGCTGAGGACCGAGGGGGCCGGACGCGATGCCGAGCGTACGATGGCCGCTTTTACTAGTGAGACCAAGGACTTCTGGTCGAAGATCAGGCAACTCACGATGGGGCCCGAGGGATATCGCCCGCCGATGCTGGACGCCGAGGCGCGCGACGCCTACGCGCGCCTCGATAACCGCCTCATTGAGCTCACGCTCCTCGCCGGGACCGGGGCGGTCGACGATGAAGCGCTGCGACGCTTAGGCGAGCGCGGCGAGCAGCTGCGAGCCGACACCTTTGAGCTCGTGATGCACGATGACCCGGATGGTCCAGCGGCGGCGGTGCGCTGGGTCGATCATGGCCCACGCGCCACCTTCATCCGGTCGGCTCCGGTGGCCGTCGGGCCGGATCTCAGCCGCCACCTCTTTCATCGCTTTAGCCGCGTCGTCTTCACAAGCGCGACCCTCACGGTCGGCGACGACTTCTCCCACGTCGCGGATCGCCTCGGCCTTGAGGACCCGATGGCCCTGCACGTCCCATCGCCCTTCGACTACGAGAGGCAGGCGATCCTATTTTTGCCGGCGGATCTCCCCGACCCCTACCACCAGGACTATCTGCGATGCGCCGCGGCCCATATCGAATCGCTCGTACGGGTGACAAAGGGGCGCGCGCTTATTCTTTTCACTTCCTATCAAAAAATGCGCGAGGCCCGCGGTCTCCTAGCGGACGCCTGGCTATGGCCGACCCTCATGCAGGGCGATGGCTCAAAAGAGGCGCTGCTTCAGCACTTCCGGGACACGCCGAACGCCGTACTCTTTGCGACACAGACCTTTTGGGAGGGCGTGGACGTCCCTGGCGACGCGCTGAGCCTCGTCGTGATCGACAAGCTCCCCTTTCAATCCCCGGGGAATCCGCTAGTCGACGCGCGAATCGGGGCGCTCAAGAGGGCCGGCCGCAATCCTTTCATGGAGTTCCAGGTTCCGCGCGCGATCTTCTCGCTCAAGCAAGGGCTCGGGCGCCTGATCCGCCACCGAGATGATCGAGGGATCGTGGCGATCCTAGACCCGCGGGTCTTGAGGGCTCGCTATGGCCGCGTACTCCTGGACGCGCTGCCACCATTTGCCCGCACCTCCGACTTTGAGGTCGTGGAGGAATTCTGGCGATCCATTAATCGTGATTAATTACGTGAGTTACCGGGTTTGCCGGGGCGTCCGGCCCCAGAATAACTGAGGTCTCGCGGATCAAGCACCCGGCGACACGGCATTACTACTTTACGAAACCCCGCCAAAAGGAAGGTCTCGTGATGGTGAATGTAGAAACGTCCAAGGTGCTAATGAACGCCCAGCAGATCAGGGAGTTGCCGTCGATGACGCCGAAACCCGTCTTGGTCAGCAACACCCCTGACGCCGATTTCTTCATCCCCACGGATCGGCGCGTCGAAGGCGAGGTCGCCGTTCGCACCGCGGGGCACGAGATCGAGTTCACCCTCAGCGGCAACATGCGGGCTCGGACCTATGGCACGAACTCCCGCGGTATCCAGGTGACCCGTGAAGACGCGGCCCTGTACTTGGGGCGCGCCCCAACCCTCGTGGGCCGGCGGACCCGATGCCGGAACGAACCGAGGGCACCCGCCAACGGCTGGCTGTCGTGGGCAGGCCTCGTGGGTAGCGCGCCGGCGACGCGGCAGATGTTCGAGGCCATCGCGCGGGCCGCCGATGGAGACGCGCCTGTGTGGCTACGCGGCGAGAGCGGCACCGGCAAAGAGATGGCCGCGCGCGCCCTGCACACCTTCAGCCCGCGAGCGAATGGGCCATTCGTGACTCTAAACTGTGCGGCGCTGCCCGAATCCCTGATTGAGGCCGAGCTCTTCGGTGTCGTCCGCGGGGCCTTCACCGGCGCCCACCAGGACCGGCCCGGTGCATTCCAACGCGCGGACGGCGGGACCCTCTTCCTCGATGAGATCGGCGAGCTGCCTCTTGCGGTCCAGGCGAAGCTGCTGAGGGCTTTAGAGGTCGGCGAGGTCACGCGTGTGGGCGGTGGACGCATCGAACGGACGAACGTGCGGATCGTCACGGCGACTTGGCGCGATCTGGAACAAGAGGTCAGCGACGGGCGTTTCCGCCACGATCTTCTTCACCGCCTCTGGGTACTGCGGGTCGAGCTTCCGCCCCTTCGCGACCGCAGCGCCGATATCGCCGAGCTCGTCGCGGCTCGCCTCGCCGAACGCGACGCCATGCACCTCTTTCCGGACGCGACGATGCTACGGGCCCTCGCCAGCGAGCTCTGGCCAGGCAACGTCCGCCAGCTCCACAACCAGATCGAGCGCGCCATCGCCTATGACGATCCGGCGCTGCTGCTGCCCAACGCGAACGAGCTCCGGCCTCGCGCGCTCGTCCCGCGGCGCGACGCCTGGCAAGATGGGGGGCGCGCCCCCGACCCGAAGGACGTCTGCGCGACGATCACCCGCCAGCTTCAGCGTCACCGGGGCAACCGCAGCCAAGCGGCGAAGGCCCTCGGTATCAGCCGATCGACTCTCTATAGGTGGCTCCAGGGGGAAGAATACGCGCTGTGTCAATAACTCCACGTTGCGCGCCGGCCCGAGGCGCCAACCCAAGGAGGCACGCGGTCTATGGCTGGCGGGGCTCCCGAGGCGAGCCCCCATCAAACTTACGAAGAGACCGCCGGCGGTCGCGCCGAGCCGTCCGCAAACCGTGATTTCTTCACCACAAATCAAGCACACTGGCGCGGGGACGCGGCCGTCCGATAGGGCACATCGAAGAGCCGGGGCTCGGGTTGACAGTTGGACCGGCAGGTCTATGATGCGGGCCTCGCCGAGGGAGGCGAGCCCCGAAACTCGTAACTTCGATGGTCCATCGTGAATATTCGCGAACACAGCCGCCTCCAATTGGAAGCCACCAAGCTAGGTCGAAACACGGTCTTTCAGATCACCGTCTTCGAGCGAAAAGATCGGTCCAAGTCCCGGTTGTACGCGGAGACCCAGTGTTACGACCCATTGCAGCACATGATCCAGTTCGTGATCCGTGACGCCGCGGATATCGATTCGGTCATCGACATGTTCTCGAGGCAGCTGCTCCACCGCGGATTCGTACCGGTGAAGTATCGCCTCAAGAGCGCATCGGGTAGCTGGGAGGCTTGGGCACAAGTGCCTGACTCCCTCGTCCCCGAGCACGGATAGGTCAAGCGAACACTGCCGGCTCCGCCTCTTCGTCATGGGCGCCATAAAAGATGTGGTCTCGCCACTCTCGGGGCGCGCGCCAGATCCAGCACGAGGCACCGACCTGGCTCAGGGTTAGCGCGTGGCGATCCCAGCTGGCCGCCCCTCCGATAGCCAACAAAAAAAAGGCCCCCTACGCGACGCGAGGGGGCTCTTCTGTGTGAGGCCTTTTCAGGCGCTCTTGCTCTGTTTCTTGCGGAACTTCTTGAGCTCGCCGTCGATGATCCAGCGGACCAGCCCAGGGGCGTGGCGCTGCATGAAGTGCGTGAACTTGCCCATGGTCCCTGGGACGACATGGAGCTTGCCGCGCGCGATGCCCGTCAACAGGGTGAGGGCCACGGACTCGGCGCTCATGGTCTTAACCTCGCCCGCGATCGCTTTTGTTTCCGGGGGCTTGATGAGGTTCTCTTCGGCCAACTGGGGCGTGTCAGTGTCAGGCGGGTAACAAATCGTAACCTCGATATCCTGACCGACGAGCTCCTGGCGTAGACACTCCGCGAAGCCCACCTGCGCGAACTTGGACGCGGCGTAGGCGGTGTAGCCGTAGATCCCCATGAACCCGAGCATCGAGCTGACGACGCCGATGCGGCCGTGGCCGCGCTCAAAGAAGTGGGGCAACAGGGCGCGAATGGTGTGCACGGTCCCGAAATAGTTGATGCGCATCATGCGCTCGTAGACGTCGGCGCCCGTCTCAAGCACGCGTGATGGGTGGGCGACGCCGGCGTTCGCGATGATGACGTCGCAACGTCCGAAGTCTTTGAGGATCTTGGCCGCGACGTTCTCGCATGCCACCGGGTCGGACACGTCGACCGAGTACGCGGCGATGCGCTGGTTTGGGCGATGTTTGAGACCATCGAGCTCGGCCTTCGCCTCGTCAAGGCGCTGTTGACCGCGGGCGCTGATGGCCACATCTCCGCCCGCGAGCACGACGGCTCGCGCCGCCGCGAGCCCAATGCCACTCGAACCGCCAGTGATATATACAACTTTCTGATCAAAGTATTTCATGCGTCGTTCCGTGCTGTGCCAAAAAGCCATGCGTGTGTCCGCGCGGGTGGTCTTATGGGGAGGACCTCCCTAGGCCGGCGGAAAACCTCAGACTCCGAAGGGTCTCCCAGACTCGCCTATCACGCGGACGATACACCGTCGAGTCGAAGTCCGACGGCGCTGGCGCTCGTCGCGACGCACCGAGACCCGCAGGTGGCAGATCCGTTTCACACCTAGTGCGAAACGCCTTTCGCGCCCCGACCACGTCCGTCGCCGGGGAATCTGCACGCACGCGGCGCTGCCCCTGTCCGTCTCGCGCAGGCTCACAGATCGGGGCTCTGCCCGCCAGAACGAGCGATCGCTCGCCTAGACAGCGCCGAAGCCGCCATTTCAAAAGCGGTCTCCCAGTTGACGCGCCGGGTCGAAATCCGTAAACCGCGCCGTCCCCACAGAGGGACCCGGGGTTTCACCACGACCCACGTGCAGTCGTCACCCTTCGCGACACTCACGGTCTCAATTCGTAATGCCCCGCCCCTTTTCCTAGCCCGAGGAGCCCGCCATGCGCCGCACACCCGCCGACTACCAGCCCAAGCCCTACAATCCGGACTGGACCGTTCGCCGCGGCATGGCCCTCGCGAAGACCGTGAACCCAAAGCCCGACGCGGGTATGCGCTTCGTCAACGAGGACGGCAGCGAGACCAAGTTCACCTTCGTCGAGCTCGAGGCTGAGGTCATGCGGCGCGGCCGCTGGATGCTGTCCCTCGGACTCAAAAAGGGCGACCACGCCGGCTTCATCGTGCCTGGCCCGATGGAATTCGTGATGAGCTTCCTCGCCGCGACGGCCGTCGGCATCATCCCCGTGCCTCTCTATCCGCCGATGGGTTTTGGTAAGCTCGACGCCTATATCCGCGACACGGCCCGCACCCTCGAGATCGCGAGAGTTGGCGTGCTCTTTACGCAAAAACGGGTCCAACCCATCCTCTGGTCTCTCCTCGACAAGGCCGCGTCCCTTAAGGACATCATCGCCCTCGAGAAGTGCGAAGGCTTCAAGGCCGAGGGCGCACCCGAGCCCGAAGAGGTCACACCCGACGATGTCTGCTTTTTACAGTTCACATCGGGCTCAACCGCCGCACCGAAGGGCGTCGTGGTCACGCACCGCAGCCTCGGCGCGAACGGCTGGGCCATCATGGAGCATGGCCTCGAGGCCAACATCGAGACCGACCTCGCGCTGTCGTGGTTGCCCCTCTATCACGACATGGGCCTCATCGGCTTCGTGATCTCGCCGCTGACGAGCGGCCTTCAGACCTGCTTTTTGCCGACCCTGTCGTTCATCAAGCGCCCGTCGCTGTGGATGGAGAAGATGTCGCAGCACAAAGCGACCATCACCTTCGCGCCGAACTTCGCCTACGGCCTCGCCGTCAAACGCACGCCGACCGAGAAGGTCAGGAACATGGATCTCAGCCACGTCCGCCTCCTCGGCGCCGGCGCTGAGCCCAATAACCCCGCGACCCTGCAAGCCTTCCTCGATCACTTCGCGCCAGCCGGGCTGAGAGCTGAGGCGATGATGCCCGCTTACGGCATGGCCGAAGCCACCCTCGCGATGGCGTTCTCGAACCTCGACGAGCCCTTCCACGCCGAGACCATCGACGGCGACATCTACGCCGCCGAGGGGCGCGCTGTGCCGCTGCCCGCCGAACAACGAGAAGGTCGCAACTGCATCGAATTTGTATCCTGTGGCCGCGCCTTCCCCCGCCACACCCTCCGCATCGTCGATGAGGCCGGCGTGACCCAGTCGGACCGCAAGGTCGGCGAGATCGTGTTCACTGGCCCCTCGGTCGCGGCGGGCTACTTCGAGAACCCGGAAGCCACGGCGGCCTCCTTCCGCGCCGATGGCCTCCGCACGGGTGACCTCGGCTATATCGTCGAGGGTGAGCTCTTCATCACGGGTCGCAAGAAGGACCTCATCATCCTCAATGGACGCAACTACGACCCCCAATCGATCGAGTGGGCGGTCGCCGACATCGAGGGGATCCGGATGGGCAACGTGATCGCCTTCTCGCGCCCCGCCGACAACACCGAAGAGCTGGTCGTCGTCGCGGAGACCAAGGGCGGCGGCGACTTGGAGGCCCTCGTGACCGAGGTCCGCAACCGCATCCGCGAGAATTTCCAGATGAACCCCGCTGACATCGTCCTCTTGCCACCAGGCGCCCTTCCAAAGACCACCTCCGGCAAGCTGCAGCGCCAAAAAGCGCGCGCCCAGTATCTCGAGGGATCGCTGGGCGTCGAGGGCGTGCGCACGATGGGCGAGCGCGGCACCAAGCTGACCCTCGCCCGCCATGTCGCGAGGTCGGCGATCACGCGCGTCCGCCACGCGGTCACACGCCGAGCCACCAGCCTGCTCAAGCGCTTCTCGGTCTTCAACCGGAACAACCGCTAGTCGCCGGGGCGCCGGGGCGACGTCGCGCTTGACGCATCGCCACTCGCCGCTGTAACGAGCGAATCCCTCTTATTGACGGTCCCAACCCTCCCGCGGCGCGGGTTTCGGACCCCAGAGCCGCCAGATTACCGTCAGAACCATTTGAGAACCACGGAGTTCCCCATGAACGACAACGAAATCCTCGCCATCCTTAAGAACGCTCTCGACGAAGTTGCTCCCGGCTGGGGCAAGGACGTCAAGGACTTCAGCGCCGCCGTGAAGTTCCGCGACCTCGCCGTGGACTCCGTGCAGATCATGGAGATGCTGGGCGTGATTGAGGACAAGGTCGGTTGCGCCTTCGCGGACGACGAGATCAATCAGATCAATACGATCGGCGACATGATGGGCCTCATCAAGAAGCGCGCCAGCTGAGCACGCCTCTGTCGAGGTCTACATTTTGGAAAAGAGCGACGGTGACTGAGGTCCCGTCGCGACGCCCGGTCGCGAAGTGGTCCGGGCAGACCGCCAGGTGAACCCTGGTACATCTGCTTGAAATCGCGACCCTTTCATCACTTGAAGCGCGGTCCAAGCTATGTCCAGTCCCATCGCTATCGTCGGTATCGGTTGTCGTTTCGCAGACGCTCAAGACGCGCATGCCTTTTGGGACATTACCCTTGAGGGTCGCGCGACCTTTGCCCCTGTGCCCCCATCTCGTTGGGATCATGCCACCTTCTTTGACGCGAGCCCACGCGCCCGCGATAAGAGCTACGCCCCGACGGGCGCCTGGATTGATGGTGTAGAGACCTTCCCAGCGCAGGCGCTCCAGATCCCGCCGCGCCGCGTTGAGGTCATGGACCCCCAGCAGCGCATGGCGCTAGAGTGCGCCATCGACGCCGTGGAAGATTCGGGACGCAGCACCGACGCGATGCCCCACAAGACCGGCGTATACATGGGCGTCACGGCGGTAGAGTACCGCACCCTGTCCTCGGCGCGCGTCGTCGCCGGGATGATGGCCTCGGGTTCGCTCGGTGGCGGCGCGATGGACGCCGAAGAGGCCGCCGTCCTCGCCCGCGCGGTGGAACGTGTCACCGCCACCCGCCCCTACACCGCCCCTGGGGTGCTGCCGAACATGATCGCGGCCACGGTCGCCCAAGAGCTGCGTCTGCACGGGCCGGCCTTCACGACCGACGCCGCCTGCGCTAGCTCCCTCGTGGCTCTCCACGCGGCGACCCTCGCGTTGCGAGCCGGCCAGATCGACGCGGCCCTCGCCGGCGGCGTCTATCTCTGCCTCACACCCGAGCACCACATCGCTTTTTCGCGTATCGGCGCCATCTCGAAGGAGGGCGTCTGCCGCCCCTTCGATGCGCGCGCCGACGGGTTCGTACAAGGCGATGGCTGCGGCGTCGTGATGCTCAAGCGCCTCGCGGACGCCGAGCGCGACGGCGACCGGATCTACGGCGTCATCCACGGCGTCGCGATGAACAACGACGGCGGCGGCTCAGGACCGATGGCCCCCCTCAAGTCGGGCCAGGTCGAGGTCGTACGCGACGCCTGGGAAGATGCCGGCCTCGACACCAAGGACCTCGGCTATATCGAGGCCCACGGCACCGGCACCCTCGTGGGCGACTACATTGAGTTTGAGGGCTTGACTGAGTCCCTCGGCGACCACGTCGTCCGCGCCGCGATCGGCAGCACCAAGGGCAACTTCGGCCACACGATGTCGGCCGCCGGCATCTGCGGGCTCATCCGCGCGACCTTGGCGCTTTACCACGAGACCATCCCGCCGATGGCCGGCTTCGAATCCCCCAAGGCCGACCTGCCCCTCGCTGGCTCGGCGATGTTCATCCCGAAAGAGGCCGAGGCCTGGACAGGAACCGGGCGCCTCGCGAGCGTGAGCTCCTTCGGTTTCGGTGGCACCAATGGCCACGTCGTGCTTGGCGCCGCGCCGGCCACCACGGTCACCCTCGCCGCCGCGACCGTCGGTGATGCAATACTCGCAACACAAACGACCTTCGTGGACGCGCCCGAGCTCTTCTTGATGAGCGCCGGCAGCGAGGCGACCCTCAAGGACCTCGCGCTCCGGACGGCGAAGGCCCTCGCCGGGGACCCGCATGGCACGTTGGCCGGCGCCGTCCGTGCCTGGAGCCGCCGCCGCAAGCAAGCCCACCGCGTCGCCATCGTGGCCAGCACGAAGGCCGAGCTCATCGCGCATCTCCGCGCCTTTGCCGCCGATGAGCTGCCCAAGGGCGTCATCACCGGCGAGGCCCCCGAGACCGCGCCGCGCATCGCCTTCGTTTACCCCGGCCAGGGCGCCCAGCGCGTCGGCATGTTGACGGGCATCCGCGACCGCTTCCCCATTGTCTCCGAGACCTTGACGGCCATGGACGCAGAGGTCGCCGGCGTCATGCCGCGCTCCATCACGCACCTCCTCTACCCCGAGCTGCGCCCGGAACACGCGGGCGGCGCCTTTGACGCCGAAGCCATGAGCGCCGAGCTGACCGAGACCGACAACTGCCAGCCGGCCCTCTTCGCCGTCGGACACGCGCTGACCCGCCTCCTTGACGCCGTCGGCGTGAAGCCCACCGTCGTCGCCGGCCACTCAGTCGGCGAGTTCGCCGCCGCCGCCGCCGCCGGCCTCACGAGCCCCGGCGAGGGCATCCGCTGGTGCGCCCGTCGCGGCCAGGGCATGCAGGCCCTCGGCGGCGACAAGGGCGCCATGGCGGCCATCGTGGCAGACGTCGCGACCGTCACGCCCCACCTCGCCGACGGCACGGTCATCGCGAACATGAACCACCCCCGCCAGGTGGTCGTCTCTGGATTCACCGGCAGCGTGGCCGAGACCGTCAAGAACGTGCGCGCAGCTGGCCTCGAAGCGACCGAGCTCCGCGTCTCCCATGGCTTTCACTCAGCCGTCTTCACCGGCCTCGACCTCAACGCGACCGTCGACGCCATCCCCTTTTCCAGCGGCAACGTGCCGGTCGCCTCGTGTATCACCGACGCCACCTACACCGATGGCGAGACGGCCAACGACGTCTACAAGCGCCACGCCCGCTCACCGGTTGACTGGACCGGCGCGCTGACGCGGTGCCGGGACGCTGGCGCTGACCTCTTTTTGCAGGTCGCCGCCGGTGGCCCCCTCCTGTCGTTTATCCGTGGCAGCCAGCCGGGGGTGCCAGCAATCACCCTCGCCTCGCGCGACGACACGGATCGCGGCGCGTCCCTCCTCGAAGGACTCGGCCAGCTCTTCGTCCACGGCGTGGACATCGACGTCGAGGCCATCACGGCCCCCGCGACCATCGCCAGCCTGCCCCCGACGGTCCTGCCGCGTGAATACTACTGGATCGTCGGCGATCGCCGCGTCGAGGCCCTGCTAGACTTTGGCGGCAAGTTCGGCGCCACAGCCGCCCGCCCGGGCGCCGCCGCCGCAGCCCCGGCCATCGCCGCCAAGACCGACGCCGGCAACGGGGCGCCGAAGGTCGAGGCCGGCCCCCCCGTCGATCCCCTCGTCGAGATCGTCTACGCCGCGGTCGCCAAGGCCTCGGCCTACCCGCGCGCGGCCCTCCGGCCGAAGATGAAGCTCAGCGATGACCTCGGCTTCGACTCGATGATGGTCGCCGACTTCGTGGAGGAGCTTCGTAAACAAATTCCGGGATTTTCGGGCATCCCCCAGGACATCCTCGTCAACCAGCCGACCATCCAGAACATCGTCGACTTCGTGCTCTCGCCCGAGGCGACCGCGACCCAGGACGGCAGCAGCGAGGCGGACGACAACCTGCCCCTTCGTACCTTCAAGCCGACCTATATCGCCGCGCCTCTGCCGGCCTTCGCCGCGACGCGCACCTTGACCGCCGGACGCTTTCACCGCGCAGTCCTTGGCGATGGCGCACACACCGCCGGCGCCGCGCTGGGTGCGGCCCTCGTGGCCCTCGGCTGGAAGGAGGTCTGCGAGGTCTCGGCGGCCAACCCCGATAAGGGCCTCGACCTCGTCATCATCGACCATCAAGGCGCGGTGACACCTGCCGTCTCGCAAGTGCTTGCAGGTGAAATGAAGTTACCGACCAGTCGCACCACCGGCATCGCGGATGTCCTGCGTGGACGCTTTGGCGAGAAGGCCGGGGCCAGCTTCGACGTCATGCACCTAAGCGTGGACGGCGACCCGTGGTCGGCCGGTGTGGCGGGTATTATCCGCAGCGTCGCGCGCGAGTGGCCCGACCGCCTCGTCAAGAACATTGCTGTTGCAAACTCACCCACGGCTGAGACCCTCCTCGCTGAGCTAGCCCACGTGGACCGGACCATCGACGTCCGCCTCGACGGGGCCAACCGGGCGGTCATCAGCCTCGCGATCGAGGACAGCGACGCGGTGACTTTTAAGCCGACCCCCGGCGAGAAGATCGTCATCACCGGTGGTACCCGCGGCATCGGCCTCAAGCTCGCGACCCACCTCGCGGCTGCGGGCGCCGAGGTCTACGTCCTTGGCCGCTCCGCCCCAACTGAAGTCATGCCGGCCAGCGTCCACGCACTCGCGGTCGACATCACCGACCGCGACGCCACGACCGCCGCGCTCGGCGGGCTGACGGGCGTCACGACCCTCGTGCATGCCGCCGGTATTCTCGCCGACGGCCCTCTCGGCAAGGTCGACGCCGCGACCGCCGACGCCGCCTGGCGGGTCAAGGTCGACGGCCTCATCCACACGATGGCAGCCCTATCTACAAGCCTCGTGCGCGTCCTCGCGGTGGGTTCGTGGGCCGGGCGCCTCGGTAACCGCCACCAGGCCTTCTACGGCGCGGCAAACGCCCAAATGGCCGCCATCATCGAGACCGTCCCCGAGCGCATCGCCGCGACCGTCGCCGAGTTCGGCCCGTGGACGGACTCCGACATGGTCCGTTCGATTCCGGGGGCGGTCCAGGCCGCGATGCGCGCCGAGGGCGTGGACTTCACGTCCGACGAGGCCGGCATCCTCGCGCTGGTGACCGACCTGGGTCAGCGGGGTGTCCGTGTCCATGGGCGACGCCTCGCGACGACGCTGAGCCGCGCCGAGCGCATCGAGACCATCACGACGGCCACGCACCCCTTCTTGCTTGACCACGCGATCGAAGGAACACCAATCTTCCCGCTGGCCTCCGCGACGACCTTCATCGCTGAGACGGCGGCCCTCACTTACCCCTTTGAGGTCAAAGACCTGCGCCTCTTCCTGGGCATCACGGTCGAGACCCCGCGAGTCCTGACGGCCCGGACCCAAGGCACACGCGCCGAGCTCTTCCAGAGCAAGGGCGCCGGCGAGCCGAACGTCCTCAGCTACAAGGCCGAGGTCCTGCCAGCCGACGCCGCGGCGGCCCTCGCGACCCTGCCCGCGCCGCTGACCGGCGGAGACGCCCCGACCCTATCCCTCGCGGCCTTCTACGGTGGCATCACCTTCCACGGTCCGCTGCTCAAAGGCATCACCGCCATCGACGGCGTGGGCGCCGAGTTCATCCGTGGCCGCGTCAAGACGACCACCCCCACCGCGTGGCAGACCTCTACGACCCAACCCGCCTGGGCCATCGATCCCTTGGCCTTCGACAGCGCCATGCAGCTCGCGGCCCACGTCGCCTACACGCGCTGGAGCCGGGCCGGCACGCCGATCGGCTTTGACCGCTTTATCCAGCTGGCCCCGTGGCCCGCTGGCGAGGTCATCGTCGAGGCACGCTTCGCCGACAAAGAGGCTGACACGCTGTCGGCCGACCTCGTCTTCCGCAGCAGCGACGGCGCCCGCGTCATCGCCGCCGCCTTCGGGGTCCGCGCCGACATGCGCAAGGTCGACAAGTCCGCCGTCGTTGACGCCCCCGAGGTCAAGGCGGAAGAGCCCGCGTTCGTGCCTAAAGAAGAATGGTATAACCCCTCGAAGTTCAAGGGCTATAAAGACATCTCGATGCGCCTCGCGGCCGTGAAGGCGATGGGGCTCAAGAACCCCTACTTTGACCTCCACGAAGGCACCGCGCGCAACACCTCGATGATCGCCGGGCGCGAGGTCATTAACTTCTCCAGCTACAACTACCTCGGGCTCTCGGGCGATCCCCGCGTCATCTCCGAGGTCGAGGCCGCCATCCGTAAGTACGGTACGTCCGTGTCGGCTTCACGCGTGGCCTCGGGCGAGCGCCCCTTCCACCTCGCCCTTGAGGCGGCGCTCGCGAAGGCCCACGGCGTAGAAGACGCGCTCGTGATGGCGGGCGGCCACGCGACCAACGTTAACACCATCGGCCACCTCTTTGGCCCGAAGGACCTCATCCTCCACGACGAGCTCATCCACGACAGCTGCCTGCAAGGTATCAAGCTCTCGGGCGCCGCCCGCCGCAGCTTCCGCCACGAGGACATCGCCCACGTCGAGTCCCAACTCAAAGAGCTACGCCCCCACTACGAGAAGGTCCTCCTCCTCGTCGAGGGCGTCTACTCGATGGACGGCGACATCACGAACCTGCCGGAATATGTGCGGCTCAAACGAGCCTACGGCACGATGTTAATGGTCGACGAGGCGCACAGCTTCGGCACCATCGGCGCGACCGGCTGCGGCGTCGGCGAGCTCTTCGGCATGGACGACCCAGAGTCGACCTCGGGCCTGAAGCGCAGCGACGTCGACATCTGGATGGGCACGATGAGCAAGTCCCTCGCCTCAATGGGCGGCTGGGTCGCCGGCAGCAAAGAGCTGATGCTCTATCTGCGCTACACGACCCCGGGCTTCATCTTCGCGGCGGGCATCCCCCCGGCCCTTGGCCAAGCGGCCCTCAGCTCGCTCACCTACATGCTGGCCGAGCCGTGGCGTGTCGCGGACCTCAAGCGCAACTGCAAGCGCTTCTGGGAGCTGCTCCATGAGCGTGGCCTCGACACGGGCCCGGCCTTTGGCGACTCACCCGTCATCCCTGTCGTCACGGGTGACTCGATGTGGGCGCTAAAACTCTCTGAGCGCCTCCTCGATCAGGGCATCAACGCCAAGCCGATTATCTTCCCGGCGGTCGGCAACGACGCGGCGCGCCTCCGCTTCTTTATGACAAGCCTACACACCGACGAACAGCTTGTATTCACGGCGGATTGCATCCAGAAGACCCTGGCCGAGATCCGCGCCGAGTCGCCGCTGCCCGTCCCGAAAAAGAAGCACTGAGGCCTGTCCTTGGATAACCGCGACGCCGTCGGGCCAAGCTGCGCCAACTATCCGTGGTGGTGCATCTATCGGCTCGGCGACAGTCTGCCCTCTCTGCCGCCACGCGCGCGGTCGCAGTCAGGAACGATTGGACCACGGCCGGTGGTCGTGTGGCTGACCTCGCCCAGCCCGGCGCACGCTGTGGCCGAGGCGTGGATGTCACCACCAGAGCTACGACGCCTCGCGACGATGCAGCATCCGCGGGCCCGCGCCGAGTTTCTCACCGGACGCTGGCTTATCCGCGGCATCCTCGGCCGGCTCCTCGGCATGGAACCCACGGCCGTTCGGCTCCTCGAAACGGAAGCGGGCAGCCTCAGCGTCGAGGGCGAGCCCTTCGTCTTTAACCTCTCGCACACCGACGGGCTCGTCGCCCTCGCGACCTCGGCCCACGGCGAGCTCGGGGTCGACGTCGAGTGGAGCGCCCGCCGGGGGCGAACGGTCGAGCTGGCCGAACGCTACTTCGCGGCTCCTGAGATCGAGGCCCTCAGAGCCCTACCCGAAGAGGCCCAGCGCCCACGCTTCTTCCAGCTCTGGACCCTCAAAGAGGCCTACATCAAGGCGCGCGGGCTTGGGCTTCGGATCCCCCTACACAGCTTCGCGTTCGATCTGACGGGCGGCGCGCCTACCGTGAAAACCCAACAAGAATCTGCAGACAGGGGTCACGGCTGGATCTTCTTCGAGGGCCCAATTGCCCCTGACCGACACCTCGCCTTGGCCTGGCGACCGCCGACCCACCAACAGGCTACGCCGTCGGCCGAGGACGCGCCGCAGTGACGGGGCCGTGACCACCCGGGCGCGCGTTCGGGTCGGCGGCGGGGAACCGCAGCGGCGCCAAGACCGAGAGCCACAGCTGGTCAAGAGCCACGGCCGGATCCTCGCCGCGCGCGGCCTGCTGCACGAGCCCGCCATCAATCGCGGTCATGACGAGGCCCACAATGGCGGCAGCGTTACACTCGGCGACCATGCCCTTCTTGACCCCGTCCTTGAGGGTCTTGATCGCCAGCTGGCGCAGGGGGGGCTCGAACTTTTCGACCATCTCGACGAGGGGGTCCTTCGCGCGCTCGTCAGACGCCGCGGGCGCCTGAGCGACGGACGCCAAGAAGAAGGTCAGGGCGGCGGCGTCAGCCTCAGACGCAGCGGCGAAGCGCTGGGCGGTCGCCGCGAGGGTGTAGAGAAAGTCCACCGGATGGTGGCGCCCCGAGAGCTCGGCGATGAGGAAGGCTTGGCGGCGGGCCAGCACATCCGCGATCACGGCCTCGACGATCGACGAGGTGTCCGAAAAATAGAAGTAGAGGGTCGGCCTCTTGATTCCGAGAGCGTCGGCGAGCTCGCGCATGCTGACGCGGTGAACGCCGCGCGTGCGGATGAACTCCCAGGCGCGAGTCATGAGGTCTTGGCGGCGCTTGCGATCGACGGGACGAGGCATAGGGATTCTCCATTAAGCTGACAGAGTGTCAAGCCTGTGTGTTGTGATGTGTGTTAGCTGACATGGCGTCAGTCGTCTACCAGAGATCGACCTCTCTTGCCGGCGCGTGGCGGCGTGGGTGGTCGTTCGTTCGTCCGATATTGACCGGGAGTTTGTATCGAAGGTCGCGCGTTCTTTATGGTGTCCAGCTGTCGGGGCCGATGGTCCAGGGCTTTGATGGCGAGTATCGGGAGGACGGTATGACAATCGGAAAAGGCCTCACAGACCTCGACGCGCTCGTACTGGGCCAGACCTGGGAGCCACTTGAGCGCGTCCATTGGCAGCGCGCGATGACCTGGTGGGTCGGGGGCCGCATCGAGGTCATCGAGACGTGGCCCGATGTCGTCGTCCGGACCGCGACGGAGTCCTTCGCGGTGCCGGCGGTCGTCCGCTTTTTCCGTTCGCGGCGCCGTGACCGCGTGAAAGTGACCTTCTCCCGCGACAACATCTACGTCCGCGACGGAGGCCGCTGCCAGTACTGCGCCATGGCCCTGTCGCGCGGCGCGGCCACCTACGATCACGTCATCCCACGCAGCCGCGGTGGACTCGTCAGCTGGACGAACATCGTCATCGCCTGTCGCAGCTGCAATCAAATCAAAGGAGACCGAACCCCCGCCGAGGCGCAGATGGCGCTGCTAAAGCCCCCCTCGCGCCCGCCGGCGGGTGCCCTCTCGTGGATTCTTCCGCGGGCCGACTTCGTCCCACCCTCCTGGCGCCCGTACCTAGGCTTCAGCTGACAGACCGCGACCGCCGTTCGGTCGGACTCGGCCCGTGCACATGCCGCTTCCCCTTCCGCGGCGATTCCGTTAACCATCCTCCATGGTCGCGCTCACCCTCATCCGTCACGCTGGTATCCCCTCAACCGAGGGAATGTCCCCGCACGACCTCTTGATCGGCGGGGCCGCGATTGTCGGCATCGCGCCTAGCTGTGAGGCCCCCTTCGGCTTTGACCTCGCCGCTCCAGCCGCCGGCCTAAGCGTCATCGACGCGACCGGCCTGACCGCGCTCCCCGGGCTAGTTGACGCGCACGTACACCTGACAGGTGGCGGCGGCGAGGCCGGCTTTAAGACCCGCGTCCCCCGCCGAGTACTCTCGGACCTCGTGACCGCGGGCGTCACGACCGCCGTCGGCGTGCTCGGCACGGACGGGATGACCCGCACGATGCGCGACCTCGTCGCCACCGCGCTGGGACTTCGCGAAGAGGGGCTCAGCGCCTATTGCTACACCGGCAACTACGCGGTGCCGGTCGTGACGCTCACGGGCTCCGTTCGAGACGATATTGTCTTTTGTGATCCGATACTTGGTGTCGGCGAGCTGGCCATCTCGGACCACCGCTCGTCGCAGCCGAGCCTCGACGAATTCCTGCGCCTCGCCTCCGACGCCTATGTCGCTGGGCTCGCCGCCAAAAAAGCCGGGATCCTGCACATCCACCTCGGCGACGGCGCCCGCGGTCTCGACCTCATCCGGCGGGCTCTTGAGGTCTCTGAGATCCCCGCGCGCGTCTTTCAGCCGACCCATCTCAACCGCAACCGGCGCCTCTGGGCCGAGGCCAAGGCCCTCGCAGCGCAGCGTGTTGCAAGCGGCCTGCCCCTGCCCTACTTCGACGTGACGGCCTTCCCCGCCGAAGACCTGACGGGCGACACGATGTCCGCCGCCCAGGCCATCCTCGACTGGTGGCGCGCCGGCCTGCCGATGGATTGCCTCACGATCAGCTCGGACGGGGGCGGCTGCCTGCCCGTCTTCGATGCCTGTGGCCACATGACGCACATGGGCGTCGGGCGCTCGCACACGCTGCTTGAGACCCTCCAGGCGGTCGTGGCGGACGGCATGCCCCTGGCCCTCGCCGCCGCCACATGTACATCCACCCCCGCGCGTGCGCTTGGTTTATCGGCCAAGGGCGCGCTCGCCGTGGGCAATGACGCTGACCTCGTGCTCGTCGATGAGACACTTGGTCTTCAAACGGTTATCGCGCGCGGTCGCGTGCTCTTTCATCACGGAGCCCTCCTGCCCGCAGGGCGAGGGACCTTCGAAGCGGAGATACTATGAGTCCAGCCAGAATCGCACCGGGCGAAGCCCGCGGGTGGATCGTCCCTGTCGGCGGCGCCGAGGAAAAAATCCAAGACCCACGAGTTCTTACACGCTTTGTCGAGCTCGCCGCTGAGGGGCAGCCAGATGGCGCGCGCATCGCGATCATCCCGACCGCGTCCGAGCTCGCCGACACCGGGCCGCGCTACGAGGCGATCTTCCGCGAGCTGGGCGCGAGCCACGCCGTCGCCCTGCCCTTCTTCGACCGTGCGGACGCCGAAAAACCCGAGCTCCTCGAAGAGCTTGAGAAGGCCACAGGCGTCTTCTTCACGGGGGGCAATCAACTTCGTATTGCAACGATCCTCGGCGGCACCCCCGTCGCCAAGCTGGTCCGCCGCCTCAACGCCGACGGCTACGTCGTGGGCGGGACATCGGCTGGCGCGGCCATCATGCCCGAGCACATGATCGCCCACGGCCGCGGTGGCAGCACGCCTATCTCCGGCATGGTCCAGCTCTCGCCCGGCCTTGGCCTCACGAACCGCATCGTGGTCGACCAGCACTTCCGCCAGCGGGACCGCCTCGGACGGCTCTTGGCCGCGCTCGCCTACAACCCCTTCGCCGTCGGCCTCGGCCTCGACGAGGACACAGCCGCCTTTATCTCGCCGGACAACGTGATCCACGTCCTCGGCAGCGGCGCCATCACGGTCGTCGACGTCTCGCGCCTCGAGTACTCATCCATCGCCGATGTCGCCGATGGCACCCCGATCTGCATGACCGGCATCAAGGTCCACATCCTGCCGAGGGGCGCTACCTACGATCTGCATCACCGCATCGCGACGCCGCCACCGCTTTAATCACAGGCACTTAGGCGCGTCATATGGCGGATAACCGGCTGGGCCCGAATTGGGCGCCCAGTCGGCCTCAGCGGCCCGCGGCCGCGGCCTTGCCGATCGCGACGAGGGCCTCTTTGACGTGCTTCGTGCCCTGGAGCTGCGACGAGAAGATGTGCTGGAGCTTGCCGCCCTTGTCGATGACGTAGGTGACGCGGCCGTCAATAATTCCCAGCGTCTTCGGGATCTTCCAGGCCTTGCGGACGGCGCCGCCGGCGTCGCTCAAGAGGGTATAGGGCAGGCGATGGTTGCCGGCGAAAGAGCGATGACTCTCCTCAGAGTCCGAGCTGACACCGACGACCTGGGCGCCAGCATCGACGAAGTCCTGGTGGGCGTCGCGAAAGGCGCAGGCCTCCTTCGTGCAGACCGGCGAGTCGTCCTTCGGGTAGAAGAAGACGACCACGGGCCCCTCACGATAGAGGTCGGACAGCCGCACGCGGGTGCCATCCTGGTTCGGGAGCTCGAAATCGGGGATGATCTGACCTTCGATGGGCGATGACATGCGGACTCCTAGGGTGGGTGCGTCGTTGGAACGCCTCTGATGCGCTAGGTTAAGTCCTCGGCCCGTGGAATCAACGCCTCTTCAGCTTGCCGCGCGTGGTTGCCTTCGGCGGCGCGCGCCTCGGGGCCAGCGATAAGGCGGCGAGCCCCGTGCCCAGCGCAGCGAGGACCAGGGCGATGACGCGCCACAGGGTGATGCCCCCGTCGGTCCTAGGGGCCGTCGGCCAGAGTGAGCCAAGCTCGGGCCCCACCGCGGCGTTTAGGAGATCCGGGGCGACGCCGCCGGCCCAGATGAGGCCGAGGACGGCCAGAAACCCAGGCACCACCCATGGCGGTCGCTGGTCTATCGCGACCACCACCATGACGGCTAATGCCGCGAATAAATAAAAGTAAAGAACCGTCGGCACGACCCCGTCTCCGGCTTGACCCAGCACGGGCCAGAGCCAGGCGAGGAGCACCGCGGCGAAGATGACGAGCCCCGCGCGCGCCTTGGAGGAGACGAGCCCGAACGTCCGAGTGGGCGCTCTTTTGCCTCTGCGGGCGCTGGGCTTCTTGCGGACGGGCGCCCTTGGGCTCTTGCCCTTCCCGGTAGGCGCCTTCGCGGCCCCTTTGAGCTTTGGTGGGGGTCGCCCCTCATGGACGCGGACCTGCTCGGCGTGGCTCAGCGGGTTCGACAGATCGAGGGGCTTACGCGCGGCGCTTGGCCAGGCCCCCTTGCCCTTCGCTTTCGGAGGTCTCGCCTCGGCCATATCCCCTCGCCTATTCCTTGGCGCGACGGCGGAGGACCATCGCGTAGAAGCCGTCCATGCCAAAAATACCCGGGCGCGTGGAGATCGCGTAGCCATCGGGCGTCGCGATCACGTCGGCCCTCTTCTTACCCAAGATCTCTTTGACGAGCACGGGCTCGAAGTCCGGCAGGGCCTCGAGCAGGCGCCTAGTGACCGCGCCGTTCTCAGCGTCGAAGATGGTGCAGGTCGCGTAGATCAGGCGGCCCCCGGGCTTCACGAGCTGCGCGGCGCGGATCGCGATCTGGAACTGGAGCTCCGGCAGGGCGTCGACGAAATCGCGCTGCATCCGCCAGCGGACCTCGGGGTGGCGACGCATCGAGCCCACGCCATCACAGGGCGCGTCGACCAACACGCGATCGGCCTTATTTTTATAGCGACCGACGTCCTGGGGAAAGGGCCCGTCGGCCGGAATCACGGCCCAGGTGTGGTTGCTGAGGCCCGAGCGGCGCGCGCGGCGGCCGAGCTCTTTGAGCTTGTGGGCGTGAATATCGAGGCCCAAGAGGCGCCCGCGGTTGCGCATCGCCGACGCGAGGGCCAAGGTCTTGCCGCCGGCGCCAGCGCAGGCGTCCACAACGAAGGACCCAGGCGAGGCGGCCACGAGCTCGGCGACGAGCTGCGAGGCCTCATCTTGGACCTCGAAGAGCCCATCGCGAAATGCTTTGAGTCCAAACACATTCGTGCGAGTGATGATTTCAAGACCATCGATCGCCACCTCGCAGGGGTGCGTCTCGATCTTTTCATTCGCGAGCTTCAGGGCCAGGGCGTCCCGGTCGCCGTGGATGCGGTTGGCCCGGACGGTCAACGGGGCGCGCGAATTGAGGCTCTCAGCGAGCTCGGTCGCGTCGTCGGCGTAGTCGGCGATAAAGCGCTCGGCCAACCAATCGGGCAGGGAGGACCCCAGCCCAAGGCGAGTGACCGGGTCCGGTTCCTGGGCGATGGCTTCGTAGGCCTCGACGACCTTCTTCCAGTCGACCTCGGGCATCGCGCCGCCGGCCTCATCGCGGTTGCGGTCCTCAAAGAGGGTCCGATACGCGAGGATCTCGGCCAGTGTCCGCCGCGATGACGGCTCTTGCCCGGGCTCTGGGGGGGCCTCAGGGCAGCCCGCGACCTCAAGGACATGCAGGATCGTACGAAAGCGGCGGACCATCCCGTAGACGGTCTCGGCGACGACGCGGCGCTCGCTGGAATGAAGCTGCTTGGCCGCACGAAAGGCGCCGGCGAGGCGCTCGCTGACGAAACGCCAATCCGCGCGCGTCTGGGCCCACAGATCCACGAGCACGGGGCGCATGCGCTTCTCGGACGGGATAAAGGCGGTCGGGGCTAGGTCGATATCGGGCGCGTCACTCATGGCTTCGCTATAGCCGACCCGCGCGCCGCTGACACATATTTCTGACGACCGCGCGTGTGCGCTTAGGTGGTCGCGCCATGAGCCGCGAGCCAGGCGCGCACAGCCGGCCTCTCGACGTGCACGAGGTGCAAGATGACGTCGCCGGGTTCAGCCCAGGCGAGCTCTTGATCCAACGCATCCACCTCAGACGCGGCCAGCTTGACGGCATCCGAGGGCACCTGCCTCGCGACGAGCGCGCTCTTGAGCAGCGCCTCGACCTCTCCCGTTTGGCGGCCTCGCTCGTATCCAGGCAGCGGCCGCACGACGACCAGCGCGGGCTCGAAGGCGAGCACGCCGTCGATCAATGTGGCGAGGTCCTCCTCGCTGCGGTCGCCGGCCTGCGCGATCGAGACGGCGAGGCGTCCATGGCCCTCGCGCAACGCACGAATCATCGGCACGAGCGCGCTCAAACCGTGGGCGTTGTGACCGAAGTCCAGCGCGACCGTCACGTCACCGATTTGCCACCGTTCGGCGCGGCCGGGGTTATCATCCACCGAGGCGCCAAAGGTGCGGAGTCCGGCCGCCACATCCTTGGTCGTCAAACCAAGAGCGCACGCGAGGGCCCCAGCGACGAGCGCGTTCGCGACGTTGTGCCGTGCGGACCCGCCCCAAGAGGCCGGCATCTCGGCGGCGGGCATCACCACCTCTATAGAGTCGCCTTGGGCGCGACAGATCGCGTCATTCGAGACGAACCAAGCCTCCCCACCGCGCGACAGATGTGCCTGAATACGCGGGCTATTTTTGTCCAGTGACGACAGGATCCACGTCTCGGCCGGCAGCTCTGCGCCACCGCCCTCCACGCCCACGAGGTCGAGCGCGGCCTGAAAGCTGGGGTCGCAGTCCGCGTTCACGAGCCGTCTCCCGCCGGGCCGCACCGCCCGCCAGACGGTCGCCTTGGTCTTGGCCATGCCCGCGAGGTCGACGATCCCATGGTCGCCGAAGTGATCGTCCCCTACATTCGTCACGGCCGCCGCGTCCACGCCCACGACGCCGAGACCGCGTCGAAGTAGACCGCCACGCGCGGTCTCGAGGACGGCCGCCGTGACCTTGGGGTGCCGCAAGATACGCCGGGCCGCCCCAGGTCCCGTCCAGTCGCCCTTGTCGATGATGACCTCATCGACCGTCAGGGCGTCTGTCGACGAGGCGCCGACAACCAACCCGGCCGTCTTCAAGATGCGGGTCGTCATGCGGCTGGTCGTCGTCTTGCCGTTCGTGCCGGTGATGATGACCTTCGGGAGGTCCCGAAACCTCGCCGACGTGAAGTCGGATATCTCCTGGGGTTCGGGGAGTTGCCGTGCGGGAAAGATGAGGGCCGAGGCGCCGAATCCGAGGGAGACCTCGTCGTCGTCCCAGAGAAAGGGGACTCCCGCCTGACGGGCCGCGTCTTCGAGCACGCGCAGGGCGGGGACCGACTCCTCGGCGATCCCGCCCTCATGGATGGCGAGCAGCGCCGCGACATTCGCCGGGTCCTCGCGCCAGCTGGGCTCCGAAGCGCCGAGTCCAAGCAGGGTCTCGGCGAGCGCGACCGTCGCGTAGAGGCGATCTATCGGGGCCTCGAACGAGATCGACGCCTTACCGCCGTCGGCCCAAGGGCGCATCACCGGGCGGGCCTCGGGCATGAAGACCGCGAGATCCGCTTTGAAGGCCTCAAATGCGGACTCGCGCGCCTCGGGCGTACCAAAGTCGACCTCGGCCATGACGCCGGGACCGTCGATGTCGATGTTCAAACCGGTCAACCGGCGGGCATCAAGTATCTTCATCATTCCCCGCAATTACGCGTCAATGGGGCTAGGGGCTAGTCATCGGACTGGTCGGACAGGATCACGCCGCGCTCGTCGATAAAGAAGTCCCCACCCAACGACTTGAGATCCGTGACAGCCTTATCCGAAAAGAGAGACGCGACGTCGTCTGGCGCGCGCGTCGGCGCCGGCTGAGAGGTCTCTTGCGCCTGCTGTTGGGCCTGCCCGAATTTGGTGACCTGCTTCCAGCAGCGCGAGATGGCGTCACCAAAGATCAGCAAGAGGTCGTCTCGCCCGCAATAAGCGAGCGCCGCGTCGATGCACGCGCGCTCGTCCGGGATGACCTCGATCTGCCCCTCGGGATAGCCGCCCTCCATCAGGAAATTCTTAATTAGCGCCGGGACCTCGTCCGGACCGCGGCCACGCAAACCGTCGTCGCGTTTGACGAAGACGCGGTCGAAGATCCCCGAGTCGGCGACGGCCTTAGCGATGTCGGCGATGTCCTCGTCGCGGCGATCGCCGGGGGCCGAGAGGACGACCACGCGCCGCTCAGGGACGTCGAGGCGTCGCACGAGCTCAACCATCGCCCGAACGGCGGCCGGGTTGTGGCCGTAGTCAAGGATCACACGGAACGGCAGCTCATCGTAGACGTTGAGGCGGCCCGGGACTTGGAAGTAGCTGGTGTCGAAGGTGCGCAGGCCCTGACGAATATTGTCGATGCGCACACCCATGGCGTAGGCCATCAGCGCCGCGGCCAAGGCATTCTGCACGTTGTGAAGGGCCTTGCCCTCGAGCGAGGCGGGGATGAGGTGCGACCACAAGAGAGGAATATGTTGACCACCATCGAAAATGGTCAACATGTCGCCGTTGATCCCCTCTTCCAATACCGCCGCGAGGCCACCAGCCCGAATGTGGCGCCGCACGAGGTCGTTGCGCGGGTTCAGCGTAAAGTACCCGACGCGCTTGGCCTTTGTGTGGGCCGCCATCCGCAGGCAGAGGATGTCATCGCCGTTCAGGATCGCTGCGTCGCGCGCGACCTCGGCGACGACGCGTTTGAGGTCCGCGAGCTGCTCGACGGTGTCAATTCCTTTCATCCCCAAGTGATCGGCGGAGATGTTCAGGACGCAGCCGACGTCACAGTCACGAAATCCGAGGCCCGCGCGGAGGATACCACCACGCGCCGTCTCTAGAACCGCGAGGTCGACCGTCGGGTCGCGCAGCACCATCTGCGACGCGACAGGTCCCGTCATGTCGCCCGCGACGGTCCGCGAACCGTCGATATAGACGCCATCAGTGGTCGTCAGGCCGACATGACGGCCCTCCATCTTGTGAATATGGGCCAACATGCGCGCGGTCGTCGTCTTACCGTTGGTACCGGTGATGGCCGCGATCGGGATGCGGGTCGGGGTCCCCGGCGGAAAGAGCATGTCCATCACGGGCCCGGCCACGTCGCGCGAGCGGCCCTCGGTCGGCGCCACGTGCATGCGGAAGCCGGGGGCCGCGTTGACCTCGCAGATACCGCCGCCGATCTCGCGATAAGAGCGGCTGATGTCCGGCGTAATAAAGTCCACGCCGGCCACGTCTAGGCCAATGGCCAGCGCCGCCCGCATGGCCATCTCGCGGTTATCGTGGTGGACGACGTCGGTCATATCGATGGCCGTGCCGCCCGTCGAGAGGTTGCCCGTCGAGCGCAGATAGAAGATCTCGCCCTTCGTCAGGACCGTCTCTAGCGTATAGTTCGCGTCGTTCAAGAGACGCCGCGCTTGGTGGTCGACGTCGAGGCGGGTCAGGACCTTCTCGTGGCCAATACCGCGTCGCGGATCGCTATTGACGACGTCGATCAGCTCGGAGATCGACTTTTTGCCGTCGCCGACGACGTGCCCAGGCACGCGCTTCGAGACCGCGATGAGCTGCCCGTTGACCACCAACATTCGGTGGTCAAACCCTTGCATCATCTGCTCAACGACGCAGGTCCGCCCGGTAATCTGCGAGGCCGTGCCATAGGCTGTCTCGACCTCTTCAACCGTGTTGAGGTTCAAGCAGACGCCGCGACCGTGGTTGGCATTATATGGTTTGACGACCACAGGAAACCCGAAACGCTCGGCCGCACGCACCGCCTGTGACGCGCTGCGCACAAGCTCTTGCCGCGGGATCGGCAGGCCGAGATCCCCAAGGATCTGGTTCGTCTGCTCTTTGTCCGAGGCGATCTCGACGGCGATGTGCCGGGTCTCGCTGGTCACGGTCGCCTGAATGCGCTTTTGAAACTTGCCGTGGCCGAACTGCACAAGCGATTGATCGTTCAAACGCAGCCACGGGATGTCGCGCTCTTCGGCGGCGCGCACGAGGGAGGCCGTGCTCGGGCCGAACTGCCGGCGCTGAGCCAGCGAGATGAGCTCCTCGAGGGCTGTCTGAAATACGAAGTCTTCCGGGAGCTTGAGGTCTCCTTCGCGCAGCTCGGCGGGGAGACAGGCCGCCAGCGTCTGCAAGCCCAGCTCGGCCGCGGCGAGGCCGACTTTCTCTTCCTCGTAGGCGTAGACGACATGGTACTCGCCCACGGTCCCGGTCCCGCGGGTCTTGCCGAAGGTGACGCGGGCGCCGGCCAGCTGCTGCAGCTCGATGACGACGTGCTCAAGCACATGGCCAAGCCAGGTCCCCTCGCCCTCTTTCAAGCGCCGAACGAACCCGCCTGCCTCGCGATAGCTGCAGGTGTGCTCGCTGAGGGTCGGGATAGCCGCCAACAGGGCCTCGTTGAACCCAAAGATCGCCGCGCTCGGGAGCTGTTCGAAGCGGCCGAGATCGATGGTGAGTCTCACACACGGAAAGTGCGCGTAGAGATGGGGGCCTCGGTAAACTCGCCGCTCAGTGATCTTCATCCTGGACCTCCACGCCCTTATATTGCGCCCGCGAGTGCGCCCACGAATCGCCGCCCACCGGCGCTCGCGCGACGCACCTCGCTCGACGTCAACACGACTTCTTCGAGCTCGGGGCCATCCGCCCCGGAGCATGCCTGTAATCGAGGCCAGCGGCAACGTCAGCGTGGCCGATTCAGCGCCTCACCTGCGGCTTTTTGCGCGCGAAACCCCTCCCGGGGATCCACCCGGCACCCCCGCTCGGCGCGCGATCTCCTCGGCGTCCTCGTGCGATCGGTAACCCTTTAGCATCACTCACCAAAATCTGCACGGACCCTGTCTGACCGCGGACGGCCAACGTGTCTCAGACAGGCGTGGCCTTTTGTCCCGCCGATGCTAGAGTGCGCCCATGCTCGCGCTCCGCATCGCAACTACCACCGCATGGCTTGACGCCGTGCTGGCCGACCTGACCGCCTTCCTGCAAGACCACGCGGCCAACGAACGCAAGGTCGTACAGAGCGCGCTACAGCTCGCGGCACACTACCCGACCCGTCCCGGGCTCGCCGCAGCCATGGCCGAGCTCGCCGCCGAAGAGCTGAGCCACTTCGACGCGGTCCGCAAGCTGCTCGAGGACGTGGACGCAGGCCTCGACTTCGATAGGCCCGATCCCTATATCAGCGAGCTGCGGCGACACTTTCGCAAGGCGGACGCGAACGCCTACCTCCTTGACCGGCTGGTCGTGTTCGCCATCGTCGAGGCCCGCGGCTGCGAGCGCTTCTCCATGGTGGCTGAGGCCCTCCAAGACGGCCCTATCAGGCGCTTCTACGTGGACCTCGTGCGGTCCGAGGCCCGCCACCACGGGCTCTTCCTGCGCCTCGCGCGGGCCTATTTCCCCTTTGAGGTGGTGCAGACACGCCTCGATGAGCTGCTCAGCGCGGAGGCGGCCATCGTCAGCGCGCTCCCAATCCGGGCGGCGCTGCACTGACGCGCGGCGCGCCATCGGCCCTTCACGACGTCGCGCGCGCCCTCGGGCCACGCCCGTGCTTCGTGATGCCGCACCCCGACGACGAGAGCTACGCCTTTGGGGGGCTGCTCGCTGCCCTCGGGGAGCTGGGGGCGATACCGACCATTGTATGTTGTACTGCAATGTATGAGAGCCCTCGACACCGCGAGCTTGAACACGCCATGACCGCTCTCGGTCTTCGGCCAACCTCGATTATCTGCGGTGGCCTGCCCGACGGAGGCCTCGATAGAAACGATGTACAGCAACGACTCCGATGGCTCCTCGCGACCCACGCAGACGCGGCGACGGCCCTCTGCTTGCTCGGCCCGGAAGGTGTCTACGGCCATCGCGACCACACCGCCGTCTGGCGCGCCGTCGTGGGCTTGTGCGGCGCCGACGCTTCCACGCCACGCCGCCTAGTCTGGCCAGTCTTTCCAGAAGGAGACCGCCTCTTCGCCCCCCTTCGCGGCTACCTCTCAAGGGTAGCGCCCCAGCTCCTCGACCCGGCGACGCCCACCGCGCCGCCACCGCACACGGTGGTCTCGGTCCCACTTCCAGCCCACATCCAAGCCCGCAAGCGCGCGGCGATCGCCGCCCACAAGAGCCAACTCCCAAAGGGGGACCTCAACCTCTTCCTGGGCCGCGGCGTTGTCGACATTTTGTCAGCTAATGAGACCTACGCCATCGCTGAGGCCGCCCAGTGACCCGTCGTATCTTGCACCTGACGCGCGATTTTCCGCCCCGCCACGCCGGCGGGATCTCAACGGCGCTTGGTGGGCTCCTCGCCGCCGCGAGTGCCCTCGAGGACGGCCCACGCCACGCGGTGATCTCGTTTGACGGATGGCGCCCAAACCGCGGGCCGACGACTTCCGCAAGAGTCGAACCGCCTGCCTCAGCGGACACGCCGCTGCCGATTTTGCACGTCGAGGGCCCCGCTGACCTCGACGCGGCCCGCGCCTTCGCAGCGGCTCTTCAGCCGGACGTCGTCCACGTCCACCACGCGCTCTTGTTTGATGCCTTGCCCGACCTCTTTCCCACGGCCGCGCCGCCGGTCCTGCTGACCCTACACGTCCTTCAGTTTCACCTGTCGCGACTCCGAGGCCTAGACGCGCCGACCCTCAGCGACCAGGCAGAGATGCGCGCCCTCGCATCCGCCCGCGCTATCAGTACGCCGACTGAGGCCGCGCGCCAGATCCTGCTCGACGCCGCCCCGCAGCTGGCTGATCGCGTGTTCGTGACGCCCCTTGGTGTCTCGCCCCTGCCACACTCGGCCGCCCCAGATGAGTGCAACAGATACTTTTTCAACAGCATTGAAATCGATGGCCAAGCCCCAGCGACAACGCTGGTCTATATCGGCCGCTTCGACGCGCTCAAGGGCCTCCCTGAGCTCATCAGCGCGCTCCCGTCTATCGTCGCCGCCCACCCTGAAACGCGCGTCATCATCGCCGGCGGCATCCCCGAGAACCCCAAAGCCGACCGTCGCTGGCGCCGTCGTCTCGCGCACCTCAGCGACGCCGGGGTGGTCCTGCTGCCGTGGCTGTCGACACCCGAGGTGGCGCAACTTCTGTCGATCGCCACCCACTTCATCGCGCCGAGCCACGCCGAGACCTGCGGGTTGACCCTTATGGAGGCAAGAGCCGCCGGGCTTCACCTCATCGCGAGCTATCTTGCCGCACACCGCGAGGTCGCTCCAGAGGCTACCTTCTTCGCAGCAGGCGACCACGAGGCGCTCACGCGAGCCACGCTCACCGCCCTCGCCGCAGACACCGCCACGCCACCCCGCGCCGCACCCACCTCGCCGCGATGGAGCGACGTCTTGCCCGATTGGGTTCACTTCTGGGCCAAATGAAGGTAAGCGTGCCGCCGCTTTTTCAAGTCCGCGCGGGGCCCTACGACTCCGGCCCTTGAGATGAGCGACGACGACCGACGGAGACCACCATGAGCGACACATCGACCCCTATCATCGCGATCATCGGCGGCGCCGTCGCCGGTTCTGAAGCGGCCCTCATCGCTGCCGAGCGCGGCGCCCACGCGGTCGTCATCGACCAGAACGCGCGCCCCTACGGCAAGATTGAAGACGGCCTGCCCCGCTGGCACGTCGGCCTGCGCGACAAGGAGTACGGGCGCATCGACCAGAACCTCGATCGGCCCGGCGTCACCTTCGTCCCGCTGACCCGGGTGGGCCGTGACATCTCGTGGCAAGCGCTCACAAAGGACCTCGGCTTCTCGGCCGTCATCCTCGCCAACGGCGCCTGGCGCGACCGGCCCCTACCGGTCGACGGCATCGACGTGTTAATCGGCCAGGGCTTCGCCTACCAGAACCCCTTCGTCTATTGGTTCAACCACAACGAAGACCCGGACTACAACGGCACGCGCTTTGATATTGCCGATGAGGCGGTCGTCATCGGCGGCGGCCTGGCCTCCATCGACGTCGTGAAGATCATTAACTATGAACTGTACAAAGCTGCCCTCGCCTCCCGCGGCGTGACCTTCGACGCCGAGACCTTTGACAAGAAGGGGATCCCCGCCATCTGCGAGGCCGCCGGCATCGACTGGCGCGAGCTCGGCATCAAAGGCGCGACCCTCTACTATCGGCGCCGCCCCGAGGACATGCCCCTCGTCTCCGCCGACCCTGGTGACACGTCGCGCCTCGCGAAGCTTGCCCAGACCCGCATGCGCATCTTGGAAAAGGCGGTCGAGAAGTTCTGCATCAACTTCGTGCCCCTCGCGAGCCCCCTCAGCGTCCTCACCGAAGACGACGGCCAGGGCGGCCAGCGCGTCAGCGGGATGACCTTCCAGCGAAACACGATGGTCGACGGCAAGCTCGTCTCGACGCCCGGTGACACCTTTGAGGTCAAGACATCATCCGTCTTCTCCTCGATCGGCAGCATCCCCGCCGTCGTCGAGGGATTGCCGATGAAGGACGAGCTCTATCAGTGGCGGGACTGGGACGGCGGACAGCTCGACGACGGCGAGCACGTCTTCGGGCTCGGCAATGTCTTGACCGGCAAGGGCAACATCGTCGAGAGCCGTAAGAACTCTAAGAAGATCATGGACTTGGTGACAAGAAATGTCCTCGGGTTCAGCGAAGAGACGACAGCCGTGACCGCGACGGAGGCCGTCCGCGACGCGGCCGAACAGACCGTCGTCGCCGCTCTCACCGACCCCAAGGTGGCCGACGCCGACGCCGTCCACGCGTGGATCAAGGCACGCCACGACGCCGTCGGTTTTCAAAGCTACGGCACCTGGATTGAGGCTCATCGGCCTCTCGCACACTAGGCGACTGCTCCTCGCTGGCGTGAGCTCTTCCATAGCGCTCACGCCGGCCGAGGCGTTCGCGCTGCCACCGTGAACGGCACATGTGTCATTTGATGAAAAATGACCGTTCAGCCAACGGTGACTTGAACCAAAAGCGCGAGGCTGGCAGCGTCCGGCGACCTCCAACACAGGACCCACTATGCGCACCGCCCTTATTCGTCGTGCTACCCTCGCCCTTTCCGCCACAGCGGCCGTTTGCGCGCTCTCCACTGCCGTCCACGCCGAAGACGAGCCCGCCTCCGAACCGATGCGCATCGCGGTGCCGCGACAAGAACCCTCGCCGGCGGCCCAGGCCCAACATCGCGACGCCTCGATCGATCGGGGCATCGGCAGCGGCCATGCGGAGACGATCGGGAAAAACAACTGGACGGTCAACAGCTACGAGCTCTTTCTGATCGGCGTAACCTACGGCTTTACCGAAGATTTTCAACTCTCCCTGACCACCATGCTGCCGGTCTTCGAGAGCACCCCCTTCATCCTCGCCCTCGCACCAAAATACGTCGTCTCTCGCAGCGACAGCGTCGTCGTCGCCCTTCGCAGCAACATCTGGTTCGGCACCGACATCGGCAGGGGCAACGGCTTGGGGCTGATCAGCGTCGGTCCGGCTGTGGACGTCTACTTTGATGACGCCGGCCGTTTCGCCTTCCACGGCGCGCTCTCGATCGGCGGCGTCTTCGGCGACGGCTTTAACAGCGGCAGCGGCGGATTTGGGTTCGCCGACGGAGCCCTCATCGGCCTCGACGTGGGCTTCAGCCTGGGCCTGTCGCGCGCCTTCAAGCTGATCATCGAGGGCCAGTTCTTCAGTGGCTACGGCAGCAGAGGCTTCCGCGTCGCCGAGATGGCCCTCGTGAACTATGGCGTTCGCTTCCACAACGACACGCTGGCGGTCGACCTCGCGTTCATCCGACCCATCGGGGACTTCGACGTGGGAGGCCTCGTCATGGGCATCCCCTTCGTCAGCTTCTCGTCGCGCTGGTAGTCCCGATCGCCGCGACCGGCGCGCTGTTCTGATCGAACTAGAGCTCGGATAACCTTTCAATTCCAAGCAGCACAGGATCAGCGGGCTCGATCTGAAAGGTCCTGGTCGCGGCGTCGTAATCGACGACCATCGCCTGATCGCCGCGTTTGAGGCCGATGGCGGCCTTGGCGCGCACGTTGAGTAGAAAGCTCTCGCGTGTCGTGCACTGCGCCTGGCCGAAGTGTTCATCGACTCGGCCAGTCGTGATCACGACGATGGTCCCGATGAGCCCTTGGTAGTCCTTGGCCAGGTGGTCGACGAAGAGGCGACCGAAGGGACGGATCGCGAAAGAGGTCCCGAGGACGCCGACCATCCCTGCCCCCAAAAAAACGAGGACCTCCATGAGGCCGACGGGCAGCACAGGCGCGAGCCAGCCGCGCATGAAATAGCTGGCGATCCAGCTAAAGAAAGCCATGAAGCTCAAAGAGATCGTGACCGGCACCGCGCGCAACTTAAGGAGCCCCAAGATCCCTCCGAGACCGCCCTCAAGCGCGCCCTCACTGGCCCCGTCGGCTGCGCCGTCCAGCGCGCCGTCAAGCGCACCGTCGACGGCCCCCTCAAGCGCCCCCTCGGCGCCGCCCTCGAGCGCGCCGTCGGCGCCGCCCAAGAGATCCAGATCAAAGGCGCCGAACGTAAAAAATAGCCAATAGAGCAGCACGAGCCCCATCAACACCGTGAAGATACCGGTCGGTAGGGCGAGGATGGCTGTCCAAAAGTCTTCCATAGAGTTCTCCAGAGGGGCGCCGCGAGCATAGACGAGGGCCGTCTGCCCGGCTACCGGCGAGAACTGAGCACCCGGGACGGACTTGCAGCCCCGCCCAACTTGACCTATTTGATCGCGACAATGTTGCGGATGTTTTCGTGTTGCGCGCTGCGGGTCTCACTCGTGGCGGCCGTCACGGACAGGGAAGAAAGGATTTTCGTATGGATCCCATGATTTTAGCCAGCGTCGGCATCGGCGTCTTTCTCGTCGTCGCGATCCTTGTGATGTGGGCGCGCTTCTATCGCAAGGTCGATCAAGGCCAGGCGCTGATCGTCAACAAGATGCGGGACGAACCGGACGTCTTCTTCACGGGATCCGTGGTCTTGCCGATCGTACACCGCGCCGAGGTCATGGACATCTCGCTGAAGACGATCACCCTTGAGCGCCGTGGCAAGGACGGCCTCATCTGCCAGGACAATATCCGCGCAGACATCAAGGTGTCCTTCTACGTCCGGGTGAACAAGACCCGCGACGCGGTCCTTCAAGTGGCTCAAACTATTGGCGTTCGCCGCGCATCGGATCGCGAGACCCTTGAGGACCTCTTCCTCGCCCGCTTCTCCGAGGCCCTCAAGACCGTCGGCAAGCGCCTCGAATTCGAGGCCCTGTACGAGAAGCGGAACGAATTCAAAGACCAGATCATCGAGGTCATCGGCGATCTCAACGGCTACGTCTTGCAGGACGCGGCCATCGACTATCTCGAGCAGACGATGCTTGAGCACCTAGACCCGCACAACATCTTGGACGCCCAAGGTATCCGCAAGATCACCGAGCTCACCTCGGCGCAGAACATCCGCACCAACGAGTTCCGCCAGACCGAGCGCAAGGCCATCACACGCGAGAATGTGCTCGCCGAAGAGGCGGTCCTCGCGCTGCAGCGGCAGGAAGCCGACGCCCGCGCTAAACAGGCACGAGAGATCGCGACGGTCATCGCCCGCGAAGAGGCTGAGACCGCTTCGGTGCAAGCTGACGAGGGTAAACGCGCCCGGCTGGCCCAGATTAAGGCCGACGAAGAGGTCGCCGTCAGCATGGCCAACAAAGACCGCCAGGTCGAGGTCGCGATCAAGAACAAGGAGCGCATCGTCGGCATCGAAGAGGAGCGAGTCCAGAAGGACCGAGACCTAGAGGCGATCTCGCGCGAGCGTGAGGTTGAGCTGCAACGAATCTCGAAAGAGAAGGAGCTTGAGCAGCAACGAAAAGAGATCGCGGTCGTCATCCGCGGGCGCGTCGCCGTAGACCGCGAGGTGGCCACCGAAGAGGAGCGCATCCTCGACGTCCGCAGCGAAGCCGCGGCGAACCGCGACAAGCTCGTCAAGATCATCGGCGCCGAGGCCGGGGCCCAAGAGGCTCTCGTCAAGACGATCAAGGCGGCTGAGGCCCAAGAAGAGGTCGCGAAGTTCGCGGCGCGCGAGCGAATCCTCATCGCCGACGCGGACCTCGCTGCGGCCGAGCGCACCGCCTCCGCGAAGATCCGGGCCGCCGAGGGTGTAAAAGCCGAAGAGGCCGCGACCGGTCTAGCCCGCGTCCTCGTGAAAGAGGCCGACGCCATCGCGACCGAGAAGGTCGGGATGGCCGAGGCCAAGGTCTCTCTCGAGCGCATGAAATCTGACGCCGAGGGCGAAGAGAAGAAGGGGTTGGCGCGCGTTAAGGTCTTAGAGGCCGAAGCCGGCGCCATCGAGAAGAAGGGCAGCGCCGAGGCCGAGGTGACGTTCAAGCGCATGGACGCCGAGGCCCGCGGGACCGAGCTCGCCGGCATGGCGAAGGCCAAAGCCGACCGTGAGCAGCTCGTGGCCGCGGCCGATGGCCATCGCAGCCAGGGGCTCGCCGAGGTTGAGGTCAAACAAGCCGACGCGGTCGCCATCTTCAAGCGGGGCGAGGCCGAGTCCGAAGCCATCCGCATGAAGCTTGAGGCCGAGGCGAAGGGTCTGGCCGAAAAAGCCAAGGCGATGAAGGCTCTGGACGGCGTTGGCCGCGAGCACGAGGAGTTCCGCCTGCGCCTCGACCAGCAGAAAGAGATCGAGCTGGCCCACATCGGCATCCAAGAGAAGATCGCGCGCGCCCACTCTGAGGTCATGAAAGAGGCCTTTGGATCCGCGAATATCCAGATCGTCGGCGGCGACGGCGCCTTCTTCGACCGCTTCGTCAAGGCGGTCACGATGGGCCGGTCCATCGACGGGGTCGTCAACAGCTCAGAGACGGTCAAGGCCCTCGCCGGCGACTACCTCAGCGGCAAGAGCTCGCTACCAGCGGACCTCAAAGAGGTCCTCTCGCGCCCGGCGCTTAGCGCCGAGGCCCTCCAGCAGCTGTCGGTCGCGGCGGTCCTCTCGAAGCTTGCAGGACAAAGTGATCCGGCAGGCAAAAAGAAGATCGAGAAGATCATCGAGCAGCTCAAATCTCTCGGCATCGATGAGACGACGGTCGAATAACGCCGCTGGAGCCCAAGATGAGCACAACGGACTCGCCCGATAGTGGCAATTACGAGGTCCTCAAACGACGTCTTGAGGACCTCGCGACGGAACTCCAAGGCCAAGCGACCACCCTCAACACCGAAAGGCAAGCCACTTTCGGTGGCAGTGAGATGGCGGTCATTGGCTCCGAGCGGATCCGGACCGAGAACAACTGCGTCCCAGTGGACATCGTCGCCCTCGGCGAGCACGTGTTGGTGGGCTACAAGATCTTCCTCGGGCTGCGTACCGAGTTTGAAGTCAACGATGTCTTTGCCTTGTATCACTACGCCGCGACCGACGAAGGGTTTGAGTTCCAACAGGTGGACCCAACCACCGTGGACGCAGGCCTGTTCGACGACGAGTCGTTCAATCGCGAGTTCGACGAGCTGCGCAAGTACTACAAGGACGCGCGGCTCATTCAGCTGCGCTCCGCGAGTAAGCTCTTGGCGGTCTTTCAGGTCGGTGAGACCTACCGCGACGTGCGGGTCTTGCGTTGGTCACTGACGCCGGACGGCCGCGCGACCTATATCGACAACCGCGGCGAGAGGGACCACGTCTACCCACCCTCGCACTCGTTCGATTGGATCCGGACGACGCGGGACGACCACCGGCGCGGCCGCCATCCGCACGTGTCTATCCGCGACAAGGTCTTCGTCGAGACGACGGGCGGCGATCTCACCATCAAGGTCGAGGACAACACCGAGACGGGCCTCGGCATCTACGCCGAGATCGTCGAGGACAAGAGCCAGAGCCTCGACGACGCGGAGGTCTCCTTCGCCGAGGTCGGCGTCCTCATCCTATTGAAAATGAAGCCTTTTCGCGAGGAGCACACCCGCTACCTCGTCTACAACACCCGGTCTCGACAGGCCATCCGCATCGACGCCATCGGCCAGAGCTGCGTCGCGCTGCCCGAGGACCAGGGCATCCTCTTTCCCGGCGGCTTTTACCTGCAGACGGGCGAATACCGCCTCTTCGACGTCGACACGTCACAGTTGGAGTTCAAACGACAGTTCCGCTCTCCCAACGGCGAGGACGTCCTCTACGTCTTTCACCAGCGGGCGCGCGGCCACTATCTGCTCTTCGCGTACAACCTCATCCGTCGCGAGGTCGCGAGCCCTATCCCGTGCGACGGCTTCACGATCTTCGACGACGGCAAGATGGTGGTGCTCAAGCACACAAACGACGAACCATCGCGGGTACACCCCGTGCAGATCTGGCAGACCCCTTTCTACTCCCAAGAGTTTGCTAGCCGCACAAGGTCGGACGGCTCGTTCTTCGGCCGCATCGGCAACGCGGACCTCGTCCGAGGCCTCTCGGACTGCTTCGCCGTCGTCGCCCGCATCCGCAACCAGCACCCCACGCGCGAACGCTACGAGGACCTCATCGCGCACGTCAACCGCATGTTCGACGCGCACCACTGGGTCGAGAAAGCGGACGCGGCGGTCCTTGGGACGACGCTCAAGCAGATCCGGAAGAACACCGAACAGATCGTCGACGAATTCGAAAAAGTCCTCGCCTTCCGGGCCCGCGCCGAGGCCCAGCTCGTCGAGGCGAGGGCCCGCCTAGAGACCCTCGAGAAAGACCTCGACGCCGCGCAGTGGAAGGAGGCCGACCGCTTCATGCGCACCATGGACGCCCTCCGTGGCTATCGCGGCCACGTGGCGATGCTGCGCGAGGTCCGCAGCATGGATCTCGAGGCCCTCGACACCCTTGACAAGACGGCGACTGAACACTTTAACCAGGTCGCCGGTGCGGCCGTCGCCTTCCTCAATCAGCCCAAGTCGTTAGAACCTCTCACCGCGCGCCTCGGTGAGACCATGAAGGCCATCGGCCTCAAGAAGACGGGCCGCGAGCTTAAAGAGCTTGGCGAAGAGCTCGACATGCAGAGTCGCGGGCTCGAGGTCCTGACCGAGACCGTGGCGAGCCTGCCGGTCGATGACCCGACGCTGAAGACGGCTATCTTAGACGGCCTCAGCGAGGTCTTCGGCCAGCTCAATCGCGTCCGCGCCGAGTACCAGAACCGCAAGAAAGAGTTGGCTTTTACTGAGGATAAGGCCGAGTTCAGCGCCCAGTTTCGTCTCCTCGGACAGGCCGTCTCCAGCGCCGTCGCGCTCAGCGACACGCCTGAGTCCTGTGACGCGGCCCTCGCGCGCCTCATGGTCCAAATCGAAGAGCTCGACAGTCGCTTCGCCGAGAGCGATGAATTTACGAACGAACTGTCCCTCAAACGCGAAGAGGTCCACGAGGCCCTGACCAGCCGCAAGCAGGCCCTCGTCGACGCCCGCCAGCGGCGAATCCAGAACCTCCTCTCGGCCGGCGAGCGCATCCTCGACGGCATCGCGCGGCGCGTCCGCGGCTTCAAGGACGAGACTGAGCTCAGCGCCTACTTCGCCGCCGACGCGATGCTCTTGCGGCTGCGTCAGATCGCCGTCGATCTCGAGGCCCTCGGCGACACCGTCAAGAGCAGCGAGCTGCTCGGCAAGCTCAAGACGGCCCAACAGACGGGGCTTCGCGGCCTGCGCGACAAGCTCGAGCTCTTCGATGGGGACGATAACGCCGTCCGCCTAGGCGCGCACCGCTTCAGCGTCAACGAGCAACCCCTTGAATTGACCATCATCCCACGCGACGACGCGATCTATCTGCACATCTCCGGGACGGACTTCTACGAGAAGATCCCCGACAGCGGGGCGCCCGAGCTGCGCGCCCTGATGGCCCAGAGCCTGCCATCGGAGACCCCGACCATCTATCGCTCCGAGTTTCTCGCGGCCTCGCTGCTCCTCGATAGCGAGCTTGGGCACGGTCCCATCGACCTTCAGGCGCCTGATACATGGAATAGCAAAGACATCCAGGACCTCGTCCGAAAGACCGCCGGCGAGCGCTACCAAGAGGGCTACGAGCGCGGGGTCCACGACGACGACGCCGCGCGCATCCTCGAGACCCTCCTCCGCATGCGCCAGACGGCGGGCCTGCTGCGTCATCGCGGTCAGGTGCGCTCCCTCGCGGTGCTCTTCGCCGCCAATCATTTGAACACCGATGTTTTTTCCCGCTGGCAGGGACGCGCCAAGAGCCTCTCCGAGCTCCGCGTCAGCGAGCCACTTGCAGCTAAAGAGGCCCTCGCGGCGCTTGAAGGCGATCTCGCGCGCGCCCTCGGGGCGTTTATCGCAGATCAGGGCCTCGCGTGGTGGGACGAAGGCGCCGCTCATCAAGCCGCGGCCTACCTCATCGACGAGTTTGGCGCGCCACGGCTAAGCTTTGTCACAGCGCATGACGCCCTGTCTCTCGCGAACGCCGCGACGACCGGCCGACCGGCCCTCCGGGGCGAGCTCCAACAGCTCGCGGCCCAGCCGGCGGCGGCCCTCGGGCTCGCCCACGCGTGGGCTCAGGCTGCCGCCAGCAAGGACCCCGCCCTCGAGCCCTTCGCACTAGAGGCGGCCGTCTGCCTCGTCACCGCCGACGCCGTGCCGCGCGAGTCCCTCAAGGCCACCTTGGCCCAGACCCTTGAGGCCCTCTCGGGCCAGCACCCCCGCATCCGCGAGAGGCGCCTCGACGTCCGCCTCGACGAGCTTCTTGGCCGGGTCGCCGAGTACCGACGGTCCGGCCTCGTGCGCTGGCAAGAGCACCGCCGTCACCTCCATGGCCTCATCGAGACCCGGAAAAAAGCCCTCCGCCTCGACGGCTTTAAGCCGCGCGTCTTGACCTCATTCGTCCGTAACCGCCTCCTAAACGAGGTCTACCTGCCCCTCATCGGCGCCAACCTCGCCAAACAGGTTGGCGCGGCCGGCGCCGCCCGGCGGACCGATCTCATGGGTCTGCTGCTGCTCATCTCGCCGCCTGGCTACGGCAAGACGACCCTCATGGAGTACGTCGCGAGCCGCCTCGGCTTCGCCTTCGTCAAGGTCAACGGGCCCTCACTCGGGCACTCCGTGACCTCGCTTGACCCGGCTGAGGCGCCGAACGCGACCGCGCGTCAAGAGATCATGAAGCTCAACCTCGCCCTCGAGATGGGCAATAATGTCATGCTATTGGTCGACGACATCCAGCACACCCATCCTGAATTTCTTCAGAAATTCATATCACTATGCGATGGCACGCGACGCATCGACGGGGTGTGGGGCGACGGGGCCAAGACCTTCGATCTGCGCGGCAAGAAGTTCTGCGTCGTCATGGCGGGCAACCCCTACACCGAGTCGGGTGAGTCCTTTCAGATCCCCGACATGCTCGCGAACCGCGCCGACATCTACAACCTCGGTGACATCCTCGACGGCAAGCGCGAGGCCTTCGCGCTCAGCTACCTCGAGAACTCACTGACCTCGAACGCGACCCTCGCGCCTCTGGCGACGCGCAGCCAGGCCGACGTCTACAAGCTCGTGCGCATGGCGGCCGGCGAGCCCATCGCCAGTACGGACCTCGAGCACGGCTACTCCGGCGCAGAGCTCAGCGAGATACACGCCGTACTCACCCACCTCGGACGCGTCCAAGAGGTCCTCCTCGCGGTCAACCAGAACTACATCGCGTCGGCCGCGACAGCCGACGCCTATCGGACAGAGCCGCCCTTTAAGCTCCAAGGCAGCTACCGCAACATGAACAAGCTGGCCGAGAAGGTCGTCGCGGCGCTGACACGCGACGAGCTCGAGCGCCTCATCGACGACCACTACCTCGGCGAGGCCCAGACCCTGACGACCGGCGCGGAGGCGAACCTCTTGAAGCTCCGCGAGCTGCGCGGGCGCCTGACCCCCGTCGAGGCCAAGCGATGGTCGGAGATCAAATCTGAGTTCGTCCGACGCAACCAGCTGGGCGGCGCTGAGGAGGACCCGGCGACCCGCGTCACGAGCCAGCTCTCGCTGGTCCAGCGCGCCCTTCGTGAGATCGAGACGGCGATCGTGAAGACCACCGACCGCCGAGATGGAGACTCGGAACTAAAGTTGGCCTTGGCAGGGCTTGGAGACCGCCTCGACTCGCATCTGAAGGCCATCGCGACCCGCCTCACCCCCGCCAAGACGCCGACCGCGCCGACACCAAAGCCAGCGCCAATGCCAATGCCAATCGTCGACCTCAGCGCCGTCACGACCGCCCTCGACGCCATCGCTCGCGGCCTCCAGACCCGTCCCACGGCCGTGCCGCCGCCCGTACCAGCGAGACGCACCCTCGCGAACGCGCAGCCCGCTGACAGCAGCGTCTTGGGCTCGGACTTCCAGCGTTTCCTGGCCGAGCAGGGCCGCCTCGTCGACGAGGCCATCGTCCCGATGGCGCGAGCCGCGTCTAAGAGCCTTGAAGAGAACACCCATCTCACCCGCGAGCTCCTAAATCTGATCGCGCGGCTGGAAGGCGCTGGCTACTCCCGGTCGCCGTGACGTCGCCTCAGCGCGACCTGTGTAGATATTTCACATCTGTAGAATATTTACACAACGGCGGCCGGCTGCGTGACTGGCACCGCCGAGGCCCTGCCTTGAAACCGTAGCATTGGTGCCGATTGTTGTGTTGGCACGATGCCTGCAAAGGTACCCCACGCACCCCAAGCACGGAGGAAAAGACCCCATGACCCTGAAACGATCCCCACACATTCGTAGCTGGACTTTCCCGCTCGCAGCCGCCCTCAGCGTGACAAGCGCCGCGGGCTGCATCGACAGCAAGGTCGGACCCGGCCCCATCGACCCCGAGAACACTGCTCAGAGCGTCGACTGGACCCGCGCCGCGGCCCTCACCGCCGCCGATTCCTGCGAGCAGGCCGAGAGCTGGCTTGAAGACGCCGCCATCGTTCAGATGGACATGCAGCTCGAGAATAACCGCCGCTGCTTCCTCGATTCGAACGACTGCAACTGGTATCGCGGCGGCATGATGGCCGAAGACATGGCCACGGACGGCCCGCCGAACGCGGGCGCGCCGGCTCAGGACGACCAGACCCCCGACGAATACAGCGAGACCAACACTCAGGTCGCCGGCGTCGACGAGGCCGACCGCGTCAAGACCGATGGCACGCACCTCTACACCCTGTCCAGCAACGAGCTGGTCGTCGTGAAGTCTTGGCCTGCGGCCGAGACCGCGGAGATCGGGCGCGTCGCCCTGCGTGGCTACGCGCAGTCCTTCTTCCTTGAGGGCGATAAAGCCATCGTGCTCGGCCAGACGAACCTCTACGACGTGTCCCCCGACGCCCCGGTCGTGGTGCGCGATAACGGCGGCGAGACGTCGACCGAGCCCCCACGCGAGGGCGAAGACTCAAGCGATGGCGGCGAGGCTTCTGAGCCAAGCCCCGGCGCGGACGAGGACAAGGCACCTGCCGACAGTGATTTCGCCCAAGAAGATCCCGCAGAATACCGCGGCTACCGCCAAGTCTCGATGGTCACGATCATCGACCTCTCGGACAAGAACAACCCGCGCGTCGTGAAAGAGCACTTCTTCGACGGCTACGCCCTTGATACCCGCCGCATCGACGACAAGGTCTATCTGGCGCAGAACAGCTACGTGTACTTCGATGACCTGCAGTACTGGCCGGACTTCGCTTACACGACCGAGGCCGACCGGCCGGACGCCGCGACCGTCAACGCCTCCTTCGACGCAATGCGTCTCGCGAACGTCGCGAAGATCCGCGCCCGCAACTTGGACGAGTGGCTGCCGAAAGCCTGGACCGCCGACAACGGCGGCGACGTGGCCTACGCCAGCGGCGCGGCCGTCAGCGGCTGCACCGACGTCCATGTACCCAGCGTCTTCTCGGGCCAGAGCCTCTTGACCCTCGTGACTCTCGACACGGACGACGGCGCCATCGCCGGCTCGACCATCCAGGGCAACTGGGGCACGGTCTACGCCTCACAAGAGGCCCTCTACATCGGCACAACCAACTGGGAATTCTACTGGTGGTGGCAGGACACGGACGTCCGCCCGTCCATCCAGACCCACATCCACAAGTTCGCCTACGACGCGGACGGCAACGCCCGCTACTCGGCCTCTGGTGAGGTCCTCGGCTATGCGATCAACCAGTTCGCCTTCGACGAGTTCGGGGGCAACCTGCGCGTCGCCACGACCGACGGATTTGGTTGGTGGAACAACGATGACAGCGAGAGCCGCGTGACGGTACTGCGCCAAAATGGTCGCCACCTCGACACCCAAGGCGTCGTCGCCGGGCTAGGCGTTGGCGAGCAGATCCAGGGCGTGCGCTTCATCGGCGACCAGGGCTACGTCGTGACCTTCCGCCAGGTCGACCCCCTCTACGTCATCGATCTCTCGGACGCGACCAACCCCACTGTGGCCGGCGAGCTCAAAATCCCGGGCTTCTCCAGCTATATCCATCCCCTCGGCGACGGCTTCTTGCTGACCGCCGGCCGCGATGGCGACGACGAGGGCAACCTCGGCGGCGTGAAGATCGAGATCTTCAACGTCCAAGACCCGGCGAACCCCTTCAGCGTCAAAACCGCGGTCATCGGCGACGGCTGGAACACCTGGAGCGACGTCCTCTGGGACCACAAGGCTTTCAACTACTTCCCGGCACGCGACCTCCTGGCCATCCCCGTCAGCGGCTGGCAAGAGTCCGAGACGGCCAATGGCTGGTACGGCACCTACAAGTCCGAGCTCGCGCTCTTCCGCGTGACGACGACCGACATCGAGCCCCTCCAGAGCATCACCCACATGGACTTCTTCGATGACTTTGGCGGCAACGACAACTGCCGCGGCTACAACGGTTACTGGCAGGCCAGCATCTTCCGCGGCGTCTTCGTCGAGGACTATGTCTACAGCCTCAGCGAGCTCGGCGTGCAGGTCCACGACACCCGCGACTTGGCCGCGGGCCCGGTCGCCGAGGTGACGCTGCTTCAGCCGCAGTCCTTCCCCTACTACGATTGGGGCTACTGTGAGGGCGTCCGTGTGGACGACGGCGGCGGTGAGGTTCCTCCGAGCGAGGGTGGAGATCCGGACCCGGTTCCGGCTGACGGCGCCGAGACGCCCGCCCCGTAGTCGATTGTTTCGATTGAAAGAAAAGGTCAGCCTCGGCTGGCCTTTTCTTTTTTTATTTCAGGCGATTATGAAATCGCATTCTTTGTCCCGGACCACACGGTGTGTAAATATTTTACACATGTCGTTCTTTTACACATGCCACGCGGAGGGCCCTCTCCCCGGTCGCCCTGACCATCGAAAATACGATGAAATTTATAGGCTTTTCGATTGGCACTAGTTCTGCATTGAGCTCTTGCCTACCCTAACCCCAAGGCGAACCATGAACTTGCGAATCACCCATAGTGCGACCCGCCTGGCCTTCCCTCTCGTCGCGGCCCTCGGCGTCCTCAGCGCCGCTGGCTGCACCGATAGCAGCACCCAGTCTCGCATCGCCGAGCGTCTCGACTGGACTCGGACGGCCGCCCTGACCGCGGCTACCTCTTGCGAACAGGCGGAGGAGCGCCTTGAGGACGCGGCGATCCTCAAGATGGAAATGCGCCTAGAAGACAACCGGCGCTGTGCCCTCAGTCCAGATACCTGCCCCTGGGGCCGCGATCTGGTCTTGTGGGACGCGGCCGTCGGCAGCACTTCCACCACCACGGACACGACGAAGCCCGATCCCTATGACCAGGCCCCGGACGAATACAGCGAGACCAACACGCAGGTCGCTGGAGTCGATGAGGCCGACCGCGTCAAGACCGATGGAACGCACCTCTATACCCTCTCTCGTGGCGAGCTCGTGGTCGTGAAATCCTGGCCCGCCACCGAGACGGCTGAGATTGGGCGCGTCGCGATCCGTGGCTACGCGGAGTCCTTCTTCCTCGACGGTGACAAGGCCATCGTGTTGGGCATCGCGGATCTGTACGACGTGTCGCCTGACGCGCCATCTATGGCGAGGGACACCGCCGGTACAGCCACCGAGCCGTCGCGGGAAGGCGAGGGCGGCGGGTCAAGCCAAAGCGGGTCAGGGAACACAGATGAGGCCGAGGCGACAGACGTCTCTTCGCTTGAAGAGCCCAACGACTACAGAGGGTTTCACCACGTTGCGGTGGTCACGACCATCGACTTGTCCGACAAGCGCAATCCACGCGTCGTGAAGGAGCGCTTTATCGACGGCTATACCCTCGATACCCGTCGTATCGACGACAAGGTCTACCTGGCGCAGACCAACCCGTTGTACTTCAATAACTTGGAGTACTGGCCGCAGATGGACGACATGAGCGGCACACGAAGCCAGAGTGATTCCGCCATCAACGCCGCCTTCGACGCGGTGCGCGAGGCGAACATCGCCAAGATCCGGGCGAGCACCCTCGGAGATTGGCTGCCAAGGGCTTGGACCGCCGACAACGGTGGCGACGTGGTGTACGGCGACGGTGCGACTTTCACCCCCTGTACCGACGTGAATTTTCCAAGCGTTTACACGGGTTCGGACCTCTTGACCCTAGTGACCCTTGACGCGGATGATGGGGCAATCAGCGGCTCATCGGTGCAAGGCGACTGGGGTCATGTCTACGCGTCTCAAGAGGCCCTCTACATCGGCGCAACGAACTGGGCCTACCAAGACTGGTGGTTCAACGCGGGACTCCGCGCGCCGGCACTCAAGACCCACATCCACAAGTTCACCTATGATGCTGAAGGCAACGCTCGCTACTCGGCTTCGGGCGAGGTGCTCGGCTTCGCGCTCAACCAGTTCGCCCTGGACGAATTCGGAGGCAACCTGCGTGTCGCCACATCGGATGGATTTGATGCGAGAAACAACGACCAGGTCGAGAACCGCGTGACGGTCTTGCGCCAGAATGGTGATCGCCTTGAACAGCAAGGTGTGGTCGATGGGCTTGGGCTCGGCGAACAGATCGTCGGTGTGCGTTTCCTCGAGGGACAGGGCTACGTGGTGACCTTCCGACAGATCGACCCTCTCTATGTCATCGACCTCTCTGACCCGACCAACCCGACGGTCACCGGCGAGCTCAAGATCCCGGGCTTTTCCAGCTACATCCACCCCCTCGGCGATGGCTTCTTGCTGACCGCTGGCCGCGACGGCGACGAAGAGGGCAACCTCGGCGGCGTGAAGATCGAGATCTTCAACGTCCAAGACCCCGCAAACCCCTTCAGCGTCAAGACCGCGGTCATCGGCGAGGACTGGAGCACCTGGAGCGAGGTCCTCTGGGACCACAAGGCTTTCAACTACTTCCCGGCACGCGACCTCCTGGCCATCCCCGTCAGCGGCTGGCAAGAGACCGAGACCTCGGGCGGTTGGTATGGCAGCTACAAATCCGAGCTCGCCCTCTTCCGCGTGACGACGACCGACATCGAGCCCCTGCCGAGCGTCAGCCACATGGACCTCTTCGGTGACTTCGGCGGCAACGACACATGCCGCGGCTACAACGACTACTGGCGGGCCAGCATCTTCCGCGGCGTCTTCGTCGAGGACTATGTCTACAGTGTCAGCGAGCTGGGCTTACAGGTCCACGATACCCGCGACCTTAGCGCGGGCCCCGTGGCCGAAGTGACGCTACTTCAGCCCGAGTCTTTCCCCTCCTACGATTGGGGCCACTGCGAAGGCGTCCCCGGCGGCGACGGCGGCGGCGAGGTTCCTCCGAGTGAGGGTGGAGATCCGGACCCGGTCCCGGCTGATGGCGCCGAGACCCCCGCTCCGTAAGTATCGAATGTATTTCGCAAAAAGAGGGTGTCAGCTGCGGCTGGCCCTCTCTTTTTGCGTGCGGAGAAGACCACATCTTTGGCAGGCTAGGGCGCGCGAGTCACCGGAACGGCGAGCGCCTCATCGAGGACGAGGGTCTGCGCCCGCCAGTTGGCGTCGGTGAAGCTGTAGTCCCCGCTGATATGAATACCAAAGGTCCCCGCCGCCTCAAGGGCCGGGATGTCGACCTGCTGGTCATCGAAGACCACGATATGGCGTGTCCCCTGTACCCACATCTGACCGGCCATCGGGCTATCATTGAGCGCGTAGGACACGGTCTCCAGGACCAATCGCCCGATCTCATCGCCAGAAGCACCATTGACCTCAAATGATACTTCCAGCGAGTTCCGTGCGGTGATGATCGCCTTCATGTCCGAGATCACGAGCGCCTCTGGGAAGGCCATGTAGCGCGCGATGTCGACGACGCCGTCGAAGTCCGTGTCGGCGAAGCCTATCTCGGACCAGGTGACGCCGTCCGTCGGCTCGGGGGGCGGATACAAGAAATTTCCCATCAAATCCCGTGCGTATTGGAAGGTCCCCGCGAGATCGAGGTAGAGATCCGTGGCCCCAAACGAGTGCGCCAGCTCATGGGCAATAAGGTAGGGGTTGAAAGGATTGATGAGCCCAATCTCGCCCTTCGAGAAGTAGACCCCACCGAAACCAGTCAGGTCGAGGGTCGGCGCCGACACGAGGACCTTGTCGTACTCGCCGAGGATGGGGCAGCCCCGGTCGGCCAGCCACGCATCGAGGCTCGCGGAGAAGCTATACCAAAAGCGGTCTTCGCCCACGAGGAAGTCGCTTGAGGAGATGCCGCCGATCACCGTCCACTTCGTCGCCATGGTCTCACGCCCGAGGTGGCGCATGGCGAGGGCGTGGTACCAATTATCCACAGTGGCCAGCTGCAGCGCCTCGGCCACGATATCCACGCGGTCGGCGCAAGGGTCATCAGCGAATTCCGGATGCGAATCCACCAACACCAGCACGATGCGTTGGTTTCCGACGGGCAATGTGTTTGCACTACCAAGCAGTGGGGCCTTCGAGACGCAGCGCCCATCGGCGCAGTGGCCACCATCACAGTCGGCGTCTGCGCAGCACTGGGCGGCTGGGAAGAAGACATCATTGCAGCAACGCGCAAACGAGTAGCGTTGCCGGCCAGTGCAATCGCCGTCTCGACACCAAGACGCCGGAAAGCGGACGCCCCCGCACACGATCGCGTCGGGGTCCGCCACGTCGACGACGCTGAAGGGCTCGTAGTTCTCCCGCGCGAAGTTAAACGACGCGATGTGCGTGTTGTAGGGGTCGAACAGCGTCGTACTCGCTGCGGTGATGTCGGCTGTGAGGGCCACGGTGACGCCGGCCGGGATGCGAAAACCCGTCGCCTCGGCCCAAGACACGTTGGCGAAGGTCCAGTAGCCGGGGCGTTTCCATGTGAAGGGGACGTCGATCGTCGCGGTCGTGTCATTGCGCAGGCGTATCTCGAAGGCCGCCGTGTCGCCCACCGTCATGCGGGCTGGAACCTTGACCGGGATGACCGTGAAATCGCCGAAACTGATTGGCTCCAGCGACGTCACGCGGGGCTCGGTGCCCGTCATGTCGCACAGGCCCCCGACCACCGCGCCGCGACACACGAGGCTGCCGTCGACATCGCGGCAAGCGCCCTCACAGCGTCCGTCCGACAGAGGCTCGTCGCAAGCCGACAGCGCCGGGCAGAGACCGTCGGGTCCCGGCTCGATGACCTCGGTGGTGGAATCGGGCGTTGTATCGAGGTCTGGCGCGATGTCGACGGGCACGACGTCATCCGGCTCGGCCAAATCCGCGGCGGTGTCGGCGATCACGTCATCAACCAGTGTATCGCTGGGCGAAACGTCGGCCGGGCCCGGCGTCGTGTCACCGATCCCGATGACCTCACCGTCGCCAATGCCGCCGTCGCACCCGACGCCGAAGGCAGACAACGACATTATACCAATAAAAACAGTGTATCTGAGCAAGACATACCCCTTCAGCCAGCGTACGACCGTCGCTACGATCGCTGAACGCCCGCGAACCGTCGAGCCCTCCTAGTACCGCGGCGTGGCTCTCGACGCCACGGTTACCCGACCGATGGGGCACACACGCCGATCGTTTCGCCGGGGCTTCGGCCGATGGCCTGCATGGGGTCCCGCGCAGGGCAATCGAGTTCTAAGAAACTCTGCCTCGAGCGCCCGTAAGCGCGCAGAATGAAGGTGTCGCAAAACCCCACGACCGGGCTGACAGGCGCCCTCTTGGTCCGCGCGCTTTTAGCGCGCTACGGGCCTGGTTAGGTTGAGACTCAAACTAAAAATGCGCCGGCGCGAGGCGACGCGATGCGCGCTAAAAGCGCGCGGACCATAGGGTGTCGCAAAACCCCACGACCGGGCAGAGAGGCGCCCTCTTGGTCCGCGCGTTTTTAACGCGCTACGGGCCTGGCTAGGTTGATACTCAAACTAAAAATGCGCCGGCGCGAGGCGACGCGATGCGCGCTAAAAGCGCGCGGACCATAGGGGGGAGGCATTGCGCGGGAGCGGCCCTTGGTCCGCGCGTTTTTAACGCGCTACGGGCCTACTGGCATCGAGACGGCCCTAGTCATGGTACCCCTCCAAAGCCCGTCAATGCGACAGCCTCAGAATGCGCGCGGACCAAGGGGCGGACTTTGGCGTACGTGGTCGCCCTTGGTCCGCGCGCTTTTAGAGGGTGTCGCAAACCCCCACGACCGGGCTGAGAGGCGCCCTCTTGGTCCGCGCGTTTTTAACGCGCTACGGGCCTGGCTAGGTTGATACTCAAACTAAAAATGCGCCGGCGCGAGGCGACGCGATGCGCGCTAAAAGCGCGCGGACCATAGGGGGGAGGCATTGCGCGGGAGCGGCCCTTGGTCCGCGCGTTTTTAACGCGCTACGGGCCTACTGGCATCGGGACGGCCCTAGTCATGGTACCCCGCCAAAGCCCGTCAATGCGACAGCCTCAGAATGCGCGCGGACCAAGGGGCGGACTTTGGCGTACGTGGTCGCCCTTGGTCCGCGCGCTTTTAGCGCGCAATGCACGCCAAAACATTTGCTGGTTGGGATCCGCCTCGAGCGCCCGTGATGCGCGCAAAATGCGCGCGTACCGATGGCCTGCCCCACACCGATTGCGTCGGGGGGCGACCGGTCTTGCCAGGGGCTCTGACCGGACCGGCCTAGAACTCGATTGCCCTAGGGTCCCGCGACCTAGCCCTTGTCGCCGCTGCCAACACCTGATATTGCGCCGCGCTGTCCCGCGCAATGCGGCCCCTGACCTGAGGAGCACCCCCAAAATGCACGCCTTCAAACGCATCTGCATCCGCGCGTCGATCCCGTTCGCGCTCATGACCGCCCAGATCGGTTGCCAGCCCAGGGACCCCCGCCTGCCCGCGCAGCCGCAGGAGCCCGCCGCGGCGCACGTGCAGAACGTCAAGACGCCAGCCGTCGAGACGCCCGTGCCGATCGCGCCCGAGGCCGTCGCCGTCGAGGTCGCCCCCGCCATTGACGGACAGGACCTCATCACGCGCATGCTCGATAGCGGCGAGGCCGCCGCCTGGGAAGACGCGAAGGCCCTGAGCGCCCATTGCACCGCCGCCATCGCGAAGGCCGAGGGGCACCGCGCTGCGATCAAGGTAGGGATCGCCGATCCGTTGGCGCTCGTCACGGCCTTCGACTCGATGGAGCGTGAGCTCAACACCGTCGACGGGCTCACTTCATTGCTATTCAATGTAAGCCCGAGCAAAGACGTGCGCGACGCGTCCGAGACCTGCCGCCAAGAGCTCTCGAAGTTCACGACCGAGGTCGGTCTCGACCGTGGGCTCTTCGACGCCCTCAGCGCGGTCGACCGGACCGCATTTGAGGCGGACACGACCTACTTCGTCGACAAGATGCTGCGCGACTTCAAGCGCGCCGGCGTCAGCCAGGACGAGGCGACACGCGCGCGGATCGGCGAGATCAACGCTGAGCTCGTCAAGCTTGAGCAGGAGTTCTCCAAGGCCATCAACGGCGACGTCCGCAGCGTGACCGTGACCGACGTCGCTGAGCTCGAGGGCATGCCCGAAGACTGGATGAGCGCCCACAAGCCGGACGCGGATGGCAAGATCACCATCACGACCGACTACCCGGACTTCTTCCCCGTCCAGAACTACGCCAAGAGCGACCGTCTCCGCAAAGAGCTCTACGGAGTCTATTCCTCGCGCGCCTACCCCGCCAACGTCGAGACGCTGCAGACGGTCCTCAAGCTGCGCAAGGAGCTCGCGGGGCTTCTCGGATTCCCGAACTACGCCGACTACGTGACCTCGGACAAGATGAGCGGCTCAGCCGCGACGGTTGAGGCCTTCCTGAAGGACATCAACGCCGCCATCCGCCCGCGCGCCGACCGCGAGATCGCCGCGTTTGTCGCGCGTAAGAAGGTCGACTTCCCTGAGGCGACGACCTTCGAGGTGCATGATCGTTTCTACTACATGAATGTCCTGCGCAAAGAGAAGGGCGAGTTCGACGCGCAGGAGGCGCGGAAGTACTTCGCTTATCCCCTCGTGAAGGACGGCATCTTCGCCCTCTACGGCAAGCTCTTTGGCGTGGAGTTCAAAGCGCTCCCGGACGTCAAGGCGTGGGACGGCAAGGTGGAAGCCTGGGAGATGCGCAAAAAGGGCGAGCTCGTCGGCCGCTTCTTCCTCGACATGCACCCCCGGACCGACAAGTACAAACACGCGGCGATGTTCACAATTCAAAGTGGTCTCCGCGAGGGCCGCATCCCGTGGGCTAGCCTCGTGTGCAACTTCCCCGACCCCACCAAGGGCGAGGGCGAGGCCCTGATGGAGCACCGGGACGTCCAGACCTTCTTCCACGAGTTCGGTCACCTCATCCACCAGCTCCTCGCGCGCCAGTCGCGGTGGCTCGGCGTGTCCGGGATCTCGGTCGAGTGGGACTTCGTCGAGGCCCCCTCGCAGCTGCTCGAGGAGTGGTCTTGGGACGTCGGCGTCTTGCAGGGCTTTGCCAAGCACATCGAGACGAAGGAGCCCATCCCGGCTTCCCTCGTCGAGAAGATGAAGAGCGCGGAGGAGTTCGGCAAGGGCGTCGATCTGCAGCGCCAAGTCTATCTGTCGGCCTATAGCTTCTTCTTGCACACCGCGGACCCGTCGACCTTAAACCTCGACGTCTTCACGGACGAAATGTACAAAGAATACGCTCCCTTCCCGAAGCCTGAGGTCGACCATCTCTATACGAACTTCGGTCACCTGATGGGCTACAGCGCGATCTACTACACCTACCAATGGTCCCTCGCGATCGCGAAGGATCTCTTCACGCGCTTTGAGGCTAAGGGCATCATGGATCCGACCGTCGCGGGTGAGTACGCGTCCAAGATCCTCGAAGTTGGCGGCACGAAGAAGGCCGCGGCGATGATCGAGGACTTCCTCGGCCGCCCGCGCAACCTCGATGCCTACAAGAAGTGGATCCAGCGCGCGCAATAGTGGCCCGAGGCCCTCCGCGCGGGCGAGCGAGCGTTCGGCGCTGCGTTGACAAATGCGCCCCTTTCGCTTGATATTACCCGGATGCGGCGGCCCACGCGTGGGCATCCGAGCCCCGCGTGCCGACGCGGCCGCGCATAATTTTTAGACGGCAGGAGATCCCTGCCTCCCCCCGCCGAGGCGGGTCTCTCCACCCACCCTGGTCAAGCGCTTGTTCAGATTCTGGCGACGCAAAACGGCCGTAGAAGACGGCGCCACCACGCATCCCCTGTGCCGAATCCGTCATGCCACGCTGCACCCGGGTGCCGCCCTTTGGACCCCTGGGGCCAGCGGGGGCAGCCTCGGAGGCGGGGCCGCGGCCGCATTGGATGAGGTGAGGATTGGCGGGGTCGTGGCCGTCGGCTTTCAGACCTCCGCGCGCGAGCAGGTCCACCCGCTGGGCGTCCTCGCTAGGGTCACCGCCAAAGAGGCGTTCCCCGACGGCGCTGACCCGACGGGGCTAGGTGCGGCCTTCCGCTACGAGCTGGTTGGCCTGTCCCGCCTCGATCTCGACCCAGAGTCGTGCTCAAATAAGAGGGTCCCGACGATCGAGGCGCGACCCGGCGCGACACGTCTTGAGGACCTCGCAGAGGCGCCGGCCCCGCTGGTTGATGTCCTGCGCGCGCTTGAGGCCCTCGACAACGACTGGCCGACCCACTGGCTGGACGCCTTCGCCGCGCTTCCCCGGCAACCCCTCGGGCAGTGGGCGACGACCCTCGGGTGGCGCCTCGCGCCGGAAGAGCGCCTCGAGCTCTTCGACAACCCCGAGCGCATCGCCGATACGCTCTTCACCGCGCTTGAAGCGCTGCATCTTGGCCTCGCCCCCGAAAAACGCCGGGAGGCGCTGCGGGCGCAGACGCTCACGCGGCGCACGACGATCATGCCGCACAGGTGGCTGACCGTCGAAGCGGATACCCACGGGTGGGCGCTCTTTCATCCGTCCGACTTGACCTCGGCGCGGACGGGCGCGACCCCAACGCCGGCGATGACCGCGCCGCACCCAATCGCGCCGTCATCGTCTAGCGAGGTCGCGAACACGATCCGTTGCCCGGTGGGTGAGACGGGGACCATCGCGGTCTTGCTCACCCACACCGGGATTAGCCTGCCGGGGACGCTGCGACGCGCGCCACCCAATCCGGGGCAGGACCCTCAGCAGCCCCGCGGATCCATGCTCACGCCAGCCGAAGGTTTCCCAAGCCCCGTGCAGCGGATCCTCGTGCGCCACGGCCGCCTCTTTCTCGGGCCGGCCGGGCTGCTCCACAACCCCCACCCAGACCGCCTCGATTACCTCGCCACGGACCAATGGATCGACATCCCGAACGGGCTCTTCCGTCTGGCCCTCATCCCGCTCCACGGCCCCGAGCTCGACGCGTGGCTACACGCCTTCCCAGAGCAACGTAACCACCCGCCAAGCGAGCTGCTCAGCGATCACGGGGATCGTCCTCTCGAGGTGTTCGCCGCGGTCTTCGAGGCTGTCGAGCTCGCCGACGGGGCCGTCGACGCGCCTTGAGGCGAACTAGGCCGCTTTTACAGGCCCGCCACCTCAAGACCGAGAGACCGCGCTAAGTCGCCGGCGACCTTGGCCGCCTTCCTACGCGTCGTAAACGACTGCAGGGCGGTGTCCGGCGCGGTGACCTCCCAGCGACGTCCTCTCTTGGCGACGGCTACGACCGCGACGGCGAGAGCCTGGACCTCCGATTTAAGTTCAGTAGCAACTGATTTCGACACGTGCTCGACCTCAGGACCTGGCGAGGGCGCGAGCACCGGTCGAGGGCAGGTCACTGCGCGCGGTAGAGGCATCGTGGGGCGTGGCGCGGGACGTGGCGCGGCGGCTACGGCCAGCGCCGTCGCCGCATTCGTGGCCGCGTAGCGCTCCAGCAGCGTGCCACCCGGACCGAAGACGAAGACGGGCGCGGACAGGCCCAGCGCGAGCTCCTGCGCGCGACGAACAGCGTCCTCACGGACGGAGAAGACGTGTGTCGGCTCGGGGGCGTTCGCCCGGCGGATGACCCAGCGGCCGCCGCGAGGCTGGACTAGCAGGGCGACGCCGCGATCCCCGTCGACGTCGGCCGACAGGCGTCCGCTCTTCCACTCTCTCGCGAGGGTCACCGCCGTCCCGAGGACAGTCGTCGGGCGTGGGCCGCGTGCGCCGAGCGCGCTGGCGTACTCGAGGGCCTTTGCACGCAGGTCATCGGAGAGGCTTCGAATAGCGGGGGACTCATTGAACTCAACAGACATGGGGCGCTCCTAGTAGACAGTGGACTCATCCAGCATGCCCCCAGCCCCGGGGACCGGCAAAAAAACGGTGAGTTGTCCGCGCTATGATGGCCGATGGCCTCGCCGGTTTCCCCGGCCGCGGGTCGGCCTAGAAGTCGCGACACAGAGTTGCCAGCCAGCGGTAAGCGCGATACACCCTCGCGTTCGCCCGCGTCGCCGCGGCGGCTGCTCAAAGGACACCAGACTCGCATGGACACACGCCAAGCCAGCCCTCAACGCGCAGGGCACCGCACGGAACCGGACCACGAGATCACCTCGTACCCGCCAGGAATTCCGTTCATTATCGGAAATGAGGGCTGCGAGCGCTTTAGCTATTACGGCATGCGCGCCATCCTCAAGATCTACATCCTCGGGCTCGTCATCAACTACAGCGGCCTCATGGGCGAGTCCGCTGAGGCCCGCGCCAATGAGGTCTATCACCTCTTCGGCGCGGCCGTGTACGCGGTCCCGATGCTCGGTGCCCTCTTGGCCGACCGCCTCATCGGCAAGTACAACTCGATCCTCTACCTCTCAATCGTCTACTGCCTCGGCCACCTCGCCCTCGCGCTCTTTGAGAGTCCCGAGATCCAGCTCTCGGTCTTCGGCACCGTCCTCCTTGACCCGTGGGACGGCCTCATCCTGGGCCTCGGCCTCATCGCCCTTGGCTCCGGCGGCATCAAGCCCTGCGTGTCTGCCCACGTCGGTGACCAGTTCGGACGCGGCAATTGGTCGAAGCTCCCGAGCGTCTACAACGCCTTCTATTTTATCATTAACTTCGGGTCATTCTTCTCGACGATCATCATCCCTGAGATCCGCGGCGAGCTCCTCATCGACCCCGTGACCGGCTACTACAGCTACGCGAACAGCGTCGCGTGGGCCTTCGCCATCCCAGGCATCTTGATGGGCATCGCGACGATCTTCTTCTGGGCCGGTCGGCGCCGCTTTGTCCACATCCCCGCCCGGCCCGCAGGCCTCCTCGGTCTCCTCGACGTGCTCAGCGGCGTGTCGCTCTTTATGGTCTTCGCCTACCCCGCCTTTATCGCCGGCGAGTTGGAGACGACGGCGCTGACCGATTGGCTGCTCATCGCCTCGTTCTTCGGCGGGTTCCTCGGCCTCTTCTCCCTTCGCCAGAAGCGCGCGGTCGATAGTGGTGGCTTCCTCGTGTCCCTTGTGACCGCGGCCTTCCCGCGCCTCTTTGGCGCAAAGCGCACCAGCCCCGGCTTTTTTAGCCCCACGCGCGATCGTTTTGGGCCGGAGGCGGTCGACTCCACCGTGGCCGTCCTCCGCGTCGTCGGCGTCTTCCTAATGGTGACTCTCTTCTGGGCCCTCTTCGACCAGCACGCGTCGACCTGGGTGACTCAGGCACGCGACATGGATCGAGAGGTCAACTTCTCGACCGGCGGTTGGGTCGGTGCCGGCGCCGTCATGGGCCTCCTCTTCGCGGCATTCTCTTTCTACATCAAAGACTTGAAGCTCCGCCGTGTCGTCGCGACTGCGATCTTTATAGGGGTCGCGGTCGCGGTGACGATCTGGGGCAGCATGAAGGGCTCGTTCACGATCGGCGAGAGCCAGATCCAGGCGCTCAACCCGCTGATGGTGATGTTGCTCATCCCGCTGACGCAGAAGATCATCTACCCATGGCTCGAGCGCATCGGCTTTAACCCGCACCCGCTCCGGCGCATGACCGTTGGACTCTACATGGCGGCCCTGTCGTTCGTCGTCGTCGGTATCTTGCAGCTCATGATCGATGAGTCGGAGGCCGGCAGCATCCACGTCGCTTGGCAGATCCTGCCCTACTTCATCATCACGATGGCCGAGGTCATGGTCTCGATCACCGGCCTCGAGTTCGGCTACAGCCAGGCCCCGAAGCGTATGAAGTCCGTCATCATGGGCTTCTGGCTGCTGACCGTCTCGTTCGGCAACCTCTTGGCCGCCAAGGTCCTCGGCCACATCGAGCTTGGGCTCTTCGAGTTCTTCTTGCTCTTCGCGGGGCTCATGGCCGTCGCCGGCGTGATCTTCCACTTCGTCGCGTCGCGTTACCGCTACCAAGACGTCACGCAGTAACTCGCGCCATGGGAAACCCGAGAGGGCCGCACGATTTCTTGAAACCGTGCGGCCCTCTCCCGGCATATATCCTCCATGCGCAAACTCATCATCGCTGCTGCCGCCCTCACAAGCCTCGCCCTCATCGCCGCGCCCCTGTGGCCACGCGAGGCCTTCGCCTGAGGATGCGGCTCACCCGCGGGTCCCGTGGGTACGACCTCAGACGGCGCCAACGCCTCACGCCCCCTCTCGCTCGGCGTCTCGCTCTCGCAATTCCGTACCGAGCTTAGCTTTGACGGCCTCGACGCGCGCCTTCGCCAGACGCAGCTCGCCCTGCCCTTCTCGTGGCGCTTCGGGGACATCACCCTCTCGGCGACGGTGGCCTTTATCGCCGATGGGGCCCTCATCTTCGACGACGGGTCGCCGTTGACCGCGCCGCGCGGCGACGTGCCAGCCCACGCATACCGCTATGACTTCAAACCAGGCGCCGCCTTCGGCCTTGGTATCAACTGGCGCCTGCTCAAGGCTTCGGCTGATGAAGTGGACCTCAGCCTGGGACTCCAGCTCGCCTACGCCCACACGATCCTACGCTCGCCGGACGTCGTCGACGCCGAGACCGCGGCTAGCGCCAGCTGGGACGCCTTCGATCTGCGCGTGTCTTTGACCGTCAGCCGCACCTTCGCCGATGTGCTCACGCCTTGGGCCAGCGTCAGGCTCTTCGGCGGTCCCGTCGTCACAAGCCTCAAAGGCCGGGCTGGCGACTCGCGTACCATCGTCGGCGCTGACATTCGGCACGTACAGCTCGCCGCTGGGATGTCGATTGTGCCGCTGCCTAAAGCTGCGCCGCAGTGGCGGATCTACGCCGAGGGCGCGATCCTGTCCGAGCGCGGGTTCACTCTGGGTAGCGCCGTGTCGTTCTAAGCTCCGCGCGAGGTCAGGCGCCGCGATCAGCCCTTGAGGGCTTGCTGTGAACGTGGAGCTGGAGCAGATCGGGATCGATGCCCACGGCCACCGCGACGCGGCGCAGGTACATCACCTCGCCTGGATGGAGCACATGGTCGGCGCCGACGACACTAGCGACTAGCTGAAGCACGGCCATGCGGTCCTCGTGCGTCGACAGGTTCAGCTGCGCGCAGGCGTCCTCGACGCTGAAGGTCTCCGGATCGAAGTGCTCCATTCGCCTGGCGAGCAAGTGGGGTACATGATCGATATCAATAAAGTCTTTCAGCTGTTCGGCGATCGTGACGATCTCCACGGCGCCCTTGTCGCCATCGGCGTAGGCGGCTCCGAGCATGAGCTCTCCGAGGGAAGACACTTCGCGGGCGTGCGCGTCCTCGGGGCTGCGGACTCGCTGCTGAGGACGGTCTTGGGGACGGGTGATGCGCTTTTCCACTTGGTAGTCCGTGATGTAAGGGAGGGAACAAATAGAACTTTAACAGAACACTCGCCTCAAAACAAAGCGCACGGGTCATTTCATCCAACTGGATGGCGCGCCTTTTGCACGACATCCTTGCCAACCTGATGTTTTGCGCGGAGTCTCGCACCAACCATGGCCAAGCCGTCCCCAGCCCAGAATTCAAGCCCCCACCACCGTCGCGACCCGCTGATCGGTGTGGTCGTCAAGGGGCAATACCGCATTGAGGAGCTCCTCGGCCTGGGCGGGATGGGCGCCGTGTATCGCGCGACGCAGCTCGCCGTCGACCGGCCTGTAGCGCTCAAGGTTCTTCGGCACATGGGCGCGCCCGCGGTACACCCTGGGATGCACGGTGACCCGCAGCTGGTCGAGCGTTTCCGCCGTGAGGCCATGGCGACGTCACGCCTCAGGCATCCGAACACCGTGCAGGTGATCGACTTCGGGCAGACAGATGAAGAGATGCTCTTCATGGTCCTCGAGCTCCTAGAGGGCTCGCCGCTGTCCTCCGTCATCGCGCACGATGGTCCGATGCCTCCGACGCGCGTCGCGAGCATCGCCAAACAGATCGCCAAGTCCCTCGCCGAGGCGCACGCGCTGGGGATCGTGCATCGCGATCTCAAACCAGATAATATTTTCATCTGCGACTATCATGGCGAGTCGGACTACGTCAAAGTGATGGATTTCGGGATCGCGCGCGTCCTCAGCGTCGAAGACAATATGACGCGGACCGGGATGATGATCGGCACGCCGAAATACATGGCGCCCGAGCAAGCGATGGCCCGCAAAGTGGGCCCCGCTGCGGACATCTACGCGCTGGGCATCATGATGTACGAGATGATGACGGGCGAGCCACCCTACACGGCCGATTCCGGCATGGCGCTCGCCCTCGCACACATCAACGAGCCCGTCCCAATCCTCGCGATGGAGGGCTTCCCGGATGCCCTCGGCGAGGCGTGGCGCAGTCTCGTCAGATCGATGTTGTCGAAGAACGCCGATCACCGGCCGCAACGCGCCGCCGACGTGGCGCAGTGGCTACAGCAGCTCGAACACGAGACGCAGCGGTGGTTTGACTCGCAGTACCAGCTCGGGATCGACCCGATCCCGACCTCTATCCCGGTACATTCGTCCGGTCGCAGCGCGACCCCGGTCCCGATTGAGACTCTGTCAATGCGGGTCGCTGACACTCCGCCCCCCGGCTACAATTTGCCCGGCTTTAGTGGCTCGGTCTGGCAGTCCCCCGCGTCACTGACCTCGTCGGTGACGGGGCTCGGCGCGGCTGCACGACGCCGCCCCCGTCGGCGCAAGAGGCAGCGCGCCCTGCTCTGGGCCGCGATCCTGTTCATGATCGCCGGCGGTGTCGTCGCCGCGATGCTGCTCAAGCCCGTCAAAAAAGACAACGTCACGCCGATCGAAGACAGGCCCAGGGTCACCCAGCCGAAGTCGGACCATTAGCGATCGACAGGTTCTGACTTGGACACCGGCTCTCCGCGAGGGTAGCAAAGGCGCAATCAATTCCGCTAGGCTGCCCGCCGGCATACGACGGCTCGGCGGCGCCAAGCTACCTCGACCTAGGTCCACCTCAGGAGGCTACATGCATCTACCCATCCACCGCCTCCTTGCCAGCTTGCCATTGGGCCTCCTCTTTGTCGTCGCCGGCTGCGGGGACAGCGCCGGGCCCAAGACCCAGACAGACGTCCTCACAACTGAAGACGTCGCGATTGAGGATGTCGGCCGCGATTCATCCACCACGAACGCCGATATCGTCGTCGGCGAGGTCTGCATTGGCAGCCGAAACTTCTGCCTCAATAGCCGCGAGTCAGCCCTGTGCAACGCGGACGGCTCGGCCATCGCCGCCACCACGCGCTGCGAAGGGTCCTCGGCGTGCGAGCCTCTGACAGGACTCTGCCGCGACACCCTCTGCGCGCCCGACAGTCAGCAATGCCTTGACCCGCGCCGCGTTCAGACCTGTGCGCCGGATGGCAGCCGGTGGTCCGACGCTCTCGCCTGCGAAGCGGGGCTCACCTGCCGCGAGGGGCGCTGCCGCGCGTGCCGCGAGAACGCCGCCGAGTGCCTATCAGATACTAGCTACAGGCGCTGCTCAGAGGACGCGACCAGCTGGAGCGGCACCCTGATGTGCCCCCTCGACCATCGGTGCACGGGCGAGGGTGAAGACGGCTCTTGCAAGCGCTGCGAGCTCGAGGCGACCTGCGCCAACGACACCCGCGTCCGCGAACGCTGCACCTCCGGGCTCGTGACGTACGACAGAACTTACCTCTGCGGCGCGGGCCAGACCTGCGTCGAGGGCCGCTGCGAGGCCTGCACGGCGAATGTCACCGAGTGCCTGTCGGAGACGACCTACCGTCAATGCGCGGACGACGGCTCTCGGTGGGGCAACGCCCAGCCCTGCGAGGCAGGTGAGGCCTGCTTTGAGACCCGCTGTCTACCCTACGCCTGCTCGCCGCGAGTCCTCTTTCTCGTCGATTACTCAGGCTCCATGGGGGGCAACTGGGCCAGCGTTCAGCAGGCGGTGGCCCTCATCATCGCCGGAAATGCCGATGTTCGTTTTGGACTCAAATCATTTCCAGACGTCGCGGACAGCAGCTGCGCCGTAAGCGGGACCTTAGAGATCCCTTTTGGCAAGAACCTCGGGGCAACCTTCGACAGATGGTTTGAAAACAACAGACCGTCTGGTGGGACGCCCCTCGCAGGCGGGATGGCGGCCCTTGAGACCCACGCCGACGCGATCTTCGGCCAGCTCGGCGGGACGGTCATCGTCCTGACCGACGGGCAGGATACCTGCTACTCCGGCACCGGCGCGACCCCGTTGACGGCCTACCTCGCCGAGACGACCGCGAAACTTCGCTTGGACCACAACATACCGACCTACGCCATCGGCTACGCATTTGGTGGCGATCCCAGCGAGCTGAACGTCATCGCCAATAACGGCGGCACCGGATACACGGCGCACGTGCCGGCTGGCAACGAGGGCGAGCTGCTCGACGCCCTCGGCGGCATCATCGATCGCGTCAAGTTCTGCGAGCTCGGGACCACAAACCCGTAAGCGGCTCTGTCGCCTCTAAGGGGTTGTGGCCGAAAGAGGGCGGGCTAAGGGGCTTGGCGCCAGTAGACAAGCCCATCAAGCCACTGAACTTGGCCGGTGATCGTCGCCCGGCGTATGCCGCCGACCGCCATGACCTCGCCATTTGGGCGCCCGCTGACGTCATAGAGCCCAGTCGCGTCAACGTCCGGACCGCGACCCAGCTCGTGAGCCGTCCAGTTCGCGCCAACGGCCGCGTCGCGCGTCGTCGGCACCGTCCAGAGCTCGTAGACAGCCTCAGTCGTCGTGAACCTCGTGGCCGAGACGAGCACCGTATCTGCGCTGACCGTGACGCCAGTAAAGGTTCGGTCTTCCTGTCCGACGCGGACGAGGATCGGAGCGCTCCAGTCGTTCGATTCGCGCATGTATAGCATATAGCCGCCACTGCCTACCGCGAGCATCCGCGGCGCCGTCCCCGTGCCCCAGGCCGCCATCGACCAGATCAGGTTGGGGGAGTCATCGGAGGCGATCAAACCCTCGGGCCAGACGTCGGCCGCGCCCGTGGGGTTGACGTAGGTGTCGTTGAAATAGACGTCACCGTCGGGCTGCTGATCGATCAGACGGGTCGCCGCGCCCATCCATTGGCCGGTACAAGATCCATTGCTACTGCAAAGAGGAACGCCAGCCAACGCGACCGGGTATGGACCGGGCTCGGGCGTGTCCAGCGCCTGCGGATCACATTGCACACCCTGTTGCGTGACGTGACACGCCAGCACGACGCCGTCACCGCTGTCAGAGCCACCCACCCAGGTCCGGCGCATCCCAGCGACCCCGCTCGTCGTGACGTCCATCCGTGAAAAGAGCGTAGACACGAAGTCTAGCTGCTCGTCCGCGACAGCACGGTCAAGCCCATTATTTGTGCTCCATGCATTATTGCCAAAGGCCAGCACGCGCTCAAAGCCCCGAAGCGCTAGACCATTGCTCAATGCGGTGTAGCTGTTCTCCGTTGTCGTTGTCCCAGAGTACACGAAGGCGCTACTCGGATCGGTGACGCGGGCGAGAGACCAGGCTTGCACCGTGTCGAGGTTGTCGTTGCGCCGCGCCGACCAGAAGATGGCCGACCAGCCATCAGGACCGTAGTCGACCTCCTGGATGACGAGCCCTTGATACCCCGCGACCGCGGAGCCGGGCACCCGACGAAGCAGATAGCCTTTGCAGACCCCGGCGATACACATATCCGCGGATGTATTGGTATTTCCGTCATTGCAGGCCTCGCCGCCGAGGCGACCTTGACACTGGACGTCTGAGGGACAGCCGACGATCGGGGTGTTGACGCATTGGCCGTTTGGCAGGCAGGCATCCAGCGTACATACATTGGAGTCATCGCAACGCGAGACCCCGGCGCAGAGACCATCGGTGCATTGATCGCCGCTCGTACAAGGGTCCCCATCCTGGCATTCGCTGCCGTTGGGCGACGTCGCGACGCGACACCCGTCCGCCGGGTCACACACGCCACGCTGGCATGGCCCAGTGCCGCCAGGGCAGGCGATTGGTGCGTTGACACAGCCGACATCAGACACGCAGCTGTCAGTCGTGCAGACGGTCTCGTCATCACAGCTGACGCGTTCCTGCACGCAGCCCGTGCCCGGCACGCAGGTCCCCGCGGTGCAGAGGTTCCCGTCGCGACAGTCAAGGCTGCCCGCGCCGACGCAGCGGCCCTCTGAGCAACGATCGCCCGTCGAGCAGGGGTCACCGTCGTCACAAGCTGAACCTGTCGAGACGGCAGTAAAAGTGCACAGTCCATCGACGCACGCGCCGACCCCGCATGGGGGATTATCGGGGCAATCGGACGCCCGGTCGCACGTCGTTGGGGCCACGTCCGGAGTAAGCGTATCGCTTGGCCCGACATCGCTTGGTGTGATGACGTCCGCCGGTGGCGTGCCGTCAGGCGGGGAGACGCCGTCGGGAGGCGAGACGCCGTCGGGAGGCGAGACGCCGTCGGGAGGCGAGACGCCGTCGGGAGGCGAGACGCCGTCGGGAGGCGAGACGCCGTCGGGAGGCGAGACACCGTCGGGAGGCGAGGTCGAGTCCGGCACGACGACGGTGTCCGGCGGCTGGGTCGCATCCACCGGAGGGGGTTGCGTGATGTCCCCAAGCAGGGACGCGGGCGCCGGCTCACCCAATATTGGCTGGCGAAGACTCACAGAGGCGTCGTCACCGCATGCGCCCACGAGGGTTAGGCTACACAGGATCGCAAAAATTGAAGGCTTCGACATCTGAAACGCTCTCATGTCCTCTCCTGCGGCGGCTCACAAACGGCCACATCGCAACGTCTGGCGGGAAGCCATACCGCATCGGATGGTAGCTGACCATCGTCCCTTGATGCGAGTATTGGTGCTAAATTCCGGAATCACGCTGCCGGGCGCGTTCGAGCCACGCCATTAGCTCTGGGACTCGCGCCTTGTGGATCACGAGGATATGCTCTGGCAGCGCGATCCCGTCGCGGCTTATCGCAGGGGTCCACGGCGTCGGCATCGCGTGCGGTTCCGGGCCAAAGGCGAAGAACTCGAACCCGAGCCGCTGCGAGATCCCGATCACGGGATAGATGTCCCACGGCGACGCCACCGCGAAGGGCCCAAAGACGGCCCCGCCGACCTCGCCCTTCCAGAGCCGCGCCATGCTGATCCCGAGAGAGCCCGTGGCGACCTCCATCCCCGCGAAGAGGGCATCGTCCGCCTCGGTGAGGTCGACGATGCGCGAGTCCAGCGGCGTCCGCCGTCGGTCTCTCAGGATATACTGGTCGCTAAGGGGGCGGGTCGTATTGATCTCGAGCCGCTCGGCGATACCGAACTCGCTGACGCGATGCACCGGCGGGTGGTCTGGGCGAGCCGTATAGACCTCGGACGTCATCACATCCCCGACGCACGCAGCGATCACCTCGTCGCCGTCAATGAGGGCGGTCATGGTCCCAATCCCGTGGCTTTGACGCCGCATAAAGGCCTTCGTGCCGTCCAAGGGGTCTACCGTGAACCAGAGGTCGCGGCCGGGGATCGTGCAGGGAACCCGCAGGTTCTCTTCCTCCGCGACGATCCCAAAGCCCGGGAACCACTCTCTCAGTAGGGTCACGAAGACGTGCTGCGCCGCCCTATCCGCCGAGGTCACGAAATCGGGTCGTCCATCCTCGCTCGGGCGCATCTTGGCCATGGCCTCAAAGCTAAACCGATGGCCGCGCAGCGCCACGATGGCCCGACGGACCGCCTCTTTCATCAATGTTCCGACAGCGTGTGACGTCAGAGAGCCAAAAATCCGGGTCATATCCAACTCCACAGGCCCGCGACCAGGAAGGTCGACGAGACGGCACCATGCCAGAAAACATCACCGACGGCATACCCTGTCGCGCGTGACGCCGATCGGGCGACAAACCCCAGCAACCCCTCAAACACGATTCTTTGGCGTATTTGCATAAAACTCACAAAGAGGCCCTTTCCGATGGCACGATTCTTGATTATACTTTCAGTCCATTCTCCAAATCTTCCCACCTATAAAACGACCCGATTCGGGTTCCCGCCTTAAAATCCTACCATCCGATCCTCTCGGCAACGCGCCCCGAACCGGTTCCCGGAACGGGGCGCATCTCTTTTTGAGACAATGCAACCCAAGACGACAACTCAAAATGAGACACGACCGCCACATCGTGTCACTTTGAGACACCAAATAGAAAGGCCGCGATCTCTTTGAGACGGCGGCCTTTTCGGATCTCTGCGGGGGAAACTTAGATCTCGATCAAGTTTTGCCGACGCGCGCGATGCATGATGGTCCACATGTAGATGTTGCTGGGCACCACCGCGACGAAGAGATAGGCGAGGAAGGCGTGGGGCACAAAGGGCGCCGCGATCGCGGCGAGGGCGATACCCACGAGGTGGTGGGTCGGCCCGACGTAGGAGACCTGGCGAAAGACCTGAGGGCCACCCGGACGACCGTGCCCCGCCAGCTTCTCGGAGTTGCCGACGTAGAAGACGAGGAGCTTAAAGAGGACGTTCTCGATGAGGGTCTTGTCTTGGTCGCGGTAGCGATCGAGTTTGCTGTCGACCGAGGCCGGGCGCAGACGCTGTTTGACGTCGTCTAGGACCGATGACTTCCAAGAAAGCGACACGAAGGCCAAGGCCACGAGGATGAAGAGCTCGATCGCGGACACTTGGCGCCCGCCGATGTTCACACCCTGATTCACCATCACGACGAACATGCCGATGTGGACCGCTAGGACCGTACCGAGATCGGCCATACCGTCCATGATACGGCCCCGCCAGGGCTTGTCCGATGGTGGATAGAGGCGGGCGACCGCGCCATCCGCGCAGTCGGTGATGACCATCGCGATGAGCAAGACGCCACCGATGAGGGGCCAGATCCCGTCGAGGGTAAAGGCCACGCCGGCACCGAGGCCAAAGGCGAGCGCGATGAGGCTCACCTGGTCGGCGCTGAAACCCGCCCGAAAAAACCGTGGCGCGAGGGCCCGTGAGACCGGACGGCTCACCACTATGTCGAATGCTTCGTCGAGCTTCATGTCTGCTCTCCCGATGTCTCTGATGGATACCCGTTTTTGGAAGCAAGCGCCGTGCCGTTCTATCGGTACGCGAAATTAAAGGTTTTTCTTGCCCCGAGATGCCCAGCTGCGCAAGAAAATGCGCGGTTTTGCCGCGTACCCGACTACGCAGTGGAGACAAAGATCAGCGGCCAATGTCAGCGTTCGCGACCGCGAGGGCCTCCGCGAGGGCACGCACGCGCTCGACATCGACCGGTCGGCGCCAATCGCCCTCGACCTTGATCGAGCTGCCGACGATGAGTCCGCTCGCGTGGGGGGCGTAGAATCGGACGTTCGCGGCGGTGATACCCGAGCCTATCAAGACCGGCAGGCCCCCTGATTTAGCCGCGATGACGTCCTCGACCGAGGCCTCGCTGCCGGTCGACGCGCCGGTGATGATGACGCCGTCTGCGCCGGAGAACTGGCTGCCATGCGCCAGATCCGCGATCGAGAGGTCGGCCGTGACCGCGTGCGCCGAGTGCTTCTTTCGGATGTCCGCGAAGATCGCGACGTCGGCGCCGAGGGCGCGTCGCTCTCTGAGCAACATCCCAGCGCAGGCATCCATCCAACCCTCGTCGGCCACGTGCGCATAGGCGAAGCCCTCGACGCGGATAAACGACGCGCCTGCCGCGACCGCCACGCCGAGCGCCTCGCTGTTCGCCCCGGCCAGGATCTGCACGCCCACGGGGATCCCACGGGGCACAAGGTCGGCGGTGATGATCGCCATCGCCGCGACGGTCGAGGGGTCAACTCGGCCGCGAAGATAAGGAAGATCATGCATGTTTTCGATGATGATCGCGTCGCAACCCCCGGCGATGAGGGCATCGGCATCGGCCATAGCCTGGACCCGGATCGACTTGAGGCTGCCCCCCTGCCAACCAGGACTACCCGGCAGCGGTAGCGCGTGGACCATGCCCAAGAGACGACACGGGTGAGGCGGGGCAAACAAGGACAAGGCTGACATGGCTACCTCTGGCGTGCGGGCGGTTTTGGTGGCAAAGAGGTGTCTATGCAGACACAAGAGAGACCGTTCAAAATACTGGGTGTTCAACAGGTCGCCATCGGCGGGGCCGACAAAGGGGCCCTCATGACGCTCTGGGTCGAGCTCTTTGGGCTGGCAGTCGTGACACACTTTTCCAGCGAACGCGAAAACGTCGATGAGGCCGTGCTCTCGGTCGGCAAGGGCCCCTTCGCGGTCGAGGTGGATCTGATGCAGCCCATCGACCCCGAGAAGAAGCCGCGCGTAGATTCGCCGCCGCTGAATCACGTCGGGCTGTGGGTGGACGATCTCCGCGCCGCCGTCGCCTGGCTGACCGAGCGCGGCGTGCGGATGGCTCCAGGCGGGATCCGACCCGGCGCCACCGGACACGACATCTGCTTCATCCATCCGAAGGGCAACGAGGCCTCACCACTGTCCGGGATGGGCGTCCTGATTGAGCTGGTCCAAGCCCCACCAGACGTCATCGCTGCCCACGCTTAAGGGCCTATCGCGAGCGGCGATCTCGGTGGCTCAACTGGCCTTCAGTCGCTTGTGCCGGAGGGGAGCGCCAGGACACAGAGGCCCTCTTTCGCACCACAGTCGAGGCAGCAGCGCCCCGAACAGCAATCGCGATCGCTGTCGCAGTAGCGCCTGAAATCATTGAGCTGCAGGCATCCCAGCTGGCACCGTGGCGGCTCGAAATTGCCCTGGGGCGACGCGACCCCATAGCAGTAGTTGGTCGAACACTCGTCGTCGCGCTCGCACAGATTGTTGGGATAGAGGATCTCGACGTCCGACACATCGGCGGCGTGGACCTCTCCAATGGCCGTGTCCGGGATCTCGGTCGAGGTGTCGCGCAGCTCGGCGCTATCTGCGGCGTCGGCGACCATCGGCCCGCCATCCTCACCGCAGGCGATCAGCAGCAGTGCGGCAGCGGTGGCCACGAGGCTCGAATACGAAGCGCGGAGGGTGAGATGGTGCATAGCGTCCAATCCGGATCTGAGAGACGACGGTGAAGGCCTGTGCCGCCGTGGGACTTGGAGCCCTTTGGTGGGGCGCCGGTCGGTCGAACTGAGGCGGCATCTGCGTCTTGTCCCAACCGACGGTCATCGTCGTACGTCGACTGAACCCGCCTCTTGCGCGGGGCAGCCCTGATAGCGAATCCGGACACGCTTGCAAAGTAAAGGGCGCACGTACGTTCGCACAAACGAACGCCGGCGCCCTCCTGGACCCTCCGAATCGGGGGTCCTCAGTCTGCGTGGCAGACGTTGCGCGAGCCGCCCGAGCTCGGCAGGCGGCACGCGTTCCAGGCGGGATCGAAGGCCTGACACTGCGCGACGGAGTTGCACTTGAAGACAAGGTGACGCTTGTGCTGGGCGGGCGTCGGGGGATAGAGGCAGCTCCAGCCTTCGACCTTCTCGGCGTCAGAGAGCTGGCTTGTGACGTCGTCTCCGCATTCGCAACCGCGCGTACAGAAACCGAATTTAGTGTTCGTCAGGTTGCCCGCGTCGCCCGGCTTCATGCAGACGCCGAAGTCGCAGTCCGCGCTCGTCTCGCAGCCTTCGCTGTAGCCGCCGGTGTTCGGGTTCTTCTCGACGATGCTGAGATCGCACTTTGTGAGGGGACCGGAGTTGGTCCCGCTATTGGCACCGTCGCAGCCAGTAGACACGAGCAACGAGGTGACCAAGATGCCGAAAGATTGAAAGAAGTGGCGCATAAGGGGGCTCCAACGCGATGGGGGCATGATGAAGGGGATAACCGAGGAAGCCATCCTAACGTGAAGAAAGCCCCAGCGCCAGTGGCCGCCGAAGCTTCGGCAGGGCAATCGAGTTCTAAGCCGGTCCGGTCAGAGCCCCTAGCAAGACCGGTTGCCCCCGACGCAATCGGTCTGGGGCAGGCCCTTGGTACGCGCGCATTTTGCGCGCATCACGGGCGCTCGAGGCGGACCCCAACGAGCAAATGTTTTGGCGTGCATTGCGCGCTAAAAGAGGGTGTCGCAAAACCCCACGACCGGGCTGAGAGGCGCCCTCTTGGTCCGCGCGTTTTTAACGCGCTACGGGCCTGGTTAGGTTGAGACTCAAACTAAAAATGCGCCGGCGCGAGGCGACGCGATGCGCGCTAAAAGCGCGCGGACCATAGGGGGGAGGCATTGACTAACGAGCGCGCGAGCGGCCCTTGGTCCGCGCGTTTTTAACGCGCTACGGGCCTACTGGCATCGGGATGGTTTTAGTCATGGTACCCCTCCAAAGCCCGTCAATGCGACAGCCTCTAAAAGCGCGCGGACCAAGGGCGACCACGTACACCAAAGTCCGCCCCTTGGTCCGCGCGCATTCTGCGCGCTAACGGGCGCTCGAGGCAGAGTTTCTTAGAACTCGATTGCCCTGGAAGCTTCGGCGACTCAGAGGCCGCAGTCGACTACCTCAAAGGTGTATTCGATGTTTTCCCGCGGGGTCTCGAGGAGGACGTTGAAGACGCCACCATTCTTTGTGTTGAAACCTTTTGGCCAGATCCCGATGCCCCAACGCGAGCCGAAGCCGGCGCCGAGGACGCGCGTCGTCACGGTGACGGGCAGGCCGTCACGCGTCACCGTCACGGTCGCTTCGGACACATCGATGGCGTCGCTTTGGACCGACCACCCGGCCCGATCGATGTCAAACCCCCCGAAGTTGTTTGCTTGATGAATGGCTTCCTTCGGCACAAAGCCTGGCGGTGGCCACGCGGTCCAGGGCGCATCGGAGGACCCCGTGCCACCGATGACGTGAAGGCACGAGTAGTCCTTGGTGGACCCCACGCCTATCGGCCCCAGCTTGCGGTTGAGGATCCAGCGGCGGTGCCCGAGGTTGGCGATGCCCTCGTCATCCATGTAGAGGTCGATCGCGAAGACGCCTGGCGTCGTGGCGAGGTTACTGACCTGGGCAGCCGCCGCACCAATCGGATCCTTGCAACGCCAACTATCTGGGACGTCGTGCTCGATGTCATCGTTCGCGTCCATGATAAGGGCGCAGGCCTGCGCGGCGGCGTTCTTGTCCACGTCCACGGCGACGGGCGGGAGCTCAGCGAGCCAGCGGACGAGGTTGACCTGGCGCAGGGTGTTGTCGACCCCAAGCGCATCAAGGTCGCCGGCGTTGCAGGACACGGTTGAACCGCCAGACCAGCGACCCTCGCGGCGATCGGCGCGGTCGGCCGTCCAGCGCGCGCAGATATTGCCTCTCGACCGTGGGTCCGGGTCGACGGTGTCCTGGGTGACGTCAGCGCCGCTCTGTATCGCAGGGTCCGTCGTGTCATCGCCGCAACCGACCCCGGCCAGGGACGTGGCGAAGGCGAGGGCCCAGAGAGGCATCAATCGAAGTGCGATCCGCAAGGGCAGGTCCTTGGGCAGGGCGGCGCAGGTGCGTCGCGACGTGGACCGCGGATGCTATGCGACGGATCGTAAATAGGGCAAGGTAGGAAACGATGCAGTTCGGACGAACGAACGAAAAAAAACCCGCAGACCGAGGTCCGCGGGCTCTTCGTGGATATCCCGGGCGTCGTTTACAGGTACAGGCGCCCGCCGAGAAAGACTTCCCAGGTCATGTCGTCGAAGGTCGTGTTGCTGTTCACAATGAAGGGGAGGTTGAACTTCAAGAAGAGGTCCGCCATCGGGCCGCCGTTGGCGGCTTCGAGCGTATAGCCAACTCCGGCGCCGAGGGGCACGGCCCAGAAGTCGTTGTCGAGGACAGGAATGTTAAAGCCGCTGGCGACCGTCAGGAACAGATTGCGGCTCAAACTAATACCGAGGTCGACCGGGATGCTAAGGCTTAGCGGGGTGCCGGTGGCGAAGTTGATCCCGAAGGTACCACCAATATTCAAGTATGCCGCTTTATTGAGGAAAAGTCGAGCCACGAGGCCGACATCCACACCTAGGCTGCCACTATTGACGGGCACGGTCACGCCGAGGGCGACACCGACTTCAACCGGGCCTTTGATAAGGCGAAAGCGCGCGTAGGCGCGCGGGTTGCCGTAGTCGGCCTCCGGCGTGAGGGCGAGCGGAACCGCGAGGATACCGACGGTGAGGTTGTCGGTGACGCCGTAGTCGAAGGTCGCGTCGAGGCGCAGGAAGACGTCTGGAAATAGAGGGCTATCAATCTTGCGCGCGCCAAAGGCGGCCTCGATCTGAGATAGACCCGCCGTCAGGACGATGGGGCGCTGGCCGAAGACCAGCGGGTAGCCCTCGTCATCGTCGGCGTGAGCGCTGGTCGGGGCGGCGACGAACGCGGCCGAGAGGACGCAAGAGAGCGCGAGCGTACGGAAAAGTGGCTGTAACTTCATGGAGAAGCTCCTAGGTTGTCGGAAGAAGGTCTATTTAGACCGCCCTCGCGCTCGACACAACGCGATAAAAATACGCAGCAGTGCGAGACGCCGATGAACGGGATTCACCCCTGAAACCAAAGGGGGTTCCGGGGTGAAAAAAAACGCCGGTCAAATTCGTTGCGCACCTGCCGTGACAACCGTCGGCGTCAGCACTGCCCGCAGAATAATCGGTTCAAAAGACACGAGAAACCCGCGTTTTCCCCCGTTGATGTGGATCAGCTCGAGGTCAAAGATGGTCGCCTCGACGAAGATACGCATCGCGCGCCGCAGCCCGAACGGTGAGGTTCCGCCGACTTTGTAGCCTGAGTGCTTTTCGGCGACAGCGGGGTCGCAGGGGCTCACAGACCGGACGCCGGCAGCCTTCGCGATGGCCTTTTCCAAGACGCGCATGTCGCCGTGCATCAGGACGCACAGCGGCGCCTTGGCCTCGTCCTGAAAGATAAGCGTTTTGATCACAGAGTGCTCGGGGACACCGAGGACCTCAGCGCTGTGGCGGGTGCCGCCCTTTTCAACGTAGGGGAAGAGGTACGGCGTGAAGTCAGCGGACGCCGCCTCAAGGACGCGAGTCGCGGGGGTCGCGGGATAGCGTGGGCTCACGGGTCCTCGGGATCTTGAGGATCTTTCGGGTCCGCATCGGTGGCCGCTGCGGGCGGGGGCGCCGGTTTATCGACAAGCCGGGTCGCCTTTGGCGGCGGCGCGGGTTTGGCGGCCGTCATCCCTTTGAGCAGAGACCCAAAGAGGCCCGCGAAGTCGATGTTGATCGTCGGCCCATCGGACTTCGGTGCGTCGTCGCTCGTGCTGGTCGCGGCCGGGGCCGCCTTGGTCGGGGCCGCGTCCGGCGTCTTCATCGTGAAGGTCGTCGTCTGGGTCTTGCCGCCCTTCTGCGATGGCTGCCCCTTGCCCTTCGGTTTCGCTTTCGGGGCGGATGCCCGCGCCGCGGCCATAAGTCCCGAGAAACCCTTAAACACGTCTTCAATCGACAGAGGAGGCAGCTTGGGGGCCTTGGTCGGGTCGGCATCACCGTCAGCCGCACCGTCGACCGCGTCATCGACCGTGCCGCCCTCGGGCGGCGTGTCCTCGGGGGGCGCCCCGGCGAAGGAGGTCCGGAAGTTCTCGATGAACTGGATGATGTGCGGCCCGATGACGGCCATCGGGCCGCTCTTGCCAGCGTTATCCTTTAGTCCCTCGCGCATGGCGTCGAGGAGCGCCGTCAGGAGCGGGATCCCATGGGTCCCAATGAGCTCGGACTTAAAGACCAGCGCGATAGACCCATCGGCCCTCTCTTCGAGGCCATCCTCGACGAATTTGTCGATGGTCGTCTCGATGGCCTCGTCCAGGCGCACGCGCCACGGTGGCCGGTCCGCGCTCTCTTTGCGTGAGGCTTTTCGCGCTTTACGATATTGCTGTAACAACATCTTCTTTGCGGAGCCTCCGACGCGCTCTTGCAAATTGATGCGATCGATCTCGGCCCGGATCTCATCGAACTCCGCGTCCAGCTCAGCCGCCAGTCGCGCCTCGTCCATGTCCTCGATCTCATCGACCGGACCGACCGACCCGGCGGCCGCCCCTAGCTCAACAGGGCCGGGTGCCCCGATATCCTTGGAATCTTCACCGTTCATTTGTACTCCTTGGATCTGGGGGGCGGCCGCGGCGCCTAGTAACGATAGACCGTGACCGCGTCGCCGCGGCCCTTCACGTTGTGTGCGCCCTCTGGCGTCCCCTTCGCCTGCAACTCTGCGGGCAGCGCGGTCCACGTCGCGTCAGAGATCAAAAGATTTGTCTTCAACGTTTTATTCAGCGCCTCAATCCGCGCCGCGACGTTCACGACATCGCCGATGATCCCGTACTTCATGCGGGTCTTCGAGCCGATGTTGCCCGCGACCACATGCCCAGAGTGGATGCCAACCCGCGCCCGCAGCTCGCTCTTTCCGGCTTGGGTCCAGATGAGCGCGATGGGGCTATCGGCCCAGTCCTCGTTCAATTTCTCCAAGGCCACCCGCATGTCGAGGGCGCAGCGTACCGCGGCCTCTTCGTGTTTATCGAGATCGTTCGGGGCGTTGAAGACCGCCAAGATGGCGTCGCCGATGATCTCGATGATACAACCCTCATAGCGGTCAATCACCTCGTTCATCGAGCCGAGATAGGCGTTCAGGAGACCGACGACCTCTTGAGGAGAGACCATCTCGGTCATCGTCGAGTATCCCTCGATATCCGAGAAGACGACGGTCACCTCACGGTCCTCGCCGCCGAGAGCCCCGGCGCTGCGGTCGGCCAAGAGGCGCCGCGCGATGTCCGGGCTGACGTAGCGGCCGAAGGTATCCCTTAAGAGGTCCCGTTCGCGGAGATTTCGCGCGATCACGCTGAGATGATTGGCCATGAGCCCGAATTCATCGCGCCTCTCGATGGTGAGCCGGATATCAAAGTCGCCATCCGCGATGCGGTCGGCGGCCTGGCTCATGGCTTCGATGGGCTTTCGGATGCGGCGCCCCAGGATCATCGCGAAGAGGATGAGCACCATAAGCGCGACCCCGACGATGATCGCCACGACGGTCAACACACGGTAGCTGATCTCGCGCACATAGGTCGCCTTCACGTCAAAGCCGACGAGCGCCAAGGGGGTCCCATCCGGAGCGCGAATAGGGGCGTACCCGCTGAGGCTGTAGCCCCACTGGTCCTCGTACATGCGCTCTTCGACGGCCGTCTCTAAGAGGCCGCGCTGCATCACAGGCAGCTCAGAGGCATCATAGAGCGCCCCCGGCAGCTCGGGTTTGTACTCCGACGAGGCGTCAACGACCGTGATAAGCGACGCAGGCGCGCCCCCCGGGTCCGCCATCGCGAGGATATAGACCGAGGTGGCCGCGGGGTCTGACGCCAAGATCGCCTTAAAGCGCGCCTTCAGGACCTTGTAGCCCGGCTTGTCGATCGTCGGGTCGCGGATGACGTCCTCATAGGCTGTCACCTCAATGTTGCGCGAAAGAAAATCGACGGTCGACCGGATCCTCTGCCGTAGTGCCTTGAATTCGCTGTGGTAAGCGAATTCATAGAAGACGACCCCGACACCGCCCAAGAGGAACACGAGCACCAAGCCGTTGAGCAGGGTGAGGCGCACGTGAAAGCGCTGCCACCACTTGATGTCGGCAAGGGACTTGAGAGGCGCGGACTCTTGGGCCGCCGCCGACTCGGGCGTTGGTATTGGGGCGGTAGACACGGCGCCAGCATGGCCTGAAGCGCCCTTTCACACAAGCCCTCCAATTTGACGATGGTAGACGATGGCGGAACGGTGACATCCACGCGACATCGGCCGGAATCGCTTGCAATCCAATGTGGCTCTAGCCATAGTCCCGCGCACTTGGACGTAGCCGGGTGACCGAATTATGGTCACTCCTTGCGGACTTACCCTAACTTACAGCACTCGAAGGTAAGACATGCATCGCTTGCCCCTGAAGAAACTGACGATCGCCTCCGCGATGACCCTGATGGGGCTGTCCGTCGCGACGTTCTCCCCGACAGCCCAGGCGGAGCCCGCGACCCGCGTGGTCCTCAACGGCGCGCCGTCTCCCGTGTTCTTCAATGACGGCGATAGCTTCCGGGTGCTCGGTGGGCGCCTTCAGGGTAGCAAGGCGCGTCTCGGTGGCTTCAACACCCTTGAGACCCCCGGTCCCGTCCACAAGTGGGGCACCTGGACCGCGAAAGAGCTCTACATCAACGCCAAGCAGGCGACGCTCAACGGGCGCCGCGGCAAGTGGACCTGCACCTCAGACATGAGCACGGACACCTACGGGCGTACCCTCTGGATCTGCCCCGAGCTCGCCGTGGACCAGATCAAAAAGGGTCTCGCCCACGCGATGACCGTCACCGAGGAGCCCTCGCCTGCCCGATACCTTGAGGCCCAGGCCGAGGCCATCCGCGAAAAGCGTGGCATGTGGGCCCATGGAGTCCCCGACTTTGTGTTGACCTCCATTCACTCAGCGGATGAAGATATCCAAGGACGCGGCACCTACAATCGCCTCGTGTCGACCAAGGATGGCAGCTCGCTCAAGTGGCGCCATGACGACGTCTATAAAGAATGCGATGTCGTCTGTGATGAAGGCGTGGACGTCCGCTCTCGCACCGACGCCGCCATCGCGGTCCTCGGGACGGACCCGGGCACGGCCGACATCATCGCCCTCGGTGGAAAGTATAAAGACAACAAGCACATGACGCTGCTCGTCAACGACTTCTTGCGAGGTCGTGGCGTCGGCAAGCGGGTGTCCAAGGCTGAGCACGCCGCGCCTATCGAGGGCGTGCTGGCTCGCCTGAAGTCCGAGGGCACCCTCGGCCGCAGTCTCGACGTGGCCGCCTGTGTGGTCCACGTCGTGTTCGAGCGCCGCTACGGCGGGAACAAGGCGAGCTGCCTCAAACTGTGAGTGAACACCGGTCAACGCGCATGATGGTTGCCAGCAGTATTCGGAGGGAACGTGAAGTCTGACACACAAGCTATCGTCGGTGCAGCCCAAGCTCGGGTTGCTGGGACCCGGGGCCTCATCGCCCTCATCGCCGGCGCCCTCACTATAGGCCTCGTGGCGCGGGAAGGCGTCGGGTGCGACTACAAGGCCCCTACGGCCGCGATCCTCGGGTACGAGGTCGGTGACTTCAACTGCAATGACGGCCTCGACAACGACTACGACGGCGCGATCGACTGCGACGACTCGGATTGCCTCTTTACGGCCAACTACTGCGGCGAGATCATCCCTCTGGTCCCCGACTTCGAGGTTGAAGACAATATCCTCGTCTGTCGCGACAACATCGACAACGACGACGACGGCCAGTTCGACTGCGGCGACCGAAAATGCCAGGGAATTGCTGAGGTTTGCTGCTCGGGCGAGTTCACCAACGAGCTGTGCTCAGACGGCCGCGACAACGACGGGAACGGCTTCACCGACTGCGGCGACTTCGGTTGCTCACGCGGGATCTACGTCTCGGTGTGCCGCGAGGACAGCCCCGACTCCTGCCGCGACGGGCGCGACAACGACAACGACGGCCGGACCGACTGCGATGACACCCAGTGCACGGACTTCGACGTCTGCAGCGAGAGCTCTTGCGACGACGGTATCGATAATAACAACGACGGCAAGACCGACTGCGCCGATCCTGACTGCGGAGGCGCTGGCCCGTGCGCCGGTCCCGAGACCAGCCTCGCGGCTTGCACCGATGGGATCGACAACGACGGCAACGGCTTTAAGGATTGCGGCGACTTCTCCTGCTCGCGCTCCACCGACCCAGAGATTCTCGCCGCCTGCGCCGAGCGCGCTGAGAACACCCTCGAGCGCTGCGGCGACGGGATCGACAACGACGGCAACGGATTTACTGACTGCGGCGACTTCTCGTGCACGCGCTCGAACGACCAAGCCATCGTGACCTTCTGCGCCCAAGCCGGCGAGAACACTGTCGAGAAATGCACCGACGGGATCGACAACGACAAGAACGGCTTCACCGACTGCGCGGACTTCTCATGCGCGCGCTCGACCGACCAAGAGATCTGGGCCGCGTGCGCCGCCAAGGGCGAGAACACCTTGGCGAAGTGCACCGATGGCATCGACAACGACGGCAACCGCTTCGTCGATTGCGCCGACTTCTCTTGCTCCCGCGCCACCGACCCCGAGGTCGTCGCCCACTGCGACACCATCTTGGAGACCAGCTTCGACAAGTGCTCGGATGGCATCGACAACGACGGCAACGGGTACGCGGACTGCGCGGACTTCTCGTGCCGGAACGCGGAGGACCCGAACGTCCGCCGCGCTTGCCAAGAGAGCTACGCGCTGACGCCTGAAGAGGCGAATGCATTTTGCTCAAACGGTATCGACGACGACACAGACGGTTTCGTCGATTGTGATGATTGGGATTGTTCGTGGAACCCGGATGTAACGGTATGTGCGGGCCAACGACGAGTATGTGAATGAACCGAATCGGAGATAAAGAGATGACCCTGAACCGATGGAAATGGTTGGGCAGCATATTGGTCGTTGTTGGTCTCGGAGCCCCCGCCTATGCGGACGCACCGACCACAGAGACCCAGTGCGCCGACGGCAAAGATAACGACGCTGACTCGATGCTCGACTGCGCCGACGCGGATTGTGCGAAGGACCCCGCCTGTCAGCCCGACGGCGGCCCCGAGAACACCGACGCGCGTTGCAGCGACTGGATCGACAACGACGACAACGGCCACACGGACTGCGATGACAGCGGTTGCAACGCCGCAGGCATCAGCGCGTGCCAGGGTAGCTGGGACGACGAGGGCGCCGGCGGCGGCGGCGGCGACAGTCTCCTATCGAAGCTAAAGCCGGGCGAGAGCCTCGAAGACCTCATGAACCGCTTCGGCGACAAGTCCGGCGAGAACACGAACGAGCTGTGCGCCGACGGTTTCGACAACGACAACGACGGCATGATCGACTGCGCCGACGCGGGTTGCCGCTTCGACCCAAGCGTCCAGGTCTGCCGCGAGAGCCCAGGGATGCGCTTCTCGATCGTGTCGCAGCTCACGAACGCGTACGACATCGAAAAGAAGACGATGGACACGCGCTTTACGGCCCTGCAGCTTCGCGTCTTCGGTCCCATTCCGATGATTCAGGACTCGTTTTTCCTCTTGTCGATGCGCACCGAGCGAACCCCGCGCCTGACCTTCGCGATGTTCCAGGTCCCGCTAGGCAAGGGTCACTTCCTTAACGTGAACTCTGGCGGTGGTGGTCTGTCGACGGCGCTTATCCGCTCGCAGCAAAAGCAGCTCCTCATCGACCCGGCCTACTACCTCTTTAACGCTTTTGAGCAGGGCAACGGCGCGGCCGTCGAGGTCGGTGGTCCTATCGACAAGGGTGGTCTTTTTGAGTACCGCGCGTTCGTCGCCGGTGGCTCGGGGCGGTCCAACGGCAACGTCGGCGGGCGCTACTTCACGTACGACAATACGAACTACACCTACACGGTCGGTGCCCAGCTCGGCATCGACCTCATCGGTTTCACATCCCGCTGGGATAACCCGATGCTCTACGTGCCAGTTCAGACCGCCCTCGGCGTCTACATTGGCGCCAAGTACGACCAGCGCGCCCAAGAGCGCTACCCGGCGTTCAACCTCCGGGTGGTGTTCCGTCACGGGAATTTCTATATGGAGAGCGAGACCTACATCAAGCGCGAGCTTGAGTTCGGGTCGACCCAGCTCGCGGCCAACGTAGGCGCTGGCTACTTGCTCGTCCCGAAGCATCTCTACCTCACGGCCGACATCGGCGGGTTCACCTCGACCGAGATGGACCGCCCGCCAGTCGTCGTCGAGACCGATATCGCCCGCCAGCTCAAGGAGCTCCAGTGGCGTGTCGGCCTTCACTGGTACGTCTGGCGCAACATCGGTGTCCTGTCGATGATCTACACCGATCGCACGGTCGAGTCCCGCACCGTCGGCGCACCAAATGTGCACGAGCGTGTCTTGAAACTCGTTGGACAGTATCGGTTCTAAGACGCGCGGTTGCCTATGGTTGCGAAGAGAGACGCGGGCCTTAGGCCCGCGTCTTTTTTTTGCGGGTCTGTATGCGGCCCTCGACTCAGTATACTTCCCGAAAACGTTCGCATTTATTAATGTGACTGGTGGTAAACTGACTGGAAATATTGCGGCCTTTCGTCCACAATGAAAGTCGGGGTCCGTGCTGCGTCATGAGGCCCAACTTTCAGGAACCCCTGAACGTCGTCACTGCATCAGTAGAATCTGAGGGACCTCACCGTCACGGTGCGTCCGCAGATCACACGCCTCAACGCCCCAACGGGCTGGGATCGCGCCATGAACGTCAAAAGGCTATTGTTATCCGCAGCATTTGTGTTCGGCATAGCTGACCACGCCCGCGCGGATCTCACCGTTGAGCCCCTGACCGACGCGACCGCCATGGTCAACTCCCTCATCAAGGCTGGGATCACTGTCGTCAGCGCACGCTACGATGCAGGCAGCGGCGACTACTGGACCTACTTCCCGTTCTCGGGCGAGGGCGCCACGAACCCCACCTCCTGGCCCTACGTCGGCCTCTCTGCGGCCGGGCGGTTCACCAACGGGCCCCTCGGCATCCGAGACGGGCTCCTATTGACGACCGGGGAAGCGACGATCGCCCCATCGGCCAACCTCTCACCGCCCAACACCGGCCACCAGGAAGGCGCCACGGGCGTCTTGAATCCCGACATCGGGCCTGGAAACGCGAACGTGCCCCCAGAGGCCTTCTGCGCCTCGCTGATCGACGATGTAGTCGCCTTCCCGCCGCATGACGTCGTCAAGCTCACGGTCAACTTCACGCTCGCCGCCGGCTACGACGGTATCCAGCTAGACTACCTCTTCGGATCTGAGGAATACCCCGAGTACGTCGACCAGCGGTACCCCGACGCCTTCGGCTTCTTCGTCAAGCCCGCCGGGTTGACCACCTATGAGAACTTTGCGCTCGACCAAAATGGCGACAACATCACGATCAATGGTCCTTTTTTCAGCTCAGAGAAGGTGCTGAAGTCCTACGGCCCCTCTCCCGCGGTCGTCGCCGAGTACAACGGCTTCACGCCCCGCCTACGCAGCGCCTTCCCGTTGGCGACGGGAGCCACCAACGTCCACCAGATGGTCATTGTCATCTGTGACGCTGGCGACCAGTGGCTCGATTCGGGCGTCTTCTTGACGGCGTTCGCGGGCTGCAGCGGCGTCTGCGACACGACCAGCTGGTGCGGTGACGGACAGATCGATACGGGCGAGTCCTGCGACGATGGCAACACGGTCGGCGGCGATGGTTGCAATCCATCCTGCACGGTCGAGGCCGGTTGGGGTTGCTCTTACGCGGCGGGCAACCTGTCGACCTGCGCGAATACCTGCGGCGACGGGGTTGTCCAAGAAACGACCGAGGCCTGCGATCTCGGCGCCGCCAACAGCCCGAACGGCGACTGCACGCCTTCGTGCCGCGTGGCCAGTTGCACCGACGGTCTCCGGCACAGCGCCGGCGCCGGCCTCGAGACGGACGTCGACTGCGGCGGCCCCTGCCCGAAGTGCCCGGCCGGCGGCGGATGCGCCCTGAACGCCGACTGCGCGACCGGCTATTGCAATCCGACCAACACCCTCTGCGAAGCCCCACCGCCGACCACCGCGACCGCCGACAACTGGCGCGTCTTGGCCGGCGCCGCCCGTACCATCGAGCTCGCGACCTTGCTGGCCAATGACGTCAACGCGTCGCCGACCTCGTTCCGTCTCATCGGCAATACCAGCGTCTCTGGCGTCCCAATCTCCTTTAGCGCCGTGACCGGGCTTATCACCTACACCCCGCCGGCGAGCCTCGGTGGCAACGACACCTTCCGCTACGAGGTGTGCAACCCATGGGCCACCGCCTCGTGCAAGACGGCCGAGGTCCGTGTCGTCGTGAACCGCCCGCCGACATTGACGCCGCCCACGACCTGGGGAGCTGTGGGCCAAGCCACCTACAATCTGAGCGTCAACAGCCGCTACTCGGACCCTGACAACCACGCCATCCTGACGAGCTCTATCACGGCGACGCCTGGTGCGGGCATCAGCGCCCTCGTGCAAGCCGACGGGACGATCATCGCGACACCCGCCAACAACACCATCGGCGCCAGCTACTCGGTCGGCTTCGGGGCCTGCGACAGCTCGACACCCCAAGGCTGCGCGACGTCGGCGTGGACCCTGCACGTCAACGATCCGCCAATCCTTTCAGCACAAACCATTCGACTCGCCGCTGGCGCCAGCACGACCATCCCGCGCAGCGCCTACTTCGTGAACCACGGCGCCGTCATCGGCGACACCACGGCCGACGGGGACGACGACGGCCTCATCGCCACCTTCGTCAACAACGCCGCGACGGGGACCTTTGGCCCGGTCAAGACCCTCGGCGCCGTCGGCTCCTGCTCGATCAACTCCGCGACCGGGCTCGTGACGCTCACGACCCAGTCGGGCGTGACTGGTCAGGCCGACTGTTATGTAAAGGTCTGCGAAGAGCTCCCCGTGTCTGACCCGCGCGTCTGCTCTGTGGTGGCGTTGACGCTCAGCGTCGTCGAGTGCACGGGCGACAGCCAGTGCCCCGGTAAGGTGTGCGATCTCGGTACAAACCGGTGCGAGCCGTGCGTGGACACCGCTGCTGGCGTGGCCCAAGACCTGGGCTGCGGCACAGGCGCGCCAATCTGTACGAGCGTGAACAACACACCGACTTGTGTGCCGTGCCTTGATGACGCGGCCGCCGGCGCGGTGGACACGGGCTGCCAGGTCACCTCGCCGTCATGTAAGATCCACGCGGCCGCCGCGCCGCTGTGCGTCGAGTGTACGAACACGGCCGACTGCTCGGGTGGCGAGGTCTGTAGCCTCACGACAAACCTCTGCGCCGCTTGCTCGGACACGGCTCCGGCTGGTGGCGTCGACACCGGCTGCCAGGGTAGCGCCCCGGCCTGCTGGACCAACGCACCAGCGGGCGAGACCTGCGTCGTGTGCTTGGCCGATGCCGACTGCACCGGGGGCGTCTGCGATCTGGCGTCGCGGACCTGCATCGCATGCCGCAACACGGCCACCGGCGCCAACGTCGACCAAGGCTGCAACAGCGCTGCCCCTCTGTGTGAAGGCAGCGGCGCCCTCGCCGAGTGCAAGGGCTGCATCGATGACCGCACGACCGGCGTCGACACGGGCTGCTCCGCGATTCGCCCGTCCTGTAACGCGAGCGCCGTCGGCGGACCGACCTGTGTCGGCTGCGCGAACGACAACGAGTGCCCGAACGGCGGCATCTGCAACATCCAGACCTCGACCTGCGTGCCCTGCCGCGACACGGCGACGGGCACCAACGCTGACGTCGGATGTCCCGCCGGCGCGCCCATCTGCCAGTCCGGTGGTGGCGCCACGACCTGCGTCGCCTGCCTCGACGACCGCCCAACCGGCACCGTCGATACGGGCTGCTTTGACCTCGCCCCCGATTGCAACGCCACCCACCCCGACGGCCCGCGCTGCGTGGCCTGCGACGTCACGAACCCCTGCAACGCTGGCGAGGTGTGTGACCCGCGCGATGGCCGCTGCACGCCATGCGTGGACGACCGCCAGGGCAGCCTCGTCGACAGCGGATGTACACGCCAAGACCCCATCTGTGACGAGAGACCCGTCACGGCGATCTGTATCCCTTGCGTCGATGACAAGTCCGTTGGCGGCGTTGACAGCGGCTGTAGCGCGTCGCTGCCGGCCTGCCACGAGGGCGCCACCACTGGCCCGACCTGCGTCGCGTGCGAGGGCACCCTCGACTGCGAAAACGGCGAGGTCTGCGTCGCAGAGCGCGGCGTCTGCACGAACGCGAACGCTCTGTTCGCCGTCGAGGACCGCTACCGCACGAGCCAGGGCATCGCCGTGACCATCTCTGCGGCGAACGGCGTCCTCAAGAACGATTTTGTGCCCGTCGGGCTCGTCGGCTCTGTCCAGCTCATCACCGGCACCATCCCCGCAGCCAGCGTTGGACAGGTCGTGTTGCGCGCAGACGGCTCGCTGACGTTCACGCCAACCGCGACCTATCGAGGTTCTTTCACCTTTGGCTACGACCTCACGGTGACGGGGCTTGCCCCCTCGCGCGCCGACGTGACGATCACCGTCAATGGCGCGCCCACGGCCGTCGACGACACCGCGCGGACCGAGCTCAATCTCCCCGTGAACATCGCCGTCTTGGCCAACGACACCGACCCCGAGGGAGACACGCTCAGGATCGTCGCCATCGTCCGCAGCCCGGCCCACGGTTTCACGGACGTCGACAACAACGGCTTCGCTATCTACAACCCGACGACCGCATTCCGCGGCCTCGACAGCTTCCGCTACCGCGCATGCGACCCTGACGACGCCTGCGCCGAGGCCGAGGTCTCCATCACCGTCACCGGCCCTGGCGGCCCCGGCCCGACACCGCAGGTCGGCGACACCGCCCTCGGCGACGAGGCGGTCACGCCCGAGGACGTCCCCGTGCTCATCGACGTCCTGGCCAACGACGACCCCAGCGTCAACTTCCAAGCGATGGTCACCCCCCCGCGCAACGGCGAGGTCACCATCCAGCCCGATGGCACGGTCTTGTATACGCCCGACGCCAACTGGCACGGACTCGACGCCTTCTCCTATGCCGCGTGGTGTTTCGACCCGGATGACTGCACCGACGTCCCGGTCCGCGTCGAGGTGACCCCCATCAACGACCCACCCGTCGCCCAAGACGACGCCGTCACGACCAACGTCTCGGCCGCCGTCGTCATTGACGTACGCGCCAATGACTATGATCCGGATGGCGACATCTTCGCAGCACCAACTATTGTCGGAGCGCCCGCCAACGGCACGGCGACCATCTTGTCGAACGGCAGCATCCGGTTCTTGCCGACCTCTGGTGTCGCGGCGAATGATTCGTTCACCTACGAAGTATGCGACCCCGACGGCCTCTGTGCCGAGGCCGACGTCACGATCCAAATCGGTGGTATAGCACAGAATAATCGCGCCCCCGTGCCTGCAGATGACTTCGCGACGACCCCCCAGGGGACCGCTGTGTCGCTGCCAGTGGCCGAAAACGACGTCGATCCCGACGGCGGAGTCCTGGTCCTCGGCGCCCTGTGCCAGCCCCTGTACGGCGAGGTCCTGGCCGGTCCTGGCAACACCATCATCTTCGCGCCGCACCAGGACTTCATCGGGATCGATCGTTTCTGCTACACGGTCTGCGACGCCGCCGGATCGTGCGCGGTCGGTTTTGCGCAGGTGACCGTCACGCCCGGAGCCAACCGTCCGCCCATCGCGATCGACGAGCACTTCTCCACGGTCCCGGGCGCGACCTTTGATATCGCCCCGCTGCTCAACGACTTCGACCCAGACGGTGACCCCGTGGCGGTCGATTATATCAGCCCACCGCAGCAAGGCGCCGTGACGCCCCCGAGCGGCGGCATCACACGCTACACCGCGCCCGGCGCCTACATCGGCCTTGACTATTTTGACGTCCGTATTCGCGACGGTCGGGGGGGCACGGACACCAGCCGCGTCTTCATCTCGATTCGCCCGGCGGCGACGCCCAACCGCGCCCCGACGGCCAACGACGACCGCTACGGTGTGACGGCGGATCCCTCGCAGGTGCTTGACCTGATGGCCAATGACGTGGATCCCGATGGGGACCGCCTCGCGATCCACTGGATGACGCAGCCTCCTCTTGGTCGCGTGTCCTTTAACGATGACGGCGCCGTCATGTATGAGGCGCCGCGACAGGGTGGTTCGCCCATCTTTATTTCAGGTGCGACGATGTTCCGCTACGAGATCGTCGATCCTTACGGCGGCTTTGCCCAGGCGGACGTCACGATCGTCTTTGGTGACCGCGACGGCGATGGGCTGCCGGACGACGTCGAGATCGCGATCGGCACCGACCCGGATGACCCGGACACCGACAACGACGGGCTCCTCGATGGCGACGAGATCAATCGCGGCGACCCCTTCGTCTACGATCGCAACTTGGAGACAAACCCCCTCGACGCCGACACCGACGACGATGGCATCAACGATGGCGATGAGACGAACGGCACCGGGCCCAATAGCGGTCAGCCGACCCTACCCCTTGTCTGTGACACCGACGCCGATGGGCTCTGCGACGGCCTCGAGTTGGGCGTAACCCTGCCTGTGTTGCCGGGCATCAGCAACTCGGGGATCCCTTACGCAGGCACGGACCTGACCTCATGGAAGCCCGACAGCGACCCGTCGACGACGACCCTGCCTCTCGATGACGACACGGATGACGACGGCATCATCGACGGCACCGAGGACAGCAGCGGCAACGGCCGCGTGGACAACCTCATCGGACAGACGGGGACCCGGGGCTCGGGAGAGACGGACCCGAACTCCGCCGACACAGACCTCGATGGCCTGCTCGACGGCGTCGAGCTTGGCCTCATCGGCCCGCAGGGCGCCCACACGAACCCCGCCGTCTTCTTGTCTGACCGCGACCCGACGACAAATACCGATCCCCTCGATTGGGACACCGACGACGGGTCCGTATCCGATGGGGCCGAAGACACCAACGCCAATGGCCGCCTTGATGCTGGCGAACGCGACCCCCTCTATCGCCCAGACGATATCAGCGGAAGCGGCGGCTACATCGTCGAGGGCGGTGGCTGCGCCGGGGGCTCCCTTCCGACCGCCTGGATGCTCTTTGGTTTCGCGGTCTTGGCTGGCTCCCTCCCGAGCCGCCGGGGCCGGAAGGCGTCCGCGCGAATTTGATGCTGGTCGCTTGATAAGTTTCACAAGACAGTGCAGATCCGATTGTCATGAAGGGGCTATTTCCAGGTCTCTTCGGAGGGTCCGTGGAACGAAAAAGACAGCACTGTATCGAAGGCGTCATTGGCGAGATCCGTAACCCCAGCAAGGGGTTTGGACTCTACGCCGCGAAGTTTATACCGGCGGGGACAACCGTCTGTATTTGGGGGGGCGACGTCTTGAACTTCGCGGCGCTAAAGGCCCGCGACCCCGTGCACCAGATGCACTCGGTACAGATCGACGACGAGCTCTACCTCGTGCCCAATGGCGCGCCTGAGTTCCCCGATCTGCTGAACCACTCTTGCGACCCGAATACCGGCGTCAAGGGCCAGATCATGGTGGTCGCCATGCGCGACATCATGCCCGGCGATGAGCTTTGCTTCGACTACGCGACGACAGACGGAAGCCAGTACGACGAGTTCAACTGCGCCTGCGGCTCGCACCTGTGCCGCGGCAAGGTCACGGGCAACGACTGGATGAACGCGGGCCTTCAGGCGCGCTACCGTGGTTGGTTCTCATACTATATACAGCGCCGCATCGACGCGCAACCCATCGCCTTCATAGGTTTCAAGACGGCTCAGCCCGCGGCCTAAGTTGTAGGGCCGGGTCGGATGGGGATGGGGGCGCACCGGGTGACTGGCCGCCCCCGTTTGACAGGGTCGCTGAAGCTGGTTGAATAGGGGCATGCGAGACCTACCGTCGAACCCTCCCCTACCCCATTCCACTTCTTCGACTCCCCACGGGGACGCCATCGCGCGCTGGGTCGCGGCGCTCAATGCGCGCGGCCAAGTCGACGCGGTCACGGCGGCCGTCGAGCCGAACGCCCGCGTCGAGAGGCAAGGGATCGGCGCGCTCCGCGAGGAGGTCGTCGAGACGATAGAGGGCGTCGCCAACATCGGACGCTGGATGGCGCTATCGCCAGGGGGCACGACCTTCACCGTTGGCGGGGCCGAGACGCCGACCGCCGGGCTCGCGACCGTGCGGTACGCGATTGAGGTCGCGGGCTTCCATAACGGTGGGGCCTGGGCCTTTAAGCTCGGAGAGGCCGGGAAGATCGCGTGGCTGAGGCACCAGCCTGACTCGCTCTCAGACGCGAGCGTCGGCGAGGTCCGTGATCCGTCGGAGTCCTGGCGAAAGTACGTCGTGGACGTCCCCGTGCACAATCACCAGCACGACCATCACGATCACGACAGCGATGGTGGGCACGACCAACACGACCACTAGGACGACTGGACTCAGCCCTATCTCGGACGCGGCGAGCGGTCACGCCGACGCTTAAGTGCTGAGAGTGCTTCGAGAAGACCTGTGAATTCCCAGACGCGACGACCAACATCGACGGCGCTCGTGGTCCCTCACCGCGTCACGATTCTTTGTGTGGCCGAATTATGAAGAACCACGGGCACATAAGCATATTTCTGAATATATTTTGCACAAAAGCTGCAATGCCGTTGGCATAGAAACGATAGGTCGGATAGGCTCGAAAAAATCGATGCCATTATTCGCAGAAGCACCACGTGCTATTTGCCAAATCCTTCCTGTCTAGGAGAGCCTTCCCATGCGAACTCGACCCGGCCTTGGTGCCCTATCCCACGTCTGTATCACCGGTCTCATCTTTGGCTCCATGGGCGTTGCCCGTGCGGTTCCAGTTGAGCTCACCGACTTTACTGTGCCCTACACCCAAGACTTTGATGGGCTGGCCAAAACCACTGGCGTGAGCGCGACCTCGCCCGTTCCTGTCGGTTGGGCTTTCTTGGAAGCGGGCAGCAACGCAAACGCAACCTACACCGTCGGTACCGGTAGCGGAACCGCCGGTGAAACCTATAGTTTTGGTGCGACCGATGCGACCGACCGCGCCTTTGGGAGCCTCTCAAGCGGCAACCTCCGGCCGACAACAGGCGCGTCATTCGTGAATAAATCGGGTCAGACGATTCACTCGCTACGTGTTTCCTACACCGGCGAGCAGTGGCGCTTGGGCGCTATAGGTCGCGAGGATCGTTTGGATTTCTCTTGGAGCCAAAGCGCGAGCGCGCTCAACACACCACAAGCCACAGCGAACTGGGTGACCGTATCGGCGCTCAATTTTAAAGCGCCGATCACGACCGGTACGGTTGGCGCGCTCAATGGCAACTCGGCGGCCGCGCGGACTGTCATCACCCACACTCTAACGGGCCTCAGCATCGCCCCCGACGCCACCTTCTGGATCCGTTGGGCTGACATTGAGGCAACGGAGGCCGACGACGGGCTGGCGGTCGACGACTTCTCCCTGACGGTGAACGCGGCGACGCTACCACTAGTTGACTTTAGCAAAAATTATAGAGTGTTAGCGGATCCGATCCCAACGTCAGGGAGTGTCGTCGACGTCGATCTCTCTTTCGAAAATGGCCTCAACACCGGCGGCAGTGGCGACCTCCAGAGCCTAAGAATCACCGACACCATCCCAAGCGGCCTGACCGCGCTGGATGTCAACTTCGTCGTTGATCTGGGCAGTGGGCCAGTCACGTTGACGACAGCCCGGGACGGCGATGCAGGTGAGATCATCAGCGGCGTATTGGCCGTAGACGTCGTCACGGTTGCTGCAAACCAAGTGATCCTGATCAGATACCAGGCGACGATCAACACTCTTTCAGCCACACGGACCCTCACGTCGAAGGCCAACGCGACCTTCGCGTCCGGGACCCCATCCGAGACCTTCTCAGCCTCGGCATCGGACTCTTTCGACGCGTTCGTCACCGGCCATCTGTCGTTCTTGGTATGGTTTGACACCAACGCCAACGGAGTCGTCGACGGAGGCGAGACCGGCCTTCCAGATTGGAAGCTCAGCGTCACCGCCCGCGCCATCGTGACCACAGCCAACGATGGACTAGCGGTCTTCGCAGGGCTCCTGCCAGGCGCGGTGGATGTCGTCGTCGAGGCCGCCGCAGCCGACGGCGTTTGGAGCTTCACCGACGTGACGACCGCGACTGTCGTCGGCGGAGTCACCACGCCGGTTCTGATCGCGGTCACTTGCAGCTGCACTGATAACGACGCTTGCACCACCCCCGATAGCTGCGACCGCGGGGTCTGCTCGTTCGGCGGCCCGCCGGACTGCGGTCCCACTGACGACCCCTGCGTTGTAAACACTTGCAACACGGCCACAGGGTGCGAACAATCCTTTACAACGGCCACATGCGAAGACAACGATGACACCACGCGCGACGACACCTGCGCCGCCGGCGTCTGCGCCGGCACACCGATCATCTGCGCACTGGGCCAGTGCGAGGCGACCTCCACGCCCAACGGGACCGACTGCGACGTGACTTACAAGGCCAGCGGCGATAGCTGCGATGACGGCTCGAACGCGACCGGCCAGGACGCCTGCGACGCCACCGGCGGCTGTGCCGGGACGGCGATCCTCTGCACCACCACCCAGTGCGAGGCCACCTCCACCCCGAACGGGACCGACTGCGATGTCACCTACAAGGCCAGCGGCGATAGCTGCGTTGACGGCTCGAATGCCACCGGCCAGGACGTCTGCGACGGTTCGGGAGCATGCGCCGGCGCCGCTATCTCGTGCACGGTGGGCCAGTGCGAGCTGACCTCCACACCCAACGGCACGGACTGCGATGTGACCTACAAGTCCAACACCGCGAGCTGCGACGACAGCAACCTCGCGACAAGCGCCGACCTGTGTGACGGCGCGGGCGCCTGCGCCGGCACCGCCATTGTCTGCAACGCCAGCCAGTGCGAGGCGACCTCCACGCCCAACGGTACGGGCTGTGATGTCACCTACAAGGCCAACACCACAAGCTGCGATGACGCCAACCCCGCGACCGGTAGCGACCTCTGTAACGGCACTGGCACCTGCGCCGGCACCGCCATTGTCTGCACCACCAGCCAGTGTGAGGCCACCTCCACCGCCAACGGCACAGACTGCACCGTCACCTACAAGTCCGACACCACGAGCTGCGATGACGGCTCGAATGCCACTGGCCAGGACGTCTGCGACGGCATTGGCACCTGCGCCGGCACCGCCATTATCTGCACCGCGACTCAGTGCCAAGAGTCTTCCACGGCGAACGGCGAAGACTGCACCATCGTCAATAAGGGAAACACCGTGTCCTGTGATGACGGCGATGACACCACGGGCAGTGATAGTTGCAACGGTGAGGGCCTCTGTGTTGGTGTGGATTTGACATGTACGCCCACCCAGTGCCAGGCGACCTCCACGCCCAACGGTACGGGCTGTGATGTCACCTACAAGTCCAACTCCACGAGCTGCGATGACAGCAACCTCGGGACAGGCAACGACCTATGTGACGGTGCGGGGGCCTGCGCCGGCACCGCAATTACTTGCACCACCACCCAGTGCGAGGCGACCTCCACGCCCAACGGTACGGGCTGTGATGTCACCTACAAGGCCAACACCACAAGCTGCGATGACGCCAACCCCGCGACCGGTAGCGACCTCTGTAACGGCACTGGCACCTGCGCCGGCACCGCCATTGTCTGCACCACCAGCCAGTGTGAGGCCACCTCCACCGCCAACGGCACAGACTGCACCGTCACCTACAAGTCCGACACCACGAGCTGCGATGACGGCTCGAATGCCACTGGCCAGGACGTCTGCGACGGTGCGGGGGCCTGCGCCGGCACCGCAATTACTTGCACTGCCAATCAATGTGAAGCCACCTCCGCACCCAACGGCACCAACTGCACCGTGACCTACAAGTCCAACTCCACGAGCTGCGATGACAGCAACCTCGGGACAGGCAACGACCTATGTGACGGTGCGGGGGCCTGTGTGGGCACCGCGATTACTTGCACTACCACTCAGTGCGAGGCCACCTCCACGCCGAACGGCACGGGCTGCGACGTGACCTTCAAGCCCAACACCACGAGCTGCGACGACAGCAATCTCGCGACAGGTGGCGACCTCTGCGACGGTGCGGGCGTCTGTGCGGGCACCGCTATTACTTGCACCACCACCCAGTGCGAGGCGACCTCCACACCCAACGGTACCGGATGCGATGTGACCTTCAAGCCCAACGCCACGGGCTGTGATGACGGACTTGAGACCACTAGCGACGATGTGTGCAACGGCATTGGCACCTGCTCCGGCACGCCGATCCTTTGTGCGCCAACCCAGTGCGAGGCAACCTCCGCCCCGGATGGCGACGGTTGTAACGTGACCTTCAAGGCGAGCGGCGTGGGTTGCGATGACGGCTCCAACACGACGGGCCAGGACGTGTGCAATGGCACAGGCGTCTGCGCTGGCACCGCAATTACCTGCACCAGCACGCAGTGTGACGCGACCTCCACTCCCAACGGCACCGACTGCACGTTGACTTTCAAGGCGAGCGGTGTGGGCTGCGATGACAGCTCCGACACAACGGGCCAGGACGCCTGCGACGGTGCTGGCGTCTGCGCTGGCACCGCAATTACCTGCACCACCAATCAATGCGAGGCCACCTCCACGCCCAACGGCACGGACTGTGATGTCACTTACAAGCCCAACACCACGAGCTGTGACGACGGCTCCAACGCGACCAGCCAGGACACCTGCGACGGCACCGGGACCTGCGTCGGCACCGCCATTACCTGCACTACCACGCAGTGTGAGGCGACCTCGACTCCCAACGGCGAAGACTGCTCTGTGACCTACAAGGCTAGCGGCGACGGCTGCGATGACGGCTCGAGCGCGACCGGCCAGGACGCCTGCGACGGCGCGGGCACCTGCGCCGGAACCGCCATCACCTGCACCACCACTCAGTGTGACGAGAGCTCCACGCCCAACGGCACGGACTGTGATGTCACCTACAAGTCCGACACGACAAGCTGTGATGACGGACTCACCACGACGGGCGGCGACATGTGCGACGGCACCGGCCTCTGCGCCGGCACCGGCATCGTCTGTGACGCGACCCAGTGCGAGGCGACCTCCACACCTAACGGCACCGACTGCGACGTGACCTTCAAGCCCAACGCCACAAGCTGCGACGACGGACTCGCCACCACCGGCGATGACATCTGCGATGGCGCGGGCGCCTGTGCAGGCACGCCGATCCTCTGCGCCCCAAGCCAGTGCGAGGCGACCTCCACCCCCGATGGTGACGGCTGCGCGGTGACCTACAAGGCGAGCGGCGAGGGCTGCGATGACAGCTCCGACACCACGGGGCAGGACGCCTGCGACGGCGCTGGCGTCTGCGCCGGCACCATGATTACTTGCACCACCACCCAGTGCGAGGAGACCTCCACGCCAAACGGTACCGACTGCGATGTCACCTACAAGTCCGACGCGACCAGCTGCGATGACGACGACCTCGCGACAGGCGACGACACTTGCGACGGCGCGGGCGTCTGCGCCGGCACCGTGATTACTTGCACTACCACCCAATGCGAGACCACCTCCACGCCCAACGGCACGGGCTGCGATGTGACCTACAAGCCCAACGCCACGAGCTGTGACGACGCCGACCTCGCGACAGGCGGAGACATCTGCAACGGCACGGGTACCTGCGCCGGCACCGCGATCACATGCACTACCACCCAATGTGAGGCTACCTCGACGCCCAACGGCACCGACTGCGATGTGACCTACAAGTCCACCGCCGCTGGCTGCGATGACGGACTCGCCACCACAAACGGCGACGCTTGTGACGGCGCGGGGGCCTGTGCGGGTAACCCTTACTCCTGCGACCCGTCGGACGACCCCTGCCTGCAGAACGTCCAAGACGGCACCGGCTGCACGCTCATGCCGGCGAACGATGGCGGAACCTGCGACGACGGGCTCACGACCACGCAGAACGATGTCTGCGACGACGTCGGGGGTTGCGCTGGCGAGGCCTACAACTGCGTAGCGTCGGGCGATCCCTGCTTGGACAACATCCAGGACGGCACCGACTGCGCGCTGATTCCGACCAACGAGGGCGGGAGCTGCGACGATGGCTTCATGACCACGCAAAACGACGTGTGCGACGCGTTCGGGGGTTGTGCGGGCGAGGCCTACAACTGCGAACCGTCGGGGAGCGCCTGCAGCGAGAACGTGCAAGACGGCACCAACTGCACCGCCGAACCCATCAACGCCAACGGGACCTGCGACGACGGCGACACGACGACGCGCTTAGATCGTTGCAATAGCACTGCAAGCTGCGTCGGCTCGCCATACAGCTGCACGGTGTCCACGAACCCCTGCCGCGCAAATGTGCAGAACGGAACGGCCTGTAGCCCTGAGCCCACCAACGTCGGCGGGACCTGCAACGACAACGACGCCGCGACGCGGGACGACGTCTGCGACGCGATAGGCGTCTGCGTGGGCGAGACGATCACCTGCGAGGTTTTAGAGACCCTGTGTATGGTCAACGTCGCCAACGGCACCGACTGCACGCCCACGCCGGCAAACACCGGTGGGGTCTGCGACGACGCGGACGACGCGACCCGCAACGACGTCTGTCTCAATGATGGCACGTGCGTCGGCGACACCTTCAGCTGTGATGCACCGGCAGATGTCTGCAAGGTGAGCACCCCGGACGGCTCGACCTGCGTCGAATCAGACGCGCCCGACGGCGGCGACTGCGACGATGACGACGACGCCACCCGGATCGATAGCTGCGTCGCGGGCGTCTGCGTCGGCACGGCCTTCACCTGCGAACCGGGCCTGTGCGAGGCGACCTCGGCCGCGAACGGCGACGGCTGCGACGTGACCTACGAGCCCGCCGCGACGGCCTGCGACGATGGTGACACCGGTACCAAGACAGACGTCTGCGACGGCGCCGGAGCCTGCAGTGGCACGGCCTTCACCTGCGAGCCGGGCCCGTGCGAGGCCACCTCGGTTCCCAACGGCGTGGACTGCAGCGTGACCTTTAAGGCCGAGGCCTCCAGCTGCGACGACGGAAATGCATGCACTACAAACAACCTGTGTAGCGATTCGGGGCTCTGCCAGGGCGAGGCGGTCGTCTGTGCCGATGGCGCGACCTGCGACATCGACGGCGAGTGCGTCCCCACCCACTGTGCAAGCTGCGAAGCGGACAGCGAGTGCGGCGAGAGCAGCACATGCAACGATCTGGGCGGTGAGACTGGTAAGGTTTGCCTCTTGACCTGCGAGCTGGACGAGGACTGCGCTGAGGAGCAGGTCTGCCGCGACCTCGGCGAGAGCGGGATGTTCTGCTTTGACTTCGACGGCGCGTGCGAGGCCCCTCCGGTCGAGCCGGGCCCCGACGCCGAAGTCGAGGTCGGACCCGAGGCGGTCGAGAGCGAGATCGGACCCGAGGCGGTCGAGAGCGAGATCGGACCCGAGGTCGTCGAGGCCGGCCCCGACTCCGCCGCTGAGGTCGGCGAGATCGTGATTATTTCAAACGATGGCGGCTGTAGTGGCGGGGCGCCGGCTAACGCGGGCTTCATGCTCCTGGCGCTGCTCTTGCTGGCCCTCCGATTTGGGAAGAGACGTCTAAACTAAGAAGACCTCGAGAGCCCCTAGGGATCGCCGGCCGAGTCACGCTCGTGCCGGCGATTGTGTTCGATTGGCCAAGTCGCGCCAGCTCTACATGCGCAGAGCGATCTCTTAATCGACTAGAATCATTAATGACTATTTCGAACAAGCACCGAAGACGCCCCGCCGCTGCGATACCCTAGTGCGCGGCCGGCCGCAGACAGAGCGTCTGTCACGTTGGTGTGAACCGCTCGCAACATTTGGCGACACGAACTAGGGAATGTTGGCTTCGAAATGGCGAGCCGGCTATGGTGGTGGTGCCGGTCCTCTCTCATTTCCAGCGCGACGAGGGGCGGCGCCGATCGAATCCGTCTCTATCAGGAGCGTCCCTATGCGAACCCGATCCCTTTTAGTCCTACCTCTTGTCTGTATCACCGGCCTGATTGGCGGGCTAGTCGGCGTGGCGCACGCGGACCCTGTCGATCTCACCGACTTCAGCGCGCCCTACACCCAAGACTTTAACGGTCTGGATAGCGCCACAGGCGTGAGTTCAACCTCGCCGCTGCCTCTGGGCTGGGCTTTCGTCGAAAACGGCGGCAACTCAAGCTATCGCATTGGAACCGGTAGCTCAACTACTGGTGACACCTACAGTTTCGGGGCAGAGGCCAGCACCGACCGTGCGTTCGGGTCTTTGGCAAGCAACGGTAACCAGTCGACGATCGGTGCCTCCTTCCTAAACAGCTCTGGCACGACGATCCAGGCGCTGCGGATCTCGTACACCGGCGAACAGTGGCGTTTCGGCGGGACCGAAGGCCGTGAAGATCCCCTCATATTCGCGTGGAGCAAGACCGCCACGGCGCTGAATACCGCATAGGCCACCGGCAACTGGGCCGCAATACAACAGCTCAACTTTACCGCGCCTATTTCGACCGGCACCGGTCGTCCCATCGATGGGAACTCAGCCGCCGCCCGGACCGTCGTCACGCACACGTTGACGAACCTTAACATCGCCCCAGGCGAGACCTTCTGGATCCGCTGGGCCGACGAGAACGTCGTTGGCTCCGACGACGGCCTCGCGGTGGACGACTTCTCGCTGACGGCCAACCCTGTCGCGTCTCCACTCGTTGATTTTGTGAAAGAATACCGCGTAGACGGGGTCGTGAACCCAACCTCGGGAGACTTGGTCGACGTCGATCTCTACTTCGAAAACGGCCTCAACATCGGCGGCAGTGGTGCCATCCAAGCCCTGATCATTACCGACAAGATTCCAAGCGGCTTGACCACCCTCGACACCAACTTCGTCGTCGATCTCGGAGACGGCGCTGTGACGTTAACCACCGCGCGCGACAGTGACGCCGGCGAAATCGTCAATGGTGTCTTGGTCGTCAACGTCGGCGAGGTATCGGCGGACACAGCGATCCTCATCAGCTACCAGGCGACCATCGATACCTTGACCACATCCGTGACCTTTACATCGTCCGCCGGCGCCACCTTCGCGCATGGCGACCCGGCTGAGACCTATTCCGCCTCGGCCAACGACTCTTTTGACGCGTTCGTCACTGGCGAGCTCGCCTTCGTCGTCTTCTTCGACGCCAACGGCAACGGCGTCCAAGACGAGGGGGAGGACGGACTTCCGGATTGGGACTTCGCCATCACGGGCAGCGACATCGTGACGACCGGCGCGGATGGGTTGGCCCTGTTCTCGGGCTTTGTCCCGGGTGATGTCGATGTCGTCGTCGACGCCGCCGCGGCCGATGGCGAATGGAGCTTCACCGAGCCAACGACGGCGACCGTCGAGGGCGGCACGCGGACCGAGATCCTGATCGCGGTGAGCTGCACCTGCAACGACAACAGTGTCTGCACCCCCAATGACTCGTGCGACCGTGGCGTGTGTACCTTCGAGGCACCGATCGACTGCGGCGACAGCGATGACCCCTGCGTTGCCTCGGCCTGCGACGCCGTCGACGGCTGCCAAGACACGTTCACGACGGCCGCCTGCGAGGACGGCGACAACACAACCCGCGACGACACCTGCGACGGCGCGGGCAACTGCGCTGGCACCGGATACAGCTGCACGCCCGGCTCGTGCGAAATTATGTCGACCCCGAACGGTGTCGGCTGTGACGTCATCCGCGAAGGTGTCGGTGCCAGCTGCAACGACGGCGATATCACGACCCGAAACGACCAATGCGGCGCTTCGGGCCCATGCGCGGGCACGCCTTACACGTGCCAGGCTTCGGCCGACCCCTGCATCACGAACGTCGCCAACGGCACAGATTGCACCCCCACGCCGATCAACCCGGGTGGCGCTTGCAACGACAGTAACCCTATGACCCGCAACGATATGTGCGACGTTGGAGGCACCTGCACCGGCGAGGTCTATGAGTGCCCGACCTCCAACAGCCCTTGCTTGAGGAATGTCGAAAACGGCACGAACTGCACCGCCACCCCCATTAACCTCGGCGGCAGCTGTGACGATGGACTGATGACGACGAATAGCGACATATGCGACGCGGCAGGCGCCTGTGTTGGGACGGTCTACGAGTGTCCAACGTCCACCAACCCTTGCATTACCAATCTTCCCAACGGCATTGACTGCACACCGCTCGCGACTAACGCCGGGGGCTCTTGTGACGACGGCATGACAAACACGCGCCTCGATATGTGTGACGCCGTGGGCGTCTGCGCTGGTACCAGCTATAACTGCACCGCGTCGACCGACCCCTGCCTCGTGAACGTGCCGAATGGCAGCACCTGCACGGCCGAGCCGACGAACCTCGGCGGCACCTGCGACGACGGCGTGACCACGACCCGCGATGACGCTTGTAACGCAGCAGGCGCCTGCACCGGCACGACCTACGAATGCCCGACCTCGACGAACCCCTGCCTCGCCAACGTGGCCAACGGGACGGACTGCACCAGCACCCCGACCAACAGCGGCGGGAGCTGCGATGACGGCGACACGACCACCCGGAACGACGTCTGTGACGCCGCTGGCGGCTGCGCGGGTGACACCTTCAGCTGCGACGCCCCGGCCAACGTGTGTCGGGTCAGCACCCCCAACGGCGCCATCTGTGTCGAGTCCAACGCAGCCGACGGCGGCGATTGCGATGATGGCGACGACACCACGCGCTCCGACGGCTGTCTGGCTGGCGCTTGCGTTGGCACGGCGTTCACCTGCGAGCCGGGCGTCTGTGAGGCGACCTCGGTCCGCAATGGCGACGGCTGCGACGTGACCTACGAGGCCGCGGCGACGGCCTGCGACGATGGCAACAGCGGCACCAAGACCGACGTCTGCGACGGCGCTGGTGCCTGCGCGGGCGAGATATATATTTGTATGGTGGAATTTTGTGAGGCGACCTCGGTCCCCAACGGCACGGACTGCAGCGTGACCTTTAAGGCCGACACCGAGAGCTGCGATGACGATAACGCTTGCACATCAAATGATATGTGCAGCGGCTCGGGGCTCTGCGTAGGCGAGGTCGTCAGCTGCGATGATGGCGCCGTGTGTGACGTCGACGGTGAGTGCGTGGTCACCCACTGCACCGACTGCACGGTCGACGGCGATTGTGGTGTTGGCAGCGCCTGTCTCGACCTTGGCCTCGAGGCCAGCGCGGTCTGCTTGGCCGAGTGCGCGACGGACGAAGATTGCTTGGACGAGCAGGTCTGCCGGACGCTCACCGATAAGGGCATGTTCTGCTTTGATCTCGACGGGCAGTGCGAGGCGCCGCCCGTCGAGCCCGGCCCCGACGCCGAGGTCGAGCCCGGCCCGGAGAGTGTCCCGGCCGACCTTGGCCCCGAGAGCGTCCCGACCGAGCCCGGTCCCGAGGTCGTTGAGGCGGGCCCCGATTCGGCCGCCGAGGCTGTCGAGGGCGAGGTCATCTGGTCCGGTGGTGGCAGCAGCTGCAGCGGTGGCTCGCCCGCCGGTGCAGGTCTCATGTTGCTGGCCCTGCTCTTGCTCGCGATTCGCGCGGGTCACAGGCGTCTGAACTGACGACATCTGGATCTGTCCCTCACGGCGCCGGCCGGGCTCTATGCCCGCGCCGGCGTCTCTTTTTGGGCTGCGCGTGCCGCGTCCTTGTGCTCTACGGCCCTCATGAACGCGCTCCGCAACCTCGGCAGCATCAGCCGCCTCCACATCGTCGCCATCGCGGCCCTTGGCACCTTCACCTTCGGGTGGCTCTTCACGGGCGCCCACCTCCTCGGGTTGGCGGCCATCTGCGCGCTCGACTGGTTCATCGTGAACCTCTTAAACCGCGTCGTGGACCTCGACGAGGACCGCGTGAACCGCATCACGGGCGTCGCGTTTGTCGACGAGAACCGGCGGGCCATCACCATCGGCGGCTTCGGGCTGCTCATCGGCTCGATCGTCGCGGTGGCCTTTATCGTCCCGGAGATCACGTGGCTACGCGTAGCCTTTCATAGCCTCGGGCTGGCCTATAACTGGCCCCTCCTGCCTGGGCGTAAGCGCATTAAGGCCCTGTATTTCTGGAAGAATACCGCCAGCGCTATCGGCTTTATCCTGACCGTCTTCCTCTATCCCCTGTCCCTCGTGTCGTGGGGCCAAGACCCTGCCCTCTTGGCCCCCGGCATCACCCCGGAGACGCTGTGGCTCTGTGGCGTCTTCTTTATCCTCTTCGAGCTGTCCTACGAGATCATCTACGACCTCCGCGACGAGCCCGGTGACCGCGCCGCCGGCATCAAGACCTACCCCGTCGTGCACGGGATCGATGGCGCCAAACGCATCATCGACGGGCTCATCATCGTCAGCGCCCTCGCCCTCATCGGCGGATATGCCTCGGGGTTCGTGCCCTGGCGCATCTTCGTGATGGTCCTCGCGCCGATCTTGAACCTCTTTGCGTACAAACGATTTCTGCGCCGCGGTATCACTTCCAAGGACTGCATCCGCCTGACCTGGCTCGGCGCCGGCCTCCTGGTGGCCTACCACCTCTGGGTCGCCGTAGGCCTACCTGGCGTCGGTGTCTGAGCCCCGGCGTGCCCAGCGTTCAGTGGAATATCAATGATTGAACTTCAAATCGGTTGCGCGCTCATCGTGTGCCTCTATCTCTTTCTACGCCTGCGCGACGAACCGCGCCGCGCGGCATTTATGGGACGCTTCGCGGTGCTGATGGCCGCCAGCTGGATCGCCGAGAACAGCTGCATCCACGTCTATAAGTTCTATGCCTATGATCCCGAGTGGTTCGGCTTCATCGATCAGGTGCCGATCCTCATCATCGCGATCTGGCCGGTCGTCATCCACTCGGCCCTCGATCTCGTCTCCGAGGGGCGCACACGCGGCGCCTTGAACGTCGCCATGGTCGGCGGCCTCGTCGTATTGACCGACGCCGCGCTCATCGAGCCTATCGCGGTCCGCTCAGGCCTCTGGCAGTGGTTCGAGCCCGGACTCTTCGAGGTCCCGCCCATCGGCATCATCGGCTGGGCCATCTTCACGACCATCGCGCTCTATGTCTTGGCCAGCCGCCGCCAAGTCCTCCGGATGCTGCTGCTGGCGCCGCTTGGGACCCACATCGGTCTCCTCGCGCTGTGGTGGGGGCTCTTTCGCCACATCAACGTCACCCTGCCCGACATCGCGGTCGTCATCGCGGCAGCCGGGGTCTCACTGGCCGTCATCTGGCACCACTTACGACACTCGGACGACCGCCCTTCGCTGAAGGTCGTGTTGCTACGCGCGCCTGGCGCGGCCTTCTTCTTCGTGCTGTTGGCCATCCACGCCCTCGACTATCGGGCCTTGTCGCTTTACGCCTTGGCCTTCGCGCTTCCCTGGGTCGTCTATGTCGTACAGAGCGCCCGCGCCCAGCCCCGCGAATCGACCACTACGGCGAGGCCTTGACCCCTTTGGGTTGCTGCACCGGCAACGTGTCGGGCACCAGCTCTTCGTAGTAGTCGCGCGCCAGAAAGCCCGCCGTGCCGACCCCGACACCCAAGAGCCCAAAGGCCGCGGCGATGGTCCCGGTGGTGAGGACGAGGGCCTGATCCTCTGTGGTGAGCGTCCCTCTTCCAGCCTCGACAAAGAGGGGGATGGACGCCGCGATCATCACCGCGCCGAGGGTCACAAGCAGCGCCGGGACCTCCCAAGAGACCTCGGTGCGACGCGTAATCAATCGGATATTGTCGACGCTAGTCACAAGCGACACCGCCGCCGGTCCACCTGACTCCATACGGGCCGCGACGCGACGCCAATCGGGCTCGCCGTCCTGCCGGGCCGATGGTGCCGTCGGGATGTAGCCGAGGCGGGTCCAGACGAGGTTGTTGGGGTCGCGGACGACCGTGAGGTCCCCGCTGGTATAGACGCCGCTGTCCATCAGCGCGCGGCCGTCCAAGAGACCGGCGCTGCCGATCAGCTCGAAGCCGGACAGCAAACTCTCACCAAGACGAAACTCCAGCGAGACCTCGCCGATATCGCCGCGCAGGGCGCGCAACGTCCAAGGCGGCTGAGTCTCGTCAGGGTCGGCGAAAGAGACGGCTTCCCCAGCGCCTGCCGAGTCGTCGCCGAGAGAGAGCTCTCCAGTCTTGGGCCCTGGTGGGTGGATCAGAACGCTGACCGCGCCTGGGTCGCGAAAGAGCACGGTGTGATGCGTGGAGTGCAGGCCACAACCGACCGACACAGGTGCCAACGCTGTCGCCGCGGCCAAGAGGGACGCATAGGACAGAAATGAACGGAGCAGGCGCATGAGTGAAGCCTAGCATACAAGGCCGGCCGAATCGTCAGACGCTCAGGCCGTTCGGCTAATTGTCCAAGGCCCCGGCGGAGATCCAGCGCCGGACAAGCTCGATCTCGTCGTCGCTCATAGTCTTTCCTGTGGGCGGCATCGAGACCCCACAGGAGCGCCCGGATATCAAGGTGACGAGCGCGCTGGAGTCTGGGTCGCCTGGGGCCACGCGCATTTGACCACGGCACCCGGTGCCCCGGGCGGGCACGTTCACGAGGCCCGACGGGCTCATGAAGCGATGGCAATCCGAGCAGCTGAAGCCCAGCAATAGGGGCGCCACGTCCAGCGAGAAGATGACCCCGCCGGACACGCACTCGCCCTGACGGCAGTGCTCTTCGGGCCCGCAGCTGACCCCGCACTCGCCGCAGTCGTCTTGGGCGATGGATTTATCGACGCAGGTCTCGCCGCAAGGCTCAAAGCCCCGGGGACATGGGTCAACCCCGGTGTCGTCGGGCCGGGTCAGATCCGACGGGGCGGCGACATCAATAGTTTCATCTACATTGATCGAGTCGAGCGTCTGCGTATCGACCAGGGCCACATCTAAGCCCACTGTCTCGCCATTGACGACGAGCTCGGATCCGCACCCAAGGGGCCCGGCCAGCACAAAGCACATCATGACCGCCGGGGAAAAATAGCTGCTATTCATACCTTGCTGACTCTCCCTATAGAAGACCTGGACCGAGCACCGGCGCAAGTGTTACTGCAGGGCTTGTCTCGCGTCTCGAAAAAGGACCCAAACCTCGCCATGACACCTACCCATCCCGACCCCAAAGCCGAAACAAGAACGAAAGAGAATCGGCGCGATTGGCTGATGCTGACCGCGTTTATCGTCGTGACCTTCGGCGCGTCTTTCGCCGCGACCTTCAGCGGCAGCGGCAACACCGAGTGGTACCGCAGCATCGCAAAGCCGACCTGGAACCCGCCCTCGTGGATCTTCGGGCCCGTGTGGACGGTCCTCTACTTCACGATTGGTATCGCTGGCTGGCTGGTCTGGCGCAAATCCGGCTTTCGCGGGGCCCGCTGGGCTCTGGCGATATTTGGAGTTCAACTCGTCATCAACGCCGCCTGGTCCCCAGTCTTCTTTGGCCTAGGCCGGCCCGACCTCGCCTTTATCCTCATCCTCGTCTTGATCGCGGCGATCCTCGCGACCATGGTCGCCTTCCGCAAGCACGACCGGCGGGCGGCGTGGATGTTGTTCCCGTATCTACTGTGGGTCTCCTTCGCGACGGTGCTGAATTACGCGATCATGATGCTGAATCCGCGCTGACGGCGGGGCGGTCGGTGCGCAGGGCGGCTAAACGGTTTTCCTCTGTCTCAGTGTTGACGAATGTTGTGCATAGAAGTATGCAATGTACGTCTCAGGCACGGTCGGTTCTGAAGCGAGCGCGCTTGGCGCTTCCTTCGCACCCATTCTTCGACGGAGATGCGACATATCTGACCCACGCGAGTTCACAGCGCCCGAGCCCAAAAGTCACGCTCAACGCGACAAATCAGCCGCCCCGGCCGCGACGCGAGCATCAAGCGGCGGCGCCACGGCGCTCAAGACGAAGGCCCGCGAGACTCAGGGCTACAACGCGCAGACGGCGCTGTTCGCGATATGGGGACCGGGCAAGACCGCGCAAACCGGCGACGCACCCGAAGCCTTCGATACGCAGGACGGCCACGACAAGGCCCGAGTCGCGTCGAACAAGAACGTCGGTGGCGTGGCGACTCGGGGCGTGAGGGCCGTTGATGAGCGTGAAGCGAAGGTCGAGGGCTGTCGTCACCCACGTGAACCATCCAAATACGGAGTCGAGAAGACCGAGCTCGCCAGCGAGCGGAGCGCGTGGATGGACCCGACAGGTGCCTTTAACGCGCGCGGGGCCCTCGCCAATCGTCCCGCCGACAACGAGGCGACGAGCCTCAAGGGCACAGCGGAGGGCCGCATCGGGGCCAAGGGCGCCGATCTCAAGCTCGCCGGCGAGGGGACCTTCGGCAAGAGGCCCGAGGATGTCCTGCCCGAAAAGCCGGATGAGAGGGCGCCGATCGCCGACCAAAACACGAAGACGGGTGGCGTCATCGGGGGCATTGAGGGGGTCGGGGGCAAAGCTGAAGACTTAAAGTTCGTGGGGGGCGCGGGCTACAAGTCGGCTAAAACTGCGCCCGAGCCAGGTGGAAAGAACGAGCTGAATACGAAGGAAGCCAACGGCAGCGTGAAGATCGGAAATAACGGGGTTGAGGCCGTGTCCGGGACCCTCGGCGCTGGCACGACCAGCAGCGCGGGAGTGAGCACGAAAGGGACCGCGACGGCCGCCTATGATGCCAAGAACAAGGCGTTCACCGGTGGCTTCGGCTGGACCACCGCTAACGCCGCGGGTGTCGGTGGGGGCGGTGGTGCAACCGCGACGATAGGCAAGGACAGCGCGGCGCTGACCGCGAACGCCAACATTAACCTCGCAGGTGGGCGGAACGTCGCTGGCAACGTCGGCCTCGATCAGACATTCAAAGTGGACGGACCTACGGCCGTGGGAGACACATGGCAGGTGACGGTCCTTGACGCGTCGGGGGTCGTCGGGGGCTTGGGCGGCGGCGCCACCAATGCGGCCAGCGGTGCCGGGTTGAATGCCAAGATCGGCGGTCACGACGAACGCTCCCAGGTGGTCACGCGCACGTTCAAGACACGCGAGGGCGCCGAGGCCTTCCGCAAGAAGGTGGATGTCGCGAACCCAGAGGCGCGCAAGGAAGCTATGGGCGCCAGCGACTGGGACATGGCAATGGGCGATGGACTCGGTGACATGGCCATGGGTGATTCGGTGGCTAGCCAGGAAGGCGGCGGCGGCAACCTCGGTGGCGGTGCGAAGGCCCTAGGCGTCGACGTTGGCATCATGTTCGGCAGCTCATCCAGCAAGGGTGTTGCCACACGCCGAATCGACGCCAAGTTCATTGAGGTCACGGTCGAAGGTATTGATACGGACAGCAAGGGCGGCAGCCTCGGCAACGCCGTCGGCGGTATGAACAGAACGGGTATCGAGCAGAACCGGCTGAAAGAGATCGTCCAGATCGACGTGACGCACAAAGACCACAAGCGGGCGTGGATGCTGATTCAGAATGGCGGCATCCCGGCGCTCCGGCTGATGTCTGCGGCCGAAGAGGGCAAGCTCTGGAAGTACGTCCGGCGCGTGTCCGGTAAGAGAGACACGACCGACACCTCAGCGAACATTGGTGTCTTAAACACTAGCAATCAGCGGATCCACGACATCGAAAAAAGCGAAGACGCCGACGGCAACGTTTCCGAGACCCACCGCGGCTGAGGCGCGCCCAAAGCCAGCTTGCTCACCGACAACTACTCAGAAAAGGCGGGCGGTGTCGCGCGGATCGAGAACGGAAAGGTTGAGGGATACCAAGTCGAGGGGTCGGTCGCATCCTCGAACTCGGCCGACGCAAACAATGGTGTGGGCCGGATGCTTGGGGACCGCCCGTCCACTGTCGAGAATAACGGCGAGGCGGCCGTCGAGATAAGGGTAAACCTCTCTGACGAGGACCGCCGGTTCCTTTGGGAAGTCTGTAAGACCCGCGGCACAGTCGACACCAAACGGAATGGCGTCGAGCGCACGGTCGGCCGACGCCATTTTGAAACCGCGTCCGGTGGCGACAGCGCGAAGCTCTTCCGTGCTGCACAAGCGGGTTACAACGAGTTCATTAAGGAGCTCGTCGTATTCCAAGCGGATACTGGGTCTGCTGGGGTGAACGCGATCACGAAGACCCTAAAAAATCAGGACAAAGCCGAGTTTACGAAGAAAGGTAGTAACGCGCTCAGCGGTGCCGTGGGCCGGGCTAAGAGATCCCTAGCGCGTCAACAGGTACGGGGTTTGATTCAGAGCGGTAAGGCCGACGAAGCCCTCTCGGCGGCGAAGTCGCTCGTGGCCGAGAGCGAGACGGCCCTGTTGTCCCTTCAAGGTGCTGAGGACTTAGGGGGAACCACTCCTGCGGGCCGCAAAGGAGCGATGGAAGAACATGCCAAAGAGAGGGAGGAGAACCTCGCCCTAGTCAAGGCCGCCGAGGATGCGGTCGCTGCGCAAAGCGCCAAGGAGGACTCCACCCGCAAGGTCGACGCCAACAGCGCTGGCGCCCCCGAGGCCGTGTGCGAGGACGAGTCCAAGGGCAAAGGGGACCACACTCCCGCGAATGTAATGCAGGCCGCCATTCCAACTTACCTCCGCCCGATGGCCGAGAGGACGGAGACCTATGCTGACGTCGAACAGCTGAAACCCGTGACGGTGGATCCCGTGGCCGCCGAAGTGAAGGCCAAGTGGGCCAGAGTCCAAAGCGACAAGACGCGCCTGCAAGCGTCGTGGAAGAAGGCCGAGGCAGCGTTCGACGATTTCCGAGTTCGGCACTACGCGCATTTTGTGGCATACAGAACACCGAATGAGGCATGCATGCCAGGTTGGAAGTATCTTGACGCGTATCACCACAAGGGACGTGGCTCGCTCGAGATCGCTGAGAACGGAACTGTCAACGTCAAAATCCTCCGCCGTGGCGCACTCAAGCGTTTGAGCGGGACCAGTGAAGCGATCAATCGTGCCGACGAACTCTTCATTTCGCAAGGTCGTTTCGACTCTGCCGCCCTGAAAAGGATTGATAGTCTTGAAAAAGAGTTACTTCTCATAGAGGTATTCATTTCGACTTCAGCAAAATCTGTGCAGTTTCCTAATATTTCCCTTAAAAGTCTCGAAGAGGATTGGGCGCCGGAGAGGCGTTTCAAACTCGCGCCAGCTGACGTCGCCCCAGATTATCTTTATTAGACGCCGCCGCCGATACCGGACCAAGGCCAACCCAACCAAATTCGCAGGATAGCAATTGAATAGTCACCATACATCATTACTCGGTCTCGCCGAGACAGGACGCTTCTCCTCGCTTTCGCTCGGCGTGCTCTGCCTTTCACTGTTGGCGTGCAACACAAACTCACCCGAGGCAGCCAAGGCCGACCTCGTGAAGCTCTGCGATCGTTATGCGGTTGCGCTCGACAAGCCGGTGGATGCTCAGGGCGGACCGGCCTTCGTGTCCACTTTGACCGAGTGGGAAGGTAGCGGAGTCACAGAGCGCGCGCTGGCCTTCGTCGATGACATTCAGTTCAACGGTCCGTTCGAGGCTGTTGAGCCCAAGCTAACGGACGAGTCTGAAGTTCGCCGACTACGCCTCGGCATGTCTAAGGACGACTTTCTATCGATTTTAAGACGCCGGGCATCGAAGTATGAAATCGACCTCCCGGACTGCCCCGGGTGGGCGTCACAGCTCCATCAAAACGTTGCGGGAACTCACTTGAGCCCGGGCGTCGCCGACTTCTGCGAGGCTTTCGACACAGCGGAACGCAAAGACTGGCCTACAGCCCCCAAGGCCGAATTCCAACACCGCTGGAATCTCGCCGAGAAGGCTTGGCGCGCGACAAACCCACCGTTTGAAGACATCGTGGCGTTCATTGACAGTCTGTCAGCTTTACCTGCGGCCGAGAGGGCGACCACATTCGAGCCGCGCGTGAGCACGTTTCTCCGCGGCGCCAGGCTACCGAACCCATGCGTCACCGTCGGGATCTACACCCGCCACTTCGCCAACGAATAGGCCAACGCACTGCCACCCCGCGAGTCGGACCCCAAATGGTATCGAGGTGAGGTCTTGTGCCCGCTCTGTTGCCCGCGGCCATGGCATGGGCGCGGGCCCCACCTGAACCCCCTGATATTGATTGACGATAGTCCAGACTTCAGTGGCTCCCAGTGGCGACTCCTAGCCTTGCCAAGAAAGCTAGAACTGACCATACTCAAACCAAACAAGCCTACCGGGTCGGCACACCAGAAAGGTTCGCCGATTCGGTTATGCTGTAGCCATTTGTGGCGGATTGTTTCGGCTCCTTCAAACATCCCGGTCGTCGCAAACCTCAGAGAGTAGATTGATGTCAAAACAAATTCCTGGGCCTAGTTCGGTCACGGGTGGTCTGTTCATCGTTGCGATCTCCGCAGCCGTTGTCGTCGGGGGCTGCCGCTCCAACTCGCCCGAGAACGCGACTCAAGATTTTGCTGTCTTGTGCGAACGGCTCGCGTGGTCTGTGGAAAACCGTTTCGATGAAGCGGGCCTGCCGACTGAGGTCAAAGTGTTTCGGGAATGGGAAGAGAACGGGCCCACGAAGCTTGCGCTGGACTTCTTCCTAAACGCGAGATCCTCAGATCCATTCTTCCTAAATGTACAGGCGGCGAGCGAAGGTGATCGCGAAGCCCGTCAAAACCTATTGGCCGCTTCGACCGCCGACATCCAGGCACTCCATGAACGGGTAGCGAAGAAGCTCGGCTTCACGTTTCCTCCTTGCCCGGGTTGGTCGAAGATGCAGCTCCGTAACATTGCAGAATTCCAACTCGAGCCGAGCATCGGAAACTTCGGCACCGGTTTCGAAGACATTGAGAAGAAAGATTGGCCTGCTGATCCCAAAGAGGAATTCGAACAACGGTGGAATCTCGCTGTCAATGTATGGCGGGAGGAAATAACTCGATTCGAGGACGTCGCCGCATTCATTGACAGCCTGTCAGCGTTGTCGCCCGCCGAGCGCGCGACCACTTTCACAGCGCGTGTGGGCGTCTTCTTGCGGGGTGGGAGCCAATCACAAGCCTGCGAAGCTGTCACGCGCTATGCTCAACACTTTGGCGCCGAGTAAGCTGAGGCACTGCCGCAAATGGTGCAAGTTGCCGCGATCACTGCTGGAGTCGACCTTTTACGCCGAGTCTTGAGGAGCGTTTTGTTGTGTAGTCGCCATCATAGGTAATTCCTTAAGCAGCTTTTTCATGCAATTTCAGTCGGTTGCTGAACAGTCCTGAGCCCTGGTAAGAGCCTTCCCGTCGCCCTGTCACGTTTGGGATGAGCTCGCCCAG